>ERZ507040.7-NODE-7-length-222901-cov-9.70237_pt1 | contig 222901 bp, 211 predicted proteins | sample MGYA00512871_ERZ507040 | MGnify/ENA metagenome assembly ERZ507040
AGCCTTATCTATTGTTTCCTTCAAGGACTGAGAGGCCGCTTCCCAGTTAATAAATGAAATCCCAATCGACTTATTCTTCTCTATGCCTTATCTTCCGATATCCTTTCTGCAATCCTTTTACCAGAAGTGTCAGGTATCGCAGTACTGCCTCGGTTGCAATCGAGAATACTACGAATAACATGATACACTTCGTTGACATTCCCGTAATTGCGAATAATTTCGGCAGGAAGATGATACATAAGATACAGCCGGTCAGGCATCCTCCCCAGACTACACCGCGGAAGATATTGACCGGTTTACAGATATTGAACAGGATGATGAATCCTACGATCAGAAGCAACATCGTTGCTGCTGTCGAGATATCTGTAGTATTTACATCAAATGTCTTACCGAATACGACCAGTGCGCCGACCATCAGTACATCGGTCAGGCCTGCCGGCAATGCCTTCAGGAATACATTGGTCAGGAAATGTCCCTGTATTCTTTCTTTATTCGGTTGGAATGCCAGGAAGAATCCCGGTACTCCGATCGTAAACATGCTGATCAGCGATATCTGGGATGGTTCCATCGGATAGGTAATCATCAGCACTACGGAGAATAAGGACAACAGGAAGGAGAAGATATTCTTCACCAGGAACAGACTGGCTGAACGCTGGATGTTATTAACCACCCGTCTTCCTTCCATTACTACCGACGGCATACATGCAAAGTTGGACTCCAGTAATACCACCTGCGAAGCCTGTACTGCCGCGTCACTTCCGGATGCCATGGCTACACTGCAGTCGGCATCTTTCAATGCCAGTACGTCGTTGACACCGTCTCCGGTCATTGCTACTGTCTTGCCCTGGTCTTTAAGGGCGTGTACGAATTTACGTTTCTGATCCGGTGTTACACGTCCGAATACTGTATAATTGGCAACCGCATCTGCAATCTCTGCATCACTGTGAAGAGTCGCTGCATCGACATAACGGTCTGCATTTGCAATTCCGGCTTCTTTTGCCACTTCAGAAACGGTCAGGGGATTATCTCCGGATATAACTTTCACTTCTACACCCTGTTCTGCAAAGTAAGCAAATGTCTCCGGTGCTTCTTTTCGGATTGGATTGGCAAGAAGGACATATCCAAGCGGCGTTACCTTGCCGGTCAGTGCTTTTCCGTCCAGTTCTCCGTCATACGTACCGAATACCAGCACACGGTTTCCTTTTCCTGCATACCCTTCAATCTCTTCTTTATATTTATCAAAATCATCTCTCAGCACGAATTCCGGTGCTCCAAGTACATGCACTTCCTCTTCGTATGTGACACCACTGTATTTGGTTGCGGATGTAAATGGAGTTACAGACTCAGCCTTTTTTCCTGTTCCTTCTTTAAAATATTCTTTTAACGCCTCCATAGTGATGTTATCACTGCTCATTGCTTTCGCAAAATCACCGAGCATTTTCGGAAGTTCCTGCATTTCATCTTTTTTATAATTTAATGTCGGAACCACATCCTTTACACTCATGTTTGTCTCTGTAATCGTTCCGGTCTTATCAACGCAAAGCACATTAACTCTTGCAAGGGTCTCAATACTCTTCATATCGTGAAGTAAAACCTTCTGTTTTGCCAGACGCATTGCACTGACTGCCATTGCTACACTCGCAAGAAGGTATAACCCTTCCGGAATCATACCGATCACAGCCGCCACCATAGAAGTAATACTGCTTCGGAATGGATCTCCGTTAAAGAAGAAGCTCTGCACGAACAGTATAATTCCGATCGGGATCAATGCGATACCGACAAATTTTACCAGTTTGTCAAGTGAACGGATCATTTCTGACTGCTCACCTTTCTGCATTGCTTTTGCTTCCAGTGTCAGTTTAGAAATGTAGGAATCCACACCTACTGCATCCAGTCTTGCATGACATTCTCCTGCCACAATAAAACTTCCCGACATCAGATGATCTCCCGGATTCTTGGTAATCTCATCTGATTCTCCTGTCAAAAGAGATTCATTGACCTGTACACTTCCATGTACCACTTCTGCATCAGCACAGACCTGATTTCCTGCTTTAAAGATTACAATATCATCCAGAACCAGATTCTCCGAATTGACCCGTGAAGTCTTTCCGTCTCTGACCACTGTTGCATGTGGTGCATTTAGCATATTTAATTTTTCCAGTGTCTTTTTAGAACGGATTTCCTGTATGATACCGATCAGTGTATTAAAAATGATGACCGGAAGGAATGTCAGGTTACGGAACGATCCTACAATCGTCAGAAGAATCGCCAGAACCAGAAAGATCAGATTAAAATATGTAAATACATTTTCCTTAATGATCTCTTCCGTTGTCTGCGCCGGAGGATCGACTGATATGTTGCCCCACCCGTCACGCCTGTGTTCTTCTGCCTGCGCCGACGTCAGGCCTTCCTCATAATCCGGCTCGTATCTGGTTGTCGGTGTACGTTCTATTTCATAATCACAGGCTTCTTCCTGCAGTTTTCGTTTTCGCCTGTCGTTTTTTTTCATAGAGTTCCTCCTTATCAGCTGCATTCTACTGTTACATTCTGATTTTATCTATTATTTGTATTTAGTATACACCAGAATATGCCAATATTGTATTAACACTTTATGAATTCTGTATGTATTTTTGCTGAAAATGCAGTTCACATCTTCATGTAAACTGCATATGCTTCCTCTATATACTCACATTCTCATCCGTACGAAGCAACGCACTTTTCGCAAGCTGATCCGCTTCTTCGTTATAATGATTTCCTGTATGCGCTGCGACTTTGCAGAAAGATATCTTTATCTGCTCTGCTGCTTCCTGCATATGTGCCGCATACTTGCTGGTAAGCGGTGTCTTGGCCCGCCACACGCCTGTCACCCATTTTTCCACACCTTCGTAATCATAGCGGATCTCTACTGCCGGATACTCATGCTCTTTCGCCCATTGCACTGCATTCATCGCGCCGAGCATTTCTCCTGCTACATTACGGATCTTCACGCCTTCCGGATCACAACCGCTTCCGGATTTTCTGAATTCTTCTCCGGCCGGTGTCAGGATCACACAGCCAAATGCATATCTTCCGATGCTTTTTTCAAAGCTTCCGTCCACATAGGCAATCACCATATTTTCCGGCACTTCAACAATTCCTGCTGCTTCTTTTTCTTCATCCTTAGATACATTTGCAGTAGTTGATATTTGCAAGAATGCCATAGCTTCTTCCCTGTCTGTAAAGCCTCTGAACTCTGCTCCGGAGTATCCGGACGTCGCTTTCTGACACTCTGCCCAGGTCTCAAACAATCCTGTCTTATGTCCTTTTCTTACTGCATATATTTTCTTTTTTGCCATATCTATTATCCCTTTCTGAGAATTTCTAAGAATCTATCTCCATACTTTTCCAGTTTATGCTCTCCGACACCCGATACTTCCAACATCTCATCCCGTGTCGCCGGACGCATTACACACATACCGGCAAGCGTCTTATCTGCAAATACCATATACGGCGGTACCTTTTCTTCCGATGCGATCTCACGTCTGAGTTCCCGTAAGCTTTCGAATAATTCTGCATCTTTTTCTGAAAGTTCCGCTGCCACTACGCCTTTTTTGTGTCTGCTTTTTTTCTCTTTTGATTCAGATTTCTTTTGTGTCTCTTCTTTCGGAAGCTTCATGATCAGCGGTTCTTCCGTTTTCATAAATGCTTTCCCTTCCGGTGTCAGACAGATCACCGGATATTGTTCGCCCTTTTCTTCCACATATTCGCGGAACTGTAATTCCCTTAATATCTGTCGTAATCTCGGAACCGTCCGCTCACTTAACACTGCATATTCCGGATTCTTATCCAGATTCTTGCCCAGGATCTTCTGACTCTTTCCGCCGTGCACGATATCGATCACCGTCGCTGCTCCGTAATTCCAGTCCAGTGCATCCAGACACCGCAGGATTGTATTCGCCTCCAATGTGATATCTACCTCTTCAAACTGTGTCTGGCAGTTCAGACAGTTTCCGCAATAAGAACTGCTCTTTTCTCCAAAATAATTCAAGATATATTGTCTTAAACATTCTGATGTAAAGCAGTAAAATGTCATCTGTTTCAGACGGTCCAAATCCCGTTCTTTTACGATTTTGCGCGTCTCTTCATCCAACTCACTGTTCTCTTCTCCATTTTCAATAAACAGACGGTTCGTCCTTACATCCCGCGGCTCATAATAAAGAATGCATTCTGACGGCTCCCCGTCTCTTCCTGCACGTCCTGCCTCCTGATAATAGCTTTCCATATTTTTCGGCATATTATAATGAATGACAAAGCGTACATCCGGCTTATCGATTCCCATTCCGAATGCATTCGTCGCCACCATGATCTGACGCTTTCCATATATGAAGTTCTCCTGATTTTCCTTCAGTTCTTCATCCGATAATCCGGCATGATATCTGGTTACGGAGAACCCTTCATTTCTCAGATCGTAACAGACCTGCTCCACGCTTTTTCTTGTCAGACAGTAAATGATTCCACTGTCACCGGATGTATCACATCCTTTTTCCTTCAGATAACTGACTAATTCCTTATACTTATCCACAGGTTTCTTCACTGCGAAGAAAAGATTTCCACGATCGAACCCGGTTGTTTCCACATACGGGTTCTGAAGCTTTAAGATATCAAGGATGTCTTCTCTTACCTCTGCTGTTGCCGTCGCCGTGTATGCACCGACCACCGGACGGTACGGCAGACGATCCAGAAAATCCAGGATCTTCAAATACCCTGGGCGGAAATCCTGTCCCCACTGTGATACGCAGTGTGCCTCATCTACTGCAACGAAAGATATCTTTACATGCTCAGACAGTGCAAAATCCAGAAAACTTTCTGTCTCCAGACGCTCCGGTGCCACATATATGATCTTGTACCTTCCCTGCTTTGCAAGCTGCAGTGCTTTGTAATACTGTCCTGCAGTCAGAGAACTATTTAAGAAAGCGGCATGGACTCCCATCTGGTTCAGCGTTCCCACCTGATCTTTCATAAGTGAGATCAGCGGCGAGATCACGATTGTAATTCCTTCCATCATAAGTGCAGGCACCTGATAACACACCGACTTTCCTGCTCCGGTCGGCATGATTCCAAGCACATCCCTGCCTCCCAGTACCGCTTTGATCACCGGGATCTGTCCCTCCCGGAAATGGTCATAGCCGTAGTATTGTTTCAGTATCTTTTCCGCTTCTTTGATTGCCTCACTCATTCTGTCCTTGCTCCTTACATTTCGTCTTTTTTTACTCATCACTTTTTTGATCCGCAGATTTTCCCACACCCACTATGTCTTACTATCTTATCACATTTGCCCCTGTCTTTCATCCCATCTTTCATAGACAAATTCTTTTGACTTTCCAAACTTTTTTCAGTATAATTGTTTCAGTTTCTGAATAAACAAAATTATGTCTTAACAATATCAAAGTATTACAACAACAGCAGATTTTTCTATAATCTGTAATATTTACTGAAAATAAAGGAGGATAAACACATGGATTTCCGACAGATCACCATGATGCAAAAGATAAAATCAGGCATGGATCGTTTTCGTGCCAACCATCCAAAATTCCCGCTGTTTTTACGCGCCGTATCACAGGACGCATTAGTAGAGGGATCAATCATCGAGATCAATGTTACTACACCGGAAGGGAAAAATTATTGTACCAATGTCAAGCTGAAAGCCGATGACATGGAACTTTTTGATTCGTTTAAAAATATGCAGGGTTAATTTTCCCTGCATATTTTTTATTCAGTGGGAACATACTAATTCTGTCATAAATATATAGCAAGGAAGGTATTTATTATGGAAGAAATGTTTTGTTTCCAGTGTCAGCAGACCGCTCATAATTCCGGATGTGAAGGGCGTGCCGGTGTCTGTGGAAAGAAAAATGACACCGCCAATTATCAAGATGAGCTTACCGGTGCGCTGATCGGCCTGTCACGTGCCGTGTGTAAAAAGCTTGCCCTGAATCCGGATGCTTCTTTCGAACATGCGGATGAACTTATCTTAAAAGGGTTATTCACCACGATTACCAATGTTAATTTTTTCAATGATACGATTATCGGACTCATTCGTGAAGTAAATGTCGAAAAGGACCGGATCTATCCGGATATCATGAATTATGATGTCCACCATATCTGGGAAGATCAGGAAGATATCCGCTCTTTAAAGTCTCTGATTCTTTTCGGACTGCGCGGCATGGCTGCTTACGCTTATCATGCTTATGCGTTGGATTATGTAGACAGAAATGTCCTTGATTTCTTTTATGAAGGACTCGAAGCCCTCGGTTCGGAAAAAAGCAGTGACGAATTACTTGCACTCGTATTAAAAACGGGCGAGATCAATTTTCGCTGCATGGAGCTTCTGGATCATGCGAACTCTGGTACTTATGGCAATCCGGTACCGACAGAAGTTCCACTGACCATCGAAAAGGGGCCTTTCATCGTTGTCAGCGGACATGATCTTCATGATATGGAACTGTTATTAAAGCAGACGGAAGGAAAAGGAATCAATATCTACACCCACAGTGAGATGCTTCCGGCACATGGATATCCGGAATTAAAGAAATATTCTCATTTAAAAGGAAACTTTGGAACTGCCTGGCAGAGTCAGCAGTCGGAATTTCACAACATTCCGGCACCTATTTTATTTACTACCAACTGTCTGATGCCGGTCCGTCAGAGTTACTGCGACCGGGTATTTACCACCTCCATCGTGTCATATCCGGATCTGGTGCATATCGGAGAGGACAAAGATTTCACTCCGGTTATTGAGAAAGCTCTGGAATGCAAGGGATATCCGGAAGATCATCCGATGACCGGAATCAACGGCGGCTCTACAGTCACAACCGGATTCGCCCACAATGCCGTTCTTTCCAATGCCGGGCATATCGTAGAACTTATAAAGGCCGGTAAGATCCGTCACATCTTTCTGATCGGCGGATGTGACGGTGCCGCTCCGGGACGAAGCTACTATACGGATTTCGCCAAAGCTGCACCTATGGACACCTTGATTCTGACTCTTGCCTGCGGAAAATACCGGTTGAATGACCTGGATCTTGGTTCCATCGACGGTATTCCAAGGATCTTGGACATGGGGCAATGTAATGATGCTTATAGCGCTATTAAAGTTGCTCTTGCACTTGCAGAAGTCTTTGACTGTACCGTAAACGACCTCCCGCTCACCCTGGTTCTTTCCTGGTATGAACAGAAGGCCGTATGTATCCTGCTTACGTTATTATCTCTCGGTGTGAAAAATATCCTGCTTGGTCCAACACTTCCTGCATTCGTCTCTGAAAATGTATGGAAGATACTGGTGGAGAATTATAATATTCAGAAGATCAGTACTGTGGAAGAGGATATGAAGAAAATCCTTGGTTAATGATCTTCAAGATTTGCGAAGAACAATTCATAGAAATCATCTTCAGCCTCGATCATCGGCGAGTTCTCCCCTCCGCCATTGGTGCTTCTTTTCATTGCGGCATGGAATTCTTCTCCTGCCGCAATTAATTCCATTTCATATAGTTCATAACCAAGTTCCCGGCAGGTCCTGCAGAATGCAGACAATGGGTCTGCTTCTGTTCTGGTTGCGAGAAGCTGTTGTTTTAACTTTTCGTCTTTTAGTGCCTTGTTTTGTAATTCGTCTAATATACTTACTACGTCCGACATAACAAATTTCCTCTCTTCTAGTGCATACTTTAGTATATAAAAAGAGAGTAACACACTTTCTATGCTACTCCCTCGTCCTTAGAACTATTATATAAATTTCATTTTACTTACGCAAGCCTTATTTTCATGGCATGCTATATTTTCTCAAATCTGTTTACAACAGATATCCGCCAGACAACATTTCTCACAATGCGGCTTCGTCCTCGCTGTACAGACGTCTCTTCCGTGATATACCAGCCTGTGGCAGAAATCACTGCCTTCTTCCGGCGGGATGATCTTCCAAAGTTCCATCTCTACTTTCTTCGGTTCCTTGATTCCATCTACCAGACCGATCCGGTTACAGAGTCTGATGCAATGCGTATCCGTAACAATCGCCGGTTTGCCGAACACATCCCCCATGATCAGGTTCGCACTCTTTCTTCCGACTCCCGGAAGTTTCAACAATTTATTAAAATCATCCGGGACTTTTCCATCATATTCATCACGGAGCATGCGCATACATGCACTGATATCCCTCGCTTTACTCTTGCCCAGTCCGCATGGTCTTACAATTTCTTCGATCTCTTCCGGTGTGGCTTCTGCCAGTGCATTGACATCCGGGTACTTTGCATATAAGCCTTCTACTACTACATTGACTCTCGCATCCGTGCACTGTGCTGCCAGACGTACACTGACTAGCAGTTTCCACGCATCGTCATAATCCAGCGTGCATCCCGCATCCGGGTATTCTTTTTTCAGGCGGTCGATGACCACCAGTGCCAGTTCTTGTTTATCCATTTTTATTACTCCTGTTCATTTCCATCCGAAAGCTTCACTGTAATATAATCATGATGGATTTCTTTCAGAAATTTATCAAATACATCCGCTGTCTTCATCTTGATACTGGAAGTGTTCACACATGGATGACATCCGAATTCTTCCTGTTCCAGAAGTTCCTCATCCACCAGAAGCTGCACTTTATTCTCCGGATCAAAGATCAGTCCCATGACAGTAGCTGAGCCCGGCGTTACATTCAGATATGTTTCCATGTCTTCTCCCGATGCAAAGGATAATCTCGTGGTCGGGATCTGCTGTGACAGTTCTTTTGTCTTGAGCGCTTTGTTTCCTGGCATCAAAAGCAGATAATATGACGTTTTCTTCCGGTTACATAAGAACAGATTCTTACAGATCTCCATTCCCAGCGCTTTATCAATCTCTTCACAGGCTTCCATTGTCATGACCGCTTCGTGATCCGCTCTGATGTAGGGGATATGCAGACTGTCCAGTATATCGTAAACTTTTATTTCTTTTTCTTTTCGTCCGGATGTGTCTTCCGGGCGTCCATTGTATAACTCCATTTTATCTCTTATCCTATATCAATTTTCTTGTTCCTTCTTTTCTCACTATTATACAATTATCAATTTAGTACTACAAGTAATTTCCAGTTTATAGATTCGATTGCCACACTGTTTTGAAATGCCTGTACCCTTTATTCTCCTCTATTCCACTTTCAGATATTTCTCCATCCACACTTCTGCAAGCTGCGTCCAGCTCTGTACTTCTTTCAGCGTTTTGCGGATTCCCTCTTTCTGCTTTTCCGTCCATCTTGCCGGCTTTTTACGTCCGATACCGAACTTCACCAGAAGTTCCTCTCCTTTTTCCTTTGGAAATGGAGTCTCGCCGGCCTCGATTGCCTCTGCAAGCATCTGCACCTGTTCCTGTGTATATCTTTTTCCTTCTTCCTGTCCTATATTCTGCTCTAACCACTCTTCGGTTGCCACAGATAGTCCATGGATTCCTTCTGAAAATACATGCTGTGCAAATGGTACACCAGCCTGTGCACAAGCCTGTGCAAAGAGATAACTGTTCTCCACCGGAACTGTCTGATCTGTTACGGTCTGCCACAGGAAACATGGCGGTGTATCTTTTGTCACATGATTTTCCAGCGACATATAGTCCAGTTCCTGCTCTGACGGCTCTTTTCCAAACAGTGCGACAAATGAATCTCTGTGTGCATATTTTCCTGAAGTGATGACCGGATAAGACAGAATCGCCACATCTGGGCGGTTGGATATGTTCTGGTATGCTTCTTCCGGATCTTCCACATCTTTATTATGTACACAAAGGCTTCCACACAGATGTGCTCCTGCTGAGAATCCGCAGGCTGCAATTCTGTCTGGTCTGATATGGAATTCCTCTGCACGTGAACGAATCATGCGGATTGCTCTTGAGATATCGTGTAACGGCTGCATCTTCAGCGGTGCTTCATCTAACTGATTAATCGTATATTCCAGAACGAATACATTGTACCCTGCACCATAGAATTCCATTGCCGGCAGGTGCGCTTCCGATGGGGATACTTCCCGGTATGCGCCGCCCGGTGCGATGATCATTGCCGGATGCTTCTTTTCATCCTCATGAATATAGCTGAACATCACCGGTATAAAGCCATGTGCTGCCGGATAATGATACTCTTCTTTTTTCCAGATTTCGATTTTTTCATTTATCATAATTTTTATCTTCTCCTTTATTCCTTAACAATTACTTATTTCTACCGTTCTTTCCCCATTATATTTCTCTACGTCTTCGAAAACAAATAAGGATATTTCCGCATTTGTGCAAATATAATCGTTTCCACCCGTTTTCGTATCTCATCTGAATAGCCTTCTGCGTTTTCAAGCAATTCTGTCACGTCTTTTTTTGTAAAACGGAACTTTAGATTCATTTTATATAAAGATTCGGAAATATCTAATTGTTCATCGAATGCATTACATATTGTTTTGGCCTGAACCTTCTCCATAAGTGTGTAAATATCTCCCGCCAAAGGATAATCCATCGTTGTATCTGCTAAAAGCCCTGCTCCATTATCAAAGATCGGGCAGTATGCATAATCACCTTTTCCATTCATCAAGACGGCTATGTTATGCATATGCCGGTCTTCATTCAGAAAAAATGCATCTATCGTCAGCAGTTTGTTCATATATACTCCAAAATTCTGAAGTCCCGTCATTCGTTCCACCTGTTGCACTAAGAAACGTAATCTTTCCTCATGATCGGGTATTCTATACATGCTTTTATACAGACTTTCTCCGAAAAAATTATGAAACAACCTCTCTAAAGTTATAATCTGCCAGTCTTCATTCAGAAAATTTTTACTCTTTGCTCCATTATAAATTACCGTTCCATATTTTATTTCTTCCAGGTCATAATATACAAATTCTTGTTCAGCCAGCGTAGATTTTTTCAGAAGATGCGATATCATATACTCTGCCAGTCCTTCATATCCTGTATAATCGGCTTTGTACCAGATCCCATCATTCTCCCATTTTAACTGATTCCCTTTTGACGACTGACGCCTATTTGTCCTGATGTTCTGCCCAAAAAGTTCTATCATTCATTTACCTCTCTATACGAATCCAAAAATCATCCTCCGCCATCCGTCCTTCTGTCTTCTCTATAATCATAATCGGATCGTAAAATGGCAGTCCCAGATCTTTCAGTATCAGTTTCATCTTATCTCTGCTTTCCGGGAAACATCTGGATTCCAGAAATTCTATATACTGATTATAATCCGGTTCCTCCATAACCCCAAATGCACGGAACATAATCTTATCTGTATAATTTTTTATTTTCACTTTTCGTTCCCGCTCATTCACATCAATCAAAGTACATACATCCTGATCATACATATACCAGATTCTGAGCGGCCACACTTTTTCCGGAACTTTGACTTCCTGTTCATATTCCGGATATTTCTGCAGCATCTTAAGAAATGGAACAATTGGTCCGCGGATAACGTCTTCACTTCTCTCCCAACGCTCTACTGTCGGTTTTGAACAATTGATAAATTCTGCAAATTCTTTTTGTGTCAGATGCAATTCTTTCCGGATTTTCTTGATTTCCTTTGCTGTTGTATATTCTGGTGTTATAAATAGTCTTTCTTTCACAATCTCACCTTCTGGTTTTATGATTCCCGTCTTTTTCTTTATTAAATCACAACCTCTATTATTTGTAAACAAAAAACAATTAAAATAATTGTTTTTCATCTTTTAAAACCATCATTTTAATTGTTTTATTGGTTTTAATAACTCATCTACAGAATCTTCCACTAACAACTTCTCTTATATACTTTGATATACTAACAAAGACTTCGCATCCTACATCAGATACGAAGTCTTTCTCTTAATTATTTTCTTTTTTCACTAGAGCCACCCGGGACACTAAAAAAGCCACTTTACCTGTCCCCCCGGCTTACTGCGCTGCCAATTTCAGCATCTTCTCCAGTGGAAGTGCTGCCTTCTGGCGCATCTCCTCATCCAGATTCACCTCTGGCTGCATGGTCTCAAGTGCTTCTTTCACACCTTCCAGACGCACCATCTTCATATTCGGACAGAACTGTCTGTGCCCTACGGAGTAGAATTTCTTCTCCGGATTTTTCTGATGCAATTCATAGAATACTCCCATCTCTGTGCAGATGATAAATGTGTTATTTTCTGATTTTGTAGCATAATCGATAATCTGCGAAGTACTTCCGATAAAATCAGATAATTCCAGAATATCTCCTGTACATTCCGGATGTGTCAGTACGAGTGCTTCCGGATGCGCCTCTTTGGCTTTCTGAAGTTCTTCTTTGTGGATACTCGTATGTACATGGCAGAATCCATCATTAAAGATGAAGTGCTTCTCCGGAAGCTGACTTGCCACGAAACGACCAAGATTCTCATCCGGGATAAAGAAGATATCTTTATTCGGAAGATTCTTCACGATCTTCAGTGCATTTGACGATGTTACACATACGTCTGACTCTGCTTTGATCTCTGCGGTTGAGTTCACATAACAGACTACAGATACATCCGGGTATTCATTTCTCACTTCCCTGATCTTATCTACGTCTACCATGTGTGCCATCGGACAGTCTGCATGACCGTCTGCCATTACGACTCGCTTCTTTGGATTCAGGATTTTCGCACTTTCTCCCATGAAAGAGACTCCACAGAAAATAATCGTGCTCTCCGGAACTTTGGTTGCAATCTCTGCAAGATAATAAGAGTCTCCTACATAGTCTGCAATCTCCTGCACTTCCCCATCTACATAATAATGTGCCAGGATTACAGCATCTTTTTCCTTTTTCAGTTTTTGGATTTCATTTTTGATTTCTTCGTTCATTTCCGACTTTCACCTCTAAATAAAGTATTCGATGGTCTCTTCTTCCGTAAGTCTTGTCTTTTCATTAAATAAAATAACAGCTTCCCGCCCATCGTACGGTCCAAGGGAATACATGTTAAGTGCCGTCTTATTAAAATACTTCCACGGTACGATTCGGTTACAACATGTAGACTGATCCAACACTCTGATGATATCTTTCTGTTCATACTCCTGGTCACAGTAATAATGATCAAACATCCGCACTACCATCTATTCCGGTCAAATTCCCTTCTTTAACGTATTCTCACTTACCTATCATGCACCGCTTCAGCCAATTGTGTCAATGCCTGTTTTAAAATTTCTCGTGGACATGCAATATTTATACGCTCAAATCCCTCTCCGTCCGGTCCAAACATTGCTCCGCTGTCAAGCCAGAGTTTTGCTTTGTTCTCCACCAGATCTTTTAACTGCTCTTCTTTCATGCCGAGACTCTTAAAATCCAACCATAAAAGATAAGTCCCTTCCGGCTCTGTCAGTTTGATCTCCGGAAGATTCTCTTTTAAAAACGTACGGACATAATCCAGATTTCCCTCCAGATAAATTTTCAATTCTTTTAACCACTCTTCACCGGTCTCATAAGCTGCCTGACATGCAACCAGTCCCATCAGATTCACCTGGCTGTAACCGGCTGCTGTCACTTCCGCCCGGAATCTCGCACGAAGCTCCGGATTCGAGATCCATATATTGGAAATCTGAAGTCCGGCAATGTTAAATGTCTTACTTGGTGCGGTACATGTTGTAGTGATTGCAGCGTATTTTTCATCTAAGGATGCAAATACATGATGTATATTCTCTCCATATGTAAAATCACTGTGGATCTCATCACTGACTACCAGCACGTTATGTTTCAGACAAATGTCTCCTATCTTACGAAGTTCCCACTCCTTCCACACACGTCCGACCGGATTGTGCGGACTGCACATCAAGAATAATTTTACATTTTCTTCGACAATCTTCTGCTCGAATTCTTCGAAATTAATCTCGTAATGTCCGTCTATCTGCTGAAGCGGACTATTGATCAGCCTTCTGTGGTTATCTGTGATCACTTCGCTGAACGGATAGTAAACCGGCTGCTGCAGAAGAACTGCATCACCTTCTTTTGTATAAGCCTTCACTGCCATCGCAAGTGCGAATACCACGCCCGGTGTCTTGATCAGCCATTCTTTCTCTACTTTCCATCCGAAATGCTTCTCATACCATCCGGCTGCTGCCTGGAAGTAATCATCTTTTCCTTCGCTGTATCCGTAGATTCCGTGTGCGACTGCGTCACTTAAGCTTTTCTGGATTCCCGGTGCTGTCGGGAAATCCATATCTGCCACCCAGAGCGGAAGCATATCATCACTTCTCCCTCTTTCTTTTGCGAAATCATATTTCAGGCATTTTGTTCCATGTCTGTCCACTACTTTATCAAAATCGAACTTCATCTGTGCATCCTCCTACGCAAGTGCCTGCTCAAGATCTGCGATTAGATCATCTGCATTTTCAATTCCAACTGACAATCTTAAGAAATCTTCTGTGATTCCAAGTTTCTCTCTTACTTCTACCGGCAGATCTCCATGTGTCTGAAGCATCGGGTAAGTGATCAGTGACTCTACGCCTCCGAGACTTTCTGCATAAGCGATCAGTTTTACACTTTCCAGAAGCTTTCTTGCCGTTGCTTCACTGTCTACTTTAAAAGAAATCATACTTCCGAATCCGCTTGCCTGTGATGCATTTACTCCATACCCCGGATGCTCTTTCAAGCCTACATAATAGACCTGTTTTACTTTTTCATGTCCTTTTAACCAGTTCGCAATCTTCATCGCATTATCCTGCTGTGCTCTTAATCTTACAGACAATGTCTTAATTCCACGCAAGATCAGATAGCTGTCAAATGGTGCAAGACAGCTTCCGACTGTCTTATATATATAACGGATCTTCTTCGCTGTCTCTTCATCCGCCGAACACAGAAATCCTGCCAGTGTGTCATTATGTCCACCAAGGAATTTTGTCCCACTGTGGATAACCAGATCTGCTCCCAGTTCAATCGGTCTTTGAAATAATGGTGAAAGAAATGTATTGTCAACAATAATCTTCAGATCATGTTTATCTGCGATTTCTTTCATCTTTCTGAGATCTGTGACACGCATGGTCGGGTTACTTGGTGTCTCGATATAAAGTGCTTTTGTATTCTCCCGGATACCTGCTTCTACAAGATCTGCATCCGCAGTATCTACATAAGAAAACTCCAATCCCCTCTTCCCGCCGACAGATTCAAACATTCTGACAGAACCGCCATACAGATCATCTGTACAAAGGATATGATCCCCGCGGTCAAATAACTCCAGACAAAGACCTACCGCAGCCATACCGTTTGCGCATGCTACAGTATCTACCGCACCTTCCAGTGCCGACATCGTATGCTCAAGCTCTGTTCTTGTCGGGTTGCTCTCTCTCGTATAGTCGTATCCGGTAGACTGTCCAATACCAGGATGGGCAAATGTCGCTGCCTGGTAGATCGGTACTGCTACTGAACCGTAAGAATGTGTCTTTTCATCTGTTCCGTTTCCGTGTATACATCGTGTCTCAAATCCGTAATTCATTATTTACCTCTTTCATTGTAATCATCCAGGAAATTATATTCCATGTCATCTTTGTGGTATCCGATAATCGTTCTTAAGTTGACATTATGCACACTCCGGAAAATATTCTTTTCGATAATATCTCCCTGTTTTCTGAATTCCTTGATCAGTTCCTTCATCTCGTCACGTTTGGAACCTCTTCCGCCGCCACAGGATACACAGTTCTCTGTGAATCTGCATGCGCACTGAATGAAGTTGAGCTGATTGTAATCCCTCCATGCTATAATGTCATCTTCCTTGATCAGATACATTGGTCTGATCAGCTCCATACCCTCGAAATTCTGGCTATGGAGCTTCGGCATCATCGTCTCCACCTTTCCGCCGTAGAACATCCCCATAAGGATCGTCTCAATCACATCGTCGAAATGATGTCCGAGCGCAATCTTATTGCATCCCAGTTCTTTTGCGTGAGAGTATAAATAGCCTCTTCTCATTCTCGCGCAAAGGTAACATGGATTCTTGTCAATATCTGCTACCGTATCAAATATCTGTGTCTCAAATACCGTAAGCGGAATTCCAAGTACTTTGGCGTTATCCTGAATGATCTTCCAGTTATCTTCATTGTATCCCGGATTCATTACCAGAAATACTAATTCAAAATTCGCTTTGCCATGTTTTAACAGTTCCTGAAACAGCTTTGCCATCAGCATGGAATCTTTTCCACCGGAAATACAGACTGCAATCTTATCTCCGTCCTGGATCAGATCGTATTCTCTGATTCCTTTCGTGAACTTTCTCCAGATTCCCTTGCGGAATTTCTTGATGATACTGCGTTCAATCTCTTTCTGCTTCTCTCTGGTAGTATTTTCATCCTGTACGAACTCACTTAGTTTCTTTCTCAAAAAGGAACGATATCCGCCTTCAATATTCGCCGCATCATATCCTGCTGCTTCCAGTTCATAAACAGCATCGACACTCCATTCACCGGTATGGCATAATACATACACCGGCTTTTCTTTCGGAAGTTCTTCCATACGTTCTTCTACTTCTGCAAGCGGGATGCTGACCGCTCCCGGTACAGAGCCTCTGGTATATGCATCTGCAGGACGGACGTCCAGCACTGTGATTGTATTCTGATCTAATTGTAATAACTCTTCTATCGTGATTGTCTTCATATCTTTTAACCTCTCTTTGTGAGTTGCTGTTCATACAGCAGCTATTCCTATTAACCAGATAGGTTTTGTTATTTATCTGGTATTATATGACGTTTTTCCCTGTCTGTCAAGGAACTGAAATGTGTTTTAAAAACATTTATCTTTCAAATATACGCTAGAAAAGTTTACCACAAAAAAGAATACTGTACCAGTGGTTTCCCGCTAATACAGTATGTTTTGTTGTGTGAACTGATATTATATATAATACATATCCTGTCCATAATCAATGTATTCCTGATACTCTTTCTCCAGATCATGCAAGGTTACTGACTGGAGGATCTCTGTCACACTGTCATTTACCCTGTCGATCACCAGTTTCTGGATTGCTTTGACACTCCCGGTATATTTTCCTTCTTTCGGAAGCTCCTCATCTTCGATGCGGTAGTCACCTTCCAAAGCTTCTATAATAGAAGAAACGGTAATCTCCTGTGGCGGACGGCTTAAGAAATAGCCGCCCTGGGAGCCTTTTATACTCTTTACGATTCCTGCTTTTCTAAGACTTGCAAATACCTGTTCCAGATACTGTGGAGATATCTTGTTCCGCTCTGCAATGCTGTTGAGCGCCACCTGTTCAGTTTTTGAATTGATGGTCAGGTCGATCAACGCTCTCAGACCATATCTGCTTTTCATTGAAAGTTTCATATATATCTCCACACTCCTTCATTATTTCTTATTCTACGGCTTTGAATGCCTCATCCAGATCCTGGATAATGTCATCAATGTGCTCTGTTCCGATTGACAGACGGATTGTATTAGGCTTGATTCCCTGATCCAGTAATTCTTCTTCTGTGCACTGGCTGTGTGTTGTTGTTGCCGGATGGATAACCAGAGATTTTACATCTGCAACATTAGCAAGCAGTGAGAAGAGTTCCAGATTATCGATGAAATCTTTTGCTTTCTGTGCATCACCTTTGATCTCAAATGTGAAGATAGATCCTCCGCCATTTGGGAAATATTTCTTATATAATGCCTGCTGCTCCGGATCATCAGATACAGCCGGATGGTTAACCTTCTCTACCAGTGGATGGTTGTTCAGGTAATCTACTACTTTCAGTGCATTCTCAACATGACGCTCTACACGTAATGATAATGTCTCGAGTCCCTGTAAGAAGATAAATGAATGGATCGGAGAAATGGTTGCTCCTGTATCTCTTAAAAGGATCGCACGGATCTTTGTAACAAATGCTGCAGGTCCTACTGCTTTTGTAAAGCTGATTCCATGGTAGCTCGGGTTTGGCTCTGTAAGAGAAGCGAATTTTCCTGATGCTTCCCAATCGAATTTACCGCTGTCAACGATGACGCCGCCGATTGTTGTTCCGTGTCCACCGATGAATTTTGTTGCTGAATGGATAACAATGTCTGCACCGTACTCGATCGGTCTTACAAGGTAAGGTGTTGCAAATGTATTATCTACAACGAGCGGAATCTTATGCGCATGTGCGATATTTGCAATCTTCTCAATATCTACAACGTCTGAGTTTGGATTTCCAAGTGTCTCGATATAGAGTGCTTTCGTGTTGTCCTGGATTGCTGCTTCTACTGCATCATAATCGAAGATGTCAACGAATGTGGTTGTAATTCCGTACTGTGGAAGTGTGTGCTCTAACAGGTTAAATGATCCACCGTAAATATTCTTAGCTGCTACGATATGATCTCCGTTCTGTGCGAGATTCTCGATCGTGTATGTTACTGCTGCTGCTCCGGATGCTACTGCCAGTGCTGCAACTCCGCCCTCCAGTGCTGCAATACGTTTTTCGAAAATGTCTTCTGTAGGGTTTGTAAGACGTCCGTAAATGTTACCTGCATCTGCCAGTCCGAAACGTGCTGCTGCATGATCACTGTTGCGGAATACATAAGAAGATGTCTGGTAGATCGGCACTGCTCTTGCATCTGTAACCGGATCCGGACTTTCCTGTCCTACGTGTAACTGTAATGTTTCAAATTTTAACTCTCTATTCTCTCTTGTGATTTTTTCGCTCATTGGGTTGATCTCCTTTTTCTTCATAATTTTATCGTTATTTGTTGATACTGTCCGTTCTGTCTTGGATTCTATATCTTTTTATTCTGTAAATAATGGTGTTGAATAATATCTGTCACCTGAATCCGGAAGTAATGCTACGATCGTCTTACCTTTGTTCTCCGGACGTTTTGCAAGTGCGATAGCTCCTGCAAGTGCAGCTCCTGATGAAATACCTACCAGAACTCCTTCTTTCTTAGCAAGAAGTTTTGCTGTCTCAAATGCTTCGTCTGCTTCTGCTTTGTAGATTTCGTCGTAGATCTTGGTATCCAATGTCTCTGGAACGAATCCTGCTCCGATTCCCTGAATCTTATGCGGGCCTGCTTTTCCTTCTGAAAGTACCGGTGAAGAAGCCGGCTCCAATGCTACGATCTGAACTTCCGGTTTCTGCTCTTTTAAGTAAGCACCGATTCCGGAAAGTGTTCCGCCTGTTCCGACACCTGCGATCACGATATCGACTGCTCCGTCTGTATCGTTCCAGATCTCAGGACCTGTTGTCTTCTTGTGTGCTGCCGGGTTAGCAGGGTTTACAAATTGTCCCGGAACGAAACTGTTTGGAATCTCTTTTGCAAGCTCATCTGCTTTTGCGATGGCTCCTTTCATTCCTTTGGCTCCTTCTGTCAGCACGATCTCTGCGCCGTAAGCTTTCAGGATGTTTCTTCTTTCCACACTCATCGTTTCTGGCATTGTCAGGATGATCCTGTATCCTTTTGCTGCTGCGATGGATGCAAGACCGATTCCTGTATTACCGGATGTTGGTTCAATGATCACAGAACCTTCTTTTAAGATTCCTTTTTCTTCCGCATCTTCGATCATTGCTTTTGCAATTCTGTCTTTGACGCTTCCTGCCGGATTGAGGTACTCAAGCTTTACAAGAAGTGTTGCTTCCAAACCAAGTTCTTTTTCTATGTTTACTACTTCCACCAGTGGTGTATTTCCGATCAGTCCTAATGTTCCTTTATAAATCTTTGACATTTTGCTTCCTACCTTTCCTACTTTTTCGGTATGTTTTCTTGATGAATTTACTATACTACCTTAATTCCTATTTGTCAACTATGTTTAGTATGTTTTTGTAATTTTTATTTTTCATGCGCGCAAGCGCAACAACATCGCATTCGTCCCCACATTCGCTTTTCTTTTGTCATTATCCTGCACGCTCCCTTCCGTTCTTTAAACTAAATAAAACCAATCCTTATATTTCCTATTGTTTCGATAGGTTTTATGGATTGGTTTTATTATATTACCGCTATGTCATATTTGTCAAGTATGTTTTACAGTTTTATCTGTATATCAAATCAATAACATTTAATATTCCATAATGCTCTGCAACCATCTTCAGCCCTTTTTTAATTTTTTCATGGCTATAATTCCCGGACAATAATTCATCTTCCGGCAGTTCATTTAGATATCCGTAAAATACAAGCGCTTTTTCTAAAGCTCCTTCTTTATTCACATCTACAAGTGTTAGTATTTCCTCTTCCATCTTCTTAATATTGTCTATACCACTTTGTCCGTTCGCAGCTTCTAAGATTTTTCTATTTTCACCTTTAATTGCTCCATCTGAAATATCTACAGGTGTACCTATATCCTTGTTTAATAATAATTTCACCATTGTTCTGATAACTTCATTATTCATTCTTATTATATAATCCTGCTCATACATATATTTCACTCCTCCGATTATTAAATCATTCCAAAACTGGATGTTCCGAAATTTTAATACTAGTGTATCTCCGAAAAATACTTTCTCTAAAATATTATACATCCCGGTATCTTCCCGTGTACACTTTTATATCACAAAAAGCTGTCTGGTTAGCATACCTTCATAACCTGACAGCTTTTTTATTTTTCTAATCTCTTATATTTTATTTTTCTGAAAACTTCTCTCTCCCATGTGGAAGCAGCCATGCTTCTTCATCCGGTCCCTTTGCAATGATCTGATGAATGTTTCCAGGATTGCAGTCAATGTGATAATGCTTTTTGATTGCCGCAAAATCTGTCGTATCCCCGAATCCCGGTGTCTGATACAGGTCTCTTGCATAAGCCCACAGATTATCATAATCTCTCAGACGCTTCTTATTCACACGAAAGATATTATGATAAGCCACATCGAATCTTGCCAGTGTTACATATAACCGGACATCCGATTCTGTAATCTTATCTCCGAACAGATATCTTCTGTCGGCCAGTCTTTCCTCCAACCAGTCCAGACGGTTGAATACCATATAATAAGCTTCCTCATATGCCTCCTGGTTTCTCGCAAATCCTGCTTTGTACACTCCGTTATTTACTTCTCTGAAAATGATATCATTCAGGGCTTTGTTCTACTTTTCAAAAACACAGTGCTATCCTATTAGATAAAATGTCGTTCCGTCTTCATATTATAAATGACGTTTCTATACAGCCTGTGCCTTGCTTCCTTTTATCATTTCTACAAAATATGCATGCACACTTGTATCATCATTCAGTTCCGGATGAAACGCAGTTGCAAGCTGGCTGCCCTGTCTTGCGGCCACAACTTTTCCATCTACTACGGCCAGTGTCTCTGCATTTCCATAGACATCAGCAATATATGGCGCACGGATGAATGTCATTGGAATCTTTCCAAGTCCTTTCATCTCATCTTCTGTGTAAAAACTGCCAAGCTGCCTTCCATAAGCATTTCGCTTTGCCAGAATATTCATCGTACCAAAGCATTGGACTCCATCTTCCACCTGATCTGCCAGCAGGATCAGACCGGCACAAGTTCCAAATACCGGAAGTCCGTCTTCAATCTTCTCTTTTAATATATCGTAAATATCCAGCTCGATCAGAAGCTTTCTCATAACGGTGCTTTCCCCGCCCGGAAGGATCAGTCCGTCAAAAGAACGATCCAGATCTTCTTTTTTACGGATTTCGAAATGTTCCACGCCCAGGCGGTCCAGCATCTGTCCATGTTCTAAGAATGCTCCCTGCATTGCCAAGATTGCAATCGTCATCTTACTTTCCTCTTTCTGCCATTAATAATTCAATTTCCTGTTCATTGATTCCTACCATTGCTTCGCCAAGATCTGTTGAAAGTTCAGCGATCAGTTTTGCATCTGTGTAGTTCGTAACTGCTTTCACAATAGAAGCCGCACGTTTTGCTGGATTACCTGACTTAAAGATTCCGGAACCTACAAATACACCTTCTGCTCCAAGCTGCATCATCAGTGCCGCATCTGCAGGTGTCGCAACTCCGCCTGCCGCAAAGTTTACGACCGGAAGTTTTCCATTTTCATGAACATATTCTACCAGATCGACCGGAACCTGTAACAGTTTTGCTGCTTCGAATAATTCGTCTGCTCTTAAGTTCTGGATGCGACGGATCTCCGCATTCATGGCTCTCATATGACGTACTGCCTGTACAACATCTCCGGTTCCCGGCTCGCCTTTTGTACGGATCATGGATGCACCCTCTGCGATACGGCGGAGTGCCTCACCGAGATCTCTTGCACCACATACGAATGGTACTTTGAACTCTTTTTTATTAATATGGTAAATGTCATCGGCCGGTGAAAGTACTTCGCTTTCATCAATATAATCAATCTCAATTGCTTCCAGAATCTGCGCTTCTACAAAATGTCCGATTCTGCATTTTGCCATAACCGGTATGGATACTGCTTCCTGAATGCCACGGATCATCTTCGGATCGCTCATACGGGATACGCCGCCTGCTGCGCGGATATCTGCCGGAATTCTTTCCAGGGCCATGACTGCACATGCACCTGCTTCTTCTGCGATCTTTGCCTGTTCCGGAGTTGTTACATCCATGATAACTCCGCCTTTTAACATCTGTGCCAACTGCTTATTTAATTCATATCTGTTCTCTTTCATAATTCCTGTACCTTTCCTATCTGTTTTCTGTGAATTTTCTTTGAGTCCTATCATACGCTCATCTGGTATTTTTTAAACAGCCAGTTTTTATGTTTTTGTGCATGCCAATTTTGCATAAAAAAGACCTTTTGAAACCCAACGTTTTCAAAAGATCCTTTTTAGCCTTCTCTTTAATTAAAATCATTCTATTTCAAATGTCTTATTTTTCAAGCCCGAACGTTTCCACAACCACAATCCAGACACGATAACTAATAAACCTCCGCCTATCATTTCAACTTCATAGACTACATTTTCTTTAAAAGTTGTCATAACTGGAAGTGCCGAGCACACAATCGCAATCACGCAGATTACCAATTCCATATACCCAAGAAAGCATCCCCACTTTTTATTTTTTGTCATCTGATACAACCCAGGTTTATCAACCTTTTTCCGTTTAATTTTAATATATGCCGCAAACAAAAGAACATACGGAAACAACGATGTCAACGCGGTCATAGTAATTAATACATTGTAAATCGTTTCAACTGCCGGGAAAACTGCCACGCCTGCAAGCAGCAGAGAAACAAGTATCGCCTGAAATAAAATCGCCTTCTCCGGAATGTCATGCTCATTTTTCTTCGTAATCTTCTCCGGAAAGATTCCCGGTTCAGAATATCCAAACAACATCTTTGTCGGTTGCGCAATATACAGCACTACCGCTCCAAATATCGACAAAGTAATTCCAAATGCTACGATCTGAACAAAAAATTGAGGAACTTCCAGGAGATTGCAGGCAATTACTAATGCATCCAAAGTCCCTGTATACGCAAAGATTTCTGACGTCGGCATCAGCATTGTCATACATACCGAACCAATCACATATAATACGCAGATTGTTCCGGCAGCAATCATGATTGCTCTTGGATAATCTTTCTGAGGATTTTTCATTTCAGAAGCGAAGTTTGCTGTAAATTCAGCTCCTGTATACGCAAATGTAATTCCCGAAATTGCAACCAGCGAATTCATATTTAGCTTAGGGGTCAATGTTGCTATCGTATACTCAGATGCACTTGGTGCCTTTTTGAACACTACCACTGCCAGAATTGCCATACCAATCAGACACACCGTCGGTACCACCGAACCCAGCGCACCTACACTGGTAAAGTATTTTCCAAATTTCATACCACGCATACTCGCAAACGACAACGCCCAGAAAACAACCAACGACATAATCAATACTAATATTTTGTTATCTGCAAGTTCTGGTTTCCCAATCATGTAAGTAAAATTGATTGAGAAAAATGTCAGAAAAGATGCATACCAGAAAATAAGTGCCGTCCAATGCATCCAGGATACTAAAAATCCATATTTTGTTCCGAATGCAATTTTAACCCAGTCATTCAGACCTCCATCTGTAGGATATGCTGTTGCCAGTTCCGCACACATCAGCGCCTGCGGCACAAAGAATATCAGCATAAATATGATCCACATCGGGATTGCTCCCAACCCCAGGCCAAAACTGTCTGAGGTTGATTTTGCAATCCAGCGGATTCCATAAAGGGCAGATACATTCATAAGCACAAGTTCCCAGAATGTAATACTTTTTTCTTTCAATCGCCTCGCCCCTTTTTAAATTCCATTTCTCTTTACTTTGTAGTCATAATCTCTGTGGAATACATGTTCATCATTAATTGATGCATCCATGTGTCCGGTAATATAGAAGTTATCTTTATCAGCAGTCTGAGTAACAACGATATCACAATCTGTCAGCCATCCATCACGGCCGTTCTTCATCTTCTGCGTAATAGTATATTTGGCTGACAACGGATCTTTGTTGCTCATCGTCAGTTCTCTCTTGAGGTTATGTTCTACTACCGTTCCAATATCATCAAAGCGATAGATACCCTCTCCAAACACTCCACCAACACCGTTTGTAATAGATGTCCATGAATCCGTGAGCAGATCATACTCAATTGTACGGTCTACACGACCAGGTGATAATGTTGTCATCGGAGTAAGCGGCGCACATCTGGCTTCCATATTCGGACCTTCCGCATCTTTTCCTGAGAACATCGGTAATGCAAATTTAGCAGTAGACAGATCCAGTTTTAATGTTGCAAGCTCCGGTGATGGCCAGATCATTGGCCAGAATGAGTTTGCAATAGAAAGTCTGATTCTGTGTCCTTTCGGGAAGTTATGTCCACACACATCCAACTGTACTTTTGCTTTATATGTCTTACCTTCTTCAAGGTATACCACCTTATCATGCCCCTCTAAATGCGTCAGATTCATAAGTCCATAAGAAACTCTTGTTGAAGCTCCATCCGGATGGATATCACTCAGCTGAGCATACATAAATGCATTTGGCTTATCGCAGGTAAACTCTACCTCAAATTCCGGATATCCAAGAATCTCTACTTCTTCCTCTAATATATCCGAATCAAATACCATTGCCATTCCATCATCTACTCTCATGTCTGCCGGAGACTCCCCGAGAACACCTGCTCCCATCCACTCATTTGCCAGGAGTCCGTGATTTGGAAGTGTGCAAAGATCTACGATTTCTTTCTTTGTATTTGCTTCATCCTGAAGATGTCCGTATGTCATAGAAAGTGTTTTCATAGCAACATCTTTTGACGGCCATCCGTCCAATGCAACCCAGCGTCCATCACTAAGCGGATGTACAGTTTCTGGTTCCATGCTGTCTTCCAACCACACCTGTACCATCGGGCAGTCTAATGTGTCGTTATCAACACCTTTCAGCCATTTATCCCACCATTTTGTAGCTTCACCAAGGAAATCAATTGCCGGCTGAGGCATTCCGTCATGAGCAAATACATGTGCCCAAGGTCCGATCAGTGCTTTTCTCGGAACACTTAATCCTTCCATCAAAGTTAATACACTGTTTGTATAAGAATCAGCCCATCCATCCAGTGCAAATACAGGAACTTTAATATCGTCATAATTCACACTTACAGAGCCGTGTTTCCAGTAATCATCTCTTGTCTGATGTTCCATCCAGTTAGCCGGCCAAAGTGGCATTTCCTCCAAACGTTTAACAGACTCTTCTTTCCATGTATCCGGTTTGATCTCCGAATCAATCGCGCGGCACATGTATGCCAGCATAATATTGCCCCACCAGAAGTTATCATTCAACAGGCATCCACCTTTATAATGAATATCCTGTGTATATCTGTCATCAACAAATCCTACACAGATGATCGCTCTTAATCCTTTTGGCTGTCTTGCCGCAACCTGCAATGAGTTAAACCCACTCCATGATTTTCCCATCATTCCGACATTTCCGTCACACCATGGCTGCTCGGCAATCCATTCGATGCATTCTACCGCATCATCCTGTTCCTGTTTCAGGTATTCATCATAGAAACACTGGTCAGACTCTCCTGCTCCACGCATATCTACGCGAACTACGTTATATCCCATACCTGCAAAGAAACCATACATCGGTTCATCTCTTCCACGCATTCCATCTCTCTTACGATACGGCTGTGTCTCAAATATTGTAGGAACCGGTTTATCTGTCTTAGGATGCCAAACACGCGCCGAAAGGCGGCAGCCATCAGACATTGTAATCCATTCGTTCTCGATCACATCCCACTCGTAAGGAAATTCATCTCGCGCCATTACTCTTTTTACTGTTGATTCTACTTTAGCCATAATTTAACCCTCCTTCTTTTTTATTATGCTTCTGTAGCATCTGCTTTTTTCTTTCCATACTTTTTTGTCCAGATAATCGCAACGATTAATCCAATCACGCCCATCGCGATCATATACAGGAAATTCAGGTGATATCCCTGATATCCCGGATAAGTATCTAACAATTTACCTGCGATTGTATAACTCAAAACTTCCGGCAAATATCCAAATGTGGACGCCATACCAATTGCAACTCCTCCTAATTCCACCGGAATACCACCTTCTGAAATAAACGAGAAGTACAGACCAAAGTTTATAAACATACCTGCATATACCAGCACACAAGCCGCCACAACCAATATCATTCTGCTATCCGAAGCCATTTTGCCTGTAACGTCCATGATAACCACACCGGCGATCATCAAAATATAACCAACAATCATTGTATGGCTTCTTCCGAATTTATCTCCGGAAAATCCACCAAGTGTTGCCGCAAACGGACGGATGTACTGAGACATAACCGTTAAGATTGCTGCGATCACGGCTGTAACTCCGATGATATTACTTGCATAAGGAGTAAAATAATATGATGACATATTAAAAGTATAACTTGTGTACATCATGATAATAATCAACCACATAACCGGCATCTTTAACACTCTGATAATATCTTTAAATGAAACAGTGCTTGAAGTTCCGTCTTCTTTAACGGTCTCAGGCTCCTTCAACAGGAAAATAAAGATAATACCTACAATCAACGGTGCCAACGAATAGAACCAGATAATTCCTTTAATTCCGAGAGTCGGCATTGCCTTTCTCTGAAAAATTCCAAAAATCGCTGTTGCCACTGCAAGATGTGCCGCATTGAATACACCTCGCCCACCTTCAAAGGTTCCATAAGCACGGCTTTGTTCCTCCTCAGTTGCCTGGATTCTGACAATCTTCATAAGCGCAGGCCAGAAAGTCAAAAGAGATGTAACACCCCATAATCCATAGATCACTACCAATGCATAGAAATTATTAACAAACAAATGAAGCAATCCACCCAAACCAGTTGCAATCATCGAAAAAATAAGCAGTTTTTTCGCTTTGATTTTATCGGCCAATACTCCACCGATAATATAAGAAAATACACCCAACACGCCGTAAGCACTTCCTAAAAGTCCCATCTGCGTATTAGTCAAGTGATACATTGCCTGATACGTATCATAGTAATATGATCGAAAATATGGCAATCCATAAATAATTGAGCCGGCAAAAGATAACAAAAGAATGGTTCCTATATTCTTCTTGTATCCTACTTTTGCTTCCTTAGACATAATCTCCTCGCCTCCATTCAGCTTTATAACGTTTTATGAGTACTCTTTTCATTAATAATTATTGCACATTGATAATCTATTCACAAATTTATCTAGTTTCTTCATTCGACAATAATTTTTACTATTATTTTCATTATACGAAAATTCTATTTAGAAACCGCAGCATCTGTCTATTACTTTTCCTATTTTTTATCTATTTTCATACATTTTTTTCATATTACAAAAATTGTATGAAAATAGATAAAAATAATTCGCATTAAATTTATTGAATTTAAAGCATCTTCCTTTACGATGGAGTAAAATAAAAGAAAAAACTTTGTCGCAAAGGAAGAAAAATGAACAGAGAACAGGAAAGAGCCAAAAGAAGACCTGAAAAGAATCCAGTTGTTGAATACAATAAGATTCAAAATAAATATTACCCAGAGTTATTTGCCAAATTTGCTGAGGTGAATGATCCGCGAAATCAAAGTTATATTGAATATCCAGTGAGGGTTATGCTTGGAACCATGTACTACAAATGCATAAGCGGAATTTCAAGTATGCAGGAAATGACACTGAAATTTAATGATGATGCAGTTGTAGAAAATCTCTACTCATTCATGAGTGAAGAAAAGAAGGAGTATCTTCCTCATGGTGTTATAGAGAATGAATTTTTGGCAAGACTGAACCCAGAGGAACTGGAAAAAATACAGAAAGATATTGCTTATTCTATGATCCGTAGAAAAACATTTGATGATGCCAGGGTGTTGAAAAGGTGGCAGATCATTATTGACGCCACAGAACTGGATGAGGGATATCAGAAAAAGAATGAATATTACCTGAGTCGCTGCTATAACCGTGGAGAAGCAGATGAATTTACGAAGTATCACAGAAGCGTGCTCGAAGCAAAACTTTATCTGGGGAATAACCTTGTATGCAGTATAGCATCTGAAGCGATCCAGAATTCTGAGGAATATATCAATCAGAGGAAAAAAAAATAAAACAGGACTGTGAAAGTAAAGCATTTATCAGAGTTGCAGAAAAGATTAAGAAACAGTTTCCGAGACTTCCGATCATTATAACGGCAGATGGGTTGTATGTCAGTCAGAAAGTTATACAGACCTGCACAGATAACAGCTGGAATTATATCATCCGTTATAAAAAGGGAAGTGCATCATCCATAGCCAAAGAATATCAGTCATTGCCGGAAAAAGAAAAGATAGGTTCAGAAATAGAATATCAGAATCAGATTATGTTTCAGAATACAGATGTAAATCTGACATATTATACAGAAAAGAAGATTAAACCAGATGAAAAAAAAGAAACAACAGAGTTTGCATGGATTGCAGACATTACAATCACAAAAAACAATGCCAGAAAAATAGTAAATGCGGGAAGAAACAGATGGAAGATAGAAAATCAGGTATTCAACCGGCAGAAGCATTGGCGGGGGAATATAGAGCATGCATGCAGCTGGAATGAACAGGCACAAAAGAACCATTATCTGATGGAGCAGATAGCAGATTTCATAAAGCAGCTTTATGAATATTATTACCTGAAGAAAAATGAAATAAATTTACCTTTCAAAACTAACAAAAATTTTGCCTAGTAGCATTTTTTATCAGAATATGTTAGAATCTTTTTATACTTTTTAGTTTTTATCAACTAACATTATCAAAAAACATCAAGGAGGGATAATATGGATTCTTGCGATTTTTACACAACACTTGGCAAAAAGCTTCGGGCAAGACGCCGGACCAAACACATGACCTTAAGTGATCTCTCCAAAAAATTGAACAAAAGCGTTGCCACGATTTCCAAATACGAAAAAGGAGAGGTTCTCATAAGTATTGACACTCTGGTAGACATTTGTCAGATTCTGAATATCGACATAGCCTCTCTGCTCCCCATAACTTCAACCGATAAAAGCGCAGCCGAAATTGCAAGGTACCAGAATTATTTTTCTGACAAACTTTATCTTTATTGGTTTAACGGAGAAAAGAACTGCTTGCAGAAGGCAGTTCTGGAAAATAAGAATTTGTCATTAACTGCTACGATGTATTACGATGTCGATGACATATCCAACTACTACGAAGCGAATTATATTTACGAAGGCGATATTACCTACAGCGATACATGTACGGTTTTTATCCTTGTAAATACAAAGCCGCCTTTTGACATTCTGACGTTGCGTCTTCCGTCAATCGGCATTAATTCCATGCACGTTGTCGGTCTGATTTCCACGATTACGTACTTTTATCAGAGTATCGCCATGAAAGTGATTGCCAGCGAAAATCCGCTACCGCTTAATGATGAATTGAAAAATGCTCTTCACATTTCTTCAGATGAATTAAAGAATATCAAACGTACAAACTTTTTCTTTGCACAATAGTCAACAAAAATAGTCTACGCCTATTCAACTCCCCTGCCCCTCGTTCGATGGCACTGAAAAAGTAGATTATACCGTTCTATATTTGGTACAATGTATCTATCAAATATAGGCGGTGTTTTTATAATCGAACAACAGCAGAAATTGGTGCTAAATCTCTACATGGAAATATATGAATTAATAATCCCAAAAGATAATCTTCTCCGGCAGATAAAAGAATTGGTTGATTTTAGCTTTATTTATGATGCATTGCTTGCTAATTATTGTCTGGATAACGGAGGAAATGCAGTTCCACCTATCCGAATATTTAAATATCTTCTTTTGAAATCAATTTACGATTTATCAGATATTGATCTGGTTGAACGTTCTAAATACGATATGTCTTTTAAATATTTTTTGGACATGGCTCCAGAAGATGAAGTTATAAATCCAAGTTCATTGACAAAATTTCGGAAGTTACGTTTAAAGGATATGAATCTTTTGGATATGCTGATTGCCAAAACAGTTCAGTTAACATTAGAAAAAGGAATTATTAAGTCAAAATACATTATTATGGATGCAACGCATACAAAATCAAAATACAATCAAAAGACTCCCCCGTCAAGTACTCCAGGAACAATCAAAAAAACTGCGCCGTAGCATCTATGAAATTGATGAAACAATGAAAGAAAAATTTCCTGATAAAAACACAGATGATTCTTTAGAAAAAGAACTAAAATACTGTAAACAGCTTATTGATGTTATAAAAGGAAATGAAGAAATTTGCAGTTATCCAAAAGTGCAGGAAAAATTAAAATCTACTAGAAGAATCTGTCACTGATGACATGGAACATTTAGAAACTTCAAAGGATGAAGATGCAAAAACTGGTCATAAGACAGCCGATACTTCATTTTGGGGATGTAAAACACACATAGCAATGACAGAAGAACGGATCATCACAGCTGCCACAATCACCAGCGGCGAAAAAATAGATGGCAAAGAACTGCCAAAACTTGTACAAAAAAGTAAAGCTGCTGGGATACAGATTGAATCAGTCATTGGAGATATGGCTTATTCTGAAAAGACAAATATCGAGGCGGCAAAAAAAGGTGGTTATGAACTGATAGCAAAATTAAATCCGGTTATTACACAAGGTAACCGAAGAAAGGAAGATGTGTTTGAATTTAATAAAGATGCCGTCGCATCTATCGAAGTTTCAACCAATGGCGAACTGCTATCCTTTCTTCCTTTGGTTACGACCCTTTGAAATACCCTGAATGCAACTATCAAATGGAATTTTTAGAACTCTATTACAACCACCAACGCGTATCCCTCCAAGAACTTTACGAGAAATCCATGTCCAAATCTCGTGGAAAGCGTTCTTCTGCATAATTCTTTTTCGATTATCTGTGTTATAATCCTCTAAAGGAGGAACATTACCATGAAATCTAACATTGAGGAATTACGCAAAAAAATATAAATAATCCACCTGAAGGAATGACATCTATGGACATTCGCAACATGAGCGAAGATGATCTTCTGGATATGGATTATTTCTTAAATGAAGATAATCTGTTTGATGACGAGGCTGGTGTAGAAGGTTTTTACATCTTCTAAATCGGTGTCGTTCTATCTGTGTGCCCGCCTCTGTGCGGGCTATTTTCGTTCAATGGTTCGCCCAAAATCGAACTTTCCTATAAAATAAAAAATACAGCAGACTTTTGCCTGCTGTACATTTTCTTGTTTTTTATTCATTTACATTTACAGATCCAGCTTGCCGCACTTCTCTTCATGATTATTTACCAAATCTGCAAGTGTCACACTATCCACATACTGGTCGATTACTTTCTTAAGTCCTTCCCAGAACTCAAGTGTGGAACACTGATCCTGTCTCTCGCAGCGATTCGGCACGTCATCCAGACACGCAATCGGCGCAAGGCTTCCTTCCGTTGTACGGATAATATCTCCGGCTGTATATTCTTCCGGCTCTTTCGCCAGCATATAACCACCGTTATTGCCACGATAACTTCTTACATATCCGGCCTTTGTCAGCATCGGCATAATCTGTTCCATATATTTTAATGTAATTCCCTGTCTTGCCGATATGTCTTTCAGACGAATATATTCCCCATTTGCATTCTCTGCCAGATCAATCATAATTCTCAGTGCATATCTGCCCTTTGTTGATATCTTCATAGTACTTCACCTTTCATCCGGGTCTCTTCTCCCGGTTCATCTCCTACTTAATTACTATGATATCACATTTTTTGACAAATGCCAATCCTCCGAACCATTCGTCCGTTATCCTTTTTCGCCTTTTTTAATCCTGGAATGTCTTCAAAGCATCAATTGTTCTCTGAATCAGATCTTCCAGTGTCCATCCAAGCATATCCGCTCCGCGTTCGATGACTTCTCTGGAACATCCTGCTGCGAAATTCTTGCTCTTGTATTTTTTCTTTACAGACTTTAATGTCAGATCCTGTACACTTTTTGACGGACGCATCAATACAACAGCTCCGATCAGACCCGTCAGTTCGTCAACCGCATACAATATTTTTTCCATCTCGTGCTCCGGTTTGATATCCACTGTAATCGCATAGCCGTGACTCGCCGTTGCATGGATGATCTTCTCATCAATTCCTCGTTCTTTCATGATCTCCTGCGATTTGATACAGTGTTCTTCCGGATATTTTTCAAAATCCAGATCGTGTAAAAGTCCTACGATTCCCCAGAAATCTTCCTCATCCGCAAACCCGAGCTCTCTTGCAAAATAACGCATCGTATTCTCTACCGTCTGTGCATGCAGGAGATGAAATTCATCCTGGTTATATTCGGTTAATAATATCACAGAACTGCCATTTGTCAATCAGATATTGGATCTACTTTATTTTATACTGAGAATACATTGCAATGGAATCACTTAGTTTTTGCCAGAAATTTTTTGTAACTGCTATCAATCGCAAATGCTCCAAGCGGTGCAGTCAGTACAATTGCAAGCACTGCTACCGTCAGAACCACATCGCCACAGGCAAATCCAAGCGCCAGAGGAATTCCTCCGATTGCAGCCTGTACGGTTGCTTTCGGTGTGTATGCCATCATCGTAAATAACTTTTCTTTTCCATTCATATCCGTTCCAAGCAGACATACAAAGACCCCTGCCATTCGGAAGATCACTGCGCCACAGATTAAAACGACTGCCTTGAGTCCTACATGAGACAAATATCCGATATTTACAGTCGCACCGACCAGTACGAATAAGAATACCTCTGCTGCCACCCACATCTTTCCACATTTTACTGCAATCCTTTTTGCAGCCACTTCCCTGTATTTCTGTAAGCCCACTCCAAGAAACATCACTGCAATTAACGCCGAGAACGTAATTGCAGTTGTCATATGATCTTCTGCCACTACCAGTAAAAATGAAATACTGAGTAAGATTAATACCTTTACGGTATCCCGGATATGTACTTTCTCAAAATACCGTGCAAGAAGCCATCCGGCAAGTAATCCAATGATCATTCCCAGGATAATAGATATCGGAATATTCAGGAAACTCATAACCAATACGCTTTTTCCCTGCATAATCCCTGAAAAGGTCGTAAATAATACGATGACATATACATCATCTACCGAAGCACCCGCAAGAATCAACTGTGGGATTCCTTTTTCCGTTCCATAGCCTTCTTCCATCAATCTTACCATACGCGGCACGACAACCGCCGGTGAAACCGCCGCAAGTACAGATCCTAATATTGCCGCTTCCAGCACAGAAAGTCCCAGTAACCTTGGTGCCAGCACTAACATTCCCAACAGCTCAAAAGTTGCCGGTACAAAGCACATCATTACCGCCGGACGCCCGATTTTTTTCAAACCGGAAATGTCAAGCCCTAATCCGGCTCTCATCAGAATAATGATCAGTGCCATCTTCCTAAGTTCCGATGAAATATTTAACAGATTTTCATCCAGAAGATTCAGCACATACGGCCCCAGAACGATACCGGTGAGAAGCATTCCCAGAAGCCCCGGCAGTTTTAATTTTTTACAGATCCAGCTCATCCCCATACCACAGAGCAGAATCAGCGCAACGCTTAGTAACATTTTATATTCCTCCTTATCTACAGAATCTGCCACTGGCAGTTTCTTTCAACCGCATAGCGATCTATAAACGCAGAAAAAGCTGAGACTTTCTGCGTCATTATTCGCAGAAGTCATCAGCTTTATAAGCGGTTCTAGTATGATCACTAAGGGAGAACTTCATTCCTTTCTAAAAGTTATAACATACCTGTATGGTATTTTGCAACTGTAGTTTCAATTTTAATGCCTGTCCATCTCCTTATCACTGTCATTTTCTTTCTTAAACCAGGATAACAGATCTCTCCTCATAAGCTTTTCCATCAGGTTCAGATTCGGATCGGAATGCTCAAGTTCTCTGGAATAACGATATACGGTATCTATCACATCCTCCATCTCCAGTGTCTTCTCATTCTTCAGCCACTGTGCCAGCAGAAGTTCGTGGATCAAAAGTACACTGACAACCGCCATCTGTACCTTTACATAAGCTTCCCCGTCATACACTGCACCACAGAAATAAGTGCTGATAAAGTACACCAGTAACTGCTCATACTGGATCTCATAATCTGGCATATATGTATTCAGCCATTCGTGAAATTCTCGTTTGTTCTTTGCATACTGTTCTTTGTACTTTGTACATTGTTCTTCACTGTCGCTGCAACCAATATCTCCGTAGAGTAAACTTTCTGCCTCAAGAAGATGCGGTCCCCAGTCATCCCTTAAGCGTTCCATCAGATACTGATTCCGGAACATTTTCTTAATAAATGCATAGTTCTCATCTTCTGATAATTTTGCTTCTACAAACTGTACTGCCTTCTCTGTCTGGTATTTTTCAAATACATCATCAATTGAAAAGATATCTTCTCTCTTGATCCGCACCTGCAAGTCATGTGCAATTGCCAATACCAGCCCCACACGCAAATCCAGCTTCTTATCTCTGTCCTGAAGAATATCGATCATCACTTTTCTTGCATCTACCAGTTTTGAATACAGAAACGGGTCAAAATCATCATATTCTTCTTCCTTGTTACTTTCATAAGTCAGAAAACGCACCGGTTCCTTTTTACCAAGCAGAATTCTTGCTACCTCCGGACAGGATACAGACAGCGTCATCTCCCGGACATCTTCGAATTCTTCTACGTGTCTCGGATACATCTTGCAGGTCCGGCACAGGCTTTTCTCTCCGAGCGCAGTATACATATCACAGAGATTCTCATCATTTAAAAAGGCACATCGCTTATTCTTGTCCTGCTTAAATGTTCCCTCTTTCCAGTTAATGGACCGTCTTAATCTTTTTCTGAAAGATCCGGTTACTTTTTTGTATTTTTTCAGTGCCGCCTCATCTGCTACGATCTGCCAGCCGGCACAGCAGGTATCTTCACATTTTCCTGCAATACAGGAAAATTCATGATAATAATCCGGAATTGTATATAACATTGATTCTTCCTCCAGTTTTTATACAAAATCAATTCAACTTTGAGCATTATACCACATAATTTTTTCTAAAACAGCCATTTCGTTTGAACAGGTGCAAAAAGCACAAAAAAGCCCCCGGGCACTTTAGGAGGAAAAGCCCGGGGGAATCGCATAACTTACATTAGTATATAAATGGATTCTCAAGAATTTATTTTTATTATTATCTCAGTTTATTTAATAAAACTTACATGCTTACAAATCTCTTCTGTAGCAGCATCTTTCTTCTTATTGTATTCAATCTTTCTTTCTTCAAAGAGGTTGTCTCCGTTTGCATCGATAGAAACAATCAGTGGTCCGAATTCTTTTACGCGGCAGTTCCAGAGTGTCTCTGGCATTCCGAGATCTCTCCACTCAGCTCTTACGATCTCTTCTACTTCTGTAGCAGCTACTACAGCGTTACCTGCAGGGAATACGCAGTGGATTGCTCCGAATTCTTTACATGCACGCTCTGTATTTTCTTTCATACCACCTTTACCGATGATCACACGTACACCAGTTTCTTTTACGAATTCGTACTCGAATTTTTCCATTCTCATACTTGTTGTCGGTCCTACAGATACCATTTCGAATTTGTCATTTTCCAGTGGACGGATGATCGGTCCTGCATGAAAGATTGCGTTGTTTCTTACATCTACAGGAAGTTCTCTTCCTTCTTCTACCAGACGGCGGTGTGCAACGTCACGACATGTTGTCATGCTTCCGTTCAGATATACGATGTCACCGATCTTGATATCTTTTAAGTCTTCTGCTGAAATAGGTGTTGTTAAGATTTTTTTACCGTTCTTTACTTCTACCATTATAATTCTACCCCCGTATGTGTTGTGATTGTGTAGTTCAGGTCCTTATCAAATACAATATGTCCTCTTCTGTGGCTCCAGCATCCTACGTTAACAGCTACACCGATTGTAGACGGATGACGTGCTGTGTTCTCAATATTAACGCCCATTACAGAATATTTTCCGCCCATACCCTGTGGTCCAAGGCCGATTGCATTGATTCCGTCTTCGAGAAGAGTCTCCATCTTAGCTGCTCTTTCGTTCTCATTGTGTGATCCGATCGGACGCATCAGTGCTTTCTTAGAAAGAAGTGCTGCCGTCTCAACAGATGTTGCCACACCTACACCAACGAGAAGCGGAGGGCAGGCATTCAATCCGTATGTTGTCATAACGTCCATAACGAACTTTGTAACTCCTTCGTATCCTTCACCCGGCATCAGAACCATAGCTTTTCCAGGAAGAGTACATCCGCCCCCTGCCATGTATGTATAGATCTCACATTTGTCTGAGTTTGGAACGATATCCCAGAATACAGTCGGTGTTCCTTTTCCTACGTTCTTTCCTGTGTTGTATTCATCAAATGTCTCTACACTGTTGTGACGGAGAGGTGCTTCAAATGTTGCTTTCACAACAGCGTCTTTCAGAAGTCCTTCCAGTTCGTCGATAAGTGGGAATTTTGTTCCACATTTTACCCAGAACTGTAATACACCTGTATCCTGACAGCTTGGTCTGTTCAGTTTTACAGCAAGTTCCTGGTTCTTGAACATGGTGTCATAAATTACCTTTGAAAGCGGGCTGTCTTCTTTCTCACGCAGCTCTGTTAATTTTTCAATGACATCATCCGGCAGTTTCTTTGCGATATGTGCAATAAATTTTGCCATATAATCTGTAAGTTGTGTTACCTGTTGTTCTTTAGACATTTTCATATCCTCCTTGAAATTCTATTAAAAATTTTTAGTTCCTATCTATATTCCCACAACAGTATTGTGATGAAAGACAGCGAAAACTTTTATCACAAACTGTCATGAGAGGTATGTCTGCTTACATCTTCCGTTTTTATGGAGATTAGAGGTCAAATACTTCCTTATGTTTATGGGAAGAATGGATAGAAGATTGGAAGCAAGATCATACTTACTATGGTTGCTACTACGATCATAGGAATACCTGCTTTCGCATAATCCTTGAACGTATATCCTCCTGCCGTTACTACCATGGTGTTGGCCGGCATTCCGATTGGTGTTGCAAATGCACAGGATCCTCCGATTACACATGCCATCAGTACGGCACTTGGATCTGCACCCATGCCCTGTGCGATGGATACTCCGATCGGAGCCATCAGTGCTGTCGTTGCTGTGTTTGACATAAAGTTTGTCATGATACAGCAGAGCATGAAGATTACAAATGTTAATATGTATGGTGAAGGGTTATCTCCCAGCATTCCGATTACTTTATCTGCGATCAGTTCTCCGGCACCGGTTGCTTCCAGTGCAGACGCAAGGGAAAGCGTACCTCCGAATAAGAAGATCGTCTTCAAGTCGATGGAAAGGAGTGCGTCTTTCTCACTGATAACGCCTGTAACGATCAGTGCAAGTGCTCCCACACATCCTATGACACATAACTTAATACCAATCTGATCTTCAAAAATCATTCCCAGAAGTGTTAATAACAGGATGATCAGTGAAAGGGTCTGTTTCCACTTTGGAACATTGCTGAAATCTTTTGTCTCATCAAAGATTCCCTCACCGCTTGTGTCCACTTTATCCGGCAGGAATTTGTATCCGAACAGTGCGAAGAAAATAATTCCTACGACCAAAATTGGAAGACCTACTTTCGCATAATCGAAGAATCCGAATTTCAGTCCAATCTTCTCCATGGATGACTGTGCGATCATGTTACCAGGTGCACCGATCAGTGAAAGGTTACCTCCCATGGCTGCTGCAAATACCAGCGGCATTAACAGTCTTGATCTTGAATATCCTGATTTTGCAGCAATACCGATAACTACCGGAATGAGGATTGCGGCTGTTCCTGTGTTGGAAAGGAAGCCACTCATCACTCCGACGATCACCATGATCGCAATGATCAGCTGCCTTTCTGTCTTGGCAAAATGTGTAACCACTCCTCCGATCTTGTTCGCCATTCCCGTCTCAAACAGTGCTCCACCGACAATGAACATTGCAACAAATAAGATTACATTGCTGTCGATGAATCCCGAGAATGCAGTCTGCCAGTCCAATACCCCTGTGACTACCAGTCCCACACAGACAATCATCGATGTTACCCCAAGCGGAATCTTTTCAAGCATGAACATGATGATTGCAAATGCCAGAAACAGTAATGTAATTGTTATCTGACTCATCTTCATTACCTCCTTGTAATTATTTCGTTCGATTTCTCGGATACGTTTTTGTTTGATCTTTGATGTCTGATATTTGATTTTGTATCCAAATCTTGATTACAAGATACTCCTTAATGATAAAAATGTCAATAGGTATTTATAGATTTTGGCATATGTTATAAAACTGTATATCGTCTTTTGTTCAAAATCACCATATTCAGCGTTTTTTGTATTGAAAGGACCTGCCACAGGCAACTTTTCTTGCATACTTAGACAAAAAAATTGCATTGTTATTCACCACAAAGGTAAATAACAACGCACTAATTATTTATAATATGTAAGCATATCATCCCGGCTCCGCATAATATGATCATACATCGCCTTCTGTGCTTCCTTCTGATCATGAGCCTTGATTGCTCTCCATATCCTTTCATGTTCTTTAATCGACACTTTCGCATAATCCTCTTCTGATACCATGCTGCCCATAGACAGACCATTCCATAATTCAGAAATCATATTTTTCATCTTCTGGTTACCTGCCGCAGACCAGATCTCATGATGAAATGCACGGTTCAGATCTGTATATTGCTTTAAATTGCCTTCCTTCAGAGCCTCTTCTGCTTCTTCGTACACGGATTCTATCTCCGATATGTCCGTCTCCGGCTCTGCTGCAAGCGATGCTGCCGCACTTTCTAAAATTGCACGAAGTTGATAATGTTCTTTAATATAAGTTTCCGTAATTCCAAGTACTACAGCTCCTTTGTTCTTGCGCAACTGTATTAACCCATCTCTTGCAAGTATCTGAAATGCCTCTCTTACCGGCATCGCCGATACATTTAACTGTGTGGCTACACTTTCCAGTGAAAGGACTTCTCCTTCTTTCATCTGCCTGGACAAGATTGCCTTCCTAAGTTCTGCCGCTACCTTTTCCTTGGCCGACGGCATCTTAATTGGTTTTAATCCATTCATTCATTCATCCCTCTCTCTTCATTGACCGCTCTTGCAAGCAATTTAAAATATACATCCAGAGATTTTTCTACTTTATTCAGTTCCCCATTTTCTAAAAGTTCTGTCATCTTATCCTTTTCTTCTTTTATCTTATCTGCATAATGTCCCGTTGATAATGCAAAACGGATATAGCTGTCACTGGCATTTCTTAAAAGTCTTTTGATATACTCATTTTCCACCAGATCACACATGGCTTCTGCAGGCTGTACCTCTCCTGACAATCCCGATGTCATAAGCAACTCTTCCAACTGCGCAGTCTTTCCACTATGTTTCAGACTGTTCAATGCCTTCTTTGTCATCTCCGAAATCATACTGTAGATCAGACATATCTGTTCTTTATCCAATTCTGTCACCGTAATTCTTCTGGTTGCAAGGCGGATAATTAACCCCTGATTTTCCAGAATCTGGAAAGCTTCCCGGATTGGAATTCTGGAAGCTTCAAACGCTTCTGCCAGTTCTTCTTGTTTTAACTGACTTCCTCCGGGAATTCTTCCGGACAATATTTCATCAGCGATCTGTTCCGCCATATAGTCGCTCAATCTTTTTTCTGATATATCTTTCATAATTTTCCCCTTGATTTAAAACCTTATAACAATAATGTATCCAAAATCAAGGAAAATGTAAAGAGTTATTTTTTCGTTTTCTAATATTTTGGGCTGCATATTCCACGAAAAAATCATAATATTTTACAAATATTTCTTCATATCCTGAATCAGTTTTTCACATGTCTTTTCAAATTTCTTTGCAAGTGAAATGCTTTCTTTTTCCGCTTCCGGATAACGATTTAATTTCTCTGTAATGGATTTTATTCCCATATTTGCCCCGTCGATCATCATTTCCGCAATCTTCGAACTGTCATCATTGAGCATCATCTTTACTTCAGCACTGATCCAGGCAAATGTCTCTGCTGCCTTTTCTGACAACTTCTCCTCCTGTAATTTTCCTTCTGAGAATCTTATTGATTCCTTCTCCATTTTTTCATAGTCTTCTTTATATTTACAGAACAAGTCCTGAAGCTCCTGACTTTTTAAATATACCGCCAACTGCTCGATACTATTCAGTGCCATCCGGCATCCAGAATTACATTCCTTCAGAATTTCATATGTTGATGTGTCCATGATACTTCCTCCTTTTTAAATTGCTTGCTATCTTTTTATACTTTGTCTTTCTTCATGTATTTTTCATTATTTTTCTTTTATAGTATGTCTCGAATTTTGTTTTCTATGTATTTACCCCAAATAACACTGGCAATTTTTCTTGCATACTTAGCTATCTACAGAACACATGATGATCAAAAAAGCCCTTGCAGATATCATTTTAATATCCACAAAGGCTTTTCTATCTCTCATATTCTTAATTTACCATAAAATAATTCAGACTGATTTCATTAGACGCAACATCTGCAAGGTTGACACAGCTGTTTCCCATACGATCGATCAGATGCAGGATATTCGTAAATGGTGCCGTAAGGCTTGCTTTACATTTTCCTTTATTGACACGCTGTACATGTGCTTTTCGCATCTTCAGATCCAGATCCATAATCTTATCTTTCCGTTTGATCAACTTCTCTGTCTGAACTGACTTATCACCCTGTAATGCCTTGATTGAATCGGTAAACATCTTCTCCAGTGTCTTCAGACTTTTCTGCAACTCTTCCATTGCTTCCGGTGTATATTTGTATCTGTTTTCAATCTTTTCCTGTACACATTTGGCAACTTCTACACTCAGCGTTCCCATACGTTCCACATCGCTTAAGATGTACATAAGACTTGCCGTCTGTGCAGCCTGCTGTTCTGTCATCGTTCCGGCCGAGAACAAAGATGCCAGATATTCCGTGATCTGATCCGTCAGTTTTTTAATCTGCAGTCCTTTTTCCTGCAGTGGTTCCAGTTCATTCATATCTTCTGTTTTGACAATTGTGATCGTATCTGCCACAATCACTTTAACCATTTCGCTCACACGAAGGATTTCCTTTGCAACCAGCTGAAGTGCCGCTGCCGGCTGGCTTATGATCTTATCATCCAAAAATACCGGTTTTGCAGGATCCATATCGACTGCTTTTCCATCCGGAATCAGCGTCATAACAATCTTCACCATGAATTTGATCAGACAGACCCAGATCAGTGTCATTGTAATATTGAATAATGTATGCGCATTTGCAATCTGTCTTGAGATCACTTCAACTTCTGGTCCTTTCGGAGAAATGTGTTGGATCAGCGCTGCAAATGGTTTCACAAACCAGATAAATAACAGACATCCGGAAATATTGAAAATACAATGTGCAACTGCGGTACGTTTCGCATCTTTTGTCTGACCGATACTTGCCAGAAGTGCTGTAATTGTAGTACCGATATTATCTCCAAGAAGGATCGGGATCGCACCTGCAAGTCCAAGCATACTTGCCACACCGTCAGGTCCCGGCTGTGATGCAAAGTTCTGCAATACTGCAATCGTCGCACTACTACTCTGTACTACCAGTGTCATTAGTGTTCCGACAAATACCCCAAGTACCGGAATATGCGCTACTCTTTCAATCAGGTCCGTGAACACTGGGCTGGATGCCAGCGGTTTCATAACATCTCCCATGGTCTCGATTCCAAGGAATAACAGACCAAATGCAAAAATTGTCTGACCGATACTTTTCACTTTTTCAGATTTCGCAATAAACGAAATGATAAATCCAATAAAAATAATGATATAAATGTAATCACTGATCTTAAATGCAATAATCTGCGCCGTCATCGTCGTACCGATGTTCGCACCAAAGATGATTGAGATTGCCTGTGGAAGACTCATAAGTCCCGCACTGACAAAACCGATCGCCATAACGGTTGTCGCACTACTGCTCTGTAATACCGCTGTAGTAAGTGCTCCTGCGATAACCCCAAGTACCGGGTTCTTAGTCAGAAGTGCCAGGATGCTTTTCATCTTTTCTCCTGCCGCTTTCTGCAGGCACTCACTCATCATATTCATTCCATAAATAAAGACTGCCAGACCTCCTAAAAGCCCGAATATTATCTGCAATTTTTCATTCATAATATTTTCCCATTCTCCTTCATTCGTCTTCTATAGAACCTGCCGCCGGCAGTTTCTTTCGAACACATGATGTTCCCTCGACGTTACGGGCTTATTGTAACGAAGGTGTATGCAGCCTATATCAAATCTATGTTAAATCTATGTAAAATCATACCCGGAGTTTATATCACGTTAAATTCTATGAAATTATTTCCAAAAAAATGTAACGGAATCATCAAATGTATGCAAAATTATCTGAATACATAAGATGATTCCTTTTTATTGTTTATTCCTATTGTTTCTAATATAATGGTTCATTCTCAATCAGATATTGCAAGAATGCCTCGCAGCCTTCTTTCACATCCTCATAAGTCACATCAAAATTCCCCGTGTACCACGGATCTGCAATATCTCTTGCCTCTCCTGCATATTCCAGTAACAGATGTACTTTATGCTCCGGATCTTTCCGGATGATGCGGTTGATGTTGCGGATATTCCACTGCTCCATGCCGATCAGGTAATCAAATTCTTCATAGTCTTTTTTCGTCATCTGGCGTGCTCTGTGGTTACCGCACGGGATTCCTTCTTCTCTTAACTTGTTTTGCGTTCCGTAGTGAACCGGATTGCCGTCTTCTTCGTTGCTGGTTCCGGCGGAGTCGATGTAGAAGGATGACTCTAGGTTCGCTTTCTTTACTAAATCTTTCATTACGTATTCTGCCATGGTTGAGCGGCAGATATTGCCGTGGCAGATAAAGAGTACTTTTATCATTGTTGCATAACCTCGCATTTCTTAGTTTTTCTTGGTTTTTCGGGCTTTGTAAGCCTTTGTAAATTTTTGCTTTCTGGCATAACCTGGTTTATTTTCGCATAATATCGTCCGCAAAAGGTGTAAAATAAGGTGTATGTTTTTCTATTTTATACCTTGCTATTTTCAATTAAAAATCGTAATTACACAACCTGAATCCGGGCAACTTCTTCCCTGGCATCCTCAAGATTTACATGCGTATATGTATTCAGCGTTACGCTGATATCTGAGTGGCCCATCAAATATTGCAATGCTTTTGGATTCATTCCGGATTTTGCCATATTTGTGCAATAGGTGTGCCGGCATACATGCGGTGTAATGACAGGCATCTGTACTTTATAAGTATTATTATACTTCTGAATGATGTGTTGAAAATAATGCTCCCAGTGCAGGGAATAACAGATACTTTCATTTTTATCAAAGTATAAGAATCCACTTTTTCCATCTACCATAGGTTCTGCTTTGGGTGGGTTTCGTTTTTCTATTATTTTCCGAAAGCATTCCTCTACATCTGCAGTCATAGGTATCTTTCTCGTTCCGCTGGTTGTTTTAGTCTCTTGAATATAATATCCGATTTTTGATTTTTTCTGCAATTGATGATCGATGTTGATCGTATGCTCCTTAAAATCAATGTCAGAAATGGTCAAACCACAAAATTCCGAGATGCGAAGGCCGGTTTTAAATAATATGTAAATCCCCTCATAATACCTGCAAAAATGAGGATCCTCCTTCACAAACCGTAGGAACTTTCGTTCCTCAGCCCTGCTGATTGCCTCTCTTGTCACACTGTCATTCACAACCACTTCCATTAGCTGAAACTGAAATGAATTTTTCCTGATCAGATCATCATCCACTGCCAACTGAAATGCCGGACGAAGAACTCCTCGGATTGAATGGATGGAACTATAACTTTTCTTTTCTACCTGCTGAAGATGTATCAGCCAACATTTTGCATCCGAAATCCGAACCGTATCAATCCTTCTTTTTCCAAATGGATCTTTCTTCAATAAATTGATAACTGTTCCGTATCCTGCAACTGTAGTAGGTCTGACACCGGTTTTTGTTGATATATATTTTTCAACCAGTTCCAGTACTGTCATATTTCCGCCATTTGTTGCAATCTGCTCAAAATGGTCCGCCTGGATTTTCTTCTCCATCTCCCGAAGCGACAAAGTACGGCGCTTTCCTTTCGGAGTTGCATCGTTATGGTCTAAGCGCCAGCTATATACGCAGCGCTCCTTTCCCATCTCATCGACATACTTAAATCGATATCTGCCATCAGATAACTGTATTTCTCCATTGTGTAATATACGTCCTCTATGATCTCTCCTTTTTTCACTCATAATATTTTAGTCTCCTTCATCAAATGTTCATTTAACTTGGAAGACCGTCTCGGTTTATTCATTATACCACAAGACCTTTCCTTCGCTAAGATAAAATGAATATTATTTTCATTACTATTTCTTCTATTCTGTCACTTAAACTGTGCTGGCTGTATCCAGATAATCTTCAAACAATTTCCTTTTGAATCGAATATGAGAACCTACTTCCAAAATGAAATCCGCTCCCTCATTTTCACCTGCGATTTGTCTCAATCTCTTTTCTCCAATTCCGTAATATTCTGCTGCTTCGGATACATTTAAAGAATATTTCTCCCAAACAGGTATTGTTTTTTCTGTATGATTCATTCGCAGTCCTCCTCCCCTCTGTTTGTATTCAACAACGTTTTCGCTTTCTCCATTTTCATACTTGCAATCACTTCTCTCTTACTTGTGCCTCCAACATACATAGGCGTACACATTTCTAAAATACGGTCATAGATACGTCTTTTATCTAACATGGTCTCGTTTTTTATTTCTTTCAGCGGAAGATTGGTCGTAATGATCAAAGGTCGTCCTGAACGGATTCTTCGATCTATGACGCTAAAAATAATTCCTAACGCATATTCTGAATTTCGTTCCACTCCAAGATCATCAATAATCAAAAGCTGATAAGACGCCAATGCATTGATATATTCCGTTTTGTCTGCCAGTGGAAATATATCATCAATAATGGTATTGAAATTTGTCATCTTTACCATTACTTCTTGCTTAAGAAGTTCATTGGCAATGCACCCCGCAATAAAACTTTTCCCGGTACCAACCGGTCCCCAGAACAAACAGCCTATATGATTTCTTTTCATTTCCTCCCAGTTATCAACATATTTTTTTGCTCTATGCATTACCGTATCTGACATATCTGCATTCTCAAATGTCCACTCTTCCATTCTGCTCTCGTCAAAACAGATGCTCGTATTTCTGCTGACTAATTCCCGGTGCTCTTTGTCTTTAAAATATTTTTGTTCTTCTTCATACGCTTTTCTGTCACAGGCACATTGCCTGGAATGTTTCTTCATCCCCATAAATCCACCCTCAGGAAAAAATGCTTCTTTCGCTTCCCCACAGACTTTACAGTATTGCAAACCATCACTGCCTACACATACAGTATCTTCTTCTCTCATCACAAACTCTCTCCTTCCCCATAGCAATAATTTACTTCATGATATTTATTTCTTTTATATTTCTCAGTTACTTTACTAGGTGCCACATTTCCGACTCCTGCACAGCCATTTTTACGACCAGATGAAGGTTGCTTTTCCGACTCTGTTGCAACCATCTTTTCAACCGCCTTATTCTCAACCAGCTGTAAACCAATCTCATCAGATGGAATTTTTACATATAAATGATTGGGTTTTGAAAAACCACCAGATCTGCGAACCAATAGTCCCACATCATCTAATTCCTTCAATGCTGTTTTTACAGAAGATTTACATTTGCCGATTTGAGCAGACAATTCCTCTATCGGAAAAATCAGATAAACATTTCCATACTTGTCTATCCAGCTATTCTTTCTCGATATCCGTGCCCGGTCATACAAAATCATATAAAGAAATTTTGCAGTTTGGGAAATGCGCAGTTTGAGCAAAAACTTCGGAAACTGGAAGTACTGAAGCATCTGCTCTGACTCCTTCATGTATTCATATTTCATTCTTTTCTCGCCTCGTTTCTGTTTCTAATTGTTGTAAAAATCATTTTTATACCGGCTCAAAAATGTCCTTACACATATTCAAAAGATGAAGGGCATAAATACAGGTTCTTGATAAAAATTTTTTAAATTTTTCCTGTCCAAAATACCCTTACATAAAACGAAACGCTGAGAGGCATTTTTACAGCCCCCTAATGAAATTTTTTTAATTTTTTTGATTAATTGAATATTTGAAAACAAAAAAACACTCACCTATTCCAGGTGAATGCCTTATCAAAATTTCCTTATTTTGTTGTCTATGACGCTTATTCAGATATGCCTGCATATCTGCTAAAATGTAATTGCCAGCAATTATATTTTCACGTGGGTATGGGGACGTAATCCCCATCAAGTCTGCCACTCGTAAGTAATACAATATTGTCAAAATGACAATACTGTAATACACGGGTGGATCTTGCTCTGGTTGTAACGTATGAATTCATACAATAATAGGCCCAAATGGGCACTTTCACCATTTGAGCCTATATATTATATATGTCTTTCAAATGATAGCTTAAAAAATAGCTGTCTAGACGGTATGTTTTTAACGTAGAATTGATTTTATGGAAGACAAGGCATGGAATGCTTTGTACCTTTAATGGAAAAATTTAATGATATTTACCATGTACAAAAAAGAAACGGCAGATAAAAAACATCACACGAATCCTTATCGTGCTGTAAACTATATAAGAGATGAGAACGGAAATCCTATATGCCCTAATGGACGTAAATTTCTTTTCAAACGAAAACAACATGTAAGATATAAAAAATATGGACGTACAGAAGAAATCTATCCAAGCTTATTAAGTGTACCCTTTTTACATAAAACAGTGACGATTTTCAAAAAACATATATTAATGTAAAGAAACGCCAGAACCAGCATTTGTCGGAACTAGCGTTTCTTTAGCAGAGACTTATTTTACAGCCCCGTTTTTTGCTTATATTATTTTCCTCCGTTGGATTCCAATTTTGGAAAGAAGATGACTATCTTAAAGCCCTTTTCCCACGGGGAAGCAGCTTCCAGACAAAGGTTTAGATCGTCAGCCATCTTCTTAACCAGGTAAAGCCCTATACCGGTAGCTTTCTTTCTGCTGTCAGTAGAATCCCCGGTAAAGCCCTTTTGAAAAATATACGGCAGATCATATTTTTTTACACCGATGCCATTATCCTCAACTGAAAGGACATCTGCGATCTCCGAATGTATCATAGAGATTGTTAGCATGGGACTATCGCTGCTATATTTTATGGCATTGCTCACGATCTGTCCCAACATAAACTGAAGCCCTCTACGGTCTGTATAGACTGTTTCAGATTGCAGTTTATTGATAATTACAAACTGCTTTTCTTCCAGAAGTGGGGCATAGTCCTCCAGAACTTCCCCCAAGCAGTCATTCAAATTGATATCCTTAAACTGATAATCCTTTGTACTGCTCTTTAACCGGGCATAGTATAACATCTGAGTGACATCCTCCTGAAGCTGACTGCGGACATAATCCAGTTTTGCTTGCAGGGGAGGAGACATTTCGTTGCTCCGATTATCCAGGAGCATGGTCAACAACGATAGGGGCGTTTTCGCTTCATGTGCCCAGCCCTCCACATATTCTTCATAGTCCTGTAGGGCATCTGCCATACTGTTACTCTCAGTTTTGTGTTCCTGTAAAACTGATGCCAGAAGCCGGATAGATTCTCCTTCTTCCCGGCTGATGGCACTGAGCAGCCGTTCCTCGTTGCAGATGGTAGGATCACTGAGGAAATCCCGGAACAGCTCTCGGCGGGTGGTCTCCCGCTTGTTTAGTACAAACAGAATTGCTGAAAACAAAAGGAGGCTTGTCAGAACTACTAACCCACTCAAGGTTTGAAATGCCTGAATGTCAGAAATCCAAAGAATGATAGCACAAAAGCAATCCACGCCCAACAGCAACAGCAGCCAGGGGTAGTACCGTTCTATCATGCGCCAAAGCCGCTTCATGGAGCCACCCCCGTTTCCAGACGATAGCCCATCCCACGAACCGCAACGATTCGCTGCTTCATCTCAAGACCGGACATCGTCTTTTTCAGCCTGGTCAGATTAACCTGCAAGGCATTTTCGTCTATGTATTCCGTGGTTCCCCATAGTGCTATGCAAAGTTGCTCCGTCGTGACCAGAGCATCGCCGCCGGACAAAAGAGCAACCAACAGTTTTCCCTGATTTTTTGGAAGCACGACAGAGGTATTATGAATATAAAGCGTGTAGGTCTGCTGGTCTAACAGGAAATCTGGTCCCTCTATGAGATTGGTACGGCCTTCATACCTTTTGAGAATATTGGATACCCTGGCAAGAAGTCGATCTTTTCTGCACGGCTTCGTCAAATATTCATCAGCACCCAAGTGGAACGCTTGCAGTTCATCCTTTACCTGATCTCTGGAAGTCAGTATCAGGACGGGGATAGCGGTTTTATTCTTTAGTTCCTGGCAGATTTGAAAGCCACTGATCTCCGGCAAATTCAGGTCTAAGATCACAAGGTCAGGACGGAGGGCTGCCAGGAGCCGAGCGGCATCTTCCAACTCGGTGATTGCCTCCGCAAGATACCCGTCCTTTTGAAGCATATTGCAGAGTTCTTCCCGCATATAGACTTCATCTTCCACAACAGCAATTCTTTTCACGGCAGCACCTCCTTCCAAATTATTCTTCTCTCTGTGGCTGCATCAGTGTCAGCAAATACCGATCACTGGAGCGCTTGACCACTCTCATATAAATATATTCTATCACGCAAAGCAGCAAAATCATAGCAGCAGATACAAACATCATTTCAGCCACTGTCCCACGGGTTCGGGACGAGAGTATCCCTGTAAATAACGCCCTGACTCCAAACAAACTGCTGACAGCCGCAACCAATACAGGAAGTCCCATAAACCAGGTAATTTGCTTTCCAGCAGACTGGCAAAGGGTTTCGTAAGTAGCTCCCAGGCGGATCAGAGTCTGGTATCTGCGCCCGGTTTTCTGCTGACTCATCAGGAACTGAACACCCACGATGGTGTTGGCAACTACCAGGAAAACAATCGCAAGATAGAGGGTAATATAACTGGATGCTATGGTGTAGAAAAGCTGACGACCCATATTCTGAAGATAGCTTTCATATTCAATGTCAGTTTCGTCCAGCTTCTCGTTCAAATCCAAATATGCAGTTATAAGGCTATTTCCATTCAGAGCTTGCTCACTGAGCACCGCATTGACATAGGTATCATACATTCCCTGACTATAATATAGGAATGCTTCATCCGGAAGAATCAATGCAAAGGACAAGGTTATAGAACGGTCCGTGACCAAATTCACAGACTGAACCTCTCCTGTAAGATGAATCGGACTACCATCCAGTTCCACCTTGGGATGCCCGGCCAATACTTGGTTCAGCATTGCGGTACGGCTTACCGTAGTAAACTCTGTATCAATATAGACAGCGGCCTCCTTTTCGCCTAATTGGAGAGCCGGATTGCCGGACAATTCCAACAAACGATTATAGTCCGATAAACAAATCAAATATGGGTATGTGGCATAACCAAGATTGTTCAGAAGGACATCCCGGTCTTCCGACTGGGGCAGGCTCCGAAGAGAGTCCATAACAGCGTCCATGCTGTAGGCATTATCATAATCTTCTGTGGTGCGAATACGCCCAACCCTCATTTCAAAAAGCTCTGAAAATTGATTTTCCAAACTGTTTTCTTTCAGGACTGCCTTTATATTCGGAAGAACCTGCGATGAATCTTCTGCAGTATGATCTTCAAAAGTATAGTCGATTACATGGCCAGAAGACAGGTTATTCGTTCCTGCAATTCCTACGCCCGCACCAAAACAACACAGCGCCGCCAGAATCAGCAGGGAGCTGATGGCCATGGAGTTTGACTGATGAATGACATTCTCCTGAATCTGCCGGAAGGTAAATACATGAAGCTGCTTATTTCCTTTTCCTTTCTTAACAATCAAAGCAATCAGTGCACGCATCCCATAGAAAAGCAGCATCGTACCAACTATGCCCAACAGCAAAGTCAGTCCCATCATACTTACCTTTGTCCATGCAATTCCCTGAATCGCCATGTAGTAAGCCACTGCCAACATCACACTTCCGCATATAGCAGCCAGTCCATAGATAACAGATGGCATTTGCTTTTTGGGGCGGTTCGTTGGCTGGGATAGCAAAGTACCGATCTCCTGGCGGCTGATTCGTCCACTCAAAATCAGAAGTGCCGTCAGCTTAATTGCCAGAAATCCTGCCAGCGTCCATTCAATCGCAAACCAGGATAAAGAAAACTGATGACCGATGATCCCCATGCCTACCAGCTTGGCGGTGACAAGACTGACAATTTCTGAAAGCACCACAGCCACAGGTAATCCTATGAGCATGGCAAGAATACTGGTCAGGAAATCTTCCGCCAGAAGCATACCAAACAGTTTACTTCTACGCATCCCCAACATTAGATAAACACCAAACTCATGCCGTCTGCGCTCGAACTGATACTTGCAGGCAAAATAGATCAAAAAGAACAGAATACCGAGGGTCATCCCATAAAACGCAGGAATCAGAAGCAGGAGTTTGTCAACTGCGTCACTCTCCATTTTCTGCAAAAAGAGCATCACATCTTGAGTGGAGATGGAAAGAATCATGTAAAATGCAACAATAGAAATCACCAGGGAGCTGAAAAACAGACCGTTTTCCTTTCGGCTGCGGCGACTGTTCCGAAGAATGAGATTAGAGAACATTTGCGCTGCCCCCTCCCAGTTGCGCCATCACCTTCAGGATGCGCCCGTAGAACTCCTGCTGGCTTTCGTCTCCACGCCGAAGCTCATGAAAGATCACGCCATCCTGGATGAACAGGATGCGCTTACAGAAGCTGGCGGCATTGGAATCATGGGTTACCATCAGGATCGTAGCTTGTTCGTCACGATTCAGGCCGGACAGCTTCTCCATAAGACTTCTTGCGTTCTTAGAATCCAGCGCACCCGTCGGTTCATCGGCAAGGATCATTTGGGGATGTAAGATCAGAGCCCTTGCTGCCGCAACACGCTGACGCTGGCCACCGGACATCTTGGACGGAAACTTATCCAGAACATCAGAAATTTCCAGATAGTCAGCCAACTGCTTCAGCCGCTGGCTGCTTTCTGTTTCGGCTACCCCATGCAAGGAAGTCGGGAGCAGGATATTTTCCCTGCCAGTCAGGTTGTCCAGCAATTCAAAGTTCTGGAATAGATAACCAACTTTTTTGCCACGGTACTCGGCAAGAGCCTTTTCCTTGAGGGATTGCAGAGTATCTCCCTCCACCTGAATGCTTCCACCTGTAGGCTGAATCACAGTTGCAATACAGTTGAGAAGCGTGGATTTGCCGGAACCACTGCTTCCCATAATACCGAGAAACTCTCCCGGCATGACCTGAAAAGTGATTCCGTTCAGTGCTCTCGTCTGGTTTGGCAACGTCCCATAGACTTTGGTAAGATTTTCAATATTCAAAATTGGTTTCATGTGAATGCCTCCTATCCATTTCTGGGTAAATGATAGCACAGAAGCACAATAAATAACACTTACAGTCGCTGTAAGGATTCTGTTCCTGTTTTCAGAACAAGAATGACGCATCAAGCGGAATAAGTATATGTTTTGTAAAAACGTCGGGTGACAATGAAAAAATATGCTGGACTACCGGATTGGCTAACTTGCATTTCTTTGTCAATTCTGGTAACCGCTTCAAACATGGAAGTTTCTGTTCTTACTTTTATTATACTCAATCAATAAAATCAACACGGTTCAGCAAATTTTAATTATTTCCAATATGACAAAATTGCTTCCTGTTATATTTATCTATTTCTTTATTTCTCTATTATTCCGATCCGGTCTTCCAAAGGTATAAATAAGGTGTAAATTATTCGTCAATCATCAAAAAATCCTTTAAAGCCTAGGCTTTCACAGCATCCATTAAACACTGCCGTGGCAGATGAAGAGTATTTTTATAATTGTTTTATTTCTCCTTGATTTGCCCCGTAATTCCCTGTTTTGCAAGGGATTTCGGGAATTTTGTGGTTTGGCTCAAAAATGCAGATTGTGGCAAATTTGAGCATAGTTTTGCAAGTTATTACTACTGCTTGGTAGTAGAAATGGTAGTAAAACGAGGTGTGTTTACTACTAAGGGCTTAGGTATATCTTAGTGCTTAAATAATCTTGATATTCTTTGTTGCAAACTCTTCCGATTAGATATATGGTTACCTCTATCAACATACCACTTTGAAAGTGTCATCTGTGATTTAGTTAATTTTGCAATACTATTTATAAGATTTTCAAGGCCATTAGGACAACCGAATACGTAAAATGCATTCTGTGGTTCAAACGATTCAAAGACAACAAGTTCCTCCTCCAAAAATGCAAACATTGTATATGATTTTAATGCCTCTATAGAAATATCATCACAAATAATATCTGGTCTATAATCCATCCAAATATTTAGTCTAAACTGTGTTTCTTCATCTGTTAAAGCAGCAATTCTTTTCTTAATTTCGTTAGATGAAACTATCTTTCTATTTAAAGGTTTAAATACATCTAATTCATTATTCCAATTAAAGTCCTCAAACTGTTTCTCATCTAAATTTGTTATCTTATCACACTGTGAAATAAATCCATTAAACCAATTTGAAAATAATTTATCTTGACTACTCCCTAATTTTACCTTATGCAATATATCTAATTCAAAATTGCTGCGAAACGCCGTTTTACTAATATTACTTGAACCTATAATAATATACGCATAATCTTCATTACAGAGATAATAAAACTTACCATGATAAAAAGCCCCAATATACGAATACAATTCAATTTTTTTATCCCTGATTAAAGCATTTAAATAATTAACAGTAGTTTTATCAATCTTATTATTCACATTCTCATTTGCACAACTATTCAAGGAACCTGCTACTATCCTACATTTTCCATTTCTGTCATTAATTATATTTAATGATTCCTGCAATAACCTTAAACCACTACTAAACACAAATCCCGTTGCCGCATATAATTTAGTAATATTTGCCTTTCTAACAATCCCATTGATAACACTATCAATTGTATTCTTCCTAAGCACCATCATAGCATCTTTCGAATTTAAAATATAATCACAATAATCTTCAAGTCTTTTTTGATACAGCTCATCTAAATCATTTATCCCTTGTATCTCATATCTCCAGTTATTGATTTTGAAAAAATCATTATCATAAAACCAATCCGAAGAAATACTGTGCAATAGCAAATCATGATTATATTTTTCCCACAAAAAATTTACTGCACGAAAATTAGCAATTGTGTTATATAATATAATTGTCATTTCTTCCTCATAATTTTGTTCGTTATTTATTGTATGCCTTATCATTAGTTTCTCTAATTTAGAAAATTCCTTGTCAACTTCTTCACTAAGTGGTCCGCTAAATAAAAGATGCCTTATGTCTTCTCCTACTGTTTCCGACAAATAAAAAGGAATATGCTTGCTCATTTCCTTTATTCTAATAGAATATGTTAGATAAAACACATTATGGTACAACTTATATTCCTTTATTTCCATTCCAAATGTCTTTTCAGTCTGACCGGAAACCTTAAAATGAGTATAATGTAATCCATTAACACTTTCATACTTTATAACCCCTTCACTAAAAATCGGGTAAAAAGTAGTAAATTTTTCACTTGCTTCTAAAATGTCTAAACCATATTGTTCTCTGATTTCCTTCCCTATCAAACGCTCTAAGCCATTAGGAGCACAACCTTTTATATTAATTTGATTCTTACTCTTAATCTCCTTAAATGTTTCAGCACATTTATGTTCCACAAGAAAATTGTGCATCTTTTTCAATGTTCTAGGAGTCAATTCTTCAAAAAGGTACTCATCACTATAATTAAGAACCTCTCGAAGTAATTGACGACCAAGATAATTTATGCTATAAATATAATTAAATATGCGGTACATACTAGAAATAACTAAATAAATGATAATGGGGGAATTGAATGAGAGATTATAATTACAGAAAAAATTGGAATGATTTGCTAACGCCGGAAATAGTTAAGAAGCTTACTCTTATTCATGAATATAAGGGAGAACAAGAACTCAAGCGAATGGAAGAGTTCCGGAAGGCACAGGCAGAGATTGAAAAGAAGAATGAGAAACCGATGTCGCAGAAGATGTTTAAGGCAATTTAATTTAGAAAAAAGCTGACGCTCTAACTTTAGTTGGAGCGTTTTTCTATAGAAAAGGGTGAACTGAGAATGTATAATAATATAGAATAAGGTTGCATAAAGGTGGTATTCTGATATGAAAAAAAACAATGTGATAGATGAATCAAAAAAGGAATTCATTCAATTTAGTCATTCTATCGTTTTTTGACTAAATTAAACCTTAAATGACATTATTAATACCATACTAGAACTTACTAAAAAAACCATAGAAAAAAGTGTTTTTTCTTCTACACCTTTTTCCATGGTTTCGCTTATTTACTATTCACTCACCTCTTCTTATACACCACCAGCTCCGGATTTTCGCCTCCCGCCTCATACGTACAAACCATAATAAAATCCATCCCCGCCAGCACTCCAAAGCACCTGTCGCCGCCAAACTCACACTCCAGCTGATTCCCCAGATACGTCGTCTGGTCATCCAGTAACTTCACACGTTTGCCATTCGGCAGCGGATATTCCAGATTCACATACTTTCCGACAAGCGCATTCAGCTTTTCAACTTTCGGCATTCCTTCTATATGAAGATCATTGATTTCCTGTATCAGCTGCTTCTTGAATGCTTCAAATTCTCCATTGTCACCAAGCTCCTCATATTGTTTCCAGTAATCTAACTTTGGAAGCAGATCTTTCATATAAGCCCGCACCTGTTCCTCCGTGAAATTCTCATTGATCATATTTTTAACACATACATCAATCAGATCGTCCATATTACTGTAAGTATAAGTGCCATCCGCATAACACCATTTACAATAGTCTTCGTTCAGCGTCCCGTCACTGTCATGGCTTATGATTTCATCATCTTCAAGCGGCATTCCACAGCACTGACAGATTAACTTTCTAGGTGCACCAAGAAGCGTATTGATCGACACCCCGAATTCCTTTGACAAAAGCTTCAACGTCTCCGTATTCGGAACTGTTTCCCCATTTTCCCAGCGGGATACTGCCTGTCTTGTGACCATGACTTTGCCGGCCAGTTCGTCCTGAGATAAACCTTTCTTCGTACGAAGTTCTAATATAACATCCTTTGTTTCCATCGCATCTACCTCCGTTATCGATATACCGATATCTTAGCAGAAAAGCTTATGACCGGAAAGCAACCTGCTGTTTCCCCGGCTATTTTCCCGGCTGTTTTTCCACCGATTCAGAGTATGTCTGAAAATTGTGGAACTGATTTTTCAGGCACATTCTAATACCGGTTATGTACTTTTTCCGCAAAGCACAGCACGTCTTTTATCTCTATCTTTGTCCCGTCATCGAGCACTGCCATTCCGCTCATCCGTCCGAATACCTGGTGTTGATCCGACACGATCAGTTTATAATCCAGGCATGCCGACCGGTCTAATATTGGAAGAAAATCCATCTCGAATCTGCCGTCACTGGACGTAAACTTCCATGGTTTACAGTAATCATCTTCCGGTATCACGAATTCTACATCATCGATCTTATGCGCTATCCCATCATAGAAAATCACATTTTCCGATCCCATGGTGTTGCGATGACCATGGTATCCATATCCGGCTGGCGCAGCCGGATGTCACAGGAAAATGATTTGCCCTGGTAAAAATTGTCAAACTGGCATGTAATATGACGTATCTTTATAGCCGGCTTTGTAATTTTCTCATTATGTTCCTCTTCTGCTGATTCTGACGCACTATTTTCCAACACATACTTTAGTCTCAGATTCTTCTTCTCATAAATGATATCACCCTCCGACGAATTCTCCGGCATCCTAAGCTTTCCCATCGGAAATGCATCTAATATTGTCTCCGTATGTTCCCACGGTTCTCCCGAAAAATCAAGCAGAGACACAGACTGCAATCCCACATAACCGTCATCTGAAAGTGTAAATGCCACAGCACAATCATCACCCACTACAAGATAATAGTCCCATTCTTTGATCCAGAACTTTGGTGCTTTGATCTGTGTTCTTGAATATTGCTGCAACTGCTTTCTCGACCAGCCCGGCTCCGCAATATTGCCATATTCATCTAAAAGCTGCTGACTTTTTATAACTTCATGATTTCTTTCTGACATATGCGTTCTCCTCCTTCCAAGGCGCATTGAAGTGCTGTAACCACAAAAATTAGCATCAACGGCTTTACTTATATACTCCAGACTTAAAAGCTTGTTCTCCACAGTGGTATCACATTGATCACCGGTTCTTCATACGGATGTACCTTCTTCACGGCTTCAATCGTCTTATCAACATTTTCTGTATACACGGTTACTTCCACTTTCAGCTCCGGTTCGCAACTGATCTCACCGTTGGTTCCGATATACGGATCACATCCGTCAAGCGGACGCCAGTAACCCGTTACCGGACTTACCGACATGCATGAATCATAGTTCCCGATATGTCCCGCATCAACCTCCTGCAGTGCTTTCTGCACAACTTCCAGATGCGTCGGCGGGAGAAATATTTCTAATTTACAGTATTTAAACTCCATGTTCTATACCTCTTTTCTACACCGTTCTCTATGGTTTTATCTGATCTCTACTCCGGCCATATAAAATTACTGTTTCCTGCTTCCAGTCCATCGATCAGAATATTCTGGCCTGTGCAGAATCTGTTTTGCACCGCCATAAAATAAATCCATTCTGCAGCTTCTTCCACACTCATCCAGCGTTTTAAAGGAGTCAGATCCATGATCGCATTCCACAGTTTTTCATCTTCCATCACCGGTTTATTTAACTCTGTCATCACTCCGCCGAAATCCAGACTGTTGCAGGTCGCCTGATACGGAGCAATTCTCATCGCAACATTTTTGGTATATGAAAGGACCCCACCTTTACTTGCCGCATATTCCGGGAATTCCGATCCGGTATGGCCGCTTGCAGATCCAATCATGATCACAGATCGGATCTCCGGCTGTACTGCGTAATGTTCTGTGACCGCAATGGTTCCTTTCAGATTGATATCAATATCATCTTCATTTTGTACACCTGCGTTGTTGATCACGATCTGCATGGGCGGAAGTTCTGGATACATCTCTTTATCACGGATGTCCAGACAATAATGCTTATAATCCGGATGTTCTATTGTAGATTCTTTCCGGTCAAATCCATAAACTTTATGTCCGTTTTTCAGAAAATATTTCGCACACCCTTTTCCAATTCCGGAACTTGTACCTGTTATCAATACATTCACTTTCTACCTTCCCCTCTATAAGTTCTCTTTTTAATTTCTCTATAAATTTTTCTCTATATAATCGCCTTTATGAACTTTTCTCTACAAATTTTCCTTATAAGGTCACCTTATAATCTCTCCATCATATTCCTTGGCAGTGCCTTTGTAAGCGCGCTTACCACGAACAGACAGATCACACGGTCAATATAATCTGTAAAGAACTGAACCACAAAGCATGCTCCTACCATTCCCATCGGGGTTTTGGCAAGAAGCTGCACCAGAACCGTAGAACCTGATGATGTAATCCCGCCAAATAAGAATGCCGTAATGCAGGAACTTACAATGGTTGACGGTAATGTAATTACCAGCGCTGCCACAAATATCCACCATTTTTTCGGCTTATATTTCTGATATACCAGACCTGTCACCAGACCAAGAATGATACCGACAGGTGCATAGTATAAAGAATATACGTCAACCGTCATTCCCATGAACAGACCACTGATCACATTCGGAAGCATTCCATAAATCGGGCCTAATGTGGATGCAATGAATACGGTTCCGATACTGTCCAGGTAAATTGGAAGCTTCAGAAATAATGCAATCTGTCCTCCGACCAGATTAATGCAGATTGCAAATGCAACGATGCAGATTTTATATGTTGATACTCTATATGTTGATGTTTTTTTCATGACTTACTTCTCCTCACTTATAATACATTTTCCAAAATATCCAGACTCTCAGGTTCTACTTCCAGTACTCTCGAAAGCATCATTTCGAAAAAACGATATGTATCTACCTGTGTCAGTACTTTTGCATTCGGTTCTTTCCGGTAAAAATTCATCGAATCGACAACCGACTGCCCCAGTGATATCCCTTCTGTCTCAATCTGGACAAAGGATTCAAATCCTTCACAGATCGAAGGATCAATAAAATATGCTACAGCAAGAGGATCATTGATCACACATCCGACGATGTGTTCCCACTGCCAGTGAAAATCAAAATAAAACTTTGTAATCTTCTTAATAAATGCACCTCTTTTTGCATTTATCCGGCACATATACTCAAGAATCGTTGGTGTCAGAACAATTTCTCTCGTCACATCCAGACCGATCATATGGATCTTCCGTCCATTCTGATACATTGCATCATATACTTTCGCTGCCGCATCCGGATCACACCAGTAATTGTATTCCGCTACCGGCGAACAATTTCCATGGCTTTTGAACGTTCCGCCCATAGACACGAATTCTTCGATCTGATCAAACGCAACTCTGTCTTGTTCGAGCAATGTTGCAAGATTCGTCATCGGTCCAAGTGCTATTACGGAAATGTGTCCTTCTTTCAGCTTTGATGCAAGGAATTCCACTGCTCCCATCTCCTGACGGAATCCTTCTACTTCTGGTAAAAAGCTTTCACCAAGTCCATCTTCTCCATGCGTGTCAAGTGCGTTGACATACTCCCGGCGCAGCGGTTTTTCTACGCCTATATAGACAGGAACATCTAACCTTCCCATATGCTTCAGCACTTTTTTCACATTTCCGAATCCCATCTCTACCGGACAGTTCCCGCATACAATGGTGATTCCAACTATCTCGAGTTCTTCCGACTGCAATGCCAGCATGATAGCCAGGCTGTCATCGATACCCGGATCACAGTCAATAATTACTTTTCTTTTTTTCATTTTTCTTTTCCTTTCTCAATCTTCTACAGGACCTACCACTGGCAGCTCCTTACGAATACACTGCAATTCAAAAGGCAAAAAAATACTTTTGCTTACAGAACCCCCATAAACAAAAGTAATCATACATGTTATGTACTTTGCCTAGTTTTTTATACTGGGAGGTTTGCGAACCAGTTCAAAGTCATATTGTAGCATGTTTGCATAATCATGACAATATATTTATCCTTCCGGCCTTTACATTCCGGCTTTGTATATTTAATTACCGGATGCCAACGGGGACAGTAAAAAAGCCATTTTTTCACGTCCCCGTGGTTCCAGAGTTATGGCAAAAATCCCTTACTCGTCTTCACGATCACTTTATCAAATACCATAAACATCGACGGCAGTACAAAGATAACCACGATCATACTGATGATCGCACCTCTCGCCATCAGGATACACAGTGAGCTGATCATATCAATATTCGAATACAATCCGACACCGATCGTTGCTGCGAAGAAGCTCAGTGCACTTACCATGATCGACTGTGCCGATGCGCGGTGTGCAGTTGTGATCGCATCATATTTTTCTGCTCCATGATTGCGTTCTCTCTTATATCTTGTCGTCATAAGGATCGCATAATCTACGGTAGATCCAAGCTGGATCGTGCCGATAACAATCGATGCAACGAATGGCAGCTTCGTTCCTGTATAATATGGAATTCCCATATTTACAAAGATAGCAAATTCAATCACGCCAACCAGAATGATTGGAAGTGAAATGGACTTGAACAGTATTAATATGATCACAAAGATGATACCGATCGATACCACACTGACCGTCTTAAAATCTGTATCTGTAATGTCGATCAGATCTGCCGTCAGCGGTCCTTCACCGATCAGCATACCGCCTTTGTCATATTTGTGCAGAATCTTATTCAGTTCTTTAATCTGGACATTCAGTTCATCCGATGCAACCTTATACTCAGAATTGACCAGAAGCAGCTGATACTTATCATTCTTCAGCATCTCGGTTACGGAATCCGGGATCATACTCTGCGGGATTGCCGGTCCGATCAGCGCGTCCAGGCCAAGTGCCCATTTAACACCATCCACATCATCCATCTTGTTGATCATCTTTGCCACATCTGCGGATTCAACCGAACTGTCCACGAGGATCATGTGTGTCGTGTTCATGTCATAATCTTCCTTCAGTTTTTCATTTGCAATGATACTCGGAAGATCCTTTGGAAGCGTCTCATCCAGATTGTAATAAACGGATGTATGATTATTTCCATAGATTGCCGGGAATAAAAGTACAAGGAAAATGATCACATAGATCATATACCGCTTTGTAACTTTATCCGATATTCTTCCGATGTCCGGAAGAAACGGCTTATGCATGGTCTTCGTGATCCATTTATCACAGCACAGGATCATGGATGGAAGGATTGTCACACAGGCGATCACGCCGAGGACGACACCTTTTACCATAACCACACCGATGTCCATACCAAGCGTAAATGTCATGAAGCACAATGCGATAAATCCGGCTACCGTTGTAACGGAACTTCCGATTACAGATGAAAATGTCTGGGATATCGCATGTGCCATTGCACGCTCTTTGTCTCCGTTATATCTTGCCTGCTGCTCCTCATAACTGTGCATCAGGAAAATGGAATAATCAAGTGTAACGCCAAGCTGCAGTACCGCCGCCAACGCTTTCGTAATATAGGAAATCTCTCCTAGGAAATAGTTACTTCCCAGATTATAAATGATTGCCATTCCGATACTCAGCATAAAAAGTAACGGGATAAAATACGAATCCATCGTAAGTCCTAATACGATCACCGCCAGAACAACTGCGATCAGTACATATAACGGTGTCTCTTTCTCAGCCAGGTTCTTCGTATCCGTAACAATTGCAGACATACCACTTAAGAAACACTGCTTTCCGGCCAGTTTACGGATCTCCCCGATTGCTTCCATCGTTCCGTCGGAAGAAGTACCCTCATCAAAGAAGATTGCCATCATCGTGCCCGTATCTGAATTGAATACTTCGTAGACATCTTTCGGCATCATGCTCTTCGGCATGCTGATATCTGCAAGTGAATCGTACCACAGAACCTTCTGCACATGATCTACTTTTTCGATCTTTGCTTTCAATGCCGATACATCTTTATCTTCCATTCCGTCCACGATAAACATTGAAAAAGCACCGGTTCCAAAGTCTTTTACCAGGATATCCTGACCCTGCATCGTCTCAATGTCTTCCGGTAAATATGTCAGCACATCATAATTGACTCTTGTATTCACATATCCAAGTCCCGCTGGAATCAAGAGTAAGATACTGATGATCAGTATCGGAATTCTGAACTTCACTACCTTTTTACCAAATGCAACCATATTCATAACCGCCCCTCCTTTTATGACCATTTCTTTACATCCTTTTTTATTTCTTCTTACTCTTATCAGTATTTTTGACTATTGGTCATTTTTGTACCTAATTGCAATATACATCAAAAAAGACCAACAGTCAATACAATTTTTGACTATTGGTCATTTTTCATTCTTATATTTCCAGCATTCCAAGTCTTGCCAGAACTTTCAGATCCATGTTCTTTACATTGTCTCCGAACTGGATACGGATGTGCTCACCTTCCATGTCTACAACGACGCCCTCACCGAATTTCTTATGCTTTACAATCATGCCTTCACCAAGTGCATCCGCAAGTTCCTGATAGCTTTTTCCAGGTTGCTTCTGAGATCCATGCCCGGTGCCATATCCATGATACATTCCATTTCCCTTTATGCCATATGTTCCCGCCGGACTATAATCTCCCCATTTTTTTATTCCTACATATTCTTTTTGCTGATTCTCCCTCAGATTCCTCTTTCCCAGCAACTCACTGCAGAATTTGGACGGCTTATTCGTCGTAAATACATTCAGCTGATTCTTTGCTCTGGTCACACCTACATAGAAGAGTCTTCTTTCTTCCTCATAAGTTTCAAGTTCTTCCTTTGATGCCGTCCGCGGATTTGCCAGTACTTTTTCCGGCAATATCCCATCCATAACATCCAGAAGATAGACCGTATCATATTCCAGTCCTTTACTTGCATGCATGGTAGACAGAATAAACGGGCAATCCTTATCTGATACTTTTTCCTGAATGATCGTTCTCAGTTCTTCCAGTCGTTCCAGTAATTTTTCCGGAGATTCTACCCTGCTTCCGATCAACTTGACCGTCTCCAGCTTGTTGGCATTCATGCCCATTTTCTTCAGATAATCCTGATATCCCATATATGTCAGGATCTGATTGACAGCCTCATCCCCCGGCATATTTAAGATACGTACCATCTGCCGTTTCAGATTACGGATATTATCTTCCTGATATTTCTCCAGATTGCCGTATTTTAATGCCGCATCCAGCACCTCCATATCTTTCTCCTGACTGATCTGTGCATATCTTAATGCATCTTTCTTGTTAAAGAACAATTTCAGCCGGTAATAGATCTGCATGAACAGTTCCGTATCTTTTGGATCCATTGCAAACCGGATGATATTCTGTACATCCAGAACCGTCCGGTGGGTAAAAAAGGAAAGGTCTGCATTCCGCATGCGATACGGAATATTCTTTCTTTCCAGCAGATCGATCAGTGGAATCGCACACTCATTATCCCTGTACAGAACTGCTGTCTCCGTCACCGAAGCATCTGCCCTGCCCCTATGTTCCTCCGATCCGCTCATGCCGGCCATTCCGGTCGTACATTCCTGTGCAGCTTTCATCAGATACACATACTGTGCTTTCCTCGATTTTAGAGAAATTTCCCGGATATCCGCTCCGGCTTCTCTTGCCGCTCTCATATGCTTCTCATGTCGGAGTGTATTCTTCTGAATGAATTTATCTGCCGCTTCTACAATCTTTGCATTTGAGCGGAAATTTTCTTCCATCAGAAGGACTTTTGCTCCCGAATGCTTCTTTTCAAATGACAGCAATGCCTCCGGATATGCCGCCCGGAATCCATAGATACTCTGGTCTTCATCTCCAACCATAAAAAGATTGCCTGTTCCGGCTGCCAGCAGCGCAATAATCGCATGCTGGATCTTTGATGTATCCTGCGCTTCATCCACACATATATATGGATATCTATTTTGAAAATATGCAAGCACACCCGGATCTTTTCGCAGAATATTATAGGCATACAACATCTGATCGTCATAATCCATCAGCTTCTGTTCTCGCATCTGCCTACAGTATTCACGGTAGATTCCTGCAATCCGAATATCTGACTCTTCCTCTAATTTTTGAAGTTCTTCTTCGTTCAGCATCATATTTTTTATATATGTGATCAACGTTCTTACATTCTTAAGATCACTCTCCGTCGGATATCCCATGCCATGATCCTGACAGATTTTGATCAGCATCCCCGTCGTTGCCTTTTCATCCTTCACAAGTTCAAACGGTGTCTTTCCGATCCGTCTTCCGTAATACTGGATAATCATTGCGCAGATTCCGTTGATCGTCCGAAATTCCAGTCTCTTTGCCATATCCTCGCCAAAACGGACTGCAAATCTTTCGGACATATCTTTTGTCGCTGCCACCGTATATGTAACCGTAAGTATGCTCTCCGGAGGAATATTCCTACAGTAGATCATATAACCAAGACGTGTCACCAGTACCGTGGTCTTTCCTGATCCGGGTACGGCAAGAAGCAGTACCGGCCCTTTTGTGCTCTGTACTGCTTCTTTTTGCTGTTGATTTAATTTTACCGAAAATGTTGTTTCAAATTCTTTCCATTCCATACTTCTTTTTATGTTAATTTGTGAATCCACTTATAGCTCCTAAATCGTAAAAATACCGGAATTCCTTTGAACAACTGATCCGACTGCACTGCAGCCACGACCAGTTCCACCGGGAGTTTCCACACGAATGCCGCCAAAAATGACAGCGGCATCACGATCCCCCATGTAGAGATCAGATTCGTGTACATAGAGAACTTTGTATCTCCCCCGCCTTGAATGACACCTACCGATACCGGCATCTGATATGACATTCCTACCATAACTATGCTCATGATCATAATGAAATGATCTGCCAGGACTGCTGCCGTATCTGTCAGTTTATACATGGATAACAGCGGTCCTCTCAATACAAATAGCAGAGAAGCAAGCACTACACCGATCAGAAGATCAATCACAGAAAGCGTTCTTCCATCAGATTTTACTCTTTCTATATCTCCCTCTCCGATATCTTTCCCGATCACAACTGCAGATGCAGATGATATGGCGATTACGATCACCTTCAGATACTGGAAGAATGTGCTGGATACAGAATTTGCAGCAATTGCATCTGCGGACAAATGTCCGAGAATTGCCGTCTGCATCGGTACTGAGATTGCCCAGATCATCCCTGAGCACATGATTGGAAATGCAACTTTTAAGAATGCCATCCATATCTTTCTATTCACCGGCGCAAATATGATTCTGATCAAATTGACGTCAAATAACCGGACTTTCGTATCTATCTTCCACACATACACCACAATGATCAATAGTTCCAGCATTCTTGCAGTTAACGTTCCCACTGCTGCTCCCTTGATCCCCATCTCCGGAAATCCAAAATGTCCAAAAATCAATGTGTAATTGATACAACCATTTGTGATCAATGACACTACTGATATGACAAATGAAATCTTCACTACCTCTACACTTCTAAGCATAGCAATCAGCAGATTACTTATCATGAAAAGTAAAAATGTCCACTTCAGGAGTCCCAGATATGCCTTTCCTTCCGCAATAATCTCAGGTGACGTCGTAAATATTCCCAGGAGCCGCTCCGGCATGCACGTACAGGCTGTCACGACCACTGCTGCGATCAGAATACTGAGTGCCAGTGCTGCTCCTGTCAGCTTCCGGATTTCCTCAGTCTCCTGCTTTCCCCAGTACTGAGAACAGATTGCTACCAGTGCATTTCCAATAGACAATGCCAGCTGGTTCACAATAAAGAATATCTGGTTCACCGTTGCCGCACCGGACAATGCATTCTGGCTGTAACTTCCAAGCATGATATTATCAAGCATATTCACACTGTAAGCCACCAGATTCTGAAGTGCCACAACCAGCATCAACCAGAAAAATGTCTTATAAAAATTTTTATCTCTTGTAAAAAATGTTGTTCTTGCAGTTTTCATTATCTCAACAGATTTCTTACCATTTCTGCATCAAATGTAACAGATTTCACATGATCTACCTCAATCTGATACAGGGCATTCGCCGCAATGTGTTCAGCCGCCTGCTCCAAATCACGGATTCCGGATGTATTAGAATATAACTTGATCAATTCATCCAATCCTTCCTCACTCATGATACACTCGTCTTCCTTAAGGCTCATTCTCTTTAATACCTTCGGAAGTGCGAATTTGGAGAAAATCACTTTCTTCTCTTCCGGTGTGTAATCAGGGATATCGATCACGGCAAATCGTGACATCAGCGGTGCACTGATCTGAGACTTGTCATTCGCAGTCGCAATCGGATATACTCCTACGGTCGGAATCATACACTCGATATAGTTATCTGTAAATCCAAGATTATCCAGTAATGTCAGAAGTACATCGGCCGGATTGCCATTTCCTTTTCCGGATGCTGCTTTATCCAGCTCATTAATGATGAATACCAGATTTGATTCTCCTGCCATGGCAAAGGCATCCATGATGATACCTGTCTTTGCATTGGCATAGATACGAGAACTTCCTGTCAGCTGCTCAGGATCATTGATCGAACTCATATCCAGAGTCGTCCATGGAAGCTTCAGGATACGTGCCACCGCATAGGCAATCTGTGATTTACCGGTTCCTGCCGGTCCCACTAACAGAAGTCCATATGCCGGCAATGTATGTGTACGGTTGATCTGGATTATGGTCTCGATGATTCTCTGCTTTACGCGCTCCATTCCGTAAAGTTCTTCATCAAGAATTCTGCGCGCTTCATCCGGATCGATCGCTTCAAAATAATTGCTCTTCCACTGTACATTCATCATAATAGAAAGCGCTCTCTGTGCATGACGTCTTTCTTCCGGTGATACTTCATGAGAACGTGCCACGGCAAGATTACGTCTTGCCCAAAGGCGGATATTATCCGGAAGGGTTCTTCCCGCACAGTTCATGAAGTCTGTGATACTCTGAAGACTGGTAAGCTTCATATCATCTCCTGCTTCGTCTTCATCTTCATCATTCTCCTCTTCTGCCGGTGCATTACTTGCCAGAAGACGCTCGATCATAAATTGCAGGAATCCATCTTCTGCAGATAACTTTGTACCGCCGCCAAATGCAATCTCGCGGATCTTGTATACTGCATATCCTTCTTCTGTATTCTCTCCTGAGAGACGCACATTAATATGATTCTCTCCGAGCCATTTTAACAGACTTACAAACCTTGCATCGATCTTTAAGATGTCTGCACTTACGGTTCCGTCTTCCTGCTGAAATTCGAATGATGTCCTCTTGATCGGATTGGTAAATACGCCGCAGGAATGATGTTCCCATTTACATTGCTTATTATCCAGGATCATCATTGGTTTTTCTATAGTTGCTTCATTTTCATTAGAGCGGATTACCGTATATGTACATTCCGCTGGTTTCTTCTCGTCCGGTGTTGCATTAAAATCAAAAACTGGCATATTCTTTTCTCCTTTTGTATATTCTTACATTTCCATGCATAATTATTGTTCATACTGCATTAGTGTAACATAATACACGCTCTTCTTCCAGAAGTATTTGTCAGGCAGCCTGCCTAACTCGTTGCGCCGCCTCAGCTGGAACCGGCTCCCGCCGTGCATGCATAACAATGCTTATCCATCCGTATTTTACGAACCTGATATGGCTTTCCTGTCACATCAAAAATTTTCTGATTTCCAACAACCGGAATTCCTGCCGCAAGATTAAAATCACAATCATACAACTGTCCATCATAATCCACGGAAATCTGCGTCCTGCACATCAATGCCCCCACTGTATCTGCATTGAATGCATCGAATAATTTTTTCATATAACGCTTTAAATTTCCCGATCTTTGAAGAAATGCACCGAATCTTCCCATTGGATTATTATACAATGTATAAAGGCTGTTAAATTCAATGCCAAAATCCTGCAACAATTTCTGCTTATATTCTTTTTCCATTGCTTCCTGATCAGGTGGGAAGAAAGCACCTGCCGGATTATAGACCATATTCAATACCAGTTCTGGATTTCTTCCATATCCTATCGCATTCAGGTGTTTGATTACTTCAATAGCCTTATCAAATGATCCTTCTCCGCGCACCTTATCCATCTCTGCCGCACGATAATACGGAAGAGAACACACAATTTCTACTTTATTCTTTGTATACACTTCCATTAGCTGTTCATATTCTTCCTCCAATAATATGACCAGATTCGTTCTGATGATTACATGGTTACAGATTCTACTGCTTTCTTCTATCAGATATTCCAGATGTGGATTCATCTCTGGTGCACCTCCGGTAATATCTATCGTTGCAATATTCTGTTCCTTTGCAAATGTAAGACAGGCATCCATCACTTCTTTTGACATTTCTTCTGTTCTTGCAGGTCCGGCATTCACATGGCAGTGTTTGCAAAGTAGATTACATTTCCGTCCGATATTCATCTGCAATACATCCAGATGCTCTTCTGTATCCATATACTTCTTATCCGGCACCATCTCCTGAAATACCGGAATCTCTGTCAGCTCATGAAAATCTTTGATGATATCATTCATTACACAACCTCATTCAATATTTCAATGGTATCTCTTACTATTTCCGGGCAGAAATCAAACAAAAGTCCCTCTTCCAGTATCTTCTGCATGCCCTCTGGATCTGCAATATCATGTTTTAATAATCCTTTACAGCTACAGACACCATATTTTTCCTGAAATTTTGTCAGGAACTCTGCTCTTTTGGCATTCATGATATCTTTCTGTTCCATATGCTCTGTATCACAATGTCCAAATTTCATTCCCAGTACGATCATTGCACCAACTACTGCACCGCAGGTTTCACCGATTCCCATTCCACCGCCAAATCCTGCAACCATCTTATATGCTTCTTCCTGTGTGATCCCCAGTTCTTCTGCAAATGCCCCTGCTACAACCTGAGAACAGTCAATCCCTTTCATAAAAAGTTCCGCAATTTTTTCTTTTTCCATCTCTTTTCTCCTTATTCTCACTTACATTATTGTTCCAAAAATATTTCTATTTTTTCTAAAAATCCATCACTCAGATAATCCTCCAGCTTCCGATATGTAGATTCATTTATGATCAGTTTATCCGGCTGCTGATACTGCACCCATGCCATTGCGCACCAGGTGATTCCTCTTAAGCATGTAATCTCCATAAATACTTTCGTTCGTTCTTTTAATCCCGTTATATCAAAACGCGCCCTCACACATTTCAGATATTCATTCAGAAAATTTTCTATCTCTTCTTCCTTCAATATCACATCCGTTTTCCAAAACGTCGTTGTCGGTGCAAGGAAATGTCCCAGATCCTGTGCCGGATCTCCAAATAACGGCTTTTCCCAATCAATGAGATAGTTCGGCTTTCCTTCTCCTCCAATCAAGAAATTCGTGGAATTCAGTTCTGTATTAATACAGCATTGATACGGTGAATCTTCCATATGGAATTCTTTTGCCTTTTTCCATGCCTTATCAAGCAAATCTCGGATTTTCCTTTTCATCCTGTCTTTTCCAAGCGGTGAATCCATATATATCTTCACCATCTCTTCGCACTCTTCCAATATTGCGATCAGTGGATTCTCTGGCCGAATCAAACCCGATTCTGATTCCGGTATTCTGACACTATGTATATCAGCCAGACACTCTGCCGCATATTTTAAATCCGTATGATAGTCTAATGCTTTTCCCGGCAGATATTCCATTACCAGTACTCCGTGATCTAAAAATTTCCTGCTCCCGTCTACATAAAGCACTTTTGGCGTTCTTCCCGATGCTTCCAGCAATTGCAGTGCATGACATTCATACCCGATCTGATTTTCCAGATGCATCTGACTCCCACAATTGACACGTAACAGAAGTTTTTTCCCTGTCTTTGGATGCGTGAAGCTGTAATTAATATTATACTCTCCCTGTGCAAGCATTGTATATTCTTCTTCCTGTTCATTCGGAAGATTTAATGCTTTCCTATACTTTTCATTTTTCACATATTCATTTAATCCTTTTATACGTTCCATAATCCCGATCCCCTATTGGCTATATTGTTTCCTGACATTTTATCTTACATCTTTATATAACTTCGATATCGTCTCTATCGGCACACCATCCCGGTACATTTTTCTTAGCCGGTTCATCTTCCACATCACTTTTAACTGAGGAATCACCTTTTTAGGGAATCTCCGGTCTGACGTATAGATTCTGTGCCTAGCAATGCCAAGCTTTACTCCCATTTCCTTTAACGTAAGCGAAAACTGGTAATCTTCCATAATCGGAAGAGCCGGAAACATCCCCGCTTTGAAGAACAGTTCTCTTGTGATAAAAATCCCCTGATCTCCAAACATCACTTTTCTGTCTTTTATCCTATGATTTGAAATAACTCTGCATGTCCACATAAAAAACTGTCTGGAATGAAATGCAATGCCAAAGCATCCTGCTTCATGATCTTTTATCACTGCTTTGATTTCTTCCAGCGGTCTTTTCGGAAGTTCGCTGTCACTATGAAGAAAGAAAAGAATATCTCCGGTACTTTCTTTTGCGCCAAGATTCATCTGGTTCGCCCTGCCTTTTTCCGAATGCAGTACTTTAAATCCCGGTCTGATCATCGACAATGTTGCGTCTGTACTCCCACCATCGACTAGAATAATCTCACACTTTCCCTGTAAGTTTTCTAATTGCTCCAACAGTTTCTCTATCGTTGTCTCTTCATTATAGATCGGCACAATGATAGAAATCTTCTGTTTTTTTAGCAGGTAACGTCCAGTATGTGTGTTCTGAAGTAACTTCTGCGTCCTCATCCGGCTCCGATACGCCGTAATATCATCTCTGTCATCCATATCCTGCAATCTTCTTACATATCCGATTGTCAGTCCCATTTCCTGTAATGGCTGCACGGTCTGCTCCAGTACATTTCCTGTTCCATATGTCTTCTTTTCAAACACTTCACATACCGGTCTTTTCATTCCGACCAGATAATACCCTTCGTCTACGGTGGGACCAAAGACTACATCATTTACATCCAAAAGCCTGAACGCATACTCCAAATCCGAACATTTCAGTTCCGGTATATCCGTTCCTATTAATACACAGGAATCATACCCTTTTTCCAGTACATATTCGATTGCCTGATACATCCTTTCTCCCAGACCTTCCCCTGTCTGGGGAATATATTCTTTTGCTTTCCTGAATAATTTTTCCAGATATGCTTTCCCTTTTTTCGGTGTGTAGCATACGAATATGTCAGCATTTACTTTTTCGCATTCCTGTGCAATATCTTTCAGAAAATTCTCATGAAGTTTTGCACATTCTTCCGGCGAAAAATATGGCATCATTCTTGTCTTTGTCTGTCCCGGAATGGGAACTCTGGTAAATACGATCACTGCCCTCTTCATTTCCGTCGTTATCCCCTTATATAAATTTTGTTTTCATTCTATTCAACATCGATTTCCCTGTATCGGCTTTTTCATCTGTTTCTAATATTTCTGTCAAAATATGAGTGACATTCTTAGATCCGTTCCGATTTAGATTGCCTGCACAGGACGCACAATAGCTGTAAATCTTCTGCCCGCCACTATTTTTTAACGCTGCTCCCATATTTTTTGCAAGTTCTGGCTCTTTTACAGGGGCACAGCCACCTAAACCACAGCACTGTACCTCTTCGATTGGAATCAACTTTCCTTCTATGTATCGCTCTATCTCTCCTAACAGTTCTTTCTTTTCCCTGTCCGGACATGGAAGGAACACCTTTGCCGGAAACAGATTCTTCTTTCCGATTTCGAATTCCTCAAGCTTTTCATAGATGCTTACAACCTTTACTTCTTCCATTCTTGGTTTTAAATATGCATAGCAGTTCGGACAAAGCATGATTACTTCTTTGATTTTTCTTTTATGCAATTCTGATTGTATCTGACCTATAATCCTTTTTTCATCCTCTTTCATGCCAAGTTCTACAATCGGCTTTCCACAGCAGTCATATGCCACTCCTATGCCATATTTTTTCAGTTCATTTACCAGCCTCTTGGTCGTCTTTGGATAAAAAGAAGGAAAATTACATCCCGGAAACAGAATACTTTCCCCTTGTGCATGTCTGTAATTCCGGTATATATAATCTTTTTTTTCTTTTAACAGCATCCCATATCCTTTTTCTTCCAAAGTTCCACCGGATTTTTCTACTTTTTCTCTCCGGAGATTTAGAATATACTCTCTTCCATCAATATTCTCAGGGCATACCTCTGTGCACTTTCCACACAGGAAACAATGATAAGAAAGCTCTTTTAACTTCTCTGTATCTCCGATATCTATTCCGTACTTTTTTAGAAATTCACACTGATTCTGGCAGACATGACAATGGGTACATGCTTCTACTGTATTGTTATTCTTCATTTTTTTCCTCCTGCACATAGTGCTTCTTAAGAAACGCACCAAGCCCTATTACAATCCCTGCCAGAACAATTGCTATCCCGATATAAAAAATACGGTTCTCTTTGTCTGCAAGTCCTGCCATTCCAACCGTATACATAGCTGTTCCCGGAAGCATGAAGATCAAAGAACAAATGGAATATGTTGAAAATTTAATATCTGTCACACCATAAGCAAAATTCTGCAGATTATACGGAAATAATGGAACCAGTCTTGTGATCATTAGAATAAATACTTCATTATTTCCAGACTCATCAAATAACCATTTTTTTAAATATTTGTTCTTCATCGCCATCGGCTTAATAATGTCCTGTAAGAAAAATCTTCCTGCAACAAATGCTACCATAGCCCCAAGTGTAGTCGCTACGGAACAACAGATGGTTCCAAGTACCGGTCCAAATACCAGACCTGCAACGATTGCAAATGTCACCCCCGGAAGTGCAAGTACCACACAGCTTATGATGGTAAGTATGGTATAGATGCCAATCGCCAACACTAAATTTTCCTGTACCATGTTTTCCAGGAATTTCAGATTCTCTGTATTTCCCAGATAAGAAGACCAGCCAAATATGTGATTTAATATCAAAATCAGAACGATCATTCCGATAAATATCCACAATTTTTTATTTTTCATTCTTTTTTCTTCCTATATCCCACAATAATTAATACGATAAGTACAATAGCAGCAGCAACTGTAATATATTTTAGTATATCATAAACAGGGTTCTTCTGGATCTGCATATTCTGATAATTCACCCACCGAAGCATCCCCAGTTTTTTTCTTGTAAAATATTGGAACACATATCCTCCGATCAAAAACGCTATGGTTAATAAATCTAAAAATGTATAAATGATTTTTTTCATTTTTCTCCTTAATACTACCAAACGCTGTCACTGATATCCAGTGACAGCGCCCCTAATCTTTGTATTATATTTTCGCAGAAATTCTCTACACTCTCTGCTTTGTTTTATTTTGCTGCTTTTCCTGTAGAAAGTTCTCCAACTGTTGTGTGAACACACTCATCACTTGCCGGATCACCAACCTGTACCGGATAGTCATCATGCATTAGCCACTCATACCATCCACCATCATACACAGAAATGTTATCATATCCATTTTCATAAAGTACAAGAAATGGTACGGTTGCTCTCCAGCCTGTTCCATCATCATTTGTAAACCATAACAGATTCTTTCGAACACCTAGCTTTACTCTGTTACAAAAGCTGCGGATACATCACCGTCTTTTGCTCCATTCTCAATGATAAACAAACTATCTGTATCAAATCCTGCATCTTTCATTACTGAAATTGCTGTTTTTGCACATTTATTACCACTGTAGCAGAGAATATATACAGGCTCATCCTTGTCCATCTTGTCTTTTGCAAGATTGTACATCTCTGTCTGTGCTTCCGGTGTATCAAATTCCTTCAGGCTGCACTGAAGTGTTCCTTTCAGATGACCTGCTTTATAGGTATCATCATCACGAACATCTAAAAATTGTACATCTTTATCTCCTACCTTGTCAACGGCATCCTTTCCTGATACATATTTCCAATCGATATTTTCTTCTGTACGGTCTGTGGTCAATGCCCCATTTTCTTTACCAAGTGCTTCTGCTCCACCTTCTACTGTATAGATGGATGTTGGTTCAATTCCTGCATCTCTTAATACAGCTGTTGCTTTTTCAGCTCCACGTTTTCCACTGTTGCAGATAACATAGATATCTTTTCCGTCATTCAGATGATCTTTGGCATAAGTTGTCATCTCATCTACCAGGGAATCGTCCTCCAATGGGAAGATCGGGCACCACTCTGAATTTGCAACTCTTCCTTTGGAATAATTTTCCCATTCTCTTACATCTAACACGTGAACTCCGTCTGCAATTACTGTATCTGCCGCGGATACATACTGGTATTCATCATCTGCCAGTTCTTTCTTTTCCTCTGTATCCTTTTTATCATCCGTCTGTTCTGTCTTCGTATCTGCTGTCTTATCATCAGCCTTTGATCCACATCCAACAACCATTGTTCCTGTCATTGCAGCTACCAGTAATAATGTCACAATTTTCTTTTTCATCTTATTTTTCCTCTTTTCTTCTTTTTTAATTAAAACTCCAGTTTCTTTACAATATTTTTCATCTGTACCCCGTGTACAAGACTTGCTCCGCCGCGGATCGCCGCTGCTACATGTACCGCCTCTGTCATCTGTTCTTCGCTGACACCTTTATCCAGGCAGTCGTTCGTGTAAGCATCAATACAATATGGGCACTGTACGGTATGTGCCACTGCAAGTGCGATCAATGATTTCTCTCTTGCAGTCAGCGCACCCTCTTCGAATACCGCATTGTAATAAGCAAAGAATTTTTCTGCCAACTCTGATGCTTTTTCCCCGATTGTCCCAAACTTTGCAAGATCCTCCGGATTGTAATATGTTTCCATATTCTTTTTCCTCCCTTTTTTTTATTTTCCGGACTGTCTGTCCATATATATCTTTCTCAGCATAAAAATTAATGCCGAAAGAGAAAACAAAATCAATAATGCTGTTACAAGAAGTTTCGCTCCGCCAGTCAGCATACCGCCCACATAAGAATAGACGATGGTTGCCGGTAACTGTCCGATTCCCGTAGCAACAAAGAATGAAACAAATGACATCGAAGTAAGACCTGCCGCATAACTAACAATGTCAAATGATACAAACGGAAGAAGACGACAGATTAAAATCGTATTCTTTCCATAACGTTCAAAAAATGTATCAATTTGTTCAAGACCTGTTTTACTTGTTAATTTTTCCGCCACGTCACGTCCTAATATTTTTGCAATATAAAAGCATATGGCTGCTCCCGCCATTGCACTGCTCCATGAAAGAATCGCACCTTTCCACCATCCAAACAGGCTGGCATTGGCAAATGTAATTAAAAATGCCGGAAGAGGTGCTGCGATTGACTGAAAAATCATCAACAAGAAAGACATCAGTGCCGCATATACCCCATATGACGCAACAAAATCTCTTACAACTGTAAAGTCTCCGCTTGCAAACATCTTAAATATCCGGTTCATTGTCTTATGTATCCCCGGTACCCATAAATATGCAGCAATGCATACCAGTAAAACTATGATCAAGATTCCCTTTTTTATCCAATCATTTTTCTTTTTCATATATTCCCCCTTCATTCATGACTTGCATGCTATCATTAAATATTATTTTACCAATAAATAATCTATCTGTCTAATTGTGTTTATTGATATGTTTTCATCATTTATATATTATTTCTATATATGCATACTTTCATCAAGTCCCTGCTTTTACCGGATAACAATACAAAGCACACAGAAAAATCGGATCTTTAAGATTTTTCTATATGCTTATTTTTTACTTATCCTTATTCAGTTTCTTTTCCAAGCCTGATTTTTTCCATTTTCTTCACAAATTCCTCATCCGCATGGTCAAACAGATAGTTCCTGTCACTGACCCGTTGTTTTTCATTATCTTCTTCAATCAATTTCTTTGTATATTCAATCTCTTCTAAGAAATCTCTGGAAGAAATACGGGTTCCACCCTGCCCCATCGTGATTACCTGCTCTACCCCATCGGAAGTCACGACCGTCACATGATACTTTCTTCCGATATGATGAACGACCTTTTCAATGTACTGATCGGCAGTTTCGGCTTCTTTGGTATATACGACATGGATATTATGATACTTCTGGATCTCCAGTGCATAGCCTTCTACTTTGTATGCGTCAAATACCAGAATCAGGACACATTTCTTATACCCCTGATAATTACACAGGATATCCATCAGTTTATCTCTGGCAGCCTCGATGCTGACTTTTGCCAGTTCTTTCAGCTCTTGCCATGCAAAAATAACATTGTATCCGTCAACCAGCAGGTATTCCTGCATAGCCTCTTCTTTTTTGCGCTGTTTTTTTGCATACTCACTTTCGTAAGTTTTTGGTGTCAGTCCACCTTTTCTTTCTACTTTTCCATATGTGCGGATAAAGATTTCTTCCAGTTCTTTTTCTGCTGCTTTAGAATAGACTCCCGGTGTTCTGGCCGCTCTCGGTACCTGTCTTGCTGCCTGCTCTGACTGCCTCTTTGCTTCTTCTAATGCCTGTTCTTTTTCAAGCTGATTCTCCAAATGCATGTACTCTGGCACTTGATTCCATGGAACGTTAAATCCTGCACCATGGGAACAGAAGACGGATCCTGTCGGATTCTCGATATCGCGCTCCGGATCATAACCAATCTCTTCGATCACTGCCTCTGCGTTCCGGCAAGGTTCATAGCCGCGGAACGTACAGGTCAGATGTCCCTGTCCTCTTGTATAAGAATTCACTTCCATCTGATAATCCCGCATACCTGTAACCGGTGCATATCCCTCGATCGTCGTCATCTCTCCTTCTGTCTGCGGTGTACCGGTCTCCCCATTCATCCGCTGAATATCTGTAAGTGCCCGTCCGATCATTCCCGATGGAATTTCCAGCTGAAAATCATAATACGGTTCCAGCAGCATACTTTCGGCCTGCATCAGTCCTTGGCGCACCGCACGGTAGGTTGCCTGCCGGAAATCCCCGCCTTCGGTATGTTTCAGATGTGCCCGTCCTGCCGTCAGTGTGATCTTCATATCCGTGATCACAGAACCTGTCAGCACACCCCTGTGTTCTTTTTCCAGAAGATGGGTAAGGATCAGACGCTGCCAGTTCTTGTCTAACATATCCTCACTACAATCCGTTCCGATCACAATACCGCTGCCTCTTTCTCCCGGTTCCATCTTCAGATGTACTTCCGCATAATGCCGGAGCGGTTCGAAATGCCCCACACCTTCCACTGTATTCTGGATGGTCTCTTTATATACGATATTTCCCGTATCGAATTCCACATCTACACCAAACCTGTCTTTGATCAGACTTTTTAATATCTCGATCTGGACTGCTCCCATAAGTTTTGCATGAATCTCTCCCAGTTCTTCATTCCATACGATCTTAAGCATTGGGTCCTCTTCTTCGAGTATACGTAAATTTCCGAGCATTTTGTGGACGTCACACCCCTCCGGGAGTTCGATCTTGTAGCTTAAGACAGGCTCCAGTGCAGGTGCTTCGGAATCGCATTCTATGCCAAGGCCTTCACCTGGATAAGTATAATTCAATCCGGTTACTGCACATACCATGCCGCTTTTCGCTTCCTGTACCATCTCATATTTTTCACCGGAATAAATGCGGATCTGATTGACCTTTTCTTCCCAGCTGTTCATAACTGTCTCAGATCTATCTTGTGCAAGGTCGGATTCCTTCTTACTCTGCTGCTTTCCTGCTATTCCGGTCAATGTATCTTTTACCTTCAAAGTTCCGGATGTCACTTTCAGATACGTCAACCGGCTGCCAGCTGGATCTCTGGATATCTTGAAAACTTTCGCGCCAAAATTACTTGTATTAGTATCTGTGCTATTTATCTGTTCATTCTTTTCAACATAACCAGTCATCCCATCCATGAATTCCTGTACGCCTTCCATCTTCAGCGCCGAACCAAAATAACACGGATATGCTTTCCTGTTACCGATTATCTCAGCAATTGTATCCTCTTCTATTTTCTCCGACTCCAGATACTCTTCCATCGCTTTCTCATCACACATGGCAAGACTGTCATACGTTTCTTCCGTTATCTCCGAAAAATCGATACACCCTTCATCCAGTCTGTTCTGCAGATCTGCCAGTACCTTTGCCTTATCCGTTCCCACCTGATCCATCTTATTGATGAATATGAACGTCGGTATCTGATATCTTTTGAGCAGTCTCCAAAGCGTACGCGTGTGTCCCTGCACACCATCGGCACCATTGATCACCAGGATCGCATAATCCAGTACCTGTAAGGTACGTTCCATTTCTGCAGAGAAATCCACATGCCCCGGTGTATCCAGGAGCGTTATCCCCAGATTTCCCATCTTTAATTCTGCCTGCTTGGAAAAGATCGTGATTCCTCTTTCCCGTTCCAGCTCGTATGTATCTAAAAATGCATCTTTATGATCTACCCGTCCAAGTTTTCTGATCTGCCCACTTAAGTAAAGCATACATTCCGATAATGTTGTTTTCCCGGCATCTACGTGAGCCAGGATTCCAATTGTAATATGTTTCATAATTTCTTTCCTTATTATCTGTCGTTATCAGTCACTATTACCATTACTTATCAGTATTCTTTTTTACGATATTCTTATTATACATCATAATTTATATTTTGTACTTTTTTTCATAATTTTGCAATTTACTATTGTTTTTTCCTGAAAAATCTGTTTGACTATTAGTGAGGACATATTAAAAAAAATAATAAATAAGCGAGGTATTGTTATGAAACCAATAAAAGAAGGTAAAGTCCGTGAAATTTATGATAACGGAGACAGCCTGATTATGGTTGCCACTGATCGTATCAGTTGTTTTGACGTAATTCTTAAGAATATTGTTTCCAAGAAAGGAACTGTTCTGACGCAGATGTCTAAATTCTGGTTCGACCTGACAAAAGACATTCTTCCAAACCACATGATCTCTACTGATGTGAAAGATATGCCTGAATTCTTCCAGAAACCAGAATATGACGGTAACAGCATGATGTGCAAAAAGCTTGAGATGCTTCCAATCGAATGTATCGTACGTGGTTACATCACAGGAAGCGGATGGAAGAGTTATCAGGAAAATGGTACTGTATGCGGCATCAAGCTTCCGGAAGGATTAAAAGAATCGGATAAGCTTCCAGAGCCAATCTATACACCATCTACAAAAGCTGAGATCGGAGATCATGATGAAAATATTTCTTACGAGCAGAGTATTGCCCACCTTGAGAAATATTTCCCTGGCAAAGGCGAAGAATACGCAGCCAAACTTCGTGACTGTACAATCGCTCTCTATAAAAAATGTGCAGACTACGCATTAAGCCGTGGTATTATCATCGCCGATACAAAATTCGAATTCGGTCTTGATGAGAATGGTAACATGGTGATCGGTGATGAGATGCTTACACCTGACAGTTCTCGTTTCTGGCCAGTAGAAGGTTATGAACCGGGACATGGACAGCCATCATTCGACAAACAGTTTGCACGTGACTGGCTGACTTCTCACCCGGATAACGACTGGACTCTTCCAGATGACGTAGTTCAGAAAACAATCGACAAATATCTTCAGTGCTACAAGATGATCACAGGCGAAGAACTTGCTTAATTTTCCTGTATCCAGAGAATCAAACTCCTTGCGATTCTCTCAGATATCTGATTAGGTAGCGATACATACTCCCGTCGGCAACTGTCTCATTGACAGTTTCTGACGGGAGTTTTATTATATTTACAGAACTTGCCATCGACAACGTCTCTTGTATATTTGGATATCTACAGGATCTGCCGATGACAGTTTTTACATTTTTATACAAAATTCTATAGAAAGAAGTGGCTTTATATATGCAAAAAACATATTTTTACCGTGGACTTTTCTATCTCATGGGACTTCTTATTCTCGCTCTGGGAATCACGCTGAACACAAAAACCGGCCTCGGTGTATCTCCTATCATCTCAGTGTCATTCAGTATCTCTACGATCTGGCATTTTAATTTTGGAAATACTACACTGGTTCTTTATGCTCTTTTTGTTGTCGTAGAGATGATCCTACATACGATCCGAAGTCTCCATGCCAGACAATCGGAAGGTCTTCCTCTGGAACACGCTAATCAGATGAACCTGAAACTGGTCCTTTTTATGGACATTTTACAATTCCCGCTAAGCCTGATTTTCACCCGGTTCCTGAATATATTTTCCGGTATGATCCCTGATCTTTGGACAACTTATCCGGATTCTTTTGCCGGAAGTTTTCCCGGAAGGATCCTCTTTCTGATCATTGCCATCATTCTGACAGGCGTCGGTGCCGCCATGTCTTTGAACATGCGTATCATCCCCAATCCCGGAGATGGAATTGTTCAGGCAATCTCCGATTTCAACCACAAAAGCGTAGGATTTACCAAAAATTGTTTCGACCTTTTTAATATCTGTCTGACAATCTCTGTTGGTCTTATCTTTGCGCATCACCTGGTAGGCATCGGAATCGGAACGGTCCTTGCCGTGATCGGGGTCGGACGTGCTATCGCCGCATTTAATCATTTCTTCAAACAACCAATGGCAGTACTTTCCGGTATGAACGAATCTTAATGATCTCTTAATCCGGGTTCACAGCTATTTCTTCATCTTTGGCTCAAAGATCAGGGACGCCAGATAGCCAAAGATGAGAGCCGCTGATATACCTACTGCACTGGCTTTAAATCCTCCCATAAAGATTCCGATAAATCCTTCTTTTTCTACGGCTTCTTTTACACCTTTCCACAGAAGATTTCCAAACCCCAGTAACGGTACACTGGCTCCTGCTCCGGCAAAATCCTGAATAACCGGATATATCTTAAATGCTCCCAGTACAGAACCGCTGCAGACCAGAAGCACCATGATTCTTCCGGGCATCAGCTTCGTCCTGTCCAGCAGTATCTGCGTCAGAGCACAGATCAGTCCCCCTACCCAGAATGCATTGATATAATCCATAATCTTTTCCTCCTAGCAATGTTCTAAGACAATTCCATGTGCGATCCCCGGTACACTGGCTCCTTCATTATAACTGACGGTTGACATAAGCGCTCCCGTCGGTACAAAGAGTACACGTTTCCACTCTCCTCTTGATATCTTTGGCAGGATATAAGCGGATAATGTTGCGGCCGCACAACCACAGCCACTTCCTCCGGCATGTGTATCCTGCAGATTCTGATCAAAGATTGTCATTCCGCAATCCATATGATTTATCTTGATATCATGTTCTTTTCCCCTCATAAGGTCGAATAAAATACTCTGCCCCACATAGCCAAGATCTCCGGTAATGATCCTGTCGTAATCTGTTTCTTTTCTTTCAAAATCCTCCAGATTCTGAATGATCGTATCACATGCGGCCGGAGCCATACATGCTCCCATATTCTGTGAGTCTTTCAGACCGTAATCCACAATTTTTCCTACTGTCACCCCGGTTATCCTCACATGACTTCTATTTTTCCCCACGATAAATGCTCCGCTTCCGGTCACTGTCCAGTGTGCCGATAATGGTCTCTGATTCGCATATCCGAGAGGAAAACGGAATTCTTTCTCAGCACTTCCGAAATGACTGGATGTTACCGCCAGCATCCGTTCTCCATATCCCGCAGCTACACTCATCGAAGCCAGGGCAAGTGCTTCTCCGGAAGTCGAACATGCTCCATATAATCCGAACATCGGGATCTGAAGTGACTCTACTCCCATTGAAGTTGCCACTCCCTGCCTTAACAGATCTCCACCGAACAGATAACGGATACTCTCCGGTGCCAAATGTGCTTTACCAAGAGCCAGAAGACATGCTTCCTTCTGCATGGTGCTTTCTGCTTCTTCCCAGGTATTCTCCCCGAAAAGATCTTCCTCTGCCACCATATCGAACATACCGCCCAAAGGTCCTTCTCCTTCTTTTTTCCCAACAACCGAAGCACTCTCTTCAAGGTACGGAGATACCTCAAAGGCTATACTTTGCTTTCCCTTTATCATTCATCTTATCCTTTCCCGACATATTTACATATCTGAGATCCTCTGCCGTCATAATACTCCGACAATTCTTAACAGCCAGTAGAACAGTCCCAGAACCCAGCTTGTAAAGATTCCATACAGAATCACCGGACCTGCAATCGTAAATATCTTACAGCCGATTCCCATAACCTGTCCTTCTTTTTTGTATTCGATCGCCGGTGCTGCCACCGAATTGGCAAATCCGGTGATTGGAACCAGCGCTCCGGCTCCGCCCCATTTTGCAATCCTTGGATAGACATTGAATCCCGTCAGTACTACACTCAGAAATACCAAAAGCATAGAACACCAGCCGCCACTTATATCTTTATCTAATCCTGCCTTCTCACAGATATTCAAAATTCCCTGTCCCAGCACGCAGATTGCGCCTCCTGTTACGAATGCTTTTGTCATATTAGCAGGCAGATTATGCACCGGTGTTTTTTGCTTTACATAATTTTCATAAGCCTGCTGCTGTCTTTTTTTATCCATTTTTTACCACCTTTTCCAAAAAAACAGTAATGCTCCTAATCCTTTTCCAAAAGCGATTCCTATAATGATCGCTCCAATCCCTCTCACAAGCCGGATTCTCCTGATGAAAATCGGAAAGAGATCCAGCATCTCAGTAAGAGCCATCGCCCAGCATCCTACAAAGATTCCACCGAAAAGTCCCGCCAGCGGAACCAGCCAGCTTCCGTATGGTATCGTGGGATGATAGACAGAGATGATTGCTCCGATACTGCCGCCCACTGCAATGGCATCTTCATAGAGCATAACATGCTCACCTGTATGTGTCCTGTCCGCAAAATCCGACACCACCCCCAGTCCGATAATAAAAGAAAATAAACCTCCGGCCGCCGTAATTCCGGCACTAAGTCCCAGAATTGCCAGGAATATGTTTTTCATCCACATCCAATTCTTTCTCCTTTCTGGAGTACGTTTCCACAAGCGTCGTCTGTATATCATTTTCATACAGTCGCATCTCTACCTCCATTGGTGTCGGATCTACCGACAGCCGTTTTTTACCGAAATGATTAAAGAATGTCAGAATTCCGATGATAATGCCAATACAATACATAAATTCCAGAATCGTAAATCCATTCGACTTTGTTCCGGTCAGAAGTTCGTATATCTGTCCGAACATTTTTGTCACGCCTACATCATTATTGAATGCCATTGTTGAAAATGCCGCTCCGAAAAAACTGATCAGCATCACCATGACAATCTTCGCCACGTGAATAACTCCGCCTTTTCCATCCTGTTCTTCATATGTCACGATGAAATCCGTCTCCCCGATATTTTCCACAGAAGCCTCCGGATAGATTTCATGGATCTTCTGTATCACTTTTAAGACCGACATGACCACTCGTCTTTCCCTTTTATTATCCGGGTGATGAAATGTCAAAAGATGCGTACTTCTGATTCTGGCCAGCATTGCAGGATTGACGCATTCAATCTTCAATACATCTCCAAGCGTTACCGACTTTTTTGCGACCTCTATATTCCGGTCTGCTTTTATATATATATCATCAGAATTCGCGGTCATCTTCTTCACCTCCTGTTTATCTCATCATTTTTTGCAGTTATTTCCATTCTTTTTATCAGTGTTCCTTCATTGACTCCGTGATTGCCTCTTACATCATGGAAGTAATAAATCAGCCCGATGATCACTGCCAATGTCACAACAAAGATCAGGCACATCCTGATCTTTCTTCTGGCATCCTCCATCTTACTCACCCTTTCCATCCAAGTTTCATGAGTTAGTATGGCTGATTTTCCAGAATATATTCATGATGTGCCTGTCAGATACGTTCTCTTAGATTTTTTAATATTTTCTTTTCCATTCTGGAAACCTGAACCTGGGAAATTCCCATTTCCTTTCCTACCTGAGTCTGTGTCTTTTCGGCAAAATATCGCAGATAGATCAGTTTTCTTTCTTCTTTATCCAGACTTGTCAGAAGCTCTTTTAACAGCAGATGATCCAGTACTCTTTCTTCCGCACCGTCCTCCTTTCCTACTTTTTCCATCAGTGAAATCTCCTGTCCTTCTTTTTTGTATACCGGCCGGTGTAGTGATTCTACATCCGTACATGCATCCATCGCCATCGTAAGTTCTTCCGGTGACACATCAAGATACTCTGCAAGTTCTGTGACCGACGGCTCCCTTCCAAGCTTTCTTCCGAGTACTTCCTGGGCCTGATATCCTTTATAAGACAGTTCTTTTAACGACCGGCTTACCTTTATCATCCCATCATCTCTTAAGAAGCGCTTGATTTCTCCACTGATCATCGGAACAGCATAAGTTGAGAATTTCACTTCATAACTCAGATCAAACTTGTCGATTGCTTTCAGTAATCCAATCGTTCCGATCTGAAACAGATCTTCCAGCTCTGTTCCCCTTCCCGTAAATCTTCTTACAATACACCAGACCAGTCCTGTATTTTCCTCCACAATCTGAGCTCTTGCTTCTTCATCCCCTTCGTGAGACTTCTGAATTAAAGCGATTGTGTGGTCCATACCTTTCGTCCTTTTCCAATTGTTTTCTGCATTTTCACAATAGTTCCTTTTCCCGGCTTTGAACTTACTTCTACCTGATCCATGAAAGCTTCCATAAAAGAAAATCCCATCCCGGACCGGTCAAGCTCCGGTCTTGTAGTAAATAACGGTTCCATCGCCTTCTTTACATCTTCCATTCCTTTTCCATGATCTTCTATCTCGATATACAAAGTATCCCCGCATGTCTTACAACGAAGCGTGATCTTCTCTATCCGGCTTTCGTATCCGTGGATGATCGCATTGGTTACAGCCTCTGATACCGCAGTCTTTACATCTGCTACTTCCTCCACTGTCGGATTCAGCGATGTCATAAATGCAGCAACCGCCACTCTTGCAAATGCTTCATTGGATGAATAACTGTCAAAAATAATCGTCATTTCATTGGTATTTTCCATTTATTTCTCCTCCTCATAAATCTGCATAATCTTTGTTACTCCTGACATCATAAGAATCTTCCTGATCCTCTCGCTTGTATGTACCGCACACACTTCACCGCCCAGCATATAGATCTTTCTGTAACGACCCATAATCACTCCGATTCCGGAACTGTCACAGAATTTTGTATCCGCAAAATCAAAGATCACATAACGTATGTGATTGTGTTCAATCAGATGATCTGATTCTTTTCGTATCTCTTCTGCATTATGATGATCCAGCTCCCCCGGTAAAAATATAGTAAGACAATTTTCCTGTACCTGATATTTCATGTTATATACTCCCCTTACATACTTAAGTATAAAAGAAAAGGACATACACTTTACCGTGTATATCCTTTTCTTTCGTACATTTTCTAATTATTATTGTCTTTGGTCTTTTTGGCATTTTGTACATCAAGAGCATTCTGTGCCTCTGTTGCTGCCTCTGTCCCGTTATATTTTTCGATGATCTTCTGATAATACGTATTCGCCTTATCCTGCTTACCCTGTTTTTCATAGGACTGTGCAAGAAGAAGCATAGCCGCACCATCCTGATATCCTTCGTCCATCTGTACGACTTGCTCCAGATTCGTCACTGCCGTATCATAATTTGCCACCTGATAATTCTTCTGTGATGTTACATACAGACTCTCACAGACTCTTGGATATATCTTTCCTGTCAGTGTATCATACTCTTCTTTTCCAGATGCTCCAAGTGTCTCTGAATTAATCTTCAGAAGTTCCTCTGCCAGTGCCGAATTACTCATATCTCCGGTTGAATAATGAGATATAACGGTCATCAGTGATTCATAGCTTGTCTTTGTGATCTCTGCTGTCTGCTGCTGATTCTCTGCTTCTTTACTGCTGCTCCGGTAATTATCCAGCTCTTTTTTCAGTGCACTGATCTGTGATTTCTGAGTTGCGATCTGATCACTGAACTTAACGGTCTGCTTATTCAGCTTACTCTGTCTTGATGCAGACACAGCCGGCATGATTAAGAATCCCATAACTGCCACACCTACAATAACACCGATTGCAATATTAACCATTGTATGCAGGCCGACATTATCTTTTAATCCTGAAGCAACCGGTTGAATGATCGTCTCATTTCCGATATTATAAGTAACTGTCTGTCTGCCCTTTTTCTTCTTTCCGGTATCTTTATCGTCTATCAGGCGGATGTTTCTTGACTTCCGTACCTGATTCAACTCATGCATGTAACGCATCGTGATATCGTCGGTCTTATCCAGTTTGTGAGCGATCCGGATATTCTTTCTTGCTTCTGCATACTGTTCTTCCATAATGTAAAGAAGCGCCAGAAGCTGGTATGCTTTCACATACGTCGGATGCATCTCGATTGCTTTCTTAAGCTGCATAACCGCCAGATCTTCACATCTCTGATAACAGTAATCCAAAGCCTGATTATATCTTTTTATAGCCTGATTGATTCTGTCCAGATCATCTCTTTTTTCTTTTACTTTCTGGATATAATAATTCGCAATATTCTCCTTAGGCTGAAGATTCTTGCTTAAGACCCATTCTGCCAGCGCTTCTACCACATCGCCTCGTCCATAATAAACAAGTCCCAGAAGATTTCTTGACGCAATATTATCTCTGTTATATTGTAAACTCTTCTTAAGCGATGTAATGGCACCGGTCAGATCCCGGATATTCGCTTTGTTAAGTCCGTCATTATACCAGTAATTCGACTGATACGCCAGTTTTGTTGTGTAATCCATATACTTCCCTCTATATTCTCTCTACCGCAGTTTACTGTGGATCATCCTGCTTTGTCTGTTCGATTACTTCTCTTAAAAGATCTGTCATGTCTGTCAGATCATCCTGGTAAATCGCATCTCCCAGTTCCTCTACTTCCAGACTTGGCTGGAACTTCTTTAATTCTTCTTCAAAATCAAGCATCTATGGCACCTCCTGCCAGTAACTTCTTCATCATTCCTACGAGGTACAAAGAGCCAAGACAGTATATCTCTCCCGTCTCTCCCCGTTCATTCATTGCCGTTCTCACGGCATCTTCTAATCGTTCTTTACAGTACACCGGTCTGTCTGTGTATCTTCGGAAGACATCAGCAAGTTTCTCTGCCGGAACACCTCTTTCGTCCTCGATCTGTGTGACAACATAAGCTTTCACATCCAGATTCTCACACAGATATTCTATCATCTGATCGTACTTTTTATCCGATACTGCTGAAAATAGTAATACCATTTCTCCGCGTTCGGACTCATCCAGTGCTTTTACGCTTTCTACAAACGCTTCCATTGCGCCCGGGTTATGTGCACCGTCTACGGTAATATGTGCTCCTACCCGTTCCATTCTTCCTTCCCAGTGAAGTTCTGCAAGTGCTTCCTTCCACCGGTCCATATGTATCTCTTCTCCCGCGAGCAGATATTCCGACGCCTCCAGTGCAAGCTCTGCATTCATCGCCTGGTAACATCCGCACATCGGTACCTGAAAGATAACATCTTTATCATACGCACTCCGTCTGGAAAATGCAATATATTTGCGGTGAACTTCCTGAATTTCATACGCATTTTTCGTAACTTCTCTACAAGATACGCCCAGTTCCGAAGCTTTTGCCTTAATGACTTCCGCTGCTTTTTTACTGCTTCCGTCAAAGAACACCGGAACACCCGGCTTAATAATTCCGGCTTTCTCACCCGCAATCTTCTCGATCGTATCACCGAGGATCGCCGTATGATCCAGACTGATTGATGTTATGATGGCAAGTGCCGGATTGTCTATTGCGTTTGTCGCATCCAGCCGTCCGCCAAGTCCCGTCTCCAGAATGATATATTCTACATCTGTCTCTGCAAATGCTGTCATACCCATTCCAAATAGAAATTCGAAATACGAAGGATGTTCGATCCCGTCTTCCACCATCTGACGTACTATCTTTAAAACTTTTCGAAACACCTTCAGAAATGTCTCATTATCAATCTGTATATTATCTACCCGTATCCTCTCATTTACAGATACAAGATGAGGGGATGTAAAGAACCCTGTTCTCTTCCCCTCTGCCATAAGTATGGCCTGTAAGTATGCACATACAGACCCTTTTCCATTTGTACCGGCGACGTGGACAATTTTTCTGTCCGCCGCCGGATTACCCAATCTTTTTAAAAACGTTTTTGTGTGCTCCAGCGTATGTTTCTTTGTAAATTTCGGAATTTCTTCGATATACGCTGCTGCCTCTTCATATGTGAACGTTTCCGGTTCTTTTTTAGTTAACATCATAATCCTGATCCACCCAAGATTTGCTCTTATCGGTTGCTGTGCCTTCCTGTTTTACAAGCTGTCCGTTCTGATATGTGTACTTATCCGACATCCGGAATATCGTATCACTGGAACCAACCTGTCCAACCTGAATCACATCACCGTCTTTTAATTCTGTCTCCGACAGATTAATACGCGTATTATTCAGGAAACTACTCTTCTGCTTTTCACCATTGACATATACGCGGCTGTATTTTGTGAAGTTCTCACCGTACAGACTATATCCACTGTTCAACTGTGGAACAATACTGCTCAGTGACACATTACGGATTCCCATCACCATATGGCCTTCGGTGATTGGTGCTTTTCCGTTATATACATACTGCTTTCCATACAGGATATCATACTGCAGGAGTTCCAGATCTGAAAGGTAATTCTTTGTTCCCTTTCTCTGCTGATGATAATTGAATACGGTACCGGAATGGATATCCAGTCTGTTCAGTACCTCTGACATCAGCTGATATGCCGGGATATTCTTATCATCCTTCTGAAGTCCGATATTATCCCAGATTACATAATTCGTATTATATAAGTAACGGCTCTTTAAGTCTTCTGCCTTCAGTCCCATAGTCGGAAGATGATCTCCGTAGAATACGACAACAGATGGTTCATTTCTTTCTTCCACTGCCTTGATCAGATCACCTACAAACTGATCCATCTCATAGACCTGGTTAACATAATATTCCCATTTATTTTTCAGCGCTTCGTCTTCGATTCCTTCAACCTTGATCTTCGGATTCTCGATCACCTGTGTCTCCGGATAGTTTCCATGTCCCTGTACACTGACAGTAAATACAAAATCTTCCTGTTTTGTTGTATCCATGGCTTCCATAATATGCTGTGTCAGGATCTCATCTTTTGCCCATCCATTCTCTGTCGTCTGCAGGACATTCATAAACTCCTTACTGGTAAATGTATCAAATCCCATGTTATTAAATACATTGGCACGGCTGTAGAAATTTCCTGTGTTATCATGTAATGCATGTGTTCCGTATCCAAGAGAGGCAAGCGCTGTCGCCGCACTCTCCGTCGGATGTTTTTTTGAATAAGTCTTATACGGATATTCTCCAGGTCCGAAATAACGAAGGTTCATACCTGTCAGCACTTCAAACTCTGTATTTGCCGTACCTGCTCCTACAGACGGTACTTTAAAATATCCGTTTGAATAATTCTGATATAAATTGTGCAGATTCGGGCATGCATCTTCAGATGTGGTGAAAAACTCTGCGTTTGCAACGTCAAAATATGACTCCAGCTGCACAACAATGATATTCGGAAGTTCATCAGAAGAACGGCTCGCAGCCGTCTGATTTAATTCTCCGTCCTTGTCAATCTTTGCCATTGCTTTCTTCGTATATCCATTTGGCTCACTGATTCCCGTGTTAAAAAGACTTGCCGAGAAGCAGTATGGAAGACCATAATCCTCATAAGCAAATGCAATATTTCCAAAATAAGTAGATACCACTCGTTTATCTATTGCTATGTTCGTTACAAAAGTGTAAAGAACGCCACATACAATAATTCCGATCAGTGCTGCAATATGATGTATCTTACCTGCATACTGCCCACCGCGTCTCCACATAGATATCAGCCAGATCAGAAGTGCTACCGCTCCGACAGCGATCACAACCACTTCAAATCCATTACAATAATTATTGATCAGCGCAATTCCATCCCCTGCGATCTTAAGATCCTGTGCATTGAACGGTGTAACTCTCTTTAACAGGATATAACCATTCGCGATTCCAAGAATCACCCAGATCGCACCGATGATTATACGGACAAATATCCTTCGTTTGAACAGATATACAATCGAAAATGTCACAAAGATCATAAATGCATTGTATAAGAATACCAGCGGTGTTCCTGTCATATAGTCCCAGGCTGCAACAACGGAGTGTCTGGAAATTGCTTCTATTACAAAGTTAATGATGCATGCAAGCAACGCATGAAATATCAAAGAGAATCTATTCATGAATGCATAGACCGGCTGCATCTTCTTTGCAAATGCACTGTTGCGTCTTGCTTCCAGTATTCTCTCACGTCGTTCATGTCTGCCTTTCCAGTATGCAATGACATCCTCTTTCTTCAAATTTTTTATTTTGCGGATTTTACCCTTGATATCCGGTTTTTTTAACTGAAGTTTTTTCATATAATCCCCTTTGATATCTAATCCGCAGTTATCCTGTTACCGATAACTGCGGAAATGTATTGTTTATGACTGTTTTGCTTTTAATCCTTCCAGTCTTTCTTTTACCTGTGCCATCATCTGCTGGTAGGTCTCCAGTTTGTCTCTTTCTTCCTGAACCTTTGCAGCAGGTGCTTTACTTACGAATTTCTCGTTATTTAACATACCGTTAGAACGTGCGATCTCTTTGGTAAGTCTTGCCTCTTCTTTTGTCAGACGCTCGATCTCCTGTTCAAAGTCGATCAGCTCTTCCAGTGGAAGGTATACGGTTGCATCCGGAACTACGATAGATACTGCATCGTCTGCAATACCGCTCTTGTCTTTCTGGATTACCAGTTCGTTCAGAGCTGCCATGTTCTGTGCAGCATGTCCAAGAAGTGCAAGTCCTGCTCCCAGTTCTTCATCCTCACATACAACGAATGCTGTAGCTTTTCTTGAATTTGGAACGTTCATCTCGGCACGTACGTTACGGATTCCGCGGATGATCTCTTTGTAGTGGTCTACAATGTTCTCATCTACTGGGAAGTTCCACTCTTCTTCATATACCGGCCAGTCAGACATCATCAGTGATTCTTCTTCCGGTACTAACTTGCTGTAGATCTCTTCTGTAACGAACGGCATATATGGATGCAGCAGTTTCAGTGATTTCTTCAGGACTTCTCTTAATGTCCACAGTGCCGCATTGGCTGCTTCCGGATCTTCATCTGCATGATAGATCGGATATTTTGCCATCTCAATGTACCAGTCACAGAACTCATCCCACATAAAGTCGTAAATCTTGGAAAGTGCGATACCAAGTTCGAACTTATCCATATTTTCTGTAACGTCTTTTACAAGGCTGTTGCATTTTGACATGATCCAGCAGTCTGCAGGACGTTTTTCAAAGTTCGCCGGTTTCTTCAATTCTTTTTCATCCAGGTTCATCATGATAAATCTGGAAGCATTCCATACTTTATTGGCAAAGTTACGGCTTGCCTCTACACGTTCGTTATAGAAACGCATATCGTTACCAGGTGCATTACCTGTCATCAGTGTCATACGAAGTGCATCTGCACCATACTGATCGATGATCTCCAGTGGATCGATACCATTTCCAAGAGATTTACTCATCTTACGTCCCTGAGAGTCACGGACCAGACCGTGGATAAATACGGTGTGGAACGGTGCCTTTCCGGTATGCGCGTATCCTGAGAATACCATACGGATTACCCAGAAGAAGATGATGTCATAGCCTGTTACCAGCACATCTGTCGGATAGAAGTAATCCAGATCTTCTGTCTGATCCGGCCATCCAAGTGTTGAGAATGGCCACAGCGCAGAACTGAACCATGTATCCAGTGTATCTTCATCCTGTGTAAAGTGTGTGCATCCACATTTCGGACATTTCTCCGGTGCGCCGTGTCCAACGACTACTTCACCGCACTCATCACAGTAGTAAGCCGGGATTCTGTGTCCCCACCAGATCTGACGGGAAATACACCAGTCACGGATATTCTCAAGCCAGTGCAGGTAGATCTTGTTGAAACGTTCCGGTACGAATCTTAAATCGCCGTTCTTGATTGCTTCGATGGCTGGTTTTGCCAGTTCTTCCATCTTAACAAACCACTGCTGCTTGATCATTGGCTCTACAGTTGTATGGCAGCGGTCATGTGTTCCTACGTTATGAGAATGTGGAACAACTTTTACCAGGTATCCCTGCTCTTCCAGGTCAGCTACCATTGCTTTTCTTGCTTCGTAGCGGTCCATTCCGGCATATTTTCCACCATACTGCTCATTGATCGTTGCATCATCGTTCATGATGTTGATCTCCGGCAGGTTGTGACGTTTTCCGACTTCAAAGTCGTTAGGGTCATGTGCCGGTGTGATCTTAACCGCACCTGTTCCGAATTCTTTGTCTACATAGTAGTCGGCAACGATCGGAATCTCTCTGTCTGTCAGAGGCAGTTTACACATTTTTCCTACGATGTCTTTGTATCTTTCATCATCCGGGTGAACTGCGATTGCAGTATCTCCAAGTAATGTCTCCGGACGTGTGGTTGCGATCTCCAGATAATCATCTGTTCCAACGATTGGATATTTGATGTGCCAGAAGAATCCGTCCTGTTCCTCATGTTCAACTTCTGCATCGGAAAGAGAAGTCTTACATACCGGACACCAGTTGATGATTCTGGATCCTTTGTAAATATATCCTTCGTTGTATAATTTGATGAATACTTCTTCTACGGCTTTGGAACATCCTTCGTCCATTGTGAAACGTTCTCTGTCCCAGTCACAGGATACACCTAATTTCTTTAACTGTCCTTCGATAGTTCCGGCGTATTCTTCTTTCCACTGCCATGTTCTTTCCAGGAATTTCTCTCTTCCTAATTCTTTCTTGTCAATTCCTTCTTCTTTTAACTGATTTGTAACCTTAACCTCAGTAGAGATAGCCGCATGGTCTGTTCCCGGAATCCAGAGTGCATTGTATCCCTGCATTCTCTTATAACGGATCAGGATGTCCTGCAGTGTATTATCCAGGGCATGTCCCATGTGAAGCTTACCTGTAATGTTCGGTGGCGGCATTACTGTAGTAAATGGTTTCTTGCTTCTGTCTACTTCGGCGTGGAAATATTTGTTATCACACCATTTTTCATATAATTTTGCTTCAATCGCTTTGGGATTGTAAGTCTTTTCCAGGTTTTCGCTCATAGCTTCCTCCTCATTTCACACATTTTTCACATTTTTTTATTAAATGAAAAAACCCTTTACATCGACGTAAAGGGCGATTGTAGTCGCGGTACCACCTTCATTATATAGGAAGAAATCCTTCGCTATATATCTCATCTTATTCTTTAACGGGAACGACTCCGGGATGAACTAATTCTACTTTATCATAAGTTACAGGTTCATTCATCCGGCTCCGAAGCTACCTTCCGACGTCTCGTATTCCTTAAGTGTCTCTCAGCCGATGGATCACTCTCTCTGGTATGGACGAACTTACGTGTACTCCTCTTCATCAATGCCTTTACGTATAAACTACTGAATATGATAGCCATCGAATCCCCATTTGTCAAGGATTTTAGGGATTTTTCAGAAACTCTTAAGGGTTACACCAATCCGAAACACTTCATGATATAGAGCCATCCCGTCAGGGTAAATGCGCTGCACATAGTCGTCAGCATAACTACACTCGAAGACACAACTCCTTCATGTCCCATATTCTTAGCCATAACATAACTGCTGACTGTTGTTGCCGATCCGAGCATGACTAAGATTGCGATCAGTTTCTCTCTCCGAAACCCGGTTGCCACTGCAAGCGGCATGAACACTGCTACAAATCCCACTAATTTGATAAACGCAGCGATCACGGTCGGTTTAATCTTGCCAAATGCTTTCTTAATGTCAAATGTAGCTCCCATCGCCATCAGTCCCATCGGTGTTGCTACGCCGCCGATACTGCTGACGGCCTTATGTAAGATCACCGGCATCGGAAGTTTCAGTGCCGACCATAACAGACCTGCCACAATACCGATGATGATTGGATTCGTAATGATACCGATCAGTGTCTTCTTGATCAGTGCTTTATCCATGCCTTTTTGTCCCGGCTTGAAAAATGACAGTACAACCACCGCCATAATATTATAAAGCGGCACACTTCCAATGATCATAAGCGGTGCCTGACCGGAATTACCATAGATATTCTGGATAAATGCGATCCCCAGAAGTGCCGCACTGCTTCTGTACGCTCCCTGGATAAATTCTCCCTGAATACTTCTGTCTTTCAACAGGCAGGAGATTCCGATTGCGATCGTGATACTGATCAATGTAATAATAAAACAGAAGATTACAAATTTCGTATCCCACGCCTCTTTAATGTCTACAACTGCCAGATCGCCAAATAATAATACCGGAAGCGGAACACGGAACACGAATTTGTTCATCTTATTGGCAAATTCCTCATCCATCCACCCGATCTTATTGAAGAACAGTCCCAGTATCATCATTAAGAAAATAGGGACTGTTGCATTTAAACTGAATACCAGATTGTCCATTTCTTTATTTCCTCTCTTGTTCCTTTACTCTTATGCAAATATCTTCTTATATATATTATAGTCCTCTTCTTTAAATACGTTGAAAATCACTCTTTCCAGTTTTGAAGAAGACAGATACTTGTCCACCGTTTTCACCGCAATCTCTGCCGCCAGTTTATTCGGGAAATGGAATTCTCCCGTTGAGATACAGCAAAATGCAATCGACTTAAGTCCTTCTTTTTCCGCCAGTTTCATACAATTCAGATAACACGACTTTAATTCTTCTTCCTGCTTTTCTGTCACCTGCATGCCAACAATCGGACCTACGGTATGGATGACATGTTTCGCCGGGAGATTATATCCTTTTGTAATCTTCGCTTTTCCGGTCGGTTCTTCATGTCCTTGTGCTTCCATAATCTGTGCACATTCATTACGAAGCTGGATACCTGCTGCCGAATGGATCGCATTGTCGATGCATCCATGACACGGCACAAAACATCCAAGCATCTGGCTGTTCGCCGCATTTACGATCGCATCTACGGAAAGTCTTGTAATATCTCCCCGCCAGAGAGATATCTTATCCACATTCTTGATCGTCTCACATGGGAATTGTCCACCGATAGTCGGAAGTTGTCCCCATTCTACGATTCCTTTCTGTTCTGCTTCTTCCTTTAGCAGTTCATCCTGGATCCTGGTATACTCCGGATCTGCCTCGCCCGGCCAGCGGACATTCATAAGACTTCTTAGAAGTCTTCTTCTCCCGGTATAATCTACCGGATCTGCAAGTGATGCATAACCTGTATTTTCTTTTTTCAGATAGTCGATCAGTATTCTTACTCGTTCTTCCCGGTTCATATGGTCTAATACGCCTTCTTTCTTGATTCTTACTTATTTAGAAATCTTATTTATTTTCATCGTTGTTATATATATTTCTTAATTTCAGAATATGCCTCGAACAACTGCTCATACGATGTTCTGCAGTTCGCCGGACTCGTAGACGGCAATCCAATTGCCATAATCCCAGTCTTAGGATAGCAAAATTTCTTATATAGTTGAAATGCTTTCGTTCCTGTCGTAAAAATGGCCTTAATATCTGCACATTCAAGGATCCGGCTCAGATCATTCGGCTGTGGATTACGGATACTGCTGTCATCTGCTCCTTTAATATCACACCCCGCCAGCACATCCCAGACTGCAATACCATTTCTTAATGCAAATGCGATCTTGCCTTCTCTCGTCTCCGGATACGCTTCGCCACAGACATCGGATACAACTTTCCAGAATCTGTTTCTTGGGTGTCCATAGTAGAATCCAACTTCTCTGGATTTCGGCGATGGCATAGTTCCGAGCATCAGAATCTTAGAATGTTCATTATAGATTGGCTCAAAATTGTGGATAATGTGTTGTGTTTCCATGTCTGAATTAACTCCTCTGTTTTCTATTGTATTCCATACATCTACGAAAAAAGACATTATTTTTATGATAGCATGCCCCATATAATATTTCCAGTATGCTATCCGTATGTAATGTAAAACACCTATAATCAATCCGATTACTGCTCTAAAAGATACAGGATGTAAAATATAACCTTTCTCATACCTGTTACATTTACATCCTGTTCATTCACTCTGTTACATTTCTATATCTTCTGTATCAAATGTTCCGAATACTTCATTATAAAAATCTGTTACTCATTTACATCTATCCTTTTTTGGTCTTTCCACTTTATTATAAATCCAGCAAGCAGGAATATCACACCCGCCCCGGCAAATATACAGCCCATCCAGAAATATGACTTTAACCCTATATCTACCGTACGCCCCAGCATCTTGTCCGATAAGAAGCCCATAGCCCGGCTTCCCATAACTCCTATAAGTCCGGCAAAAATTCCTCCACAAATCAAACTTTCCACTCCGAGTGAAAATAATCCTCTGTGTCTTGGATACCCAAGCAATACCGTCAGGATTGCACAGAGCAGAACTGCTGCTCCCGATACGGCCCGGCAGGTCGTTGATACCAGCGTCGTATATAATCTGGCAACTTTCCCCTGTATCGTACTGGTATCTTTCATATTACCATACAGATTAGATGCATAACTATTCAGTACATCCTGAACGTCATCCATCTCATCTTTTAACTGCTGCTTCATAAGTTTCAGCATATCTTCCGTTAACTCCGGATTTGAATCCTTAATTTCTTTCATGCTGTCTTCCAGTAACTGATTCAGTTCTTTGGAAATATCTACATCCTTATAGCCCGTTCCTTTTGAAAGATCATTCACCATTTCATCCATGACCTTTTCTGTAATTTTCTGTACTTCCTCGTTCTTCTCAATCTTGTTCTGTATCTTCGCAATCCACTGTGTATCATCTGCTCCTGCATAGCCAAATACTGCATCCATCATTCTGTGAGAGATTGCCGTATCAATCCCTGCCTGACTGATTGCTTTGACAAGTACCTGCTTTGCAAGCAGACTTCCTCCAAGTACCGACACACTTATAATGAAGAGGATACCGATCAGTACACTTAATATTCTTTTACCAATTCCCATGATTTCTTCCTTTCTTTATGATTCATTAATTCGCCGTAACTAATCTGTATACTTCTATTAAAAACGCATCTGCATGAATTGTCAATTTATATTTTTTAATATATTTATCTTATTTTTCTATTTCTGCATATCACTTCTTTCTTTACATTGTTCGGCAAGTAATTGTTTGTTATAATAATGTGAGATATTATGATCAATAACATACGGGCAAAGGAATGATTTTCATGAATGAAACGAACTTATCTTTAAAATATCTGATCGATCAATTGCATAAAGAACAGACCCTGACCAAAGAAGAATGGATCACACTGATCGAGGGACGCACTCCGGAACTTTCCGAATATCTCTTTTCCATGGCCCGTGAAGAACGCCACCGTTATTATGGACACGATGTCTACGTCCGCGGTCTGATCGAATTTACCAATTATTGTAAAAACGACTGTCTGTACTGCGGTATACGGAAAAGCAACGGCAACACACACCGGTACCGCCTGTCAGAAGCCGATATCCTAAAGTGCTGTAAGGAAGGTTATGAGCTTGGATTCCGCACCTTTGTCCTGCAGGGCGGCGAAGACGGATATTATACAGATGAACGCATCATCCATTTGATCCGGATAATTAAAGAACGCTATCCCGACTGTGCCATTACACTTTCCATCGGGGAAAAATCCAAAGATAGCTATCAGGCTTACTATGATGCCGGCGCCGACCGCTATCTTCTACGGCATGAAACTTATAACCACGAACATTACAGAAAGCTTCATCCACCGAACCTTAGTCCTGAACACAGGCAGCAATGTCTGCGGGATTTAAAGGACATCGGTTATCAGATTGGCTGCGGATTCATGGTTGGCTCTCCTTACCAGACTTCGGAACACCTTGCAGAAGACATGCTCTTCATGAAAGAACTGAATCCACACATGATCGGAATCGGTCCGTTTATCCCACATCATGACACTCCGTTTGCCGGAGAATCTGCGGGAACACTGGAACTTACTTTATATATGCTCGGCCTGATCCGGCTGATGATCCCGAAGGTTTTACTTCCTGCCACAACCGCACTTGGAACCATCCACCCAAAGGGGCGTGAACTTGGAATCCTGGCAGGCGCCAATGTCGTAATGCCGAACCTTTCACCAACGGAAGTACGGAAAGATTATCTTCTATATGATAATAAGATCTGTACCGGTGATGAATCCGCCCAGTGCAGACACTGTCTGGAAATGCGGATGAAATCCATAGGCTATCAGGTTGTAACAGACCGTGGCGATTCTTTGAATATTTAGGTAACATCAACTTTTTATACAGTCAGCTTTTATATACAGCTGTCAGAAAGTGAGGAACATATCATGAGTTTAAACAGCACACCTTCTTCAGAACGTATACATATCGGGATCTTCGGCAGACGCAATGCCGGAAAATCAAGTCTTATTAATGCTCTCACCGGGCAGAATCTTGCGATTGTCTCCGATGTGCGCGGAACAACGACCGATCCTGTATTCAAATCCATGGAGCTGCTTCCACTGGGCCCTATCGTCATGATCGACACTCCGGGGCTCGACGATGAAGGCGAACTTGGAAAACTCCGCATTCAGAAAGCTTATCAGGTCCTGAACAAGACCGACATCGCTGTGCTCGTGATCGATGGCACCTCAGGAATTACGCCGCAGGACAATGCGATCCTTACACGCATACAGGATAAAAATATTCCCCTCTTACTCGTCCTTAATAAAGCCGATCTGGTATCGGAACATACACATCAGGAAATGATCGTGTCCACTCATCTGAAATATAAGATTCCTTTAGAGCATATCCTGTGGACCAATACAACTGAAAATCTTCATATTCATGAGTTGAAAGAACGTCTCGGAACTTTAGTCCCTGCGGAAGAATCTTCCAGATTCATCGTCCGGGATCTTGTAACCCCCGGAGATTTCATTGTACTTGTTGTTCCGATCGATTCTGCCGCGCCAAAGGGAAGGCTGATTCTCCCACAGCAGCAGACGATCCGCGATCTTCTGGATGCCGGAACTACTGCAATCGTTGTAAAGGAAACAGAACTTAAAAGTACGCTGGATTCACTCGGGAAAAAGCCTGCACTGGTGATTACCGACAGTCAGGCATTTAAAGAAGTTGACAAAGATACTCCTTCCGATATCCCGCTTACCTCTTTCTCCATTCTTTTTGCAAGATATAAGGGGAATCTGGAAACCGTCGTCCACGGCGCAAGAGCACTGGACACGCTGGAAGACGGAGATACGATCCTGATCAGCGAAGGCTGTACACACCACCGCCAGTGTGACGATATCGGTACTGTCAAGCTGCCACGCTGGGTTCGTGAATATACGGGAAAAGATATAGATTTTGAATTTACCAGTGGAACTGAATTTCCACTGAAGCTGAACCATTATAAAATGATCATTCACTGCGGTGGCTGTATGCTGAATGAGCGCGAAATGAAATATCGCCTGAAATGCGCCGGTGACGCCTCTGTACCAATCACCAATTACGGAACTGCGATTGCTTATATGAAAAGGATACTTGAACGCAGTATTGAGATATTCCCACAGTTACGAAAATAAACAAAGTAATGAATAACAAAAGGAGATTTTTATGCAGATCAGAAAAGCGACAATGAATGACCTTCCGGACATCCTTGCAATCTATGCTTATGCCCGGAAATATATGAAAGAACACGGCAATCCGGACCAGTGGCGGGACAGTTATCCTCCGGTTTCACTTACCACACAGGATATCCAGTCCGACTGCTTATATGTCTGCATCATTCAGATAGAAGAAGATGAGCAAATCGGAGGCGTATTCTATTTTCACAGGGAAGAAGACCCTGATTACCAGACAATTGACGGTTCCTGGTTAAATGACAGACCCTATGCCGTTGTTCACAGAGTTGCCACGGCACCTGGTACAAAGGGCGTAGCTACCTTCTGTCTGAACTGGGCTTATGAACAGTTCCCAAATATGAAAATTGATACACACGATGATAATATTCCCATGCAGCATCTGCTCGTCAAATTAGGCTTCACCTGCTGCGGGCATACTACACTGCAAAACGGTGATATCCGCCTGATCTATCAAAAAGCTGACTAAATAGAACCCGGCAGTCGGAGATATTATACATTCTATATAACATCCCCGGCTGCCAGGTTTTTATCTATTCTTCTTTTTCTTCTAATGCTTCCACATTCAATCCCCTCGGCTCAACCGGTGTAGAGAATACAATCTGTGTCTGTGTCTTTCCGAAATGCTGGAGCTGTCCGATGAATCCATCCAACTCAATCGTACTCGGGAATGCCACTTTCATAAGCATAGAATTCTTCTTGTTATAACTACAAGAAGGCGGCAACACTTGGAATTTAATGCACCCTTCCAAGTATCTCCCCAATCGGTGCCGCTATCGTAAGCTTTGCACCTACTTCTCTGGCTGTTGCACTCTTATTGATCACCACAAGATGTTTCCCGCGGAAATAATCAATAAATCCTGCCGCGGGATACACAACCAGAGACGTGCCTCCTATGATTAGCGTATCTGCTTCACTGATCGCTTTGATACTCCTGCTGATCACATCCGAATCCAGTCCTTCCTCATAGAGTACTACATCCGGTTTGATCATTCCGCCACAAGTGCATCTTGGAATTCCGGATGCATTTTTTACATATGCCGCATCATAGAATTTGTGGCATTTCATACAATAGTTCCGGTGAATACTTCCGTGCAGTTCCAGTACATTCTTACTTCCGGCCGCCTGATGAAGTCCGTCAATATTCTGTGTAATCACGGCCGTTAATTTACCCGCCTCTTCCAATTCTGCAAGTTTCAAGTGTGCAGCATTCGGTTTGGCATCCAGAAACATCATCTTCTCCTTATAAAATTCATAAAACCCTTCTGGGTTCCGTACAAAGAAACTATGACTTACGATCTGCTCCGGCGAATATTTATACTTTTGTTGATATAACCCGTCCGCACTTCGGAAATCCGGAATATTGCTCTCTGTAGAAACCCCTGCTCCTCCGAAGAATACGATTCTTTTACTGTCATCAATAATGTTCTGTAATTGTTCTACTTCTTTCTCGTACATATCTGTTCCTCCTGAATCTTTATATTTTTTATTCCTTACGAATGCATGGCGATGCAAAAAAACTGCCCACAGCCTCCAAAGGCTGCATGACAGTCATTTTCCTTCTTACTTTTTATTCTCTTTTCTGATCCATGCAGCCACTTCATGCAAGTCCGCCAGTTCTGCCGTAATTCCTTCTTTTGCCTCTTTTGACACAACTGCTATGTCCGGCACATAGATCGTATATCCGCCCGCTGCCTTTCCTGCCAGAAGTCCCGGTGCACTGTCCTCCAGTACCAGGCATTCCTTTGGATCCTGCCTAATCAGCTCTGCTGCTTTCAGGAAAATGTCCGGCTCCGGCTTCCCACACTCCACCATATCTCCGTAAATCGCATTCGAAATCAGATGTTCTATACCGGACATATGTATCAGCCTGCTCGCACGCTTTCTTTCTGTGGATGTCGCAACCACAGCCGGAATCTCATGTTCTTTTAAATATTCTAATAAATCCTGCAGTCCTTCTTTATGCGGAACAGATTCTTTTGTCACTTCGTCGAAATACTCATGCTTCATTGCACGCGCTGTATCGTAATCCAGTCTGTCTCCAAAATATGCTGCAAATTTTTTTCGGATCGCCTGTGGATTTCTTCCCCGAAAAGAATCTGTCAATGCTACCGGAATATCCACGCCCAGCTTTTTACCTGCGTAAATCCATCCTTTGGTAGAAAGACGTTCTGTATCGAACATCGTTCCATCCATATCAAAGATTACACCTTTTACCATATACTTTATGACTCCTTATTCTCACTGTAACCGGTAAAGAATTCGGATAACGCATCCAATGTCTTCACAAGCACCGGAAGCTCGGTATCATCCAGTTTATCCAGAATGGCCTGTGTCATCTGTCTGTGATAATCTTCATGATGGTGGTAAGCCTTCACACCTTTTTCTGTCAGCTTGACAAGAACGACTCTTCTGTCTTCTTCGCTGCGATGACGCTCTACATATCTTTTGTTCACCAGACTGTTCATGGCAGTCGTAAGGGATCCTACGGTAATATTAAGCTTTCTGGCAATCGAAGACATATTATTCCCGTCGCCAAGTCCGACTGCCTCGATCACATGCATATCATTATTCGTAAGGTCTTTGAACTCATCCGTAATGATTGCCTTTTCTTCCAGTTCCCATATTTCATTGATCAGACTGACCAGTGTCTGATTGATCATCTTATATGCATCATCCATTCCCATCTTCTGTAATTTCCTTCACTTTAACTCTTCATTCTTTACTCTTATTCTTTATTATACCCTTTCTGGTATCAGAGAATCAATAACTTCTTTTACAGTTTCCAGATGAGTTGCCTGATATGCATACGCTCCACAGAAAAGTAACGCATCATCTATCTTTCCTTTTGCCGCATTGATCAGTGCCTGAGTGATACAATACGGCGTGGTTCCCGGATTACAATGCTTCAGACACTGAAAACAATGCGCCGGTGCAATACGCCCCAGTTCTTTTACTTTTTTCATAAATGGATTCAAGATTGCACGTCCCGGCATTCCCACCGGACTTTTTACAATCACGATGTCTTCTTTTCTTGCATTCAGGTAGGCTTCTTTATAGCGGATATCTGCATCGCATTCTTCTGTTGTAACGAATCTTGTCGCCACCTGTATGGCATCTGCTCCGAGGGAAAATGCACGCGCTGCGCTTTCACTGTCATGAATTCCTCCCCCCATCGCAACAGGAATCTTTTTTCCATATTTTTCCGAAAATGTATGAATGACCTGCATGATGGCTATGATTTCTTTTTCGTAGGAAGTTCGGCATTTTACATAGTCTTCTGCCCCAGCATCTATACCATACGTTTCCAGCTGCTCTTCATGAAATCCAAGATGTCCCCCTGCGAGCGGTCCTTCGATCACAACCAGATCCGGGATTCTGTGGTATTTTTTGTCCCAATATTTTAATATCACATTTGCCGATTTTGCAGTCGATACGATCGGTGCGAGTAAGATGTCTGACTCACCCACATATTTCGGAAGATCCGTCGGAAGTCCCGCTCCCGATACGATCAGATCTGCTCCTGCTTCTACCACCGCATGCACATATTCTTCATAGTGCTCCATGGCAACCATCAGATTGAATCCAATGATTCCGTCCGATGCAATCTTTCTTGCTTTCTCATACTCTGATTTTATCGCTCTTAAATTCGCTTTTAATGGATCTTTTATAAAATCTTCTTCTCTAAAACCAGGCTGAGCGGCAGAGATGATCCCTATGCCGCCCTCCTTTGCAACTGCTCCAGCAAGATTTCCAAGGCTGATACCAACTCCCATACCACCTTGAATGACTGGAACTTTTGCTGTCTTTGTTCCTATTTTCAGTGGTTGTATTTTCATATATTTTCCTCACTCTATTATAGAATCTGTTCGTCCATAAACATTGCCTGTAAAATACATCGTTTTCTTATGATATATAGCAGTGATTTACTCTGCTCCATATTACATATTCCTGAAACGCTCATATCTATGTTCTATTAACTCCTGCTCTGACAAACTTTTATATTTCATCAGAAATTCTTCGATTGCCTCATCCATCTGCATGATCACAACATCCATATTCTGAACGATATATTCCTCCGGCTCTGCAAAGACACGCTCTACAATTCCCTGTGCCTTCAGATTCTCTGCCGTCAATTTCATCACTTCTGCTGCTTCTTTGGCCTTGGAGCTATCTTTCCAGAGGATACTTGCGAATCCTTCCGGTGAGAGGATGGAATAGATGGAATTTTCCAACATCCATACTTCATCTGAAGTGGCCATCGCAAGTGCTCCGCCACTTCCGCCTTCTCCAATGATGATTGAAACAACCGGAACCCTTAATCCGGACATCTCATAGATATTTCTGGCAATGGCTTCTCCCTGTCCGCGTTCTTCTGCTTCGAGTCCACAGAATGCTCCCGGTGTATCAACCAGACAGATGACCGGACGAGAGAATTTCTCTGCCTGTTTCATAAGTCTTAAGGCTTTTCTGTATCCCTCCGGCTGTGGCATACCAAAGTTTCTTTCGATATTTTCCTTCGTATTTCTTCCCTTTGCCTGTGCAATCACTGTTACCGGCGTGCCATGGAATCTTGCAACGCCACCGATGATAGCTTTGTCATCTGCGAAATACCGGTCTCCGTGGAATTCTACAAAATCTGTAAAGAGTGCGTCAATGTAATCACTGCCTACCGGCCGGTCTTTGCGTCTGGAAAGTTCTACTCTCTGCCATGCGGTCATATTCATCTTGCTGCCTGATGTCAGTTCCACATCACATTTTTTTCTATTAAATCCTGTTCCTTCTCCTACCTCATGAAGTGCCAGAATCTTAGAAAGTGTCTCTTTCATCTGAGGGCGCTCCACAATGGCATCCAGAAATCCATGTTCCAGTAAAAACTCTGCTCTCTGGAAACCATCCGGAAGCTTCTGTCCGATGGTCTGCTCGATCACTCTTGGGCCTGCGAACCCGATCAGAGCTTTTGGCTCTGCCAGGATCACATCACCGAGCATCGCAAAGCTTGCGGTTACTCCGCCAGTCGTGGGATCGGTCAGTACGCTGATGTAAAGAAGTCCGGCATCACTGTGGCGCTTCAGTGCTGCGGATGTCTTTGCCATCTGCATCAGAGAGACGATTCCCTCCTGCATACGGGCCCCTCCGGAGCAGGCAAATAAGATGACCGGAAGTCTTTCTTTCGTTGCCCGTTCTACCGCCCTTGCTATCTTCTCTCCAACTGCCTCTCCCATGCTGGCCATCAGGAATCTTCCATCACAGACTCCGATAACCACCTCGCGGCCGTCAATCTTTGCTTTTCCTGTTACAACTGCTTCTGAAAGCCCTGTCTTTTCCTGTAATTTCTTCAGTTTTTCTTCGTATCCTTTGTATTCCAGAGGATTTCCTCCCTGAAGATCCGAATCCCATTCTTCAAAAGAACCTTCATCTGTGATCATCTCGATTCTGCGTCTTGCATGCACGCGGAAATATCCTCCGCACTTTGGACAGATATAATGATCTTTCTTTACATCCTCCGCAATGATCGCTCCCCCACATTTATTACATTTGCGAAGTAATCCTTCCGGAACTTCCGGTCGTCTGGTAAATGTAATATAATTCTTTCTTCCGACAGCAATTCTGGTCTTTTTAAATACGTTGTCCAGCTTCATCAGCAGTCACCTCTACAGCCTTTCAATAAATTCAATATCTATATTTCCCTCAATATAATCCGGATGATTGACAATCCCATACTGATAATCAACATTCGTATCGATTCCTTCTATAATGACTTCTCCAAGTGCACTCTGCATCTTACGGATCGCTTCCTGACGATTCTTCGCCCACACGATCAGCTTGGCCACCATGGAATCATAATACGGCGGAATCGTATAGCCGCTGTATATCGCAGAATCAATACGGATACCCTTTCCTCCCGGAAGATACATATCTGTGATCGTTCCCGGGGACGGACGGAATCCTTTCTCCGGATTCTCTGCATTGATCCTGCACTCGATCGCATGACCGGTCAGTCTGATATCTTCCTGTGTATAGGATAATTTCTGTCCGGATGCAATGCGGATCTGTTCTTTCACAAGATCTACACCTGTCACCCATTCTGTGACCGGATGTTCCACCTGGATTCTGGTATTCATTTCCATGAAATAAAAGTTCCCGGATTTTTCTAATAAGAATTCGATGGTTCCGGCATTCTCATAACCTGCCGCTTTGGCAGCTTTTACCGCAGCGTCACCCATCTTCTTTCTCAGTTCATCCGATAATGCAACAGACGGAGATTCTTCGATCAGCTTCTGATGATTGCGCTGAATAGAACAATCTCTTTCTCCCAGATGGATCACATTGCCATATTTATCCGCCAGGATCTGGAACTCAATGTGTCTTGGATTCTCTACAAAATGTTCAATGTACATCGTCGAATCGGCAAATGCCATCTCGGTCTCTTTCTGAGCCGTCTGGAATGCAGACTCGAACTCTTCCGGTGTCCAGGCGGTACGCATACCTTTGCCCCCACCTCCTAAAGCTGCCTTAATGATAACCGGATAGCCAATCTCTCGGGCAAGTTCTGCACCGGTCTTTGCATCGTAGACGGGTTCTTTGCTTCCCGGAATGACCGGTACTCCCGCTGCCATCATCGTATTTCTCGCAACCTGTTTATTTCCAAGACTTGCAATGACTTTGGAATCCGGCCCGATGAATGTAATATTGCACTGCTCGCACAGCTCTGCAAATTTACTATTCTCTGACAGGAATCCAAATCCCGGATGGATTGCATCTGCACCGCTTATGATCGTTGCACTGATGATATTTTCCATACTGAGATAGCTGTCCTTTGACGGAGCCGGCCCGATGCAGATGGCTTCGTCTGCAAGCTTGGTATGCAGTGCTTCTTTGTCTGCCTCGGAATAGACCGCTACGGTCTCAATTCCCATCTCACGGCAGGCGCGGATGATACGCACCGCGATCTCTCCTCTGTTTGCGATCAATACTTTTTTAATCATCTTTCTTTACACTCTCCTATGTTGCTCTTATCTATCCGACCATGAATGTAAGCTCTGCACTTACGACTACTTTTCCATCCACGCTCGCAACTGCCTCGCCGACACCGACAGGTCCTTTTCTGCGGATGATCTTCGTCTCCAGACGTACCTTGTCTCCCGGGACGATCTTTCCTTTGAATTTGCATTTATTGATACCGCCAAAATATGCAATCTTTCCTTTATTTTCTTCCAGGCTTAAGATTGCAACCGCACCGGCCTGTGCCAGTGCTTCGACCGTCAGCACGCCCGGCATTACAGGTTCTTCCGGGAAGTGTCCCGCAAAGAATTCTTCTCTGTAAGATACGCATTTATATCCCACTGCATATTCTCCCGGCACATAATCTTCGATGTAATCCAACAGAAGAAATGGATGACGGTGCGGAATGATTTCTTTGATCTGATTGATATTCAAATGATTCATATTGTCCTCCTACACGATGCGAAATAACGGCTGTCCGTATTCCACGCCTTCCTGATTATTTACCAGAATCTCTGCAACCGTTCCGCTGTAATCGCTTTCGATCTCATTCATCAGCTTCATGGCTTCCACGATTCCGAGTGTCTGTCCTTTTTCTACTCTGTCTCCGACTTTTACGAAGCTTTCTGCATCTTCTGCAGGTGCTGAATAAAATGTTCCTACCAGCGGAGACTCTACAATATTTCCTGCGACTGCTTCTTCCGCAGCTGCTCCCAGTGTCTGATCCCCTTCTGCATTCGTTTTTCCCATCTCAGCAGAAACCACTCCGGCAGAAGCTGTTCCGGTTATATTCACCGGTGCAGACACATTTTCCGTCACATAGCATGTATTTTCTTTCTTGCTCAAATGCAGTTTGATACCGTCTTCCTCATATTTAAAGCCTGTCAGATCTGACTTTGACACAGCATCTATGAGTTCGATCATTTTCTCCATTTCCATATGTCTTTGTCCCTCCTGCAATTCTCCGCTAGTCTTCATATCTCTTTAACAGTAACACCGCATTATGTCCGCCAAATCCAAGTGAATTTGTCAGTACATAATTGACTTCTTTTTCTACCGGCGCACCGATCGCATAGTTCAGGTCACACTCTTCATCCGGAGTTTCAGTTCCGACTGTCTGATGGATGAAGTTGTCCTGGATTGTCTTCACACAAGTGATAAATTCCACACCTCCGGCCGCACCGAGCAGATGGCCGATCATGGATTTTGTCGAGTTGATCACAACATCTTTTGCCGCATCGCCAAGAGCCAGTTTGATCGCACGTGTCTCGAACAGGTCATTGTGATGTGTACTGGTTCCGTGTGCGTTGATGTAATCCACCTGGGAAGGTTCGATTCCGCCTTCTTCCATCGCAAGTTCCATTGCTTTGGCTGCACCGCTTCCGTCTTCTGCAGGAGAAGTAATGTGATATGCATCTCCCGTAGAACCGTATCCGACAAGTTCGGCATAGATGACTGCACCACGTTGTTTTGCATGTTCCAGTTCTTCCAGAACAACTACACCTGCACCTTCTCCGAGAACGAATCCATCCCTGTCTTTATCAAATGGTCTGGATGCCTTCATCGGATCTGTAGAAGTCGAAAGTGCTGTCAGACTTGTGAATCCTGCGACTCCGGTCTCACAGATACATCCTTCTGCTCCACCCGCCAGCATCACTTCTGCGTCACCATACTGGATCGCACGGAATGCATCACCGATGCAGTTTGTTCCACTGGCACATGCTGTAACGACATTCGTACATTTTCCCTTCAGACCGAGCTGAATGGAAATATTTCCTGCTGCCATGTTCGAGATCATCATCGGAACCAGAAGCGGATTAACTCTTCCCGGTCCTTTAGTCCGGATTTTTTCGTATTCTTTTTCTACAGCCTGCAGGCTTCCGATACCGGAACCCACAATTACACCGACACGGAACGGATCTTCCTTTGACATATCAAGTCCGGCATCTTCGAATGCTTCTTTTGCCGCTGCCACCGCATACTGGGAAAATGGTTCCATTCTTCTTGCTGCCTTAAAATCCATTCTGTCTTTTGCCTGAAAATCTTTTACCTCTGCTGCAATCTTTACTTTATATTCTGTGGTGTCGAATTTGGTAATCTCTCCGATTCCCACTTTTCCTTCTTTGATGCCGCTCCAGAACTCCTCTACCGTATTTCCGATCGGAGTCACTGCTCCAAGTCCTGTCACTACAACTCTTCTCTTCATATATCTTAATCTCCTTTACATCACCATACCGCCGTCTACATGCAATACCTGTCCAGTAATATATCCCGCATCCTCTGACGCAAGAAATGCAACCGCATTCGCCACATCTTCTGCTTTTCCGAATTTTCCAAGCGGAATCTGTGCGGCAGACGCTTCTTTTATCTTTTCCGGAAGTACTTCTGTCATGTCGGTCTCGATAAATCCCGGTGCAACTGCATTGACCGTGATTCCTCTGGATGCCACTTCTCTGGCTGCTGTTTTGGTCAGTCCGATCACACCTGCTTTGGACGCCGCATAATTTGCCTGTCCTGCATTACCGCTGACACCTACAACAGATGCCATATTTATGATGCGTCCGCTCCTCTGGCGGATCATCTGGCGGAGCGCAGCTCTTATTGTATGAAATGTTCCCTTCAAGTTTGTGTCCAATACCTTATCAAAATCTTCTTCTGACATCTTCATAAGGAGTCCATCCTTTGTGATTCCTGCATTATTAACCAGAATATCAATTCTTCCCTGCTCCTTGATCACCGTCTCGATGAATTCTTTACAGGCATCAAAATCGGCCACATTACATTGTATGATCACCGCTTTACCGCCTGCAGACTCAACTTCATTCTTTACTTCTTCGGCTCTTTCTCTGGAACCGTTATAGTTGATCACAACTGTTGCTCCTTTTGATGCAAGCTTTACAGCGATTGCTTTTCCGATTCCTCTGGACGCTCCTGTTACAACCGCAACTTTTCCTTCCATTGTCTGATCCATCTTTACGATTCCTCCATCCTGTTTCCACCATCTGCGAGTTCCTCACAGACTTTATCCACATCCTCCCACTGGGAAATGTGGAATACTTTCACACTTCGGTCGATTTTTCTTAAAAATCCTTCCAGTGTCTTGCCCGGTCCGATCTCAACAAATGTATCAACACCGTCTGCGATCATGCGTTCCATGCTCTGCATCCAGCGCACCGGTGAACTGATCTGTGTCGTAAGAAGTCCCGGAGTTTCTCTGATGTCTGTTACCTTCTCTGCTGTTACATTCGTTACATACGGAATTCTTAATTCGTGAAATCTGGTATGTTCCAGTTCTTCCGCCAGTTTCTCTCCTGCCGGAACCAGCATCTGAGAATGGAACGGTCCGCTGACATTTAACATAATGGTGCGTCTCGCCCCTGCTTCTTTTAACTTTGCAGCCGCTTCTTCTACAGCGTCTGTCTTACCGGTGATGACGATTTGTCCCGGACAGTTATAGTTTGCGACCGACACATCAGCAATCGGTTCGATCACTTTTTCGATTTCCTCTGCCGCCATAGAAATGACCGCACACATGGCTCCTTCTCCTGCCGGAACCGTGTTCTGCATCAGGATTCCTCTTTTTCTTACCAGGCGGATCGCATCCATATCGTTCATTCCTCCGGCAGCTGCGATCGCCGGGTATTCTCCCAGGCTTAATCCTGCTGTGATATCTGCTTTCAGTCCTTTACTTTCCGCAACTCTTGTCATTGCCAGACAGGTCGTGACCATTGCTGCCTGTGTATATTCCGTCAAATCCAGCCTGTCATTTTCTTCAAAGCAAAGTTCCTTCATATCCAGATCAAGTTCCTCACCTGCCTGGTCAAATATGTATCTTGCAATCTCACTGTTTTCATAAAAGTCGGCTCCCATGCCGGCTTTCTGAGCGCCCTGTCCCGGATAAATAAATGCAATCTTACTCATAGAATCCCTGTCCTCCGATTAATGCATCTGTCTCTGTTACCAGTTTCTGGATCAGATCTTTACATGACATTCTTTCTTTTACCATGCCGGCAATCTGTCCTGCCATTACGCTTCCGTTCTTTACATCACCCTCTACGACTGCTTTTCTGAGGCCGCCAAGTGTGAGCTTTTCCAGTTCTTCGAATTCTGCTCCGGCATTTTCCAGTTCCAGATATTTTCTCGTCATATCATTGCGAAGAGCTCTGACCGGATGTCCTGTGGTTCTTCCTGTTACTCTGGAATCAATATCCTTCGCTTTGATGATTCTTTCTTTGTAATTCTCATGTACCTGGGATTCATCTGTTACAACAAAATGTGTTCCCATCTGGACGCCTTTTGCTCCCAGCATGAATGCCGCAGCAATTCCTCTTCCATCGGCAATTCCTCCGGCTGCAATAACCGGAATACTGACTGCATCTACAATCTGTGGAACAAGTACCATCGTTGTACTCTCGCCGATATGTCCGCCGGCTTCACAACCTTCTGCTACCAGTGCATCCGCACCACAGCGTTCCATTCTTTTTGCCAGGGCCACAGAAGCAACGACCGGAATAACCTTTACGCCGGCTTCCTTCCACATCTTCATGTATTTCTCCGGATTACCCGCACCGGTGGTAACAACCTTTACGCCTTCTTCGACAATCACCTTTGCAACTTCATCTGCATAAGGACTCATCAGCATGATGTTGACACCGAATGGTTTGTCTGTCAGTTCTTTTGCCTTGCGTACCTGATCTCTTACCCAGTCTGCCGGAGCACTTGCTGCACCGATGAGTCCCAGTCCGCCGGCTTCGGATACACCTGCTGCCAGATGGTATTCTGCCACCCAGGCCATACCGCCCTGAATGATCGGGTATTCAATTCCTAATAATCTGGTTACTTCTGTCTGCATAATCTCTATACTCCCTGTCTTTTTATAATTTTCTTACTCTTTATGAGCGTTCACATACTCTACAACATCACCGACTGTTACGATCTTTTCCAGATCTTCCGACGGAATCTCGATTCCATATTCATCTTCCAGTGCCATTGTCAGTTCAAAAAGATCTAAGGAATCTGCTCCGAGGTCATCTTTGAATGATGCGTTTTCTGTGATTTTGCTTTCCTCTACTCCTAAGTTATCTGCTACCATTTTTTTAATCTGTTCTAACATATCTTTGTTCTCCTTTTATTTCTGTTTTTGTCTCTCTTTTTTAGCTTTGGTTCCTTTTTAATTCTTTTGCACTTATAAGGGTTGCTTATCTGAGGCTTCTTACCACTCCAGAATGCTGGCCCCCCAGGTGAGTCCTGCACCAAATCCTGCCAGGATAATCTTCTGTCCTCTGTTCAGTTTCCCGGCTCGGTTCAGTTCATCGAGAAGAATTGGAATACTTGCGGAAGATGTATTTCCGTATTCTTCCAGATTCATCGGAAATTTTTCTATCGGTTCACCCAGCCGCTTTGCGATTGCTTCTACAATTCTTCTGTTCGCCTGATGCAAGATATAAAAACTGATTTCTTCCTGTGCCGTGTCATTCTTTTCCAATACTTCTTTTATTGCCTGCGGCACGCTCTTTACAGCAAACATAAATACTTCTCTTCCATCCATCTGCATCAGATATTCTTTTTCTTCTGGCTTTGGCATATCTTCCGGTGATAATTCGCTTCTGTCATATCTGCTTTTACAGCGAAGTGCTTCTCCTCTAAAGCCATCGGAGTGTGTTACCGGAAGATAATATCCCATATCTTCGCGCTTCAGCACTGCCGCTCCTGCGCCATCCCCGAACAGGATACACGTCCCGCGGTCCTTCCAGTTCGTCAGATTCGATAAACTCTCGCTGCCAATGATCAGTGCAGTCTGATACACGCCCGCATTCAGATAAGCCGCTGCCGTATTATAAGCAACCACAAATCCGGTGCATGCCGCACTCAGATCAAAACATGTCGCATGCTTTGCCCCAAGGTCTTTCTGCACTTCACAGGCTGTACAGGGAAGTATTACATTTGAAGAAATCGTAGACACGATGATCAGATCCACATCTTCTGCAGCAATTCCCGCATTTTCAAGTGCCTGCCTTCCGGCTTCGGCTGCCATGGATACCGTCGTCTCTTCTCTGATAATATGACGTCTCACGACTCCGGTTCTCTCCCGGATCCACTCATCACTGGTATCAACCAGTTTCGCAATGTCATTGTTGTCCATTGCAAATGATGGTACGCAAGATCCTGTCCCACATATTCTTCCAGTCATTATAAATACCTCTGATTTATTTTGATTCTAAATTATTTTGACTGTCAAAGTATATATCAATAATTTTTGTTTGTCAAGTATTTTGAATATCAAAATATATTTTTATTTTTCCGGACGTCTGGTGTTTACCTGGAATTCATATAATTATGATAATATATTTTAACTTATAGCAGTTTCTCTTCCCATTCTTTTTCTTTGAAGCCGGTCAGAACGAAATTATCTCCGATTACTAATGGGCGTTTTACGAGCATTCCGTCGGTTGCCAGGAGTTTTAACTGGTCGTCTTCGGTCATTTCTTTTAATTTGTCTTTCAGGTTCATCTGTTTGTATATCATACCACTGGTATTGAAGAACTTTTTGAGTGGAAGTCCGCTCATTGTGTACCATTCTTTTAATTCTTCGTAAATTGGATTTTCTTCTTTAATTGCTCGTTCTTCAAATTCTACGTTGTGTACTTCCAGCCACTTTAATGCTTTCATGCAGGTGCTGCATTTTCTGTATGCAAATACTTTCATCATAGATTCTCCTTTTCCATCTTTCTAATTTTTTACAATATCATTACTGACGTTTCATATCGTTCTTCCAACGTTTTATTTCTTCTACACTATGTCCTACTGCTTCTGCAATCATGTCTTCCCTTGCTCCTAATTCAAGCAACTTCATTGCTGTTTCATATTTTCCTTTTTCTTTTCCACGCTCTTCTCCTATTAACTCTCCCGCTTTGTAAATCTTATCCATCTCTTTACACATAATCTCCACTCCTTCCTGTGTCTCTTTCAATACTCTTACCCGCTCTGCCAATACTTTGCTATACATGTCTTCTGCCTTTGTACAATGAAAATCATGCATCAATCTGCCCAGATCTGTATTTTCTTTCATCCGGGCGTTAATATATATAATTTCGCTTTTATCATTATAATCTCTGCCGGTTTCTCTTACAGTCCGTTTGATATGTAAGATGGGTGCAACTTCATTTTCTACTTCCTCATCTACGATAAAAATAACCTTTGATTCCGGCAGTTTTTCAAAATCTTCTCCCGCAAACAGACTATGTGCGTCTATTATACTGCTGTGGTAGCGCAATCTTTTTGGGCCTGCTCCGGCTTTTTCCTGCTGTACTTCTATATCATATATTTCTTTTCTGCCATTCACAGCCACACAGTCAAGTACAGCCGATCTTCCCTGTAAATTCTTGTAATCTTTCTGAACAACGACTTCTGTTAATTCCAGATCATCATTTTCAGTAATAACTCTTAATACATATTCCGCACATTCCAGAATATTTAACACGTTCCGCATGAACATATCACTCATCATTGTCAGCTCTGCGACTAACTTCTCATAATATCGGAACCGTTCATTAACAAAACCTGTCTTTAACAAATTCGTATTATTCATAGGCTTCTCCTCTCAGTATAAACTTATCTTTACAGTATTTCAATGCGATAATAATTATATTATCAAGTATATTTGCAAATGATTTTAATCTTCCGTTTCCATCCTTCATAATGGAATCCCACATTTCGAATATCTGATAATTCAACATTTATTTGCTTATTCTTTTGTTATATATTTTGAAAAATTTTGATATATTTATCGATGTATTTCATGATTGGAACGAAATGTTCCTTAACTCAACGAATTATAATATAGAATGATATGTTATAATCATGAATGCACCAGTTTTATCTGATGCATTCACCTAATATGACTTTTTATTTTATCCAATCCTTTTTGCTTTAGAAACCATGCTGGATCTGATATACGTCATTCCTGTGACCAGATAAATGACAGCTACAACAAGAACCGCCAATATACCAGTATTCAAGAACATATTTGCTATTAATGTAAGCAACAATAATATCGGTATTACTTTGTTCAATACAATATACGTCTTATATGCACTTTTGTATATAATTTCTTTTTCTGCTTCATCACAGCTTTCCACCCACTGTTCCGTAAATTTGCTTGAAGTTGGATCACCTTTTTTCTCCGGATGTGCCGCCTGTATCGCTTTTACATAACGTACAGAAAGATAAATATCGTAGAAATAGCACAGTATAAATATAATGCAGGCGAATAAAAAATATCTGGATTTTCCTGATTCTATATACTTCAAAGAATATCCAAAGGATAAAATTATGATGCAGGCCACCTGTGACACCAAATTAACCCCACTGGTCCACGCTCCCCATTTTTCTTCTTCGTAATCCAGTTCATAGAATCTGTCCTCATCTGCATCCTTCATTTCTTTGTATACATTCTTTAACCGGTATAAACTGTATTCACCAACAACTACCGTAACAACCGCGATTATAATCAGAGCTGGAAATATATATTGCTGAATCGTTCCGTTAATCGTTCTGATTCCTGCATCTATTCCTTTTTTCATCAGTTCATAGATGACTACCGACACGCCTCCGGCGATTCCCCCGATTATCACTGCCGCGAGCATCTTCCACGTTGCGGTAAAATAACTACTTTTCTTTTCCTTCATCATTTATCTCCTCTTCATATATAAAAATATCTTCTACACTGACTTCACAAATCTTCGCAATCTTTAATGCGAGTGTTACTGACGGCGAATAGTCTCCTCTCTCTATCTGGCTGATCGTCTGTCTGGATACGCCTGCGAGCTTTCCCATCTCGGTCTGATTGACGCCAAGTCTTGATCTGTATTCCTTCAATCGGTTTAGTAAAGGCAAATGCTCATCTCCTTTATCAATCATATTATGACAACTTTTCTTGTCATTTAAATTCTAACAGATGACAACTATAGTTGTCAAGTTTCTATTTAATTCACTAGGCCAAATCCCCGAACCCTAATAAAAGCTTACAGTTCTCCATTTAATTATTATGGCATGCGAAACCGCAGGAATAAACTTACAAGGTCCTATCCTGTGCATACGGACTCATGGTTGGTAATTCTTAAGTAAAAAAGTTGACCGTTTGCTCACAAAAAATCCACTGTCTGAGACGAATGTCGAGTTTGGATTTTTTGTGAGCTCGTTTTTAGGTCAACTTTTTTGCTTTAGAATTTCCCCATGTTGGAGTCAGCACAGGATAGGACCTTGTAAGTTTATTCCGATCGGTGACAGCCGCCATAATGCATTAAATAGAAAACACTCCTCCAAACTGTGAAAATCCCAATATACAAGCCGCACATACCAGCATAAATACAACGATTACTTTTACCCCTATAGATATCTTCGCATAACTTTCACAGATTGGAATCTGTTTATACTCCCATTCCGTCTGCATTTTTCTTCTCTTCCATTTCTGAACCAGTGTGATGCAGTCACATACGAAAAACGCGATAATAAATCCAAAACTGAATACCATAGCTGCTATATAATATCCTGCATCGGCACCTTCGATATCTATCTGCCGTTTGCACAATACTACAGCCGTTACGATCAATAAGAAATTTAGTAATGTATCCACAATAATCATCTTATCTACGATACTTTTCTTGCCGATTTCCTTCATACGCTCCGCTCCTTCCTGTAACAACCGCTTTTCATCCAGATCTTCTTCTTTTTTCTGTTTCACCGCTTCCAGTTCCGTCTCTAATTCTTTCATATATTTCCTGCATTCACTACATTCTGCTAAATGCTCTTCCACCAGTTTTCTGCTATCTTCGCTGCATACCTTATCCAGATATAACGGTATCAGATCTCTGATAATCTCACATTTCATCATTGCCTGCGCCTCCCATCTTTTCTACAATCATTTTCTTGGCTCTGTAATAGGTCACTCTCGCCCAGCTTTCACTTTTTGAAAATAACTGTCCGATATCTCTGTATGATACCTCTCCCATCACCCGCAGCATGAATACTTCTTTGTACGGTTCCTGTAAGTCATGTAGAATCTTTCGGATGATCTGTCCATTTTCCTGATTGATTATGCCATTTAATAAATCCTCCCCTTGATCTGCATGATTTTCATCTAATTTATTTGCATATCTTTTCTGCTTTTTTGTCCACGCATAATATTCATGCTTCGCAATCTGACATAACCACACCGATAATTTACATTCACCTCTGAAATTTTCCAATTTTTCAAATGCAATGGCAAATGTCTGCTGGGTAAGTTCTTCTGCTATTTCCCTGTCTCCGGATAATCTCAGCAGAAAACAATATACCTCTTTTAAATATTTCTGATATACTTCCTCAAAAGATTCCATGAACTCACCTCTCTTCTCTCATTTATATCTTCTTTTACTATTAAGAGTCATTTTTTCTCAATTCGTTACAAACTTTTTTTATTTTTATAAACCAAAGGTACTTCCATAGATCCCCTTGACATTTTCTCCTATATCGATTATAGTACTTATCGCAATTGTTTACAAAGTAAACTATTATAAAGGAGCAACTATGAAAGACAAAAACTGGACCGATATTGTATCAAAACAAGGCGACCTCCGGCATTTCGCAAGTATGGCGATCCGGAAATCCGGAAAATCAGAGCACACTTCTGCTCAGGAGATTGATTTTCTGTTCCGGATCGCGCTTTCGGAAGAACCACTGACCCCAAGACAGATTACCAACGCTATGGGCATCAGTAAAACTATCGTAAGCCGCCTGACCGACCATCTGGAATCCAAAGGGTTTATCTGTAAAGAGGCCTCTGCGTCCGACCGCCGCAGTTACTGCATCCGCATTACCGGTGCCGGAAAAGATGAGATTGACCGTATGTACTATTACTATCTGGATCCACTCTATACATTACAGAAAAATATGAAGAAAGAGAAATTCGAGACTTTATTCCAACTAATCCGTGAAGCGAACGAGATTCTTTCTTCACAAAAAAAATAAAGGAGATTTTATTATGACATTTTACCAGGAACTACAACTAAGCTCGACCGGCTCTAAACAGCTGATTAAAAACACAACCGATAAAAAAGAAAAACGCCGTCACATACTCATTTACAACTTTAAAGTATATCTTGTAATGATATTCTGTGTCGCCGTTGTATCTTTATATAGTAAATTCATCGGAAATGACAACAGTGTTGTCGGAGTTACCGTGCTTCTGGCCGTGCTGGTTCTCAGGCAGGCCGATTTCGGAATCCGTACCACACACGGACTTGCCTCTATCGCAGGTATCTACGCAATCCTTATGGCAGGTCCCCGTCTTGCCAACATGGTATCCCCGGTTCCTGCATTCTTTGTCAATGTGGTCTGTATCATGCTGCTGATGATCCTCGGATGCCACAATGTGATCATGTACAATCACTCTACTTTTGTCCTTGGCTATCTATTATTATTTGGATATGATGTAAGCGGACATGCCTACATTTTAAGACTGGAAGGACTCCTTGTCGGAATGATCCTCTGCATGATCATTTTCTATAAGAATCAGAAGAACCGTCCTTACCGGCGTAAATTTTCTCATCTGTTCCAGGAATTCAACATTCATTCCGCACGCAGCAGATGGTATATCAAGCTGACATTCATCGTATCATCGGCGATGCTCATCATGTCCCTGCTCGGACTTCCAAGAGCTATGTGGGCAGGTATCGCATGTATGTCCGTGTGTCTTCCGTTTACAAATGACTGTGTCGCACGTTCCGGAAAGCGTTGGATGTTCAACATCGTAGGAGGTCTGTTATTCATTGTTCTGTATACGATTCTTCCGGAGTCTATGTATGCCTATATCGGAATCATCGGCGGAATCGGTGTCGGATATTCGGCAGGATATTCCTGGCAGACAGTGTTCAATACATTTGGAGCGCTTTCCATTGCGTCCGGTCTGTTTGGAATGCCATATGCAGTAGCACTCCGAATTGGTGCCAACCTGTTTGGTTCTGTTTATACGGTCCTGTGCAACAAATTATTCGATAAAGCACACGCTTATTTTCATAGCACCGATTTAAAAACAACGCTCTCTTAAAAAGGGGATGTAGCTTGCGCTACATCCCTAATTTTTCTACTACTTCCTGTGCTGCAGGTGTTCCGGCAACACCACCGACACCGGTTTCTCTCAATGATACGTCCATCTTGTCTCCGACTTCTTTCATCGCATCTATCACCTGGTCAACAGGTACCTTACTTGTAATCCCTGCCAGTGCCATGTCCGCTGCCGCCAGCGCATTCACTGCACCGCCTACATTACGTTTCACACACGGTACCTCTACCAGACCTCCAACCGGATCACATACAAGCCCCATCAGATTCTTCAGTGCCATCGCACAGGCATGTCCGATCTGATCAGTATCTCCACCTTTGATGTAACAGATTGCTCCGGCCGCCATCCCCGATCCGGAACCAATCTCTGCCTGGCACCCTCCGGATGCCCCTGCCAGATATGCACGGTTGGCAATGATCTGACCAAGTCCGGCCGCCACATACATCGCTTCTATCATCTTCTCTTCCGGAACATTGTACTCTTTATAATAAGTAACAAGTACTGCCGGAAGTACACCACAGGCACCTGCTGTCGGTGCTGCAACGATACGTTTCATACAGGCATTGTTGCATCCCATCTTCAGTGCATTCGACATCACCTTTGCAACAAAATCACCACACAACGGTTCTTTTGTTTCACGGTAGCTGTCCATAAGACCGCCTTCCGTTCCTACCAGACCGCTTCTTGATACCTTGTCCGGCTCATATGCGTCCAGCGCGTCCAGCATGGACTGCCACATGTATTTCATCTTTTCCCAGGAATCTTCAATCTTCACATCCCGTTCCTGTGCATCCTCTAACTGGATTGCTTTCCAGAATGGAATGTTCTCTTTTTCCCCTCTCAGTTTCGCCTCTTCCATTGACTGATATGACATATGTTCTTTTCCTCCATTATCTATACCGATCCATTCGGATCAAGAAATTTCACACGGATAATTCCCGGCTTGCTCTCCAGTTCATCGATCGCACTCTGCGGAATCACCTGATCTGTCTCTACAACCATAACGGCCGTTCCGCCACGCTTGTCACGGAATACCTGCATGGTCGCCACATTGATCTCTGCTTTACTAAGTGCAGCGGCTACCTCCATGATCCGTCCCGGCTCATCCACATTCCGGATGATCAGTGTACAGCTCTCTCCACTGAAATTTACATCAATCCCGTCTAATTTACAGACGCAGATACGTCCGCCTCCGATGGAATGTGCCTGGATTTTCATCTGTGGTACGCCCTCTGCTTCCATAATAATCTGGGCAGTATTCGGATGTGCACCCTTGATGTTCTTATTCTTCATTACAAAATCCATTCCCATGTCTTTTGCAACTTCGTAGCTGTCCGGTATCCGCATATCGTCCGGCATCATCCCCAATAATCCGGCGATCAGCGCCCGGTCCGTTCCATGCCCCTTTCCTGTTGCAGCAAAAGAACCATGTAAATAGACTTCTGCCCTCTCCGGCTGACGGCCGAACAACTGTCTTGCAACCATACCTATCCTGACTGCTCCCGCTGTGTGTGAGCTGGATGGACCTACCATCACCGGTCCTAAAATGTCGAATATATTTCCCATATTCTTATTTCCCTTTCTTTTTTACTATAACTATCCCTTTCCCCATATTTTCCAGTGTTGAATAGTTACGTATTTTGACATATTCTATCTACTATTATACGTTCCCGCCCCATCTTTTACAATGATCTATGATTGTTTTTTCCCGGCTGATATGCTAACATTTTATGATACCGGGGTTAAAATATCCTCCCAGCATATGATAATAAGGAAGTGACAAATATGAACAAAAAAGAAGTATTAGAGATCCGCAAACAGTTTTCTCCTGAAAATTGCGCCATCACACGTATCTGTGGATGCTATGTCGATCACGAAAAAGAGAAAAAAATGGAAATGAAAAAAGCCTTCTTATCTTTACCGGAAGAAGAGGCTTTCAAATATTTTGATATCTTCAAACATACACTTTCCGGAACGATCGGAAAGAACCTCATCAACATGGAATTCCCACTCGACCAGGAATTGAACGGCGGCACACAGGAATTTCTGATGAAATTAAAGAACAGCAAGCTTCAGGACGACCTTCTTCTCGAAGAATTCTATGATAAAGTTGTGGAAAGTTATGAATACGGCGAGAACTACTATATCATCCTGATCCATGCCGTATACGATGTTCCGGGCAAGACGAAAGATGGTCTGGAGATGGAAGATGCATCCGACACTGTATACGAACACATCCTCTGCAGTATCTGCCCGGTCAATCTTACAAAAGCCGGACTTACATACAATGCACAGACAAATAACATCGAAGACCGCATCCGCGACTGGTTCGTAGAGGCTCCGGTCAAAGGATTCTTATTCCCAGCCTTCCAGGATCGTGCAGCCGATGTACATAATGTTCTTTATTATACGAAGAAACCGGAAGAGTTACAGCCATATTTCGTAGAACATGTCCTTGGAAGCACAACACCACTGACTGCAGGCGACCAGAAGACAACCTTCCAGGCAATCGTAAGCGACACCCTCGGCGAAGACAGTAACTACGAAGTGGTCCGCAATATCCACGATAACTTAAACGAAATGATCGAACAGGCCAAGGAAGAACCGGAACCGCTGGAATTATCCAAGACCGATGTCAAGAAGCTCCTGACACGCAGCGGTGTTGCCGAAGAAAAGCTGGAATCATTCGATGATGAATTTGATGAAACAGTCGGTGTACATGGTACACTGCTTGCATCCAACATTGCCAGTGCTAAGACTTTCCAGATTGAGACACCGGACGTGGTAGTCAAAGTTAATCCCGAACGTGCCGATCTGGTAGAGACACGTGAAATTGACGGCCGCCGCTGTCTGGTGATTGCGATTGATGATCATCTTGAGGTAAATGGGATTGAGATTAATTAGAACGGCTAAAAATCGTATTTGAAGAAAAAATTAAAAAAATTTCAATTTTTTACAAAAAACGTTTGCATTTTCCGTCAGACTATGGTAAGATACTTTTTGTCAAGCGGAAATGGCGGAATGGCAGACGCGCTAGATTCAGGTTCTAGTGGGAGCAATCCTGTGAGGGTTCAAGTCCCTTTTTCCGCATGAAGAAAACCTTGAAGATTCATTCTTCAAGGTTTTTTTGTTATTTAATTGATTAACGAAGTTGGCCTCTCGGTCCTTGAAGGACACAGTATATAGCCGGTTTGACGAACTAAATAGCCATTTATTTACTCCGCCGCACCCGCTCCCGCAGCTCCTCAAATATCTCCTTATGCTGCCTTACCTGCATCTTCGGGAACGCTTTCACAAGACGTTCGCCAATCTTTGTACGGTTCTCTGCCATCTCTTCGTATTTTGCTTTTAACTCTTCCATACGGGCCTTCATCTCTTCTACATTGATCTTCGGAGCCAGTTCCTCCATACGGGTTTTTGGTTCTTCCAGGCGTTCCTTTACTCCCTCTCTGAGACCATTCATGATCGCCTTCGGCTCCTCCAGACGTTCCTTCAGCTCTTCTCTTACATTACCAAGCTGCTCTTTCTTCTCTTCCTGGAATTCCATACCTTCCATTACATTTTCATAGATATTCTCTCCGACCTTGTTAGACAGATCTTTCAGCTCGGCTGCAATCTTCTCCATCGTTTCAAGTTTGCGGTTCATCTTCAGAATAGCGGAAGCTGTTACATACATGTCTGCCAGAAGTCCGACAGCCAGACATGCCATAACTATAATTCCAAGAACAAATGGAATCATTGTCAACACCTTGTAGATCAGCGGATGGATCACTTTTACGATCAGAACACAGAACACGCCCCATATCAATGAGAACAACACGCATACATATCCACCGATATTCAATGGCTGGTCTGAATAATCCCACCATTTATTATGAAAGATCTTCTCCAGCAGGAATCCGGTAATTCCTTCTATTGCCGTCACAAGTATGGTCGAACTGATATACAATAATACCAGATTATTCTCAACCGGTGTCAGAAACTGTACTACAACACCAACTCCGATTCCATATACCGGACAGATCGGTCCGTTTAAGAATCCTCGGTTCACGAATTTTCCCTGCTTCACAGCTGCATATGCAACTTCCGTACACCATCCCAGAAATCCATATACAAAAAATGATAATGCAAAATAATAAAACTCTGTCAAATATACTCTCTCCTTTTTATTATATGATAATAGGATCAAAAGACATTTTACCCCCGTATCATTATATTAATAAACTTCATTATACGTGATTCTTTCTTATTTCTCAATAAACATCTTTTCATATCTGTTAAGCTTTTATTGCATGTAATACAAATCTAAAGTTTTTCTTACAACTTCGTGAATATTCTGTGACCACTCTTGAGAGTTTTTTTCAAACATTATAGAATAAGAGATGGGTATAAATAGGAGGGACTAATAATGAGTTTAAGTAATAAGAAGAAAACACAATCTACTTCCGATATCTTCGACGACAATTTCGAAGTGATCTACGAAGGTGATCTTCCTGATATTTCTATTGATGATGACGATGACTACCGCGATGTACTATCAGGATTATCGGATATTGATCATACAGATTACATCAAAAAAAATGATTACGACAGACTAACAAAGAAATTAAAGAATAAAAATAAGAAGGCTGGTAAGAAAAACAAAAAACAAAGTAAAAAAGATAACTTCTTTGATACCGCCTACTATGATGACGACATCTTTGACGAGCTGGATGATGACCTTTACGATGATGAATATGAAGACGACTACGATAATGAGTATGAAGACGACTACGACGATCCTCGTAACAACCGACAGAAAGAGAAAAAAAGCCGCAAAAATCGCGGTGTAAAAGTTCCAAATGTTGCAAAACCGGTTGCAAAAACCGCTAAAGCCGGAGGAAAGATCCTATTCAAATTCATCAATCTTCTGTTAAGAATGGGAACACTTCTGCTGATTGCCTGGATCATCTATCTTTTGGGACTGCATTTTCTGGCCAATGCCGGTTCGTTTGGCAATATTGTTTCCCGCTTAACATCAGCGGATCAGGAACTGATCGCATATCTGGCGGTTGGTGCGGTATTATTACTCTATGAAGTGATCATCTTTTTCTGCGTTCTCGGAGGAAGCAAGAAACAGGGACGCAGAGGAAACAGTATTGATAATGGGCGTGGACTTACATCCTTTATTATCATTGCTGCCGGATCATATCTGTCCGCAATGTTTGCCGTACTCATCCCACAGGCTCCTGCTGCACTTCTGGGTATTCATAATGCTCTGACTGTATACGGCGGATTAAAAGACACACTGCTTCCGATCTGTATCGCCGGAGTTGTAAGCTGTATCATACGTAAATTTATAATCAAATAATATAGAAGCTATACACAAAAATCCTGAAGTTCTAATCAAGAAAAACTTCAGGATTTTTATTTTGCTATACAGTGAACTTGCCACCTACCGGATCTACCACCGGCAGCTCCTTACGGGCACTTTGGCAACTGGCAACTTCTCTTGCATACTTTGGTATCAAAAAAGACACTGCCTGCAACCGGCAATGTCTCTGCAAATGCGGATAACAGGACTTGAACCTGCACGTCATGGACACTAGATCCTAAGTCTAGCGCGTCTGCCAATTCCGCCATATCCGCGTGTAAACAAAATGCAGATTCTTCATTTTGAAAAACCTGCATTCGTACTGAGCGTGCGGGGATTCGAACCCCGGACAACTTGATTAAAAGTCAAGTGCTCTACCACCTGAGCTACACGCCCATAATAAACTGGGCTAGTTGGATTCGAACCAACGAATGCAGGAGTCAAAGTCCTGTGCCTTACCGCTTGGCGATAGCCCAATAAAAAAGAAAAAGGGTGGGTAATGGGACTCGAACCCATGATATCCAGAACCACAATCTGGCGCGCTAACCAACTGCACCATACCCACCATATTACTTATCGAACTGTCTTTTGTCCAACTAAGTATCACCATATTAAATTTAGTGGTTTAAACGAGCCTGGGGGGATTCGAACCCTCGACCTACGGCTTAGAAGGCCGTTGCTCTATCCAGCTGAGCTACAGACTCATATCATATTTCCCTTTTCTCTGGCTTCCTACGGAACTCCGTAAGAAAAGCGGGTGATGGGAATCGAACCCACGTATCCAGCTTGGAAGGCTGGTGTTCTACCATTGAACTACACCCGCATAGCGTATCGGGGTGACAGGATTCGAACCTGCGACCTCCTGGTCCCAAACCAGGCGCTCTAGCCAAGCTGAGCCACACCCCGATGGTGTTTCTTTTGTGTCACATTTTGTATCAGCTCCGTGACACAAGACATATTATATATGACCTCATACTAATTGTCAACAACTTTTTTTGTTTTTTTTATATTTTTTTCAAAAGTGCGGATTTTCTTGAAAGATCAATGGTTTCCGCACTTTTTATTATATTCTAATTTAAATATTCCTGCGTAATTTCAAGTTTTCCGTTACTGTCAATCTGCATGATCATATAACTAGGCTTTCTCCCCGGCTGTCTTGGATAACAAAGGCTTCCCGGATTCAATGTAATAAGCCCTTCTTCCTTTTCATAAAACGGACGATGCGTATGGCCATACATCACAATATCCGCTCCTCGCCCTCTTGCCTCCTGTTTCAACCGCGTTTCTCCCATAGATACATAATACCCGTGTCCGTGCGTTGTAAATATATGATATCCCTCTACCATGAATTCTTCTTCTCCAGGCAGATCTGAAAAAAAGTCATTATTTCCACGCACCATATGTACCGGACAATCTGCAACAGCCGGAATATAATCCTCATCCCCCTCTACATCTCCAAGATGGATCAGCATATCTAAGGGCCGTTCTTTCTCTATTACACGGTCAAAATTCTTATGAGAGCCATGTGTGTCACTTATGATCAATATTTTCATATCTATATCTTCACCCTAACTTTTATTTATGCTCCAGAATCTTACGAATCTTTCTTAGTCCCTCGCCTCTGTGGCTCAGTTCATTTTTCTTTTCCGGTGAAAGTTCTGCGCTTGTACAGCCATACTCCGGAAGGAAGAATATCGGATCATACCCAAATCCGTTTTCTCCCGCGATCTCATGGCCAATAATTCCCTCCATAGTACCTCTTACCACTTCACAGGAACCATCCGGCATGGCCGCTGCAATCGCACATACAAATCTTGCCGTACGTTTTTCATCAGGGACTCCCTCAAGACGATCCAGCAATGTCTGATTCTTAATGTCATAGGAAGTATCTTCTCCCATATAACGTGCAGAATAAATCCCCGGTTCCTTGTTCAAATAATCAATTTCAAGTCCGGAGTCATCTGCCAGAACCACTGCATTCTTATATTCTGGCATCTGATTTGCAATCTTTGCAATCTCTGTAGCTTTGATCATGGCATTTTCTTCAAAAGTTGCCCCGTCTTCTACTACATCAGCCTTAATCCCCGCTTCTTTCTGTGACAGGATCTCTGCTCCCAGATCACTCAAGATTGCACGGATCTCTATCATTTTATGTTCATTTCCCGTCGCAAATATAATTTTTTCCATCTTATCTTTTCTCCTGTTTTTCTCCCGGACGCTTTGCCTTAGGTGGTTTTGGTCCCAGGAACTGGTAAAAATATGTCTTCAACATTCCATTGTAAATTTTCCGGTTACGATCTGCTTTTCGTCCGAAATAGCGTTCTGCATCCTCATAAGAAGTAATCATGTATGCTGACCACGAATCCAGATTTTTAAAACTCTCGCCAAATGTTTTATATAATGCCGGCAGGTCTTTCTTATCTTCCAGCCTCTCCCCATATGGCGGGTTCGTAATAATAAATCCATATTTCTTCGGGTGGCTCAAATCTTTTACATCTCTTTCCTGAAAATGTATCAGATGATCTACTCCTGCTTCTCTTGCATTGCGTCTTGCAATCTTAATTACAGAACCATCTGCATCATACCCTTGAATGTCAACTTCTATGTCATCATCGATCAGTTCATTTGCCTCATTCACCGTATCATACCAAAGCTTCTTTGGAATCAGATTCGTCCATTCTTCCGCTGTAAATGACCGGTTCATTCCGGGTGCGATATTTGCTGCGATCATCGCTGCTTCTATAGGAAATGTTCCACTTCCGCAAAACGGATCTACAAGAATCCTGTCTTTGTGCCATGGCGTCAGCATGATCAGTGCCGCTGCAAGTGTCTCTGTGATCGGAGCTTTTCCCGCAACTTCACGATACCCTCTCTTATGCAGTGATACTCCCGATGTATCGATACCGACCGTTACCACATCTTTTTTCAGAAAAACTCTTACCGGATAAGCCGCACCGTCTTCTTCAAACCACTCTACATGATATTTCTGTTGAAGTCTTCTTACCATTGCCTTTTTCATTACTGACTGGATATCCGATGGACTGAATAATTTACTTTTTACAGATGCTGCTTTCGCAATCCAGAATTTTCCATTTTCCGGTATATAATTTTCCCAGTCGAGTGCCTTTGTATTCTCAAATAATTCTTCATAACTGGTAGCCTTAAAGCTTCCTACTTTTAAGAGCACCCTTTCTGCAGTTCTCAGGAATATATTAGCACGGCAGATTGCTTCCGCATCTCCCCAAAATCCAACTCTTCCATCTTCTACTTCTGAGATATCATATCCCAGATCCAGTATCTCTCTTTTTAATACTGCTTCCAATCCAAAATGACAGGGAGCGATCAATTCCATTTTTTTCATCTATTTCTCCATATAATAAATATTAATTTCTACTTCTTTATCTTACTGACAAGTAATAGTTTTTGTCAATATGTTTTGCTATATCGTATGTAAACCCCAAAACAGGACGTGCGTTTGCACGTCCTGTCCGGAAAGCTTTTTCCTAATACTGACTGTTTTCATTTCCGTAATTATAAGAATTCTTGTCTTTCGCATCTTTATCATATGCGTTTTTGTTCGATGCATTCTTATCGTATGCATTTTTTCCATATGAATTCTTATTTGATGTGTTTCTGGATGCATTTTTGTTTGATGTGTTCTTGTCTGATGCGTTATGACAGTTTTCTGATGAGTTGTAATTTTTAGCCATTTTGAATTCCTCCTAATCTTTTTTGCTACGAGATTAGTATGTCCTGTCATTCATTGATTATACATCCGGCGATATATTAAGAATTTTTTAATATTTTTCTTGATTTTTACATTTTACTATATTATACTGTTGTTGTAGAAAGAATACTTTCTACAACCCCTTATTAATTATTTATACTCCCCTCAAAAGACCGATGGCTCCCCCATCGGTCTTTTATTTTTGCATATATCAAATTTTCAAAAAATCAACGAGTCTTTCCGCTCTCTCACCTTCTGGAATCCTTCACCAGCTTTAAAATCAGACACAGGATCAACAGCGGAACAAATATCGGTGCCAGAATGCTGATGATTCCTCCAATTACAGCCACAACTAATACGATAACACCAATGATTCCAAGAAGAAGCACCAGTTTCTTCCACCATGTATCAAGTCCGAAGACATGCACTCCTCTGTGTCCTGATTCCTCGTCATAGCCCTGTTCATACGTCCGGCTTCTCTGTCTTTCCGGCTCATAGCTGTCATATGTTTCCCCCGTATTTCCCTTGATTTCTTCCGAGGTAATGATATTCTTCGCAATTGCCCATGGATCGCCAAGCTCTTCTATTACTTCTGACTCTTTTCTGCCTTTTCGCACTTCTTCTGTAATATAATCATTATAATAATCCACATTATCCCGAATTACATTTCCCGAAAGGTCATTCGCAAGCGCTTTTTTTAATTTATCTAAAAATTCCCGTTTTGTCATGATTGCCCTCCTTACAGGATTTTACATACTTTGGTATAAAAAACCCTGAACTTAGAATAGCACAATCATGTGTCCATTCCAAGTCCAGGGTTCTTAAATTTTTCTAATGTATTTCTAAAATAATTTCTTCGTCTAACGAATGACCTGCTCTTTTTTGTTTATACTTCAAATATCAGATCTCCGTAAGAAGGCATCGGCCATGCTTCTTTATCAACAATCATTTCCAGTTTATCAACCGGTGCACGGAGTGCTTCCATAGCAGGTACTACATCGGAGTGATAGAATCTTGCCTGATCTTCTCCCTCTTCCATAGCTGCTGCCTGATCTGTTACAACCTTCAGTGCTTCCAGCGCTTTCTTAGACTCTGCTAATAATCCGGATACTTCTGTCAGAAGTTCTGCCTGAACAGATGCATCTGCGCCGGCTTCTTTTACTGCAACTACTGTATCTGCAAGTTCTTTCGTATATTTAATAATTGCAGGAATAATCTGTTTGCTTGCCATATCGATCATAGTACGTGCTTCAATATTGATTGCCTTTGCATAGCTTTCAAATTTGATCTCTGCACGGGATTCCAGCTCAGCTTTTGTAAATACTTTGAATTTTTCAAACATATTGATAGCCTTGTCTGTAGTCAGGGCAGGTATTGCTTCTACCATAGATCTGATATTTGGAAGTCCACGTCTTTCAGCTTCCTCTACCCATGCATCTGAGTATCCATTACCGTCGAATACCACTCTCTGATGCTCTGTCGCATATTTCTTGATCAGGTCATGAACTGCTTCATCAAAGTTATCTGCTTTTTCAAGGGCATCACAAGCCTCTGAGAATGCTTCTGCAACGATTGTATTCAGTACTACGTTTGGTCCTGCGATTGAATCACGGGAACCTACCATACGGAATTCGAATTTGTTACCTGTGAATGCAAATGGTGATGTTCTGTTACGGTCTGTTGCATCTTTTGCAAGATCCGGAAGTGTGTCAACTCCTGTCTGAAGTTTTCCACCTTTCAGACTGTGTGTAGCTTCTCCTGTACTGATCAGCTGTTCCAGCACATCCTCTAACTGTTCTCCAAGGAATACAGAAATGATTGCCGGTGGTGCCTCATTGGCTCCAAGTCTGTGATCATTTCCCGGGTCTGCAGCAGATTCACGAAGAAGATCTGCATGTGTATCTACAGCTTTCAGGATACATGTAAGTACCAGTAAGAACTGAATATTTTCATGAGGAGTTTTTCCTGGCTCTAACAGATTCTTTCCGTCGTCTGTTGTAAGAGACCAGTTATCATGTTTACCAGAACCATTGACTCCTGCAAATGGTTTCTCATGAAGTAAGCACTTCATACCATGCTGGCATGCAACTCTCTTCAGAGTCTGCATTACGATATGGTTATGATCCAGTGCTACGTTACACTCTGCATAGATTGGTGCAAGTTCATGCTGAGCAGGTGCAACTTCGTTGTGCTGTGTCTTAGATGTTACACCAACCTTCCAGAGTTCTTCGTTAACATCTTTCATGAATCCTGCGATTCTCTGGCGGATGGTTCCGAAGTAGTGGTCATCTAATTCCTGTCCTTTTGGAGGCATTGCTCCGAACAGTGTACGTCCTGTATAGATCAAGTCTTTTCTCTGTAAGAATTTATCTGCATCTACAAGGAAATATTCCTGCTCTGGTCCTACAGAAGGAGTTACTTTCTTAGATGTTGTATTTCCAAACAATCTTAACAGTCTCAGCGACTGCTCATTGATTGCCTGCATAGAACGAAGAAGTGGAGTTTTCTGATCAAGTGCCTCTCCTTTGTATGAACAGAATGCTGTCGGGATACAAAGTGTTGCGCCTGCTGCATCATGTCTTACGAATGCTGGTGATGTACAATCCCATGCTGTATATCCTCTTGCTTCGAATGTTGCACGAAGTCCGCCTGATGGGAATGAAGATGCATCCGGCTCACCTTTGATCAGTTCTTTTCCTGAAAAGCTCATCAGTACTTTTCCATTTGGAAGTGGTGCTGAAATAAATGAATCATGCTTTTCAGCAGTTACACCTGTCAGAGGCTGAAACCAGTGAGTATAATGTGTAGCCCCTTTCTCAATTGCCCATTCTTTCATCTCATGTGCAATTACATCTGCTGTAGCAAGGTCTAATTCCTTACCTTCTTCAATTGTTTTCTTCAGATCCTTATAGACTTTCTTTGGAAGACGTTCCTGCATTACAGTATCATTGAATACGTCTTCGCCAAATATCTTGGCTACATTAATTGCTTCACTCATGTCTCCTCGTTTCCTTTCTCATTGTTATTTATAGTATAAGTTTCACACTATGGTATACATAAAATCTGTTGTATGTACTTTCTGTGCATACCATGATATGAAAAAAGGCACTCCAACTTCCGTTGGAACGCCTTTGTTCTTCCTATGCCAGTTAGTATAACTCAACCAGTCAAAAAAGGCAAGTGAAAATTTTTAATTATTCAGCTTTTCCTACTGAACCAAATAATTCCATCTTCTCTTTAACTGTTGCCTGGATAGCTTCAGCACCTGGTTTCAGGAGTTTACGAGGATCGTATCCTTTTCCTTCCAGATCTTTTCCTGCTTCAATATATTTACGTGTAGCATCAGCGAATGACAGCTGGCACTCTGTATTAACATTAATCTTAGCAACTCCGAGACTGATTGCTTTCTTAATCATATCGTCCGGAATTCCTGTACCACCGTGAAGAACTAATGGCATTTTTCCTGTCAGCTGCTGAACAGCATCCAGAGTCTCAAAGCTTAATCCTTCCCAGTTAGCCGGGTATTTTCCATGAATATTACCGATACCAGCTGCAAGCATGTCAACACCGAGATCAGCAATCATCTTACACTCGTTAGGATCGGCACATTCACCTCTACCGATAACTCCGTCTTCTTCTCCACCGATAGATCCTACTTCGGCTTCGATAGACATTCCTTTTTCTCTGCAGATAGCGATAAGTTCTCTTGTCTTCTCTACGTTCTCTTCAATTGGATATTTAGATCCGTCGAACATGATTGAAGAGAATCCTGCATCAATACATTTTTTACATCCTTCGTATGTTCCGTGATCAAGGTGTAATGCTACAGGAACTGTGATGTTAAGTTCTTCCATCATAGCTTTAACCATAGCTGCTACAGTCTTGAATCCTGTCATGTATTTTCCAGCCCCCTCAGATACACCTAAGATAACTGGTGACTTTAACTCTTCTGCTGTAAGGAGAATAGATTTTGTCCACTCTAAGTTGTTGATGTTAAACTGTCCTACTGCGTAATGACCTTCTACTGCCTTATCGAGCATTTCTTTTGCTGATACTAACATATGTTATTCCTCCAATTCTTGATGCCATAAGTATTACTACTTTCACTATGACAAATTTGTTTCACTTGCATTATATATCATAACTTCTAAAAAAACAAGAAACTTATCCGACCAATTATGAAAACGGCAAGATATATCAAGATAACAATGTATCCTGCCCTGTCTTCTTTTTTATATGTCAACGGATACATTCTTGAAGTTTCTGTGCTTCCGGTATATCCCCGCGCTTCCATCGCCATAGCCAGATCCGATGATCTCCTGACCGTCATCAGAAACAGCGGAAACAATAACGTCATAACCCCTTTACATTTTTCGACAACATTTCCCTCTTCAAACCTTGCACCTCTTGCCGCCTGTGCATCCATCAACACATTTAACTCTTCCAGCATAATCGGGATAAAACGGAATGCTATCATCACGATCACTGCCATCTCATGTACCGGGACTCCAATCTTCCCCAATCCCGAAAAAGCCTTCTCCAGACCATCTGCCAGTTCTTTCGGCGTTGAAGTGTAAGAAAGCAGAGACGCACCTGTGATCATCAAAGCTATCCTTGCTGTCATCTGCACTGCTTTCCATATTCCCTGTTTTGTTATGGTAAATATCCAGACAGATGCGACCGCATCTCCCGGTGTATACAGCATACGGAACAGAAAAGTAAAGCAAAGCAGAACAAGAATTCCTCTTAATCCTTTTAACAAATATCCCACTGGAACTCTTGCAAGCCTATAAAGAACCAGCATTACAATCAGACATCCGAGATACCACCAGACATTTTTTACAAGAAATAAAGAAACAATATAAACCAGAACTCCCATCAGTTTTGTTCTCGGATCCATCCGGTGAATCACAGATTCCGAATCATAATATCTTCCAATCGTAATATCCCGAATCATCTTTCCTTCTCTCCTTTAAATATTCTCACCAGCATCTCTTCAGCATCCGCTACATTGATTGCCGGCCTCGGCAAAGGCAGACCTTCCTGTATCAGCGAATATGTCAAATGCGTAATCTGCGGGATTCCTATATGCATTTCTTCTAACTCTTCCACTCTTCCATATACTTCTTCCGGAGTGCCATCCATTGCGATCTTTCCTTCATGCATCACCCATACCCGATTAGCAAATTGAGCTACATCTTCCATATGGTGCGAAACCAATATAATTGCATTATTTCGTTCTTTCCTTATCCTGCACAACAACTCGAATATTTCATTTTTTGTTTCAGGATCAAGTCCTGCTGCCGGTTCATCTAACACCAATATCTCCGGCTGCATCGCCAGTACTCCCGCAATCGCAACGCATCGTTTCTGACCTCCCGAAAGTTCCATCGGACTCAAATGATAATACTCTTTTGAGATTCCGACAAGCTCCAGACTTTCTACTGCAGACTTTTCAGCCTCTTCTTCACTCATTCCAAGATTCAGCGGCCCATACATAACATCTTTCAGAATCGTCCTGCCAAATAATTGCTGCTCCGGATACTGAAATACAAGACCAACTTCTTTTCTTAATTTTGAAATCGGATATTTTTTACTATATATATTTTCCCCATTGAAAAAGATCTCTCCCGATTCCGCCTTCAGCAGACCATTCAGATGCTTGATCAATGTTGTCTTTCCCGACCCGGATGTACCAATCAGTCCTATAAAATCATGTTCTCTAATCTCAAATGAGATATCTTTCAAAACATCTATCTTCCCTTTTGCCGAATCTGAATAAGAAAATGTGATATGTTTACCTTGCAGCATCCTTTTTGCCTCCACATTTACTTCTGTATAATTTCACGATTTTTTCGATCATTTCCTGTTCCTGTAAAACCGGACCCTCTAATCCAATTTGCTGTTTTTCTAATCTCATTCCCAACTCTACAACCGGCGGAATATCCATTTTTGCCTTTTTTAACAATTCGTAATCCGCAAATATTTTCTTCGGAATGTCATCCCCGATGATTTTCCCATCCTTCATCAATACAATACGGTCTGCATCTACTACTTCATCCGTGTGATGCGTAATCAGAATAATCGTCATTCCTTCTTTTCGATTCAATTCTTTCACGATATTTATTACTTCTTTTCTTGAATCCGGATCAAGCATAGCTGTCGGTTCATCTAACACCAGACATGCCGGAAGTCCTGCCAGCGCATCGGCCATTGCCAGTCTCTGTTTTTGTCCGCCGGATAATCTGGAAGGTGACGCCTTTCTCCGATCCCACAGCTTCACTTTTCGCAAAACAGTTTCTACAATTTTTCTTATTTTTTCCGGTTCTATATTTTTGTTTTCCGGACCAAATGCAACATCTTCTTCTACACTCGTCCCAATGATCTGGTTATCCGGATTCTGAAATACCATGCCAACCTGACTTCTGATTTTCCAGAGCCTTTCTTTTGCATGTGTATCTTTCCCGTCAATCCATACCGTTCCTTCATTCGGAAGCAGCAGTACATTTAAATGCTTTGCCAATGTAGACTTTCCGGAACCATTCGGTCCTAAAATTGCCACAAACTGACCAGACGGAATATCTAATGATATTCCGTCCAATACTGTCTTCTCACTTTTTGTATTTTCATCTTTCCATATCGTATACTTATGTACCAGATTTTCAATTTTTATCATATGAGATTTATGCCTCTTTCTTAAAATTATCCATGAATCTCATCGGCATTGCCTTAATGAGCAGGCATCCAATAATACATGTTCCGATCTTATCGATTAAGTTTGATGCAACATTTCTAAGGAATGAAGCCTGGAAAATTGATTTTCCCCCCTGTACCAGTGACATTACCAACATATCAGATACAGATCCATTCAGTCCACCATATACATAGATTCCGATTGGTGTTCCAATTGCCGGGCAGATAAAACTAAGCGCAATACCTGTAATCACTGCAGGTACGATTCCAAATTTCCATTTTTTTGCCACAAGACCTACGATCAGACCTACTGCCATATTTACCAGACAGAATGGGATATCTGACACACTGTAGATCAGCCCCGTAATAATATTACTCAATGCTCCTACAATGATTCCCGGTACCGGACCAAGAATTGCTGCGGAAAGCACAGTTCCCAGTGTATCCAGATATAACGGGATTCCCAGTGCCGATGTGATAATTCCAAGCACGATGTTCATTGCTACTGCAACACCGCAAAAAGTTGTTACATAGACTTTTCTGTTTTTCATTTTGTTCTCCTCTTTTCTCTCTAACCTTTAGTTGTTCAGCAGTTGCACTGCTTCTTTCATCGTCACAATAGGAATTTCCATATTTCTTTTTTGAAGTTCTTTTTCCAGTACTTCCATATACACACCCGGATTTTCTGTCATTTTCAGAGATTTCTGAATGTCCTGTATTCTTTTTTCATCCGTACCAATCTCACCTTTCCATTCTCCTTCACAGGTCAGATGATATCCACAGTTCGGACTGCCCTCTACAGAAACAATCCCCAGAACATGAAATTTTTCCACATGTTGTACGTATTCCTGCAACTGAAGCAGAACCGGTTCAAGAATTTTACGGCATTGTTCCATGTAAAATGGATGTTGAAACTGGTTCTTCACATGTCCCCATCTCTGAGATCCATACATAATAAATTCCGGACAAGGCAATTGAAGCAGCTGTACATCTTTTTTCAAAATAAGCTGCATCAGTTCTTCACGGATTTTATATTCTTCAGCCAGCTCAGCTTCATCCTGTTCTACTTTTGCCGCATTATTCAAAATACAATGAGATACTATCAAAAGATTTTTCATAATTCCTATTCCTTTCTGACTGCTTCAATAGTAGCATTTATTGTCTGCTTGTTGAAATTGTTTTTCTTTATATAAAGGGTATATTATAGATTTCATCTATGAATATTAATAAATAAATTTTATTAGATTTGCTTCGAGTATTTTAGTGATATACCGAGAACTTATCCTCAGCCTTTTCTCTTACATACTTAGATTAAAAAGAAAAAAAGATCTACAGAACATTCTGCAGATCTTCGTCAGTGACTCCGAGGGGAATCGAACCCCTGATTCCAGCGTGAGAGGCTAGCGTCTTGACCGCTTGACCACGGAGCCATTTGTTTGGTACTTGCCTAGTATAGCAAGGATTTTGCAAAAAGGCAAGTACTTTTTTTAATTTTTTTAAATTTTTTGGATTTTTCTACAATTCATGGATTTTTAGTCTTCTTCATGCGTTCCCGGAACCATGATCTGAAGCTCTTTATTCAAGTTCTCAATCACAACCTCATCATGTTCACCGCCGAATTCCCCATCCAGTGTCCACGGAATCTCCTCAATCGATTCAAACATGATCCGTCCGCTCTTGAACGTATACATATATTTGGAATCCATCTGCTGAATCATCAGTGCAGCAATGATCTCCTGTAATTCGATCGGATTCTTTGGTGTCTTGATCAATGTTACTTCAAACACGCCATCATCAAACCCCACCTGTTTTCCGATCAGATTACGGAATCCGCCGACTGATCTGGAATTCGTAACCATACCATATACGAATTCATCTTCGATCACTTCATCATCATGTGTTACTTTCACTTTGTAAGAAGGAATGTTGAACAGACGCTTCGCCCCTTCCAGAACATACGCCAAATGTCCCAATACATTTTTCATTGACTGTTTGGTCTGGTACGATACATCCGTAAAAAGTCCAAATGCCGCAATATACACAAAAATATCATCATTAAATCTTCCTGCGTCGCAGGAAAATACCTCTCCATTCACAGCATTATCTGCCGCTTCCAGCAAACCTCTCGGGATGTGAAGACTGCTTGCGAAGTCATTCGTTGTTCCGGTCGGGATATAGCCGATCGGATCCCTCTTATCCCTGTCTCGCTTCATCATACCGGTCACAACTTCATCAAGCGTTCCGTCTCCTCCGCTGCACACGACCAGATCATATTCGTTTGAGTCATATTTTTTAATCTTTTTATAGGCATCACGGTATGCCTGCGTCGGATATGCTACAACCTCATATCCCGCTTTCACAAAGATATCAATAACATCTGCAAGTTTCGGTTTTAAAAGTTCTTTTCCTGCATGTGGATTATAGATAAAAAGCAAACGCTTCATAAACATGCCTCCTCCTTATCTTTCTTAATAACGAAGAGGCTATTGCAACTTCCATCACAACGGCCCCTTTATTTTACATATCGTTTCTATATTATTCTCCCGTATTACTTCTGTGCTCCAAGAAATGTTGCCACACCACTTACGGCTGCATCTTCATCCTGGCCATCTGCTACGATCGTAACATCCTCACCTTTCTGAAGTTTCAGGCTCATCATCCCCATAATACTTTTTGCGTTAATCTTTTTGCTTCCCATCAGAATGTATACCTGGCTCGCGTACTGGCTTGCTTCCTGTACAAGATGAGCCACCGGACGGTCTTCCATGTCCATATTGTTTTGAATGGTAACAGGCTTTCTAATCATAACGACTTGCTCCTCCTTGCTGTTCCCTTAACCCTTGTGCTATTTCACTTAACTTCCTGAGTCGATGATTAACCCCTGATTTACCAAGCGGGCTTGCCATCAGTTGACCCAGTTCTTTCAAAGCTGCTTCCGGATACGCCAGACGCGTAAGGGCAACGTCTCTTAATCCCTCCGGCAGCTTATCAAAACCGATCTGATCTCTGATATATGTAATATCCTCCATCTGCCTTACTGCAGCAGATACGGTTTTATTAATATTAGCCGTCTCACAATTTACTTTACGGTTCACTGAATTGCGCATCTCTTTCACAATACGTACATTCTCCAGTTCCATCAGAGCCACATGTGCTTCCATCACATTCAGCATATCTACAATCTGTGACCCTTCTTTCAGATATACCACATATGTTCTTTTACGCTGAACGATCTTGGCATCCACGCCAAAACTGTTCATCATCTCTTTCAGATGTTCTGCCTGATTCTCATCATTGCAGACAATTTCAAAATGATAGGACTTACTTGGATCACTCATAGACCCCGATGCAATAAATGCCCCTCTTATATATGCCCTTTTACAGCAGACTGCCTGCACGATCGTGTCACGTATCGCCAGCAATTCTTCACCTTTTGCGTAAATATAATAGCTGTAGTTATCCTTTCCCGTATTTCTGCGGACTACGACATCAGTTTTTATATTAAACGTTTTTACCAATAATGTAAAGCATTTTCTCGCAACTCCAAGATTTTCCGTATGCACCTTAAGGCAGCATACACCTCCGTGTCCCACCTTAAATTCTCCCGCCATGTGAACAATTGCCGATAATTCCGCAATATCACAATGTCTCGCACGGGCATAATGCTCTAACAATTCTTCTTTAACTTTTCCAGAAAATGACATCTGATCTTCTACCTCGCTTTGGTAATAGCATCCTTTCCTATATCTCGGTGTTCTATCCGGATACCATAATTATCATTCTTCTGAAGCGCCTCGTACAGCTCATTCGCGAGCGTAACCGAGCGGTGTTTTCCTCCCGTACATCCGATGCCGATCACAAGCTGTGTCTTTCCTTCCTGTACATAATTAGGAATCAGAAATTCTATCATATCCGTCAATTTTGCAAGGAACTCCCTTGCTTTGTCATTATTCATAACATATTCTCTGACTTCTCTGTCATTACCACTCTTTGGACGAAGTTCATCTATGTAATAAGGATTAGGAAGAAATCTTACATCAAATACCAGATCTGCATCTGCCGGGATTCCATATTTGAACCCAAACGACAGCACAGATATATACAGATTCTTATATTCCTTATTTTCCACAAAAATCTTCGCCAGCTCTGCACGCAGTTCTCTGGTCAGCATATGACTGCTGTCAATCAGATAATCTGCCCGTTCTCTTAAGAACTTCAGGCGTTTTCTCTCTTCCCTGATTCCTTCTTCCACCCTGCCGCCTTTTCCGGACAACGGATGAAAACGTCTCGTTTCTTTATATCTTTTGATCAGAACATCATCACGGGATTCCAGATAAAGGATCTCAAATCTGGTTCCTGACTGGTCCAGATCTTTTAAAATCTTTTCAAGTTCAGAAAAATTCTGTCCGCTTCGAATGTCAACTCCAAGTGCCGCTTTATTAATCTCTGTGCCCGGAACACTTAACAGCTCCGCCATCTTCGGTATCAACGGCACCGGCAGATTATCTACACAGAAATATCCCATATCTTCCAGCATCTTAAGTGCTGTACTTTTTCCAGCTCCGGACATTCCGGTAACAATCACACATCTCATCTTAGAATTCTCCCAGTCTCTTTACTTCCGGCTGAAGCCGTACTCCAAACTCTTCATATACCTTATCAGACACCTGGTTCATCAGATTCATCACATCTGATGCTGTAGCCTGATCTTTATTGATCACAAATCCACAATGCTTTTCAGACACCTGTGCTCCTCCTACCTGGAAACCACGAAGCCCTGCATCCTGGATCAGTTTTCCTGCAAAATACCCTTCCGGACGCTTGAATGTACTTCCTGCACTTGGATACTCCAGTGGCTGCTTTGTCACACGTCTTTCCTTCAGATCATCCATCACTGCCTGGATCTTTTCTTTCTCGCCTTTTTGAAGTTCGAGCACTGCCTCTAATACGATATATCCTTTTTTCGCGATCACACTGGTACGGTATCCCAGTTCCAGTTCTTCTTTGGCAAGCGTCTTCACTTCTCCTTTACCTGTCAGTACTGTTACAGACTTAAGGACGTCTTTCATCTCTCCACCGTATGCTCCTGCATTCATTACACAGGCTCCGCCGAGCGTTCCTGGAATTCCTGCCGCGAATTCAAATCCGGTAAGTTCTGCATCCAACGCTCTCTTTGCGATCATCGAAAGCAGCGCACCAGCCTGTGCATGGATCTGTGCACCTTCCACTTTTACCTGATTCATCTGCTTATAGATCTGGATAATCACGCCCTCATATCCTTTATCCGATACCAGAAGATTGCTTCCATTTCCCACTATATAATAAGGAACTTTTTCCTGTGTACATGCTTCTATCACCTTCGCAACTTCTTCTGCTGTCTGCGGTGTCACAAAATAATCTGCCGGACCTCCCACACGAAATGTCGTGTGACTTTTCATCGGTTCGTCTTTTTTTACCTGTTCCTCTTTTAAAATACTTAATAATTTCTTTCCTAATTCCTGATTCATTCTCATCTCCACCCTTTTCATCAGCAGGTTGCTTTTTTCCAACCATTATTATATCATACAGAATTTTCAGTCCAAAAAATTCCCACCCTCAAACAATAACTACATCTTACACTAAACGTATCGCAAATTCAACGTACACTTGCAAATTTGGCGTAAATGCTGTATATTAATGCCAAGTATTTATTTTTTAAAGGAGTGGATTTTACAATTGGACACGAGTGTCGCGATACAGCTCATTATTCTATTGATTTTACTGATACTTTCAGGATTTTTTTCATCTGCGGAGACAGCTCTTACGACGGTCAACCGGATGCGTATCCGTGGTCTTGCCGACGAGGGAAATAAAAAAGCGAAGACCGTCATGCACATCACAGATGACACCAGTAAAATGTTAAGTGCGATCCTGATCGGTAATAATGTGGTGAATCTTTCCGCCGCTTCCCTTACCACAACCCTTGCTTACAACCTTGGCGGTTCTATGGTAGCAGTGGCAAGTGCTGTTTTATCTGTACTTATTATTATCTTTGGGGAGATCACACCAAAGACGATGGCTACACTGCATGCAGAGAAGATGTCTCTTCGTTATGCTCCGGTCATCAATCTGTACATCAAGGTCATGACACCATTTGTATTTATTATCAACAAGCTTTCTGATATCATTCTGCGTGTCCTCCACATTGATCCAAATGCGAAGAATAACCAGATGACAGAATCTGAGCTTCGTACGATCGTGGACGTCAGCCATGAAAGCGGTGTCATCGAATCCGATGAAAAAGAGATGATCTATAACGTGTTCGATCTCGGCGACGCAAAAGCGAAAGATGTCATGGTACCGAGAGTCCATGTTACATTCGCCGATGTAAATGCTACTTACGAAGAATTGATCGACATTTTCCGCGAGGACAAATTCACACGTCTTCCGATTTTTGAAGATACAACAGACAACGTTATCGGTACGATCAATATGAAAGACCTTCTCTTATATGATAAGGAAAAAGAGTTTCATATCCGCGACTTTATGCGTGAGGCCTATTTCACTTACGAATACAAGAACATTTCCGAATTACTTGTGGAGATGCGTCAGGCTTCTTTTAACATTGCCATCGTTCTGGATGAATACGGTGAGACTTCCGGTCTGATCACACTGGAGGATATTCTGGAAGAGATTGTCGGAGAAATTCATGATGAATATGATGAGAATGAAGAAGACTTCATAAAGCAGATCGGAGAGCGGGAATACATCGTAGAAGGCTCCACGAATCTGGATGACTTAAACGACAGGCTCGATCTTGACCTGACCTCAGAAGAGTATGATTCCGTCGGTGGATTCATTATCGAGCATCTGGACCGTCTTCCTGAGATCGGCGACGGCGTCACCACCGAAGACGGCATCCATCTGGTTGTAGAAAAATTAGATAAAAACAGAATCGAAAGCGTACATTTATATCTGCCGGAACCGAAACCGGAAGATGAAGAAGGAGACGAGGATTAACCCCGTCTCCTTTTTCATATCTCATTATTCTTCGTCTTTTACCTCTTCTCCGGCAAGTTTCAGAATATCTTCGATCTCATCCTCACTGATTCCGAGACGTTCTGCCACTTCGTCTACACTGACTTTCCGTCCGTACTCTTCTTTCATACTCTTAATTGCTTCATCAAGTTCTGTCACTTTTTCAACCATCTTATGATCTCTTCTTTTCACCTCTGTCTGCGACTCCAGGGAAGCCATCATTCCGGCACGCACCTGCTCCAGAATCTCTTCTTCGTCTTTTTCCTTCGGAATCTCTTTCAATGCGACCATCAATGCTATATTTCCCTCCTGGATCATGTCACCGATAAACACTTCCGGATGATGCAATCTGACCGCTTCTTCCACTACTTTCGGCAGATAATAAGCCATACGTACTTCTTCCTGTGTCTCTTCTTTCATATCCCCGAGTCCGCGCAGATATTCTTCCACGTATTTCTGTTCTTCTGCACTTAATGGCTGTTTTTCTTCTTTCTCAGCCTCTTTTACCGTCCCTCCGGTCTGTTTGTATCCGACTACCGCCATCTTCATCGATAACAGATAATCACAGACCAGATTCATCTGTTCCTGCGAAAGTCCGTCTTCTTCAAAGTATTTTTCCACTTCATCTACTGTGATTTTTCCATTCTGTCCTTCTGCCAGCGCCAGAATTCCCGCCAGTTTTTCTTTAAATTCCAATCTATCCGCCATATTGATAATCCTCCGTCTCTCCTGATACTCTTGTTTCTTCATCTTTTCTCAAAGTAATTCCATCATATTATGAAAATACTGCCATGTCAATCTGCTTTCCATTCCTCATCATACAGAAAACCTCTGTACACAAAAAGATCTACCCTACATTTTTCTGTAAAGCAGATCTTTTTATTACATTATAATTATATATTTATTCTTATTATTCCATAGAATGATGTCTGTATAACTCATACAGATACAGGATTCCTCCGATCAATCCCACGATCAGACCGCCATAGATTCCCGCACACATAAGATTCGTCATGTTACCGCCAATCGAGAATCCAAGGAACTTACAAACCAGCATCCCTACTCCCATTGTGATCAGCGTCCAGGCAATGATATTGATCACCAGAAATGCACTGACCGCTCCTTCTATTGTAAATTCTTTATTCAACATATTCCATAAACTTTTCATCTCAAAACGCCTCCCGTTTTCCTTGAATCTTCTCTCTATCTCATTTGCTGATTCAAGTATAAGAAGGCTATGTTAAATAGAATATCTCAGTAATGAAAAATCTATGTTAATTTTTTCATTGTACGATCAATGTCTGATATCCTGCCCGTTTCAGGCGCCGTTCCATCTGTACCGCATCATTCAGGTTGTCAAATTCACCCACATAGACTCTGTGATACGGACCGGACCGGTCAATGTATGCCGGATATTCCTGTTCCAGCAGCTCATTCAGCAGCCGGTTCGCATAGCGCTGATTGCGGAACAGTCCCACCTGCACCCGGTACACCGGAACTTTTTCTTCCTGGATCAGGCCGTTACTTTCCAGTGTATCCAGGATTCCATCCGCGATTGCCTGTGCAATATCCTGGAAATTATCATCAAACAGCTGATTGTCTGTATCCGAATTGATGAATCCGACTTCTACCAGCACCGCCGGCATCTTTGTACGTTTCAAGACTACAAGATTCGGTCTTGCTTTCACCCCCAGATTCACAAACCCTACACCTTCCAGCTGCTCATTGATATTCTGTGCCATTTCATATTTTAACCCGGACAGATCATAGACCAGGCTTTCCACACCTTCCACTTCATTATCTACAGGAAACGAATTCCTGTGAATAGAAACAAAAAGATCAACTCCCGCATTATTTGCTTTCATCGCCTTCTCATAAGGTGTTTCATAGACATCTGTTGTCCGCGTATATTCTACATCCAGTCCTCTGTCCGACAGTATCTCTCCAATTGCCAGCACAAGTTTCAGGTTGTCATCTTTTTCCTGACGTCCTTCATAGACTGCTCCAGGATCTTTTGCACCGCCGTGTCCGGCATCCAACATGATCGAATACGCCATAGTTCCATTCCTTTCCTATTATAGATATGCAAAATAATAGCAGACAGGATATACTCCCATCTGCTATAAAATATGAAATTATATGTCAAAAGTTCTTCTATCTGACAGTAATTTATAACTGTGCAACTTTGTGTGGATTCAAAATATTCTTCGGATCAAACACCCTCTTAATTCCGTTCATCAATTCCAGGTTTTCTGTCGGAAGGGATTCTCTGAGATATGGCTTCTTGGCAAAGCCTCTTTCCTTTTATGCTCCCTATATTTTTCTATTTTCCCGCTCTTCCAGAATCTCATTGATCAGCATAAAATGGCGTTTTAATGCTTCCTGACCTTTCGTTTCATCTTTCTCTTTCAGTGCTTCTATCAATTTTTTATGACATTCATTTAACAATTTTTTCCGTTCTTCCGTGCGCAGAATCGCTGCACGCATATCATGAATAAACGAATCTATAACGCCGGAACACGCTTCCAGAAAATCCAGTACCAGAATATTCCCCGAACTTTGTGCAAGCATAAAATGAAGCTTCTTATCCAGAGCCGCATTCTTTACATCATCGGTACTTTTATCCAGCTCTTTTACCAATGATTCCATTTCTTTTATCTGTTCGTCCGATGCATGTTCTATGGCAAGCGAAAATGCCAGGCATTCCAGTGCCTGACGAATCTGGCTGATCTGCTTATAATCGATCTGATCCATAGCGAACATCATTGTCATGGTCTCCGCAAGGCTCTTCTGGAACTCACATGTAATGTAATTTCCTGATCCCTGCTGTGAAGAGATCACTCCTGTCATATCCATGATACGAATTGCTTCCCGCACCGAATTACGACTCACGTTCAGTCGTTCTGCAATGTCTCTCTCCGGCGGCAATTTTTCTCCCGGACGCAATTCTCCGTCCATGATCTTCTTTTTAAAATAGTCTATGACACCTTTATAGGCTTTCTGCTGTCTTTCCATCCGTACCTCTCCCGTTACGCGATAACCAACGGTATATCCAGTTCTTTTGCCTTCTGGATATCCTCTTTTGATACTCCATCATCTGTAATAATCTTATCCACTTCATTCGTTGGACAGATTACAGACAGATAGCCTCCGCCAAACTTACTGCTGTCTGCCAGTACATATACTTTCTCTGCCGCCTTCATGATCGCCTTTTTCACTTCCATCTGTGGTGTGGCAATCGATGTAAGTCCTACATTGAAATTAATACTGTGCACTCCGATAAACGCTTTATCTACATGAAATTTTGACATATTCTGAATTGCCACATCTCCCATCGTGGCAGCGAGATGCCCGGTTACATATCCGCCGATCATGAACAATTCCACATGTCCGACTCCCGCAAGTTCATTTCCCGCAATCAGAGAATTGGTTACAACTGCGATCCGCTTCTCCGGATGATTCTTAATCTCCTGTGCAAGGTAAAAGCTGGTTGATGCATCATCAATAATGATCGTATCCCTGTCATCCAGAAATTCATATGCTGCCTCTGCAATCTGCTTCTTCTGTGTAACATTCCGGTAGATCGTCTCTGCCGAATACTTCCGTTCCGTCTCTGTCTCGACCTTTACTGCTCCGCCATGGGTACGTTTCAACAACCCTTCTATATCCATCGCTTTGATGTCATTTCTTATCGTTACCTCTGAGCAGCCGAATTCTTTGCTCAGATCTGTAACTTTTACTCTTCCTTTTCTGTCAAGTTCTTTTAATATCTCATTTCTACGTTCTTCCATGGCAGCCTCCCCGCAACTATCCTCTTAATAAATCAGTTTACACTTTTTATATCAATTGTCAAGCATACAGACAGCTCCTTTTTGAGAACATTTGTTATCTCATTCTTACCTTACTCTGTCCTAACTGTGTTGCAATTGTTGTAAAAATCGGTACAAACTGATCTCCGAAATCTTCTTTTGGAAGTATCATCGCACATTCCGGTGCATAATAGATTCCAATTGTCTTTGGCGTAACTACCGCACGTTCGATCTGTTCCCACTCGTATGTCTTACTTTCTCCATTCTGCTCGAGTGTGATTCCTTTTTCGGAAAATGTATATTCTACCGGCGCATTATATTCTCTGTTTACAACAACCTGTTTTTTTGCTCTCATCTTAAGCTGGAACGGTGTGCCGCCAAGGAATATTACCGCTGCCACCAGATAAAGCGCCGCTCCTATGCCACTCACTCTTCCGGTTGTATACGAGAAGATTCCCATAAATGCAACTGCAAGTCCCAGTATATTTACCAGAAATCCGCTGAATTTGGAATATGCGTGGAATAAAAGGAAGTCATACAATGCTTCTTTTGTCATATTCACCATCATCTTATTCTCATTCACTACTTTTGTCTCTTTTTCTACCATACTCATTTAACATTACCTCCTGTTGATTTTTATTTATCTCTTTTTTAGAAAAGTCCTTTTATACTTTGACATATAAAAGGACTGGAAATGTTTGTACTACTCGTACTATATTGCTATTTCAGATTAGTTTGCTTTTACTTTATCGTAAGCCCATCCTTCCGGACTGTAAATACCTTTCTGTCTCTTCTGCATCCATTTATCAAATGCTGCTGTAATGAACGGGCAGAGGAACAGGGTAATGATAGAAGCTGTTGCACACTGTGCTGTTGCCATACTTACCATTCCTTCCATTGAAGGGTCAGCTTCTGCAACTGCAGCAGGTGTCATAGCTGAGTTCAGGGCTGTTGTACCGATGGCTGCACCCATCGCATTTCTTTCCTTCTTTGGAAGAAGAAGGTTGATTACGAAGAAGAAGATAACTGCTGTTGCTGCAGAAATCAGTCCAAGTACGATACCGGAAGCACCTGCTGTCAGGATTGTCTTGATATCTGTCTTCGCACCAATTGAAATGGTCATGAAGAATGTTACGATTGGCTGAGCTGTCTTACAAGCATCACGGAATCCTTTGTCAAGATTTCCCCAGATAAATCCGATAAGCAGTGGAACTAATACTGCGATCAGGGATTTGATCGGGATATTTGCAAGTCCTGTTGCACCAAGAGCGATCAGTGTGAAGAATGGTCCATCATTCAATGACAGGATTGAGATAGCCCCTGTATCTGTAGCATTTCCGAACTGTGAAGAAAGGGAAATGTACAGTGATCCGTTTGAGTTTGTAATTGTTGCAATTAATACAAATGGTGCGATTCCGAGGAATCCTTCTGGTCCGCAGATCTTACCAACAACGAGACCAACAATAACTCCAAGTAAGAACTTGGTACCTGTCATAATTACACCTTTGTAAAGCGGCATACCTACCTGTTTGATGTCGATCATAGATCCACATACGATCAGGAAGAATCCCATCATACATGCATTTCCTTCATAGAAAAGTGCTGTTACATATCCACCAATCTGGAATACCTGTGGTACAAATGTTGCAAATACAACTGCGATTACCAATGGAATGATTACCAGACCTCCCGGGAGGTTTTTCATTTTATTCAGAATGTCTAAATCTTTTCTTGCATTCTGAACCTGTGTTTTTTCTTCGCTCATTTTCTCTCTCCTTTTCTCTTTATGATGCGTTTTTCGTTTATGATCAGGATGGTTCCCCCTGATGCTATCTTGCTGCTTCCTTAAACAGACGCTCTACGATATCGCAGGCTGTATTGTCATTACCTGTAAGTCCGCCCTTTCCTACGACCGGAAGTCCGTCATATTTTCCGACTAATCTTCCGACGTCTGTCTGTGGAATTACGTAGTCCATCACTTCGATGCACTCAACTCCAAGCTGATAGCATACATTTACCATCGTGTCACCACCTGTAGTATACAGACCGGCGATTTTCTCTCTTCCTACCTGTTCCAGTACCTGTGAGATAATAGTTCCAAGTCCGGCATTGATACGGTTCGCACTCATTCCGCCTGCATAGCCACGTTTTTTATCTTCTTCGTCCAGATTTAAAATTTCTCCGTGAAGTGCTGTTTCGAATAGGATCGCTCTTGGCTGCTTGTCACTTTCGATCAGTTCAACTGCTTTGTTCACAGCTTTGAACGCTTCATCTAACGCTTCATCTCCACCATTGATCAGTGGGATTGGTTCTACACTGATTCTGACATGTCTGGAATCTTCACATAATACCTGCATCTGCTTCTTCGTAACCGGTGTTGCACTTCCGGCTGCGATCAGAACAGTCTTTCCTGCTTCACTTGCTGCCGGTGGTACATTCGGCTGTTCTTCCTGAATGAGTCCTCTTCTGTATGCAAGTTTTGAAGTAAACGGTCCCGGATCCACTGCGACTACGTCCCAGTCAAGATCGATACAAGCCTGTGCGATCTGGTCTACATCTTCCAATGTGATCGCATCCACAATAATGACACCTGCGCCATCATTTCTTACTCCGGTAAGAGCTTCTTTGATTCCGTCTTTTCCTTTCAGAACCTGATCTAATGTAACCAGCCCGACCTTTCTTCTGGTCTGGCCTGCAAGAAGTCTTGGTATGTAATTCTCTTTTACCGGTGTACGTACATCCTGCGCAACCGGTGTGTTAATCAGTGCAACTCCGTCGATCACTGAATATCCGCCAACAAGGATTCTTCTGGACTGTGGCATTGCCGGTACGACAACTGCTATCGCATCTTCATTTAACTGATCTAACATTGCGTCGATCTCTACTCCTACGCCGCCACGTAAAGTTGTATCGATACGTTTTGAAAAGTATTTTACGCCCATTGCTTTTAATGCATTGGTAGCTGATTTTACTTTGTCATATGCTTCCTCTTTTGGAAGTGGTCTTGAGTTACTGCTGATCAGGATTGCATCCAGAGATGCTGTCTCTCTTGCTTCCTGTGCTGCTTCCTCATTAAAAAATACTGCTGTTCTTGCTTTCGATCTCGCTAATAATACGCCTGTCGTTGTTGCTCCTGTCAGGTCATCTGCAACTGCTCCTATCAAAGGCATGGCACTTTCCTCTCTTTCTATCCGTTCACATATAAGCCATTCATAAAAGGGATCCGACACCCCTTTTATGAACCTCTGTTATTACCTTGTTATCACTTTTGATTAAGCTTCTTTTTTCTCGTGCTGTTTTGCTGCGTATTCTGCAACTACTTTTGTAGACTCGATCATACTGATGCATCCTGCAATTCCTTTACCTGCAATATCAAATGCTGTTCCATGGTCTACAGAACTTCTGATGAATGGGAGTCCGAATGTAAGTGTTACAGATTTTTCAAAGTCTAATGTCTTACAAGCGATGTGTCCCTGATCATGATATAAAGAAAGGATTGCATCAAATTTACCTGATTTTCCAATGTGGAATACGGAGTCAGCCGGGCAAGGTCCGATTGCATTGATTCCTTTTTCCTGAGCTGCTTTTACCGCAGGCTCGATCTCATCGATCTCTTCACGTCCGAATAATCCGTTATCTCCGTTGTGTGGGTTTAATCCTGCAACTGCGATCAGTGGATTCTCGATTCCGACTTTTCTTAACTCTTTATCGATGTTGATGACATCTTCCAGGATGACATCTTTTGTAGCGTAGTGACATGCATCTACCAGTGACATATGTCTGCTTACGAAGAATACTCTTAATTTGTGACATGAGAACATGGTCAGTGCATATGGAGAATGTGTTGCATTCTGATAGATCTCTGTATGTCCAGGTTCTTTTACTCCGATCAGCTTGATTGCTCCTTTGTGAATTGGTGCTGTAGAAACTGCATCGATCTTTCCTGCCTGTCCAAGTTCGATGGATTTCATGATCCAGTCAACTGCCATACGTCCTGCAAGTGCCTGAACTTTTCCCCATTCGATAGAGTCTGTATCGTAATCACCAGTCTCAATGATGTCTACTGTTCCGAATTCATATTTTGCTTCTGATGGATCTTCGATCTTGTTGTATTTCAATTCTTTTCCGAGAACCTTTGCAGCTCTTTCCATGATTGCGATGCTTCCGATTACGAATGGACGGCAGCAGTCGTGGATTTCTTCACTTAACATTGTTCCTACTACGATCTCAGGTCCGATACCTGCAGGATCTCCCATTGTGATTGCTGTAATTGGTTTATACTGTGTACTCATAATTCTTTACTTTCCTTTCTTTTTCGTTTCGCTTTCGGTTTTGTTTTCGTTTCGATGTCTATATCTTACATTTCTTTTTTGTTTTTTGCAATAGTTTTTATCACTTTTTCGTAACTTTATCACAATTGCATAGATTCGTTTTTCATTTTTTGTGCATTTTTCAATAGTTTGTTAAGGTTTTGTCACTTTTTTGGCTTTATTTTCATTTTGTTTCGTTTATTTTCGTTTTTATTATTGCTTTTCTTCTATTTTAGAGATATAATCAAAACAACCAAAAAAAGCAAAATATCGAAACTGGAGGGTATCATGAGTAAAAAACTTTTCTTTGGAAGTAACTTGAAAATGTACAAGAACATAAAAGATACCGTTTCCTATCTTCAGGAGCTGGAATCTCTTACAAAAGATATAAGCAGGGATGAGATTGAACTTTTCATTATTCCTTCTTATACAACTCTGGACAGTGCTTCAAAAGCTATTGACCAGAAGAACATCCGCTTAGGCGCACAAAATATGTGCTGGGAGGAACAGGGACAGTTTACAGGAGAGATTTCTCCTCTGATGTTACAGGAGGCTGGCATCGGACTTGTCATGATCGGACACTCTGAGCGTCGTCATGTATTTGGCGAAACGGATATCGAAGAGAACAAGAAAGTTCTCTGCGCACTGGAACATGGATTCAAAACTCTTTTATGTATCGGCGAGACTGCTGAAGAGAAAGAATTCGGCATCAGTGCTGAAGTACTCCGTACACAGTTAAAAGTAGGATTCCATGGTGTATCTGTCGAAGACGCAAAGAACATCTGGGTAGCATACGAACCTGTGTGGTCTATCGGAGTCAACGGAACTCCTGCTTCTGCCGATTACGCAGAAGAGATGCACAAAGTCATCAAACAGACATTACACGAGATCTTCGGTGATGCAGCCGATGAAATTCCGGCACTTTACGGCGGAAGCGTAAATCCAGGAAACGCATGTGATCTGATCGTTCAGCCATCCATCGATGGTCTGTTTACAGGACGTGCTGCATGGCAGGCAGACAAATTCGACACTTTGATCCGCGATGCGATCAAAGCGCACGATGCAAAATAAAGCTGCTTAATATAGAAGACATATATTAAGCAGGAAAACATTTCAGCAAACAGTAATTCATTAAAACATTTTAATTTTTATATCTAAGGAGGATATTCACTATGAAAATCGCAATCGGATGTGATCCAAACGCACAGCAGGCAAAAGAGGAACTGATCAAATTTATGGAAGATAAGGGTTATGGAGAGATCAAAGACTTCGGAAGCGAAGATCCGATCTATGCTAACACAGCAGTTGCAGTTGCAGAAGCTGTTGCTTCCGGCGAGTATGACCGCGGAATCCTGATCTGTGGAACAGGTCTTGGAGTTTCTATCGCAGCTAATAAAGTAAAAGGCGCTTATGCAGCATTACTTTCAGACATCTACTCAGCGAAAAGAGCCCGTCTCAGCAACGATGCCAACATCGCATGTATGGGAGCTTTCACAATCGGTAACAAATTAAGAGAAGAATTAACAGACGCTTTCCTGACAAACGAATTCGTTCCGGGATGCTCTTCTCAGCCAAAGGTAGATGCTTTCAGAGAGTACGAAGCAGCTCACCAGAAATAAGTTATAAAAGGTAATTTTAAAACAGATATTATCATTTTTTTCATTTCTCCAATATAATATGATATAAAAGGCGGCATGCAGATCACACAACCTCTGCGTGTCGTTTTTTGTCCTAAAAAAAGAGACCACCGTCAGCAGTCTCTTCCTCCATATCCATAATATGTCTATATCTCAAAAATGTATTCTATAAATTATGATTTCTCTTTTCCACGTCCATGATCATGTCCACTCTTGTGGCATGTCTTCCGCCTTCAAACTTAGCATTAAGCCACTCATCCACGATGCATTTCGCAGTCTCGATACCGATCACACGTGCCCCGAATGCGATCACGTTCGCATCGTTGTGCTCTTTCGCCATTCTTGCTGTATATGGATCACTGCACACTACTGCACGGATTCCATTTACTTTATTCGCTGCCAGCGAGATTCCGGCACCGGTTCCGCAGATTGCGATCCCCTGCTCTACTTCACCGCTTGCCACTGCATTCCCGATCTTCTCACCGAATTCCGGATAATTACAGCTTTCATAAGAATCTGTTCCATAGTTCACGACTTCATGTCCCAGACTTTCCAGATATTCTACAATCTCATTTTTCATGTCTACTGCAGAATGATCATTTGCAATTCCAATCTTCATATTCCTGTTCCTACCTTTGTCTTTCATATTTTACTCATTTATATTATAATTAGTAGCGAAATAAATATCAATGTTTTCAGAAATGTTTTATATAAGGAGTTATTTATGATTAAATTAATCGCCAGCGACCTTGATGGCACACTACTTCAAAATGGCGCACACGATGTCAATCCAATTGTGTTCGACCAGATCCGTACACTGAAAGAACACGGGATCATGTTCGCCACTGCCAGCGGACGCCAGTACCTGAATCTTCGCAGACTGTTCACTCCGGTTCAGGACGATATTGCATACATCGCCGAAAACGGTTCTCTCTGTATATACAACGAAGAGACTATTTCCAAAGGAATTATTGAGCAGGATCTTGCTTACCGTATCCTGGATGAAGTTGCAAAATATCCACAATACAACTGCATCATCTCCGGCGAACGTGTCTGCTACAGCACCTCGAAAAATCCGAAATTCTATAATCACATGGTAAATGTCATCCAGAATAATATGAAATTCATCGATGACCCAAGAACTGAGATCCCGGAACCGATCCTTAAGATTGCAGTCTGCGATTACAGCGGAACCGATGCGTGTGAAAAACATCTAAAAGAAATGTTTTCATCTGACATCAAGGTTGTTACTTCCGGCAATCTCTGGGTAGACTTCATCTGCCCGACCGCCAACAAGGGAAGTGCATTAAAAGATCTGATCGATCATTTACATATTGAAGCAAAAGACTGTGTCGTATTCGGAGATCAGTATAACGATGTCGAAATGCTGCAGACCGCCGGTACAAGCTATGCCATGGCGAATGCTGCTCCCGGTATCGATAAATACGCAACCAATGTTACCGATTCTGTAGAAAAAATTCTGCAGCAGATTATTGACGAATTACCAGCCGTATAACACCACAGAACCGGACAGCTCTGCCGGAAGATTCGCAAGGAACCGCCCCTGACAGTTCCTGCAGGCGGCAACTTATCCTGCATACTTTGATCTCTGCAGAAAATGGGCAATATTACATACAAGCGGCAGCTTTGAATGAAGCAAATATAGCCGTATGTATATAATATTGCCCATTTTCCGTCCTCTTTCCGAGGATCTTATTGGAACACTACTAATACAATTTACTTTTCATATTTTTCAAAAATCCTGCACAGGAGAAACGCCTGTACATATGCCAATACCGCAAATCCAAAGAACACCCATATAATACTTGCGATCACAAAGGATCTGGATGTGAACAATGTTAAGATGAGCGATCCGACACTTAAGCCTACGATCACGATCGTAGATGGAATATGCGCTGCCGCAAGAAGCAGTGCATTGCGCAGTGTTGCAAAGATTCCATTTTCAAATCTTGCAATATATGGAAACAGATACTGGAACATCAGCATCCACATTCCAAGGATCACTGCAAGTACAATACGCATAATACTGTACATACTTTCGCTGCCTCTTTTCAGAACTCCGATGATCCGGAAATCCACAAACAGCAGTATGGCAATGACAGCCATGACCAGCCAGCAGATGGTTGCCGGTCTGAAGTTCCTCTTATAGGCTTTCCAGAATTCCTTCCACACCGACGGGTCTTCACCTCTTGCCATCTTCATCGCCACCGCATACAGAGCACTTAAGGAAGTTCCGATGGTGATCACCGGAATACATCCGACCACAAAGATCATGTTCAGTATAATAATATCCCCCAGTCGTCCAAGCACTCTCATTACCGGACTGTCAATTGCCCAAAATTTCATATCTTAACCGCCTCTACTTACTTAATCTGATTACATTCCAAGATGCTTTTCCAAGAAGAGTTGTCATGATTCCACCATCCATCTTTGAACGGTTTACTGTCTTTGGTACTACTTTTTCTTCGTAAGAACTATTTACCAGCTTCAGATCAGATTCTTCCATGACGATATGCTCTACCAGATGGAATCCTTCCATACCTCTTAAGTCTGTTGTCAGTTCAATATCATCTTCCAGTGTACGGTTAACAGCGAAGATTGTAAGCTCTTCTTTCTCTTCATTATACACTGCAACGCTTTCTACGTCAGTAACATTTTCATGTTTTGCTGTATCATGCTTTGTTGTCTGTACCAGAGGCATCAGTGCTACGCCACGGCCATACTTGGAAGCGTGAAGGAATGGATAGAAGATCGTCTGCTTCCATGCTGCTCCGCCGCCCTGATCTGTCATGATCGGTGCGATAACATTAACCAGCTGTGCCAGGCAGGCAATCTTTACTCTGTCTGCATGTTTTAACAATGTGATCAGCATCAGTCCGACTGCCAGTGCATCCTCAAATGTGTAAATGTCTTCCAGCATCGGAGGTGCTACCTGCCATGGATGGTTCTGTGTGATGTCATCATCGGCTGCATTCGAATGGAACCATACATTCCACTCATCAAAACTGATATTGATATCTTTCTTACCACGTTTTTTCGCTTTTACATAATCACATGTTGCGACAACGGTACGGATGAATTCATCCATATCATCTGAGCATGCAAGGAAATCAGCAGTATCATTATCACGGTTTCCATAATACTGATGCATAGATACATAATCAACATAATCATATGTACTTTCCAGTGTTGTAGATTCCCATTTCGGGAATGTCGGCATATCAAGAGCAGAACTTCCGCAGGATACCAGCTCGATAGACGGATCGATCAGTTTCATTGCTTTTGCTGTCTCTTCTGCAAGACGTCCGTACTCTTCCATTGTCTTGTGTCCGAGCTGCCAAGGTCCATCCATCTCATTACCCAGGCACCATACTTTGATATTATGTGGATCTTTTACACCATGTTTGATACGAAGATCACTATATTTTGTTCCGCCCGGATGGTTGCAGTATTCCAGAAGATTGCAGGCATCTGCAATTCCTCTTGTACCAAGATTGACTGCCATCATCATGTTGGAATTTACTTTGTCTGTCCATTTTGCGAACTCATTTAATCCGATCTTATTCTCTTCCAGACTTCTCCATGCAAGTTCCAGACGCGCCGGACGCTCTTCTACAGGTCCTACACTGTCTTCCCAGAAGAAGTTGGATACAAAGTTTCCACCCGGATAACGGATGATCGGTACATCCAGTTCTTTTACCAGATCAATGACATCTTTACGGAATCCGTCATCATCTGACAACGGATTGCCCGGCTGATATAATCCATCATACACGGCACGTCCGAGATGCTCGATGAAAGAGCCATAGATTCTTTCATCTACTTTGGAAATCTGGAAATCTTTATCAATGATCATCTTTGCTGTCTTACTCATTTTCAACCTCCTATTATTACAATGATTACTCTTTTACCGCACCTGCTGTCATACCTTCGATGAAATACTGCTGGAAACATACAAACAGTATAAAGATAGGAATGATTGAGAAGAACGAACCTACAACCAGGAGTGAATAGTTATCTCCGTATGGGTTGATCAGGGTGTTCAGTCCAAGTGTCAGTGTGTATTTTTCTGAAGAACGGATTACCAGTAATGGCCACAGGTAGTTATTCCATGCATTCATACCATTTAAGATCGCCATAGCTGCAAATGCCGGCTTCATGATCGGCATGATCAGCTTGAAGAAGATACCATATTCTGTTGCTCCGTCGATTCGTCCTGCTTCCAGAAGTGACTTCGGAAGTCCCAGAAGATACTGTCTGAAGAAGAAGATTGTAGATGCATGTGCAACGAATGGTAATACAATTGCGATATAGTTATCCATCAGTCCCCATGTTGTCATCTGTTTGTACAGTGGAAGCATGATAACCTCCAGTGGAACAGATAAGATCAGGAGAACGATTACGAACATAAAGTTCTTTCCTTTGAATTCATAGGCTGCAAATCCGTATCCTACAAATGCACTTACAAGAAGTGTTGCCACTACTGTAACGACTGTAAGAGTGATACTGTTAAAGAACCATCTCCAGTAATCATGCTGGCCGGTAAACAGCAGTACATAGTTATCAAGACTCATACGGCTCCAGTCAATTCCAAGGTTCAGACCATACTGAAGAAGATCTCCGCCCGGTTTAAAGCTGGCAAGAAAGATTGTATAAATCGGAAGGATCACCAGGATAGCCAGGATCGAGAAGAAGACGATCATCAATATTGTACAAAGCCGGTCTTTATTTTTTCTCTTTTCGCCCATACTATCTTTCCTCCTTCTTGAATGTTCCTGTCGCTGCCAGCTGGATCATGTTGACGACCATAACGATGATCAGAAGTACAAGACCTACCGCGCAGGCATAACCCATCGCTCGTTTTTCAATTCCCTGCCTGTACAGATATCCGACGATCGTAAGTCCGATATTCTGCGGTGAGTTGTTACCTTTCCATAACATGTAACTTTCATTGAACATTGCAAGTCCTGCATAGATACTGATCGTTAACACATATACGGTTGTTGGTTTCAGAAGTGGAAGGGAAATCTTTGTAAACTGCTGCCACTTATTTGCTCCGTCGATAGAAGCCGCTTCATAAAGATCTGTTGAAATACTCTGTAATCCGGCAAGGAAGTACAGGATGTTAACACCTGTCCATCTCCAGCATGCCAGAAGTAACAGTGCAAAATAACCGGTCAGATCATTCTTTAACCATTTAATTGGTCCAAGTCCGAACATTCCGATCACCTGGTTGGCAAGAGAAGTCTCCATCTCACCAAACATCAGACGGAAGATCGTACCTGCAACTACGACTGATGTAAGTGCCGGAAGGAAATAGATAGATTTGAAAAATCCAGGTTTCTTCATCAGCTTACTGTTCAGAAGTGTTGCAAAAAGCATCGGAAATGGGATCAGAAGTACCAGTGTTCCGATCATATAACGTGTACTGTTAAACAAAGCTTTTAAAAAGATCTTATCGGACAGAAGTCTCTTATAATTATCCAATCCAACCCATTTATCCTGTAATACATCCTGAAAACTTAAAAGGACTCCGTTCGCGATTGGAACTGCCCAGAAAAATATAACAGTGAGGACAAAAGGAAGGATAAACACATAAGGAGCTAATTTCTGAGAATAGAAAAATTTCTTCATGGTTTTATGTATCCTCCTTCTTAAAAAGAAGGGGATGCGGCAGTTTTTGCACGCAACCCCCTGATTATTACATTACTAATTTCTTATTTGCAAATCTTATTTGTCGCCGAATTCATTTTCAAGAGTTTCCTGAGACTGTTTCAGTGCATCTTTTACGTCCATTCCCTCTTCATAAATATTGTTCAGTGTTGTTGTGCAGAACTCATTGTTGATAGATGGGTATTTTGAACTTGTATAAGAAGCAAGTCCTCCAATGCTATCCTGAAGTTCAAGCAAAGTATCGAATGGTTTTGTCTTGAAGTATTTTACGAACTGGTTGTCCGGATTCTGAGTAAGATCTGTGTCTGTCCATACAGATGTATTAACAGGGTCAAATCCTAATACATTCCAAACTTCTTTGTTAGCGTCTTCAGACAGTTTGATGTAAGCGAATACTTCAGCTGCAAGGTCTGCATTCTTAGAAGATTTTACAACTGCTGTACCGGTTCCACCACCACCGATTGTCTTAACTGCATCGTTGTCTCCAAATACCGGAGGAGCTGCGATTGCGATCTTTCCTTCAAGGTCAGACATGTAGTTTGTAAATCTTGATGTCTGCCAGAAAGGCATGATCTGTACTGCAAAGTTACCGCTGTTGTATTCTGGATAAGCTTCTTCGTTATCCGGCTGTCCACCAGCTACTGTTGCAAGTGCGCCTGCATCCTGCATATCTTTGATGTACTGAAGTACTTCTACAACTTTATCATTTGTAAGGTCAAGGTTACCATCTTTGTCAAGGTAATCAGTACCTTTCTGAGCTAACATCAGGTTAACCATCCACTGAGCTGTTGTCTCAGCACAAGCGAAGTTCTTACCTGTTTTCTCATGATATTTCACACCGGCTGCTTTGAAGTCATCCCAGGTCTTAATTGTTGTGTAATCAATTCCTGCTTCTTTTAACAGATCATCATTGTAGAATGCAACTGTTGTACCAACGTGTGTTGGGAATCCGTAATATTTTCCATCTTTTCCGTAGATGTCAAGACGAGATTCAACTACGTTGTCTTTGTATGGTGCGATCGCATCTGTCAAATCCATAAGTCCGATCTTACCATTTGTGAATGAAGGGAATTTTCCAAGCTCGATATCAACTACATCCGGAGCTCCTTTTCCTGATTCCAGTGCAAGCGATAATTTGTTGTGCATATCATCGTACTGCATATTAGAAAGTACTAATTTAACCTTCTTATCCGGATGTGTCTCATTCCATTTCTTAGCCATCTCTGTGTAGAATTTCTGGTGTAACTCGATGAATGTCCAGACATTAATGGTTGTTGCATCCCCGTCAACCTTCATCTCTGTTGTTCCGCCCGACTCGCTCTTAGATGATTTCTTAGAATCACTCTTTTCACTTCCTGCGCTACATCCAAGCAGCATAGTTGCTGTCATAGCTACACAAAGAAGCACTGACACTACTTTCTTTTTCATAGATTTTCCTCCTTTTAGATATATATTTCTCTACAGGGTCTATGTTCCCTGACAGATTCAAAATAATTAAAACATTTCTTTCATCCATACCAGCATCTCACCTGTTTTACGGTTATCCCAGCAATGATATGGAATTGCTTTGAGTTCTATATCTTCGAATACCTGTTCTCTGGTATCATATAATGCACCATCCTGCCATGTATCCATGTTCAGTTTCTTTCCTGTAAACCGAATCGTCGTTACTCCTCCAAGAAGTTCGGATTCAAATGTTTCTTTCAGCTCCTGTTTCGTGTTAACGAAGATAGATGGAAGATTTTCCCCATTGTCTGTTTCTTCCAGACAATATACTAACGGTCCTTTTACCAGAGCAACTTTTCCTGCATCTTCTCTGACATTCGGATTCGCTCTTACGAATTTCGCAGGTACCTCAAAGTCAATCTCGATCTCTGTCTGTTCTTTGATGTCTTCTATTAAAAGATAAGACTGACTGATTCTGGCATTTCTTAGAATCTTACCATCTCTTTTGATCGTATAGGTCTTCACATAATCCGGTATTCTAAGTGCCAGTCTGTGTTCACCCTCTCCATCAGGAGTTATTGCCATCCGAATATGTCCTGTATTCGTCAGATCACTTTCTATCTGAATCTTTAATGATCCTTCTTCCAGTTCGATCTGAGCTTCATTAGAAATGTATAAGTTCACATATGCTGTGTTCTTATCAGTGAAATATATGTACTGTCCCATGGACGCCAGTGTTCTCGCTATATTTGGCGGACAACACGCAACTCCAAACCATTTCTGTCTCACCGGTTTTACATGCTCTTTGGAAGTTCTGTCGATACAATTATCCGGCCACACTTCCAAAGGATTTACATAGAAGAAACTCTTTCCATCCTGTGCTATTCCTGATAACAAGGTATTATAAAGCGCTCTTTCTACCACATCCATGTATGAAGCATCTTTTGTGATCTGTGCCATTCTTCTTCCGAAAAGAGCAAGTCCTATCGATGCACATGTTTCTGAATAATTACAGTTGTTCGGAAGATCATAGTCTGTTGTAAACCGTTCCAGAAGACCGGATGCTCCGATGCTTCCTGTAATATACATCTGACGTTTTGTCATGTCCTCCCATAATGTCTTGCAGGCATCTAACAATTCTTTATCCTTGTATTCATATGCCAGATCTGCCATTGCGCAATACATGTATACGGCTCTTACTGCATGTCCTTCTGCCGTCTTCTGTTCTCTTACCGGCTCATGTGACTGTGAATATCTCGGATCATATCCGGCAAATTCCGGGAATATCTGTTTATATTCAGGTCTCTTTTCTTCTTCCAGGAAATAATTTTCTCCCACGCCTCTGGTATCAATAAAATACTTTGCTGTTTCCAGATATTTCTTTTCACCGGTTACATGATACAGACGGATAAGCGCAAGCTCGATTTCCTGATGTCCCGGATATCCATGGATCTGACCTTCATCCGGTCCGAATGTCTTGCAAATGAGATCTGCAAATTTCTTCATGATATCGAGAAACTCTGTTTTCCCGGTTGCTTTATAATACGCAACTGCTGCCTCCGTCATATGTCCTGCCGTATATAATTCATGTCCCTCTTTCAGATTTGTCCAACGTTTTGATGGATCCTTAATCGTAAAATAAGTATTCAGATATCCATCTTCACATTGGGCACGTCCTATAAGGTTAATCGTTTTATCCGCAAGATATGACAAATGTTCATCCGGCTCTGCTGCCAGTGAATAAGCTACCGCTTCCAGCCATTTCGCCACATCTGTATCCTGGAATACTGCCCCTTCAAAATCTCCGTCAGTTTCTCCCGCCGCAATCTTAAAGTTTTCAATACAATGACTTGTCTCCACATCCGGAAGTCTGTCATTTAAAATGTCCCACTGATACGGGATTAGTACATCTTTTACCAGATGTATATATCTGTTCCAGAACTGATCCGATATCTTGATCTTATTCAATGGTACTGTTTTCAGTTTCTTGTCATCCATAACCTTTTCCTCAGAACATTAACTCCGATTTCTTTTCCTTAATCGTTTAATATCCTTTTTTTACAATTTTCCTTTTTTCCCAATATACAATGCAAATTTCTTTTTACAGGTTTATATTTTTTTATCTTATTTACCTGTTTCTTTGTTTGATTAGATTATACGCTCACTTTTATGATAAGTGCAAGTAGAACTTAAACGTTTTATTTTGTGCAATATGCACAAACCTATTATAAAATAAGCACTTACAGACATTTTTTTCTTCTGTAAGTGCTTATTTTTTTCTTCTGTAAGTGCTTATTTTTTTCTGATTTTCATTATTTATTGTTTTGATTATGAATTTTCTTTAAGATTTCTGACCGAACTACGCTCCAGCATATGACATCCTACACGATATATACCATCCGGTTCTTTCAGCTCTTTCTCCTCTACCATACGCATAATTACCTCGCTTGCCGTATAACCGATATCATGAAGTGGAAGAGATATCGTAGTAAGCGGCGGCTTATAATATCCTGAAAGTTCACGGTTATCATATCCGGTTACCGAGACCTCTTTTCCCGGAAGCATTCCTCTTTCTTCCATTCTGTCATACACTCCACCGGCCATAAGATCATTCATGCAGCAAATCGCTGTAACCCCCTGTTCCAACAGCTGATCCGTACCATTATAACCACTTTGTCTGGTCCAGTCCCCGTAATATACACTTTCGGGATTATACAGAATCTGATTCTCATAAAACGCCCTCTGCATACCCAGAAGTCTTTCCTGTGTATGAATACTATCCGGTTTTCCTGTTATAATTCCTATCTTCCTGTGGCCATTGTCGACCAGATGTTTGACGATCTGATGTGCCCCGTCTTCATCATTTACTACAATGGACGGGATATTTTTGTTTTGTGTATATCCGTATGCCATAACGGCCGGTACCGGAAGTTTTTCCGGAATACACTTCATTACACGTTCATGAGCAGCTACATATATAACTCCCTCAACCTGCCTTGCGATTAATTTATCAATTTCCTGCTCAACCTGGTCGTAATAATCATCTCTGTGATAATAAAAATCATTGTATTTTTTAAATAATCTCAGATTGATCAAAAGTATCTGATAATTATTTTCCTCACAATGTTCCGTAATTCCGTCTACAATATCCGGAATACTGAAGATCGTCATATCCTCGACAATTACCCCTATTGTCCTGGTATTCTTAGTCTTCAGATTTCTCGCCACAGTATTGGGCTTATAATTCAGCTCTTTTATCTTGGCCATCACAATTCTTCTGGTCTCATCACTGGCGCCAGGCTTGTGATTCAAGATATTTGATACTGTTGCGACAGAGACATTGCATTCTTTTGCAATCTCTTTAATCGTAACCATCTTTTTATTTCCCCTTTGCACATTTTTTGGCTTAAAGCCACATATTCGTTACCCTTTCCTACTATCTTAGACTACTTTTTTCTGTCTTGTCAATCAATTAATTCTATGCTAAAATGAATCAAACCTTATTTTTCTAATAAATACAATGCCCAAGGAGGATTTATGAATCAATCACTTACACTTCCTATGGCAGATAAATTCTATCATGATAAGCAGACATCTGCTTTCATACGATCCGTGAATGTCTCATGGGAAAAACCAGAAAAAGACCATTATTATCTTGAATACAGCTATAACCAGAAGGACTGGTATGCACTTAACGGCGGGTTTCCGATTGTACTTCCCTGCGATGAACTTTCTGTTACCGACGCACTCGAAACCCAGGACCCTAATGGGGAAACAATCTCTGTTGCAGCCCTTAGTTCTTTACAGAATAAATATGGGAAGCCAGAACCAGTATGTATTCAGTCTGTAGAAAGATGCGAATCAGACCCGGAGACCGTACAGGTTACGTATACAAACGGAATGAAAGAAATCCGTAACATCATCCGAAGTGAAGATGGCATCGGACACATTCAGGATAATGATTATGCGGCACCGATCATCAGTCACCGCGCCGATCCTTACATTTATAAACATACCGACGGAAAGTATTATTTTCTTGGCTCTCATACAGATGCCGGGCACAACTTAAATGGTACCTATCAGTATCTTTACATCATTCTCCGCTGTGCCGATACACTCGAAGATCTGACTGATAATTCCGGACGTTACACAGAAAAAGTCATTTATGAAAGAGAGCCCATCGGTCCTGACCGTGTCAGTCCACACCTCTGGGCTCCTGAAATCCACTATATCCAGGGTGGCTGGTATGTATATTACACCACAACCGTTTCCGACCATTCTTCATGGCGGATCCGTCCACACTGCCTTGCCTGCACCGGCGACGATCCGATGAACGATCCTTGGATCACCAAGGGACCAATCCAGACAACTGTGGAAAATGATATTGCTTTTACCGACTTCTCTCTGGACCATACTTTCTTCCATCATAAAGGGGAGGATTATTTTGTATGGGCACAGAAAACGAATAATATTTCTGATATTTTTATTGCAAAATTATCCAATCCGTGGACGATCTGTACTCCATCTGTTCTTCTGACTCATCCTGAGTACAACTGGGAACTTCATGGATTTGCGGTAAATGAAGGACCTGCCGTTATCAAACATGGCGGCCGCATCTTCCTTACATTCTCTGCAAGTGGTACAGATGCACTTTATAATATGGGACTTTTATATGCAGATGAAGACTCTGATCTTCTGGATTCTTCTTCCTGGACCAAACTTCCTTATCCCGTATTCCAAAGCAGCCGTGCTACCGGATTCTTCGGACCAGGACACAACAGCTTTACCCGCTCCACTGACGACACAGAAGATCTTATGGTCTATCATGCACGTCAGGAAGAGCGTTACTTAGGTGAGGGTGATTATCAGCCGCTCTACGATGCCGGAAGAAATGCCTATATAGGAAAAGTCTTCTGGGACGAAGACGGCATGCCGAACTTCTCCGTTCCGGGCGCTTCACTCGCCATGAGAAAAGAAGACCTTACACTTCCCGATCATTGGTAAGCTTTAATTTATCTAAGATATAGAATATCAGGCTAAGTGCCATGGCAACAACACATGCCAGAACCATTCCGGTTAATGACACGGTTCCGATATTCACAGATATTCCAGACAGACCGGTTACAAATACGATGGATGTTAACATCAGGTTTCTGGATCTTCCGTAATCTACTCTGGAGTCTACCAGAATACGTAAACCAGAAGCACCGATCATACCATACAGAAGGAATGAGATTCCTCCGATAACCGGTCCCGGAATTGTCTGAATCATCATCGACAATTTCCCGACAAACGAACATATAATAGACAATATTGCAGCTCCTCCGATAACACGGACGCTGTATACTTTTGTTACAGCCATAACCCCGATATTCTCTCCGTATGTAGTAGTCGGCACTGATCCGATCAGACCTGACACCATTGTAGAAAAATTATCCCCGAATAAAGATCTGTGAAGTCCGGGATCTGTCAGAAGATCTCTTCCTATGATCTTACTCGTTACAACCTGATGCCCGATATGTTCCGATGTAATAACCAGAAGTACCGGCAAAATCATTAAAATTGCCCCCATATCAAACTTCGGCGCCTGAAAATTCGGGATTGCAAACCATGAAGCCTCTACTACCTGTGTAAAATCTAGGATTCCACAGGCAAGTGCTGTCAGATATCCTGCAATTACTGCAATCAAAATCGGAATTACCGACAAAAATCCTCTAAATAAAATATTTCCAAATACAGCAACGCCCAATGTCACAGCAAATACAATCACATTCTTTGGATCAATCTTATCATCCAAAAGCCCGGCATTACTTGCAGCCGAACCAGACAATTCCAGACCTATCAATGCAACAACCGGTCCCATAGCCGCCGGCGGGAGTACGATATCAATCCACTTTGTTCCGCATTTGTAAATAATAAAGGACAGAATACATCCGCATAAACCGACCGCAACAAATCCTCCCAGTGCATACGGATATCCCATCTTACTGATAACAACACCTGCAGGTGCAAGAAATGCGAAGCTCGACCCCAAATATGCCGGTGACTTTGCTTTTGTCACTGCAATAAAAATCAGCGTTCCTACGCCGTTCATAAAAAGTACGATTGCCGGATTGATTCCAAAAATAAACGGAACCAGTACAGATGCCCCAAACATCGCAAACATATGCTGGATACTAAGCGGCAGCAATAGTTTCAATGGTACTTTTTCTTCTACCTGGATAATCTTATGACTTTCCATGTTTCATTTTTCTCCTCTTTTCTTCATTCATTTTGTGATCCATCTCAGAACTCCTTCAAACCGGCTTCTATATGAATTGCCTGATTTTTTCCTGGCCATTTTATATTGCCGTTTTTCAAAAAAGAGGTATGAGAATTACACATCTCATACCTCTTTATCTAAGATTTCACTCTTTAAATTATTCTAACATATCCGGCTTATCTGCGGAAGTAAAATTCTTATTTTTCATATAAGCATTTCACAGTTGGATAGATTTTTCTGAACTGCTGATAACGTTCTTCATATTTTGCTGTCAGCTCTTCATCCGGCTCCACGGTGTCTACTACTTTTACAATCTTCTCTGCCGCCGTCTCTACATCCGGATATTCACCACAGCCAACTGCTGCCAGCATTGCTCCGCCAAGTGCCGGTCCTTCTTCATTTTCAACTACATCAACCTTCAGGTTCATGATATTGGCAATCATTTTCTTCCAAAGTGGACTCTTGGCTCCGCCACCACAGATCTTGGTCCTCTCGATCTTAATTCCAAGGCTCCTTGCAACTTCCAGAGAATCACGAAGTCCAAACGCTACACCTTCCAGCACCGCCTGAGTCATATCTTCACGGGTCGTATCCATTGACATTCCGATAAACATCGCTCTTGCATCCGGATTATTATGTGGTGATCTTTCCCCCATCAGATATGGAAGATAGAATACACGATTCTCGCCAAGATTTGTAATTCCGGCCTGTTCTGCAGCAAAATCCTTTGTCTTTAAAATCTCTTCATTCCACCATTTATTACATGATGCCGCACTTAACATACATCCCATCAGATGATAATGACCATCTGCATGTGCAAATGAATGCAGTGCATTATTCTCATCTACCCCAAACTTGTTGCTTGATATAAAGATAGTTCCGGATGTTCCGAGGGAAATGTTACACATTCCGTCTCCTACTGTCCCTGTTCCTACCGCTGCTGCTGCATTATCTCCAGCTCCTGCAATTACTTTTACATTCTCTGAAAATCCAAGTTCATCTGCAATTTCTTTTTTCAGAGTTCCAACTACTTCATAACTTTCATATAATTTTGGCAGTTTATCTTCTGTAATTCCACAGATATCCATCATCTCTTTTGACCAACAGCGGTTCTTCACATCCATAAGCAGCATTCCCGATGCATCCGATACATCAGTACAGAACGATCCTGAAAGTTTATATGCCAAATAATCTTTCGGCAGCATAATCTTTGCGATCTTTTCAAAATTCTCCGGCTCATGCTTTTTCATCCAGAGGATCTTCGGTGCAGTAAATCCTGCAAACGCAATATTTGCCGTATATTCTGATAACTTATCTTTTCCGATCACTTCATTCAGGTACTCTGTCTCTTCCCCTGTTCTTCCATCATTCCAGAGAATTGCCGGACGAATAACATTATCATCTTTATCCAGAGCAATCAGACCATGCATCTGGCCTCCAAAGCTGATTCCTGCTACCTGTGACTTATCACACTCGGCAGTCAGTTCTTTGATCCCTTCCATTGATTTTTCAAACCAGTCTTCCGGTTTCTGCTCTGACCATCCCGGATGTGGGAAGAAGAGCGGATATTCTTTCGAAACAATCTTTTTAATATCTCCTGTCTCATCCATCACCAGAAGTTTTACTGCTGATGTTCCAAGATCTACGCCTATGTATAACATCATTTACCTCCATAATCACTTTTGGGACTGAAAAATTCAGTCCCATCTATTACTTATTACCTGTCCGTTATTATCCCCATGGATTCTCTGTCGGATATTTTACCCCTGCCGGCTGGTTATAACCAATCTCATCTACCGGAACTCCGATATATTTGAATACTTCAAACAGTTCTTTTCCGAAATGTCCAAATGCAACAGCTCCGTGATGTGGGAATCCTTTTTCTACCAGTACGTGTCGATAGAATCTTCCCATCTCTGGAATTGCGAATACACCGATTGCACCGAATGATCTTGTCGCTACCGGAAGAACTTCTCCCTGTGCAACGTATGCACGGAGTTTGTTGTCTGCTGTGCTCTGCAGACGATAGAATGTAATATCTCCAGGCACGATATCTCCTTCCAGAGTTCCCTGTGTAACTTCTTCCGGAAGAGTTCTTGCCATGATCTTCTGGTATTTCATCTCGCAGAATGAAAGCTTGCTTGATGCAGTATTTCCACAGTGGAATCCCATGAATGTGTCTTTCTGTGTATAGTTGTATTTTCCTTCAATATCGTTCTTGTACATATCTTTAGGTACAGAGTTGTTGATGTCGAGTAATGTTACTGTATCCTGACTTACAACAGTTCCGATGAACTCACTTAATGTTCCGTAGATATCAACCTCGCAAGATACAGGAATTCCCTGTGCTGTCAGACGGCTGTTCACATAACATGGCACAAATCCGAACTGTGTCTGGAATGCAGGCCAGCATTTGCTTGTGAGTGCTACGTATTTGCGATATCCTTTGTGTTCTTCTACCCAGTCTTTTAATGTAATTTCATACTGTGCAAGTTTTGGAAGAATCTCCGGTTTCTTATTTCCGGCTCCAAGTTCTTCTTCCATTTCTTTTACGATTGCAGGGATTCTTTCATCTCCGGCATGCTTATTAAATGCCTCGAAAAGATCCAGCTCAGAGTTTTCTTCAATCTCTACTCCGATATTGTAAAGCTGCTTGATTGGTGCATTACATGCAAGGAAGTTCATCGGTCTTGGTCCGAAGCTGATGATCTTCAAATTCTGAAGTCCTACAACAGCTCTTGCAATTGGAAGGAACTCATGGATCATATCTGCACACTCTTTGGCATCTCCAACCGGATATTCCGGGATATATGCTTTGATGTTACGAAGCTGTAAATTATAGCTTGCATTTAACATTCCGCAATATGCATCTCCACGTCCATCTAATAAGTTATCTCCGCTTTCTTCAGCTGCTGCTACGAACATCTTCGGTCCATCAAAATGTTTTGCAAGTAATGTCTCAGAAATCTCTGGTCCGAAGTTTCCAAGATATACGCAGAGTGCATTACATCCTGCTTTCTTGATATCTTCCAGTGCCTGTACCATGTGGATTTCGCTTTCTACAATACAAATCGGACATTCATAGATCCCTTCTGTTCCGTATTTTTCTGTGTATGCTTTCATCAGATTCTTTCTTCTGTTAACAGAAAGACTTTCCGGGAAACAATCTCTGCTGACTGCTACTACTCCAATTTTTACTTCTGGCATATTGTTCATTGTGTGATTCCTCCTAAATATTTTATTTATAATTATTCTAACGGGTTTTCGTCCCGCTTTATTTCATCTGTAATACTTTTGCCGTTACACTGTTACATTGACTCCGCAAAGGCCGTTAAATGCGCCTTCGATCTCAGCTTCCTCATGTGCGATCAGCCATTTATTCTTTGCGGTAAGTAATCCATCTTCCGGCATCTTTCCTTCTGCTTTTTTGGCTTCCTCAATTGTCTTTTTCTGCACTTCTGTCAGTTCTGTATTCGTATCTTTCGGAAGTACAGCATCCAAGCAAAAGAATCAGATCATCTACGGCAATATCAAGCTCTGAGGAGCAGTGATATTCTACTGCATTTAATTTTTTATTATTACCGTTGCAGTATCCGATCTGGATCTCCAGTCCGCCGTAAGCACGTTCTTTCATCTCATCTGCAATCTTCTGACCTTCCAGTTCTTCAATCGATGGTTCATAGATTACTTCATCCAGTGGAAGTGGTGCATGCTCCATTGCTTTCAGAAGATCGGTCATATCATATCCTTCCAGAACTTTTCCGTAGGTCTTAAATTCTGCATCTGTTACTTTCAGAATCTCCATTTGCTGTGCATTTGTCGTTCTCTTATTTACAATGTCATTATATCAACCTGATTTTGTACTTACCACCTATAAATTAACCTGATTATGGCGATTTCTTATCTTTTTTCTGTCATTACAACTTACACCACTAAAATACCTTTAATTCTTTTTCCGATATTCACTCGGCAATACTCCATACTGCTCCTTGAATACCCTCGCAAATGCCTTACTTCCCGCAAATCCATTTTTTTCCGCAACCATACCAATCGAAAGATCCGTATTCATCAGATCATTATACGCATGCCGGAGTCTCAGATCGTCCAGATAGGTTTTATAACTCATCTGTGCATATTTCCGGAACATACGTGATAAATACGTCGGAGAATAATTAAATGTCCTTGCAATGCTTTCCAGCGAAAGTTCCTTGCTATAATTTTGTTTCATATAATCCGTAATTGTTGACAGCTTATTTAATTTTTTATTTGCACGTATCTTTTCCGCATCCAGATCCGTCTTGCGGTACTTACTTACCAACAGATACAGCAGACGGTAATACAGACTCTGAACCTTATATTCATATCCATTCTTCTTCTCCGCATATACATGATACATTTCTTCAAACAGACCCATCACCTCTTCATCCTGGATCCTGGAACTGTGAGAAAAATATATGAATCCGTCGTCTGTATAATATCTTTCGAATGTCGCAACCGGTATTTGTATGACCAGCGTTTTATTCTTTTTGGGCGCATAGATGGAATGCAATTCATTTGAATTCACAAGCATAAATTCTCCCGGATGAAGCGGATATCTCTTGTCATTCAGATAAAATTCCATCTCCCCATCAAATACTGCAAATATTTCTATTGATCTGTGCCAGTGTTTCTGGCGGATATATCCTCCTTGACTTCCCTCAAATATGAACATTTTAAATGGGAGATCATCGTTGGGCACAATGATCTCATGTGAATATTCCATACCCTTTTACTCCATATCATCATTTATTCATTTCAATTCTCAGAGTCCACCATTCAGCCATGCAGTCGCTCCGATATGCTGAACCGCCTCTGCGCCATAACGGTTTCCCTCTTTCGCACATCTTTTCACACCGTTTCCATCCAACAGTGCATTCAGAAATCCCGCCGCAAAGCTGTCTCCGGCTCCAGTTGTATCAATACAATTTACATTCTCTTCCGCAGCTATCCAACACTTTTCCACATCTGTCCGAATGTAACATCCCCGCTTTCCACATTTTATGATCACATTTCCCACACCTGTGGATTTTATGCATTCTGCTGCTTCTTCGACTGATTCCGTTTCCGTCAGAAGCATCGCCTCTTCATCATTTGGAAACAGATAATCAATATACGAAAAAGCTTCCGCCATATCTTCCAGCGTTTCGCCCTTTTTACGCTTTGTCATATCCGCACAGACAATTTTCCCCTGCATTTTTGCCTGTGAGAATATTTGCACTAATTTATCAGGACCAATCTTCGGAAATACAAATATGCTTGCAAAGCATACGATCTTTACACTCTCAGGAAATGGCATCTGGATATGTTCTACTTTCAGGCTTCGAAGTGTACCATGCGGATTCGTCAAGAAACTTCTTGTTCCATCTTGCTCCACAAGAACAATATTCATACCTGTCTTTTCATCTTTTTTGATGCACGCATCCCGTACCATGATCCCTGCATCATTGCAATGAGCCTGTATGAATTTTCCTGCATCATCCTGACCTATCACTGTTTCCAACTGAACTCTCCGCCCTTTTTTGGCAAGTATAGTGGCTTCATTTAATGCATCTGCCCCTGTCGTCATATGTATATCTTCTGTCGAATACGATCCCGTTTCAAATACTTTCACGTTTACAGGATATGCCAGAACATCAATAATTGCTGCTCCTATAATTACTATTTCCGGATTTTGCATACTGCTCTCCTCTTAATTTAATTTTATTTTATATTTTTAAGTATACATAACTGAATTATTTTCTTCAAGATTATTATATCCATCTGTCGAACTTTCACTGATCGTTTCTTTCTTAAGCCCAACAAGTTCTCTTGTATACTTTGGTATAACAAAAACCCCAGAGGTTTTAGCCTCTGGGGTATATATTTGAGTTAATATTCTGATAACAGATTATAATTACTCGATGATTGTAGCAACACGTCCTGATCCTACAGTACGTCCACCTTCACGATATCAGACCGGTGTATTGCGGTGTGCAAATGGTGATTTTTCGTGTGATTTGTGGGGGAAAATCCAGATTTTCCGTTGTGTCCGTGTGGTTTTGGGGGATTTTGTTATCATGGTGTTATCACACTATGCATTTTTTCAACAATTCTAAATTGATCTTTTATTCCATTTTCACATCACATTTCTTAATAACAATCACCACATTTAATTACGATTCTTTTTTAGTAAAATCAATAAACGGAATATTTAACGTTGGATACTTTGAACTATTAGTCATACTAGATACTATCGGTCTAATATAAGACAATAAAACAGCAGGAGCATTGATATTCAACAACTGTTTAGCCTTTTCTATTTCGACAGACTCATCCCAAGTAAAGTTAGCTCCCATTTTAACACATATCTCAAAAGGTTGTGAATCTGTCGAGTTACCTATACTTAGCGTCAATTTTACTAATGCCTCATTTCCCTCTAGCATCTGTACTTCTATATTAGATTGCATTGCAATCCCATCATATTTTCCTTCATCAAAATTCTGATTAACTGAAAACTCTATTTTTTCTAATTCTGGATTAGAAAATTGAAATTTACTACGATTCATAACCTCTCCTTATGCTGCATACGGCAAATTAGCACTAGTATCTTGATTAAACGAACCAGTCTCTAAGAAATTATATTCCATCTGGTTTTTATTATTTCTTATTCCCTGATTACAAATGTCTAATTCAAATTCATCATTAATTTCATATTTATCATCAGCAGGAAAAACAAACTCAAACTCAGAATTTTTGTTTGAGAGAACATATTCTTTGTCATAAACTTCTTTATAAAATTGGATATCCTGCTCTGTTGCCTTTTTTACTTTTTCTATACAGCTTTGTAAAAAAGTTAAACTTTTTTCCTTATTCATGTCTATTCCTCCTTAATTTCTTTTTCAACAATACATTCTTCATTACGTATACTATATATACATTTTATCCCCATTGTAGGTTCTGATTTCATAGATTGATAGTCAAATTTAAAAAATCCTTTATTGGGTGTGTGATTATATTTACCGTATACTTTTATTAAGTCATATTCTTCTTCAAAGTTTAACGTTTCGAATAGAAAATTAAGTTTTTTACCCACCGGTACATTGGAATCCAAATTACATAATTTGCAAATTTCCTGCCATAACTTCTCCATTTTCATATAAACTTCAAAATCTGTTAAATCAAGTAACTTATCCAAAACAGCATTTACAATCACAATGCTATATCGTTTGTCTTTATTTCTACTTTCTTGTTTATCCTTCCACCAATTAGCATTCCCTTTATTATCCCAGAAATACATACCTTTTCCAAGCCATATATCATCTTTTGAATTCTCACTTATAATAAGACTATTTTCTTCCTCTATAAACTTTTTGCATTTACTTTCTTCATCGCTATGAAATAAAATTATTTTCGACTCCACTCGTCAACCCCATTTCTCTTTAGTGGCTCACAGAGTACCATACTAACATATTTTTATATCCATTAATAATTGTTATTGCTATGGACGCTCAAAATATCCTTTATAAATTTAGATAAAACTATTTTTAGTGAACTGTATATTATTATACTATCATTCATGCAATTTTGCACTCTATTTATTTTACAAAGATTTTTTCTACCAAAATTCCAGCCATATCATTACGTATAATATTCTGCATTTGTCTATAGTTTTCTAATTCATCTGCGACACGTATATATTTGTCTAAGAAATCATCATGCGAAATAAGTTCTCTCTCTTGTTTATCTAAACTATGATATTCTTTTTCAAAAATCATTTTACAAATTTGTAATTTAGCTTCTTTGCTCAATTTTTCAAATTTAACATAATCATTAATTCTAAAAAACAATGGATCACCAATTCTCTGTCTTATAGCGTCTGGACTTAATTCATTAGATGTGCAAATAACAATAGCATTTCTCATATCAACTGAATAATTTTTATCTTTATACACGCCCTCGTCAAAAAACTGATAAAATGCACTCCATATTCCCGGATGTGCCTTATCAAATTCATCTAGCAAAATTACATTACTTTCCCTTTCCAACAGTTCTTTTGCAAAACTCCCTTTATTATGTTCTGATCCATATAAATATTCATAGAAATCGCCTGTTTGATACATAGATAATTGAAATCTACATATTTTTCCCCCAAGCAATTGACCTATAAACTTAGCAGTTTCCGTTTTTCCTACGCCAGAAGGACCATAAAACATCAACACCATTGGTTTATTTTTATTTTTCTGTTTATATAATTCATATAACGTAATTGCTAATCTTTTCTTTACTTTTTGCTGTCCTATAATAGTTTTATCGTATAATTGTAAAAAATGATTCAGCCTTTTTTTAGTCATTTTAGGATATTTATAATAATTGATTTCTAAAATATCTTTCGGATAATGACGAACAAGTTCATCTTTTACACAATCCGGAGGATTTTGCAAATACAACTCTTTTAATCCATTTCTCTTTTCATTTATTATCGCAACAAAATTTTGAATACCACCTTCCGTAATTCCAGAGTATGACATCGAAAATCCAACTACCTGATCTAATTTTGCCTCCATTGAAAATCTGGATTTCTTATTTAAATCGCTTACTTCAATCAATGTATCCAATAGAAAATAAGTTTCAGGAATATATTTATTGTATTCTCGATTGGGACCATAAAAAATAAATATCTTTTCCATTTAATCAACACCTGCAAGTATTATATCATAAATAGGCAATTGTTTACTATTATTCTCTTCATCTTTTTCCAATGAGGTAATCGTTTTGTGAGCAACTGGTTCAAATACTTTTGTAAAATCCAACTTTTCTTTTTCTCCTATTCCAACTTCAATGCCATAATATTTTAGATTCATTTGTAATAAATCTGTTATACCATAATTATTCTTAAAGGATCTATTATTAAATCTAAAAATAGATTCTTTTCCCTCTTTTTTCCCGATTACTTCATAATAACCCTTTCCCAATTTTAGCGTATCATACATTTTATTAATACGTATTGCCAAATTTTCATCTACTTTCAAATTTCCTTCTGTCATCCCTAAATATGGTGTTATTGTTTGAAAATAAGCAATTGAGTTTTCCATAATATATATTTGAAAATCTTTCAACTCTATAATCTCTGTACTATTTTCATCTAATATATCCAGAAAATCTGATAATGTTGTATTGGTAATAGTTGTTTTTATTAAATTTTGTCCCGATGTATATACACCAATATTAGAGTCAATTGCGGCATCACCTTTTACAAACAAGGAATTAAACAATAGCTTCAATTTTGCTCCGGCTTTTATCTCTCCATGACTTTCATATTTTTCTTTATCCTCATCTTCTATTACCAGCGCACCACCATTTTTCATCACTAAATAATCTGTTGCAGAATTTTCATCAAAATAAATTATTTTTTTCATATATACTTTTCTCCACTTCGTATTTTATTAATCATACCTTATAAATCAACAAAAAAATTATTCCGTTTTTGTAATCGAAAAGAGCCAGCACTTAATCTACTTATTATTCCAACTACAGATTTTTCCTTTAACCTAGTGACAAAACTACAATATAATCTTCTATTTTCCACAAATTAAATCAATATTTTCTCGCAATGAACTGTTTTGTTTATATCGATTCCATAATCTCTTGATTACATCTTTATAATAATTTATATCACTTTTCAAATAATCCGATGGTGCAAGAGTTCTTTGCTCTTCTTCAGCCTTGTATAACGCACTATCAAAACAATATCCTAAAACTTCATCTCCTATAACAGAAAATATCTCCATAAAAATTTCTTCTTCATTTTGTAATTTCACAGATATAAGTTTTTCGATATTCCCCATATTTCTGATTGCAATCTTTAAATCATCTACATTATTTAGCATTCCCGCAATCGTATCATAGGAAAATACTCCATAATTGATTTTACATAAAAATGTTACACAAGCATACTGGAAAGTTCTACCATTTTTCATCATTGGCAACACTGTTTTTTCATCATATCCTTTATCCTTAATGTAGACCTTAACAAATTTGTCATAATAATACGACATTTTCAATAAGTCTGCGATTACACCCTCTTTTGCATCTTGTCCAAAAATAGAATAGTAATACTCATCATTATACATTCTCTGAGAATTACTACGAGCTGATCCAGGCATCTGTAAAACTGCTGCTAAGCCCAACTTTCCAACCTGTTCAAGTGTTGCTGTTTGATAAGGTTCTGCATATTGTTTTGGTGTTTTATCGCCTTTTTTAGTAATGTAGTACACTTGGCATCTATTGAGTCGTTCTTTTAATCTAATTTGTTCCGGAGTATTAGCTTTTAAATCTGCTTTTTTTACAGGTTTCTGAGAATTAGTCGCCTCAGCTATCTCCAATGCAAATTTATCCTTCATCTGAGTAGTATTTCCTTTTGATTTAACCACTTTGCATTGGAGATAAAAGTCTTTTTCAATATCTAACTTTCCAATTCGATTTGTTGTCTGACCACCATTTACAATCGAAAAATTCCATAATTTTATTTCTTTTCCATCAATTTCATAATCATCACAGATAATTAAAATTCCATTATTTTTATACCAAAAATTTTCAGGTTCTTTATGTATAGTTTTTTCAATTCCTGTATCAACAGCCTTTTGTCTTACGTAATATCGTAAGTTCATTCCAAGTAAACCATTTCTTCTTCTATTTTGAAGCTCTTGCAATGATAAAGCAGAAATATTAACAATTATTGAATCTTCATATTTCAAATAATTATTTTTATCATCAATCGCAATTTTATCATAATCTACACATAACTTTCCGTTATCGCACAATTCAATCTGTGCTTCTATGTCTGATCGAAAGTTCATTTCCAAATCGTACTTGCCAAAATAATCTCTCATGGATTTATCTAATTTATTACGTTCCCTTTTATTTTTTGGTTGGTACGATGTGAAAAATACAATTCGAATATTCGCATTATCTTCCATTTGGCTAGTTGCATTTCTATAAGCTGTAACTAATTTATCATTAAATTCTGATATTTTATTACTTTGAAGTTTTTTCAACGTTTCATTAATCTTATATAATTCCCCTGCAACGTTATCTGTTCCTAATGCTGTATTTTCATAAAATTTACTTTGAACAATTATCAGATCATTCCCTTCACTCGTAGGATCATTAAAAATTGCATCTATACCTCCATCATTAGCACCATCAGTCAAAAATTCCTCGATTACATCTTGGTCGAAAGAAATACCAGATTCACTATAAAAAAAGTATTTTATACATAACAATGTAAATATATGATAATTTTGATACTTCCCAAAAGTAGGGTATTTCTCCTTCATTGTTTCTATATGGTATTCGAAAAAATCTTGACTCATAGCATTTATCTCCTTTGTACTTTTCCTATATCTATATCAATATTATGGCTCATATCAGCTATTTTGACAAGATCACATGTATTCTATTTTCAAGATTTCCCTACTATTTTAATAAATTTTTTAGCACTACCTCTTCTGCAACATTCTTGATATTATTCATCCTCCGCACCCATTCCATCTGATCCTGCATCTTCAGTTCTTCTGTCACGCCCCACTGTTCAGCCATCTGTTCCACCAGCATCTCAACTTTTTCTCTTGCTTCTTTGTCTACCTGATTCAAATGCTCCGTCAGTTTCCCGGTCAGTACCAGATATTGATACCTGGCACTCCTGTGTTCCTTCAAAAACTGTTTTCGCATTATTCCATACTTTCCATATGTAGGTTCTTCCTCATTGATTTCCAGGTCTGGCAGATAATAATCTCCATGCAGTGTGTAGTTCAGTCCGTTCTTTTCATCATAAATCTGTTTCTTCATATTCTTACAACTCCATTCCTCTGTACTTTGCTTTATTCTTCTTAATTTTTGCATTGCGTTCTTCACTTCGTTCTCTTGCCCATTGTATACGGTCACCTATTTTTTTCGGCATCTGCTCTTTCTGTTTTTTCGCTTCATGTTCCGTCTGCATCTGGATATCGTCCTGCACCAGTCGTTCTACCATATCTTTCCCCAACATGCGTAAAAGTCGGTTATACCTGTCTGCAATTCCCTGTAGTATTTCTTTCTCACCAGACAATTTCTGATAATCTTTCTGAACTTCTGCCAGTTCCTTTTTTGTTTTTTCATGCTCTTGCTTTTTCTTCTGAAACTTACTTTTCCAACTATCTCTTTCTCTTGTGAGTTCTTTCACCTGTGCAGCCATCGCACCGATTTTGTTTTTCATTTCAATGAATAATGGTTTTATTTTCTTATCCCGGTAAGTTACCGCACGTTCCAATGCTGTAGCTTCCGGCAGAAATGTTTTAATCATTCCATATTCTTTTATTTCCTTACTGACATTATCTATCACTGGTTGCAGGAATTCTCTTCTGTCCTCCAGTTTTTTCAATTCCGTTTCTACTTTCTCCGCACGTTTTTCCGCTATCTCTTTATCTTTCTGGAACTGAATTTTTTCTTCTTCCAGTAGCTTAATATCTGCCCTTGCTTCTGCAATCTGAGAAGTCAATCCTTCATTCTCTGATGTCAGATTTTCTTTTTCCTGTTCCAGTTCCTGCACTTCCTTTTTGCGTTCTTTTTTCTTGAAATTGTAAACATCCAGATGCTCTTCATGTGTGCCTTTCTGTTCCCATTCAATTCCATGCTGCATTGCAATTTCTGCCAGCACTTCTTTTTCATGATTTATCCACTGGTTCAGTTCTGTATCATGCTTATTTCCACCTTGAAATCCAAGACTTTTCAATGCCTGTTTCAGTGAAACTCTGGTATCCATTCCTTTTCCCTTCCAGTTGGTCACATAAGGAACAAAGTCAATGTGCAGATGCGGAGTAGCTTCGTCCTGATGCAGATAGCAGCTAAATACCCGAAGTGTCGGATTCCGCTTCTGGAAGTCTTTCACATATTCGTCCAGTATCTTTACAGCCAGATTTCCTTCTGATGTTCCCACTGCCATATCCTCACGATTTCCTATCTGGAAGATCACTTCATGGAACAACTTCTCCTGTTTGCCCTGTCGGATTTTTTCATAATAATTTGCAATCTGTCGGTCCTTTCTTTTCCCGACATTGTATCTCTCAACCGCATCGTCAAACAGCTCTTTATAAACTTCCTTCAGATTCTCATTCTTATAACAAATGTTCAGTTGTACTCTGTCCGGATCTACATTTTCTGCTACAAAATCCCGTCTGTTATGAGCCAGTGAACCGGCTCCGATCATGCCACTGATTGTTCTTTTCATCATAAATTTTCTCACCTCTTTTCTGTTTGAGTGCCAGATATGACACATAATTTTTATTTACGCCAGACATGGCGATATTTAAGAAACTTTCGCCGGATACGGCGGTTTTGTTACTTTTGTCAAAAGTAACGCAAAAGCACTTTCGACAGCCGTACCGTCCATCAAAAGTCCCCTTGCGCCCTGCCGGGGGCATAACGTCCGGTAGACGTCTGCTTTACACCAGCCGAAGCGGATCATAGACCTATTTATCCAGGTATCCTCGCCTGCACATATTCCAAATCTCCACAATAAGGCGTTCCCACCAGATACCATTCTCTTGCCAGATTCATCTCCATTCTGGTCTGTACCCATTCATCATCTATCAACACTTCCAGTCCTTCTCCACAGTGAAATCCTGTATCAATCCATAAGTCTGATGATAATAATCCATATCTTCCATTGCTGCTGTTATATCCCAATCTTCCCTGTTTCATCATTTTCTGCTCCTTTCCAGTCTGTAAACGTAATCTGTAAACGGGGCTTAAAAGAATTTAAAAGTTAACTTTTTAAGTTTTTTCTTAAAGTTCCGTTTACATCGTTTACAACAATCTTTACTCAAACGGTATTTCCAACTGTTCCGGTACTTCCATAAATCCGTCTTTATCTTTCTTCACAAAATCTTCCATCCGTTTCCATGACCGCTGTATTCCATATTCCTTTCCGAACCGATGTGTACCATGTGGTTTCCAGCCTACAATCGCATTGTTCATAATATTGGCAATCTCTTTACCTTCCCACTGTTTCATTTCTCCGGTTCGATGTAGCGCTTCATCGAACAGAATTCTGGTGCATACATACTCGTCATCGTAGTCATCAAGAAATGCCTGTATGATTCCGGCATTGGTATCCTCTGGCATAAATTCTTTCTGCAAACGCTTTGCCTCTTCCTCAATTTCTTTTGTAAATCCTAAGAATATATTTCCCTGTCGATACAGTACCATTGCCTCTGCCCAGGCCTGTTCGATATAGGCTTTGCTCTCTTCTTCATTATCCAGAATATGAACTTCTGCTTTCGACATATCTGTCATTACCGGAGCAAATCGTCTGTTTCCGGTTCTGTCCAGCGGAAGGAAATTCAGATCATTTGAAGTACCACAAAATACACACTGTCGTGGTCTGTCTTCCGGGTGAACTTCATAAGGTACTTTGTAAGTTTCTTTCTGTCTGCTCAAAAACGATTTTATCTGTTCAATATTCTTTGCTGTGATAGTTGCCTTCATTTCCCCCATTTCGATAATCCAGTGATTCTGCAGTTTTCTGTAAATATTTTCATCATCCAGATGATCCAGATTGTCGCTGAACCATTCTTCTTTTATCGCCAGATATTTGAAAAACGTAGACTTTCCGGCTCCCTGACTTCCAACCAGGCACAGCATAATGTCATATTTTATTCCTGGTTCATAAATTCTTGAAATCGCTGCCAGCATGTGCATTTTCATTACTCCGATTGTGTATTTGCTCTTTTCTGCTCCCAGGAAATGCGGAAGCATATTTTCTATTCTTGGAATTCCGTCCCAAACTAGGCTCTCCAGATAATCTCTGATTGGGTGATATTTATTTTCATTGGAAACAATATCTACTCCCGCTTTGATCACACGCTCGCTTGTCAGTTCATAATTTTCTTCCAGATACATCTTCAAATTATTTTCATCAGTATCTGTAACCGTAGGACTGTTATTTCTCCGTTCCCAAGGCACCTCTTTCACAATGTCCATTCTTCCGGAAAGCTCATTTCGTTTAATCGCTTTTTTCAGCACTGGATCTTTTTGTAATACGGTTACACAATTTCTGATTGTCTGCTTTGTTCTTCCTTTATCCGTATGCTCCAACATATCATTGACATCTTCTGTTGTAAGCATCTCCTCGTTCACAATATCTTCTAATTCCATTAAGGACTTCTCGCTGATATTCGTTAATTCTTTCTTCAATTTTTTCAACCTCCCTTCTCTTCATCTTGAAAAACTCTACAATCTCTTCTCCTGTTCCAAACATCAGCACGTCCAGATAGTCATTTATCTTTCTTTCATTTGCCAATGCCTCCGTAAATAATTCATGCCACTCTTCTTCTGGTTCTGGTTTGTAAAACTCTTTCCAGAACTGAATCCATTTCAGATATCTGATCAGCACGTCTGTTGCATGTTTCAACCACTGTTCCAGTTTTTCTCTGATCATCACAACTTTCGACTGCTTTCGTTTTAAGATATCCCTGTTTCGGGGCGTCCTTTCATATTTGCTTCTGTTTCCAACTTTAATATCCAGTCCAAAATCTTCTACCAGCTTTTTCGCAGCTTCATACTGTGATATTCCAAATAACCTTGCTGTAAAATCTATTGCATCGCCACCCACTCCACATGCAAAGCAATGATATATTTTATCTGCCTTCATACTTGGATGCCGGTCTTTATGAAACGGACAACATGCCATTCCATTTCTTTTTACTTTAATCCCATAATGCTCCGCAGCCTGTCTGGCTGTCACACATTCTTTTACCTGTTCAAATAATGTCACTTCTACCTCCTGCCCCTCCGAGCAAGTCTCCGATGAACAGATATTCGGGAATTGTTGTATCTTTCAATTCGTGATATACTTAATCTGCCAAGATGGTATATCAGTGAATCTGATTATCAGAGAACTTGCTCAGATATTTTATCTGGGCTTTTTCTTTTTGTCTGTCAGTAGTCATAGCTTTTGCTCCTTACACAAATCTCCTTGTAGGAATAATAATGATTTCAAATTTGCTTCCGTCCTCTAATTCAAGAAGAATCACATAATCTGAATCCCGATCCGGTAAAATGGAACTTATTTTCAGCTTCTTACTGTAGTTAATTGCATCAAATATTTTTCCGACTACTTTCTTTGTTTTCATTTGCTTCTTTTCCTCCGTATTAACGTTTATTGTCCAGCATCTCAGCAACTTTTTTCTGCTGTGACGGGTACAGATGCCCATAAGTGTTCAATGTCATCTGAATGTCTTTGTGCCCCAGCCTTTCCTTGATAATCAGTGGTTCTACGCCCTGGTAGATCAGATATGCCACATGGCTGTGACGGATATCGTGCACTCTGATTGGTTTTACACCGGTCAGTGCTTCATATTTCTTAAGACGTTTCTGCAGTGTTCTCGCCACAATCGGGAACAACCGCTGATCTTCTGGAAATCCATAATGTTTCTTCGCATACTCCTGCACCTCTTCCTTAAGAAAATTGGGAATATCAATGGTACGGACTGAATTCTCTGTTTTTGGAGTATCAATCACATCTCTTTTCCTGATCCGGTTATACGTCTTATTGATATGCAGGAGATTTCCACTCATATCAAAATCTGAAAGACTCAATGCCAGAAGCTCTCCTTCCCTGATTCCTGTCCAGAACAGAATTTCAAATATCAGATAATCCTCACTCCCCGGCTCAAACCCGGCGATAAATCTGTCATATTCTGCTTTCGTCCAGAATTCCAGCTTATTTGCATCCGATTTCCCCATCTTTTTTACTTTCTTACATGGATTTTCCTTCAGATTGTAAATTTTCTGTGCATGGTTAAACAGTGCATTTAACTGATTCTGAATCATACGCTCATAAGTCTTGCTGTATCCTTTTTCCTGAATGGTGTTCTGCCACTGGATAATCTCTGCCGGTGTAATCTCATTCATTTTTCTTGTTCCAAAATACGGAACAATGTGCTTGTTCATCATGTGCTGCTTATTACGGATTGAATTTTCTTTCAGTTCATTCTTTTTATCTTCAAAATAGACTTGAATAAAACTGTTCATCTCCATTTTCATATCCGCTGCAGTTTTTCTTATGAATTCCTTTTCATAATTTAATGCTTCTTTCTTTGTCTTGAACCCTCTTTTCAGCTTCTGTGTTTTCTTTCCTGTCCAGTCAATATAGCGGAAGCTCACATACCAGGTTCCCTGTGTTTTGTCTTTGTAAGCTGACATCTTAAAACCTCCTTCATACTGCTCTCTGAGAGCATCCATAAAATTTTGTTTCCCAGTAGGGACGTGGAATCTTTCCACGAACTGCTACATATCCTTCCTTTGCCAGTTCATTATTGAGCTGCTTCAGAATAGAATATGCTTTACTGCGTTTCACACCTAATTCTTCCATGACATCATCAACGGTCATCATATAATTAGTTCTCATATCGTCCTCCTTTCCAGTCACTTTTGTGACTCTTTCTTTGTTCTCTTATAATAATTCACTTTTGTGAATTTGTCAATAAACATTTGCGAATTTATTTTTTCCATTCCATACCTATCGCTTTCGTATCAACAATTTGTTAAATCTCACTCTTTTGTATCATTCACTTTTGTGCTAGAATAGAAGCACAAATATTATTAAGGAGGCAGCATTATGATTGGTAAAAAAATTCGGGCATTCCGGGAATTTAGAGGATACAGTCAGATACAATTAGCCGAGCTGTCCGGCATTAACGTAGGAACGATCAGAAAATATGAACTGGGAATTCGGAATCCAAAACCGGATCAGTTAGAAAAGATAGCAACTGCACTGGGATTAAATGTTAGTGTTTTTCTGGATTTTAATATTGAAACAGTCGGAGATGTGCTCTCCCTGCTGTTTTCTATTGATGATTCAGTGAACCTCTCACTTGCTGAGATGCCTGATCAGAAGATTTCACTGACGTTCGATAATCCTACAATGCAGGACTTTTTCAGGAAATGGTGTCAATTTAAAAATGTCTATGAAAAGGAAAAAGCTGAAATATTAGCTATCGAAAATGAAGATAAAAGACAGGAAGAATTGGATAAGCTGAACGCTACCCTGGAAGAATGGAAACTGCGTGCTATGGGAACTACGATAGGTTGTCATACCATCGTTAAGAAGGGCACTGAAGGCAATGACATCAAGACATATGATCTGACTTAATTTTGCGCATAAGAAAAAGAGCTCACGAAGAGCTCTTTATTTTTGGTGGTCTGGGGGAATTGCTTATCATTCCATGCTACCATTACACCATATCGCCGCAAATACCCAGACCTACTAATAAGATTTCTTTTTTCATAATATCAATTCCTTTCTTGTAAATGCACTTTTCGATGTCATATACTATTCCCGAAATCATAGAACTCAAAAGAATTCCTAATATGGTGGCGATATCTGGAATCGAACCAGAGCCTATTGCTATCTTTGTTATAGTGGTAGTATAGCATTGATTTCAAATTTGTCAATCCGCTTTCAGGATTTTGTTATCATTCTGTTATCACATACGGTTGTCAGGATACTCTCCCGGCAACCGTTTTTCTATGCTGTTCGTTATTCTTTTCCGCTTTTTTATATATTTCCAGGCAACAGAAAAACCCGTAGAACCGAAGTTCTACGGGTATCTTACGTTTGGACACAACGTTATCTTACGATAACAAATCTATATTCAGATTGTATTACTCGATGATTGTAGCAACACGTCCTGATCCTACAGTACGTCCACCTTCACGGATAGCGAAACGAAGTCCCTGCTCCATAGCAACTGGGTGAATCAGTTCGATTGTCATTTCTACGTTGTCACCAGGCATGCACATTTCAACACCTTCTGGAAGTTCGCAAACACCTGTAACGTCTGTTGTTCTGAAGTAGAACTGTGGACGATAGTTGTTGAAGAATGGAGTATGACGTCCACCTTCATCTTTTGTCAGAACGTAAACCTGAGCTGTGAATTTGTGATGGCATGTTACTGAACCTGGTTTACAAAGAACCTGTCCTCTTTCGATTTCTGTTCTCTGGATACCACGAAGAAGAGCACCGATGTTGTCACCAGCCTGAGCTTCATCAAGAAGTTTACGGAACATTTCAACACCTGTTACAACTGTCTTCTTAGTCTCTTCGTGAATACCAACGATTTCTACTTCGTCAGATACATGAAGAACACCACGCTCTACTCTACCTGTAGCAACTGTACCACGTCCTGTGATAGAGAATACGTCCTCTACTGGCATAAGGAATGGCTTATCTGTATCACGCTCTGGATCTGGGATATAAGAATCTACAGCATCCATGAGTTCCATGATCTTGTCTCCCCACTCTGAGTTAGGATCTTCAAGAGCTTTAAGAGCTGATCCCTGGATGATTGGAGTATCATCTCCTGGGAATTCATACTCGTCAAGGAGTTCACGGATTTCCATTTCTACTAATTCAAGAAGTTCGTCATCGTCAACCATATCACATTTGTTCATGAATACAACGATGTAAGGAACACCTACCTGACGAGAAAGCAGGATGTGCTCTCTTGTCTGAGCCATAACACCATCAGTAGCAGCTACAACAAGGATAGCTCCATCCATCTGAGCAGCTCCTGTGATCATGTTCTTTACGTAGTCAGCATGTCCTGGGCAGTCAACGTGTGCATAGTGACGTTTCTCTGTCTGGTACTCAACGTGAGCTGTAGAAATTGTGATACCACGTTCTCTCTCTTCTGGAGCTTTATCGATATCTTCAAAGTTCTCTGCTGTGTTTCCTGGTACTCTTGCTGCAAGTGTCTTTGTGATAGCAGCTGTAAGAGTTGTTTTACCGTGGTCAACGTGACCGATAGTACCGATATTACAATGCGGTTTTGTTCTTTCAAATTTAGCTTTAGCCATTTTGAATATCCTCCTTAATTTAGTGCCATATGGCATATTAACAAATTGTTCGTTTGCTCGGCTACATTTGATTATATTTCAAATGTAGCACTTTTTCAAGCATTTTATAAATAATTAGTCATTTTTGCTGGATAAAATCTTTTCCTGTACTGACTTCGGTACTGGCTCGTATTTCTCGAAGAACATTGAGTAGTTACCACGTCCCTGTGTTCTGGAACGTAAGTCTGTAGAGTATCCAAACATTTCTGACAATGGAACGAATCCACGAACGATCTTTCCGCCGCCGAGGTCATCCATACCTTCGATACGTCCACGACGTGAGTTAATGTCTCCAATAACGTCACCCATGTACTCTTCCGGCATAGTAACTTCTACTCTCATGATAGGCTCAAGAAGAACTGGAGATGCCTTCTTCATAGCGTCCTTAAATGCAAGAGAACCTGCAATATGGAAAGCCATTTCACTTGAATCGACTTCATGGTAAGATCCGTCATATACGTTAGCCTTAAGACCTACAACTGGGAATCCTCCAAGGATACCAGACTGCATAGCCTCTTCGATACCTTCACCTACAGCTGGGATGTATTCCTTCGGAATAGCTCCACCAACTACAGTAGATTCGAATTTGAATGTTTCCTCACCGTTAACATCCATTGGCTCAAATTTAACTTTACAGTGTCCGTACTGTCCACGTCCACCTGACTGTTTAGCATATTTGCTATCAATGTCAACTGGTTTTGTAAATGCTTCTTTGTAAGCAACCTGAGGAGCACCTACGTTAGCTTCTACCTTGAATTCACGAAGAAGTCTGTCTACGATGATTTCAAGATGGAGCTCTCCCATTCCGGCGATGATTGTCTGTCCAGTTTCCTGATCAGTATGAGCACGGAATGTAGGGTCTTCTTCAGCCAGTTTTGCAAGAGATTCACCAAGTTTACCCTGGGAAGCTTTTGTCTTAGGCTCGATAGCAAGCTCGATAACTGGTTCTGGGAATTCCATTGATTCCAGAATTACAGGATGCTGCTCGTCGCAGATTGTGTCACCTGTTGAAGTGAACTTGAATCCGATTGCTGCTGCGATATCTCCTGAATATACTTTATCAAGCTCCTCACGCTTGTTGGCATGCATCTGAAGGATACGTCCAACACGCTCTTTTTTATTCTTTGTAGCATTCAATACATAAGAACCTGAGTTCATTGTACCAGAGTAAACTCTGAAGTATGCCAGCTTACCAACGAATGGGTCTGTCATAATCTTGAATGCAAGTGCTGAGAATGGCTCTTCGTCTGAAGAATGTCTTACAACATCGTTTCCATCCTCATCCACACCTTCGATTGGTGGGATATCTGTTGGTGCAGGCATGTACTCAACGATTGCATCAAGGAGCTTCTGTACACCTTTGTTTCTGTAAGCTGATCCACAGCAAACAGGAACTGCTGTACACTCGCAAGTTGCTTTTCTGAGTGCTTTCTTCATATCATCGATAGATGGTTCTTCACCTTCGAGATACTGCATCATCAGATCATCATCAAGATCGCAGATCTTTTCTACCATTTCTGTATGGTAAAGTTCTGCGTCGTCTGCCATATCTTCCGGGATATCTGTAACTGTGATGTCATCTCCCTTATCATCGTTGTAGATGTAAGCTTTCATTTCCATCAGGTCAATGATTCCCTTGAAGTCGTCTTCTTTACCGATTGGTAACTGAAGACAAATAGCGTTCTTTCCAAGTCTGGTCTTAATCTGGTCTACTGCATTGTAGAAATCAGCACCCAGGATATCCATCTTATTGATGAATGCCATTCTTGGTACATTGTATGTGTCAGCCTGACGCCATACGTTTTCTGACTGAGGCTCAACACCACCCTTAGCACAGAAGACGCCGACAGCGCCGTCAAGTACACGGAGTGAACGCTCAACCTCTACGGTAAAGTCAACGTGTCCCGGAGTATCAATGATGTTGATACGGTGCTCAAGAGCTCCCTTTTTCGGTTTTGTGAACTCTTCAAGTGTCCAGTGGCATGTTGTAGCCGCAGAAGTAATTGTGATACCTCTTTCCTGCTCCTGTTCCATCCAGTCCATGGTAGCAGTACCTTCGTGAGTATCTCCAATCTTATAGTTAACACCGGTATAGTACAGGATACGCTCGGTAAGAGTTGTCTTACCAGCATCGATATGCGCCATAATACCGATATTTCTTGTTCTCTCTAATGGATATTCTCTTCCAGCCAAGATTTTTTCCTCCTATAATTAGAAACGATAATGAGCAAATGCTTTGTTTGCTTCTGCCATCTTGTGCATGTCTTCTTTCTTCTTTACAGATGCGCCTGTGTTATTTGCTGCATCCAGGATTTCGTTAGCCAGTCTTTCTTCCATTGTCTTCTCTCCTCTAGCACGAGAGTATACTGTCAGCCAACGAAGTGCAAGAGTCTGTCTTCTTTCAGGTCTAACCTCGATTGGTACCTGGTAGTTAGCTCCTCCGATACGTCTAGCCTTTACCTCAAGTACTGGCATGATGTTATTCATAGCCTCTTCAAATACTTCGATAGCTGGCTTTTCGGCTTTTGCTTCAACTCTTTCAAACGCTCCGTATACGATCTTCTGTGCAACACCCTTCTTACCATCAAGCATAATGTTGTTGACAAGCTTGGTTACCACTTTATTGTTGTATACTGGATCCGCTAATACGTCTCTTTTCTGAGTATGTCCTTTACGTGGCACGGTCCTTCCCTCCTTAAACATCTTAATTTAATTCATCGGTACTCACATGTGTCTTTCTAATGATACTGTGTAGTGCATAGGGCATACAATATATATACCTTGCAACTTACATAATCATAGTTCTGTTTGTGATTACATTTTTAATTGGTTCGAAATCTTATCTATGCTTTACGCAACAGATTTATTTCTTATCTTTTGGTCTCTTAGCGCCGTATTTAGAACGAGCCTGTCTTCTCTTAGCAACACCTGCTGTATCAAGTGTTCCTCTTACGATATGATATCTTGTACCTGGAAGGTCTTTTACTCTTCCTCCACGGATCAAAACAACGCTATGCTCCTGAAGGTTGTGTCCTTCTCCTGGGATGTAGCTTGTTACTTCGATTCCGTTAGACAGACGTACTCTGGCGATCTTTCTAAGAGCTGAGTTAGGTTTCTTAGGTGTAGCAGTCTTAACAGCTGTACAAACACCTCTCTTCTGTGGAGCAGAAGTATCAGTGCTTCTCTTCTTTAAAGAGTTGTATCCTTTCTGAAGTGCCGGTGCTGTAGACTTCTTTACAGATGTCTGACGTCCTTTTTTTACTAACTGGTTAAATGTTGGCATTTCTTTCACCTCCTACGATTATAATAAGTTGCTTATTCATCTTGTGAATAGTCGTACATCAAAACAAAACGTTCCTATGCACGCTTGTTTAGTTTATTACGAATCATGATACTTGTCAAGGGATTTCCCTTGATTTTTTCATGTTTTCTGCCACTTTTTTCTTAGTTTTTACAAGATTTTTTCTTTTCCTTATATTTTACGATTTCATGCTTTATCAAGCTAAATACTAATACTCCCGCCAATACACCGGCACTATCGATGCATACATCTCTGAACTGGCAGCTCCTGCCCGGCACAAACAACTGATGTAATTCGTCACTTGCCGCATATGCTGTACCTGCACACCAGCAGATCAGCATGGACCGTTTCCCGCTGTCTTCCGAAAAAGAATACGCCGTCCCCAGTATCAGCACACCAAGGACCGCGTACTCTGTTGCATGCGCACATTTGCGTACCGGGAAATCAATCATTTTCGCAAACTGCTCCTGCCGTTCTTCTGACCAGGATGTAAATTGCGGGACTATCAGCCTCCCGATCTCTTTTCCTACCGAATGGCTCATTCCCTCCGATTCTACCGCTTTTTTAGCCGAAAAAGAAAAAATCACTGACATCCAGATGATCGTAAAGATCAGCCAGATTATTCCTGTCTTTTTTCTCTTCATCCTGTTTTCTGTCATATTTTTTCCTGTCTTTTTGATTCTTTACTATGCCTCGGATATCTGACTCCGGATTTTATGCCTGCAGATCTGAGAACAGATCTTTTCGATATACGCCATCTGCGATCAATTTTGCAAATGACTCTACTACAACAGGTTTATCTTCTTTATAAGTAACACCAAACCATTTATCCTGTGTCTCCAGAAGTTTGACACTTACTTTTCCTTTTTTCAAAAGCTCGTCAATATAGATTGGAAGCAGGTATTCTCCTTTCAGTTCTTTTGCTTCGTCTCCCTTGATATTTTCAAAGAATTCTACAAAGCCTTCTTCCAAAAGTCCCACAAATTCCGGTGTCAATCCCCACATATTCATAGATACATGCGAATTCACATTTATTTTATTTCCCTGTGATTCTGCTCCGTCCTCTGTTTTTTTGATTTCATAGGTTTCCATAACATCCGTCAGATAATCATTCTCATCCACTGCACAGATTCCTCTTGTAACAGTTCCATTATCACTTAAAGTATTACCAAGAATAAAACCTGCCATGCAGAGTTCTTTCGATCTTTCCGGAGTATAATTATTAATCAGAAATTCATGGATCTTTACAAATGCTTCTTTTCCATAATAATCATCTGCATTGATAACAACAAACGGTTCTTTGATGATGTCTTTACACACCAGAACTGCCTGTCCCGTTCCCCATGGTTTATTTCTATCCACAGGTTTTTTGATTCCTTCCGGAAGATCATCTAATTCCTGATAAGCGTAAGCGAATTCTACGTTCAACCTATTACAGATTCCTTCGATACGCTTTCCGATCGCGTCATGAAATGCTTCCTTAATATCCTTACGGATGATAAATACAACTTTATTAAATCCGGTTGCAATTGCATCATGGATAGAATAATCCATAATAATCTCTCCATTCGGGCCAACCGGTTCTAACTGCTTGATTCCACCACCGAAACGAGACCCCATTCCCGCAGCCATGATGACTAATGCTGTTTTCATAGTCTTCTTTCTCCTTTATTCATTTGTCTTTTTCACGGTTAGGATTAGTATAGCACAATTTCGGGACCTATTCTACTGTTACACTCTTCGCAAGGTTTCTCGGCTTATCTACATCAAGCCCTTTTGCCACAGATACATAATATCCAAGTAACTGGAGCGGAATCACTGCAAGTGATGTTGCAAAGTGTGGATCTGTCTTTGGAATATATACAGAGAAATCTGCATTTTCTTCAATATTATAGTGTCCAAATGTCGTAAGACCCATCAGATATGCGCCACGGCTCTTACACTCTACCATGTTACTCAGTGTCTTTTCATATAATGCCGGCTGAGTCAGTACTCCGATAACGAGTGTACCGTCTTCAATCAGAGAAATCGTTCCATGTTTTAATTCTCCTGCTGCATATGCTTCAGAATGAATATAACTGATTTCTTTCATCTTAAGACTTCCCTCTAATGAAATTGCATAATCAATTCCACGTCCGATAAAGAAAATGTCTTTTGCATTCACCTGTTTGGATGCAAACCACTGAAGTCTTTCTTTGTCTTCAATGATTCTGCTGATCTTATCCGGAATCGTCTTCAGTTCTTCGATATATCCAGTATACTGTTCCTCTGTAATCTGACCTCTGATCTTAGCAAACTGAATTGCCAGTGTGTAAGTTGCGATCAGCTGTGTACTGTACGCTTTTGTTGTTGCAACCGCAATCTCCGGTCCTGCAAGTGTATAGAATACATTATCTGCTTCTCTCGCAATAGATGAGCCGATCACGTTCACAATTCCAAGTGTCTTTACACCCTGTTTCTTAGATTCTCTGAGGGCTGCAAGACTGTCGGCAGTCTCTCCTGACTGACTGATGATAATAACCAGTCCCTTAGGATCGAGGATCGGATTACGATATCTGAACTCTGATGCAAGTTCTACACGTACCGGGATTCTTGCCAGGTCTTCCATAACATACTGTGCTGCCACTCCGACATGATATGCAGATCCACACGCTACAATATAGATCTGGCTGATCTCTTTAATCTCTTCTTCTGAAAGTCCGACTTCTGAAAGATCGATCGCACCGTCTTTTACAACAGAATTCAGAGTATCTGAAACAGCCTTCGGCTGTTCATGGATCTCTTTGATCATAAAATGCTCATATCCAGCTTTTTCTGCTGCCTCTGCATCCCATTCAACTGTTTTTAATTCTTTTTCGATCTCATCGCCATCCAGATTATAGAATGTAATCTCTCCTTTGCGGACACGTGCCATCTCCTGGTTTCCAATATAATATACATCTCTTGTATATTTCAGGATCGCAGGAACATCTGAACCGATATAAGATTCTCCGTTTGCAACTCCTAAGATCATCGGGCTGTCTTTTCTTGCTACATAGATTTCTTCCGGATAATCTTGGAACATCATTGCAAGTGCATATGATCCACGAATACGCACAAGTGCATGATTAATTGCATCTACCGGTGTTCCTTCATATTTTTTATAATAGTAATCTACCAGTTTTACTGCTACTTCTGTATCTGTCTCTGAGTAAAATGTATATCCTTTTCGTACAAGTTTATCTTTTAATTCCTGATAATTTTCGATGATACCATTATGAACAGCTACTACATTTCCGTCATCACTTTTATGCGGATGTGCATTGTTCTCAGACGGTTCTCCATGAGTTGCCCATCTGGTATGTCCGATACCACAAGTTCCTTTTACAGTTTCTCCATCATTGGTCTTCTCTGCTAAAACTTTCAGTCTTCCTTTTGCCTTAATAACTTCTACATCTGCATCACCGTCACGTACAGCAATTCCTGCAGAGTCATATCCACGATATTCCAGTTTTGCCAGGCCATCTAACAAGATGGGTGCTGCCTGATGTTCACCTGTAAATCCTACAATTCCACACATATTATCTTTTCTCCCTGTAAAAATTCTTAATATAGTCTATTCTTCCAGTGTCATTCATGTATCTTTCTAACTTGCAATATGTCCTTTAGCCTTTACAACATCCACAACCTGGTCTACATATTTTCTACAGACTTCCTCTGTCTCGGCTTCAACCATTACACGAAGAAGCGGCTCTGTTCCTGATTCACGCACAAGAATACGACCGGTATCTCCAAGTGCTTCTGTAACAGCTTTTACTGCTGCCTGCACATCTGCGTCATCCTGAGCAGCCTTTTTATCTGTCACACGTACATTTTCAAGAACCTGTGGATAAATGGTAAGTCCATCCAGCAGTTCGCTCATCTTCTTCTTTCTTGCCATCATAACTTCCATCATCTTAAGACTTGTAAGGATACCGTCTCCTGTAGAAGCGTATTTTGAAAAAATAATATGACCTGACTGTTCTCCACCAAGGATACAGCCATTCTTTGTCATATATTCGTATACATATTTGTCTCCGACTGCAGTCTTCGCATAACCGATTCCAGCCTCATCAAATGCTTTGTATAATCCAAAATTAGACATAACCGTTGTAACAACTGTATTATTCTCCAGTTTGCCTCGCTCTTTCATATATTTTCCATAAATGTAAAGGATCGCATCTCCATCTACCAGATTTCCTTTTTCATCAACGCAAAGACATCTGTCTGCATCTCCGTCATAAGCGAATCCGACATCCAGACCATTCTCAACCACGAATTTCTGCAGGCCGCCAATATGTGTAGATCCTGCATTATTATTAATATTAGTTCCATCAGGTTCTGCATTGATAACATAAGTCTTTGCTCCCAGAGCATCAAATACGGATTTTGCGAGGTTCCATGAACTTCCGTTCGCACAGTCAAGTCCGACTTTCACTCCCTTGAAAGAATAAAGTCCCAGTGAGATCAGATAACCGATATAACGATTTCTTCCTGATACATAGTCTACCGTACGTCCGATCTTAGATGTATGTGCAAACGGAATCTCTTCATAATTTTCCCCAAATACTTCCAGCTTGCCATCCAGATAGTCTTCTACCAGTGCAATCGTTCCTTCATCCATCTTCTCTCCATTACCGTTGATCAGCTTGATTCCGTTATCATAATACGGATTATGGCTTGCCGAGATCATAATACCACAGTCAAACCCATCGGTTCTTGCCACATAAGCTACAGACGGTGTCGTCGTAACATGAAGCAGGTAAGCATCCGCTCCCGAAGCTACCAGACCGCCAACCAGTGTATATTCAAACATATAGCTTGAACGTCTTGTATCTTTTCCGATCACAATACGAGCTGGTGTATCATCACCGTTACGACGCTTTACTTCTCCGTAATACCATCCAAGAAATCTTCCGATCTTATATGCATGATCTGCTGTTAAATTATTATTGGCTTCTCCACGGAAGCCATCTGTTCCGAAATATCTTCCCATATGTATTCTCCTAAAATAAAAATTTTTAGTCATTCCGTTATCAAGTAACTGCCACCATTATAGTTGGTATCAAGATTAAGTTCAAGCAAAAGTGGCAAAAAAGTACGCATATGTGCAAAGACATCTTTCGTACATATGCATACTTTTTACTCAACAATCACTATTCTGCTTTCATTCCAAGTTCTTTTTCACACAGTTCCAGTGATGATGCAATCACTGCATCCATGTCATAATATTTGTATTCTCCAAGGCGTCCTCCAAAGATCACCTTTTCTTCTTTTTCTGCCATTTTTTTATATCTGGCATAAAGGGCACCATTCTTTTCATCATTAACCGGATAATATGGTTCATCCCCCAGTTTCCACTCCGAACTGTATTCCCGGCTGATTACAGTCTTTGGAATGTCATTTCCTTCTGAATCTTTTCCAAACTCAAACCATTTATGCTCAATAATACGAGTCCATGGTGTCTGACGGTCTGTATAATTGACTGCGGCATTCCCCTGATAATTTTCCTGATCCAGAAGTTCTGTCTCAAATCTTACTGATCTGTATTCCAGTGTTCCAAGTTCATATCCGAAATATGCATCGATCGGTCCGGTATAAATAACTTTCTCGGCCAGCGCATCTAACGCCTCTTTATTCTCCAGATACTCTGTATTCAGGCGGACTTCGATTCCATCCAGAAGATTTTCAACCATCTTTGTATATCCTCCGACAGGAATCCCCTGATATAACGCATTAAAATAATTATTATCAAATGTCAGACGCACAGGAAGTCTTTTGATAATAAACGCCGGAAGTTCCCTGCAGTCACGTCCCCACTGCTTCTCCGTATATCCCTTGATCAGCTTTTCGTAAATGTCTCTTCCAACCAGGGAAATTGCCTGTTCTTCCAGATTCTCCGGCTCTTTTGTTATCTCTTTTCTCTGCTCTTCAATCTTCGCTTTTGCTTCCTCCGGAGTAACTACTCCCCACATCTTATTAAATGTATACATATTAAAAGGAAGTGAATACAATTCACCCTTATAATTAGCCACCGGTGAATTCGTAAAACGGTTAAACTCTGCGAACTGTGTAATATAATTCCATACTTTTTTGTTATTTGTATGGAATATATGTGCACCATATTTATGTACATGGATTTTTTCTATCTCTTCCGTATATACATTTCCGGCAATATTCGGGCGTTTATCGATCACCAGAACGGATTTTCCCGCTTTCCTGGCCTCATGTGCAAACACTGCTCCGTATAATCCGGAACCAACTACCAAATAGTCATATTTTTTCATGTTCAGTTCTTCCTCTTCTTCATTTATATTCTTTCAGGTAATAGGATTATTCTATCATATATCTTGGTTAACTGAAAGATGCTGCCCTGTTTTCTGCCTTATTTTTTGTATCATTTCGCTCTTTCACTTTATCACGTTACCAAACGATTGCATTTCTTTACCGAACATATTATACTATTTAAAAATGAAATAGTTCAATTTGAGGTGAAATTATGCATAAAGATTTTTTAATGGGAAATGCTGCCATTGCCCTCGGTGCTGTTGCCGCCGGCGTCAATGTTGTGGCAGGCTATCCCGGAACACCATCTACCGAAGTGCTCGAAACAGTTGCCAAAAACCGACCTGACGATGTCTACGTAGAATGGTCCGTGAATGAAAAAGCCGCAATGGAACTGGCTGCCGGAGCAGCTTATGCCGGAGCCCGGTCAATGGTAACTATGAAACAGGTCGGACTAAATGTGGCATCTGATCCTTTGATGAGCCTGGAATATGTTGGAATCAAAGGAGGAATGGTCATTCTTGTCGCAGATGATCCTGGCCCGATCTCTTCTCAGACCGAGCAGGATACCAGGCATTTTTCCAGATTTTCCAAGCTCCCTTGCTTTGATCCATCATCCGCTCAGGAAGCGTATGAGATGATCCAGGAAGCTTTCGAGTATTCTGAAGAATATGGTACTCCTGTGTTCTTACGACCAACCACAAGAGTCTGTCATGGCTATGCCTCCGTCACAGTAAAGGACGAGAAAGAATTTACGCAGCATAAACCCGAAGGATTCATCAAAGATTCCAAACGCTGGGTCATCTTCCCAAGATTATCTTTCATGAATCACCAGAAGATCGAAGCGCGAAACAGAGAATTATCAGATGTCTTTTCTTCTTATGACAAGAATAAGATTCATCCGTCCTGCGAAACATTTAAAGATTCAAAGAAAGGGATTGCAACCGGAGGAATCAGTTATACCTATGCAATGGAAACATTAAAGAACACTGGTATGGTAAAAAACTTAAAAGTTGCAACTCCTCATCCATTTCCGGAAAAACTGGCCGTTGAATTTCTGACTGGTCTGGATGAAGTTCTTTGTCTGGAGGAATTAGATCCGGTCATCGAGCGGGAACTTACCTACATCTGTGGGAAATACCACCTTCCAGTAAAAATACGTGGAAAACTAAGCGGAGACACTGCCTGTGCCGGAGAAAATACCAGAGACAGCGTAACTTCCTATATTAATACTTTTCTCGGCCTTTCCGACCGGAAAGACGCCGGACTTCCTGTAGCGCCGGAACTTCCGGTCCGTCCGCCGGTACTCTGTGCCGGATGTCCGCACCGTGCTTCTTTCTACGCAGTCAAAAAAGCTATGAAGGGAAAGAAAACTATTTTCTGTGGGGATATTGGCTGTTACACACTTGGAAATGCCATGCCGCTCGATATGGTTGACACCTGTCTGTGTATGGGTGCCGGACTGAATATTGCACAAGGGGTAGAAAAAGTTGAACCCGATACAACTTGTTTCGCATTCGTCGGCGACTCTACCTTTTTTGCATCTGCAATCACAGGTGTTGTTAATGCCGTTTATAATCAGGCCAATATGGTACTCATTGTACTGGATAACTCCACAACTGCCATGACCGGTCATCAGCCTCATCCCGGAACCGGACGCACTGTCATGGGAGAGATTGTCCAAAAAATCAATATCGAACAGGTACTTCACGGAATCGGTGTAACAGACGTTGAAACTGTTAATCCATTAGACCTGAATACATCTGTAGAATGCGTACAGAAGATGGCAGAGCGTTCCGGTGTGAAGGCAATCATTTTCAAATCACCTTGCATTGCAGTCACAAAACCGGCCGCACCTCTTCATGTTTCCTCTGACAAATGTATCAGCTGTAAAAAATGTATAAAAGAACTGGGATGCCCGGCTATCGTTCTTAATAACGGCAATGTCTGTATTGACAGTTCAATGTGTACAGGATGCGGCCTTTGCAGTCAGGTCTGCCCGGTAACTGCTATTACAGGAGGTGAAGATCATGAATAATCAGAAAAATATTGTCCTCTGTGGAGTTGGTGGTCAGGGAACTGTCCTCGCTTCCAAGCTGCTCGCAGCAGCAGCCATGAGTAAAGATATTCCGGTCATGAGTGCCGAAACGATCGGTATGGCACAACGAGGCGGAAGTGTATTCAGTCATCTTCGTATGGGAAATAATCTGTATTCTCCTATGATTGAAACAGGAACTGCTGATCTTATTATAGGATTTGAACCTGGTGAAACGGTCCGGATGCTTCCTTACCTGAAAACCGGTGGACACGTTGTTGTAAGCACCCGTGCAGTTAAACCTGTTACTGCTACTCTAAGTGGTTTTGACTACGATGCCCCCCAGATGCTCGATTACCTGAAAGCAAATGTTCCGAATCTCACCTTTGTAAATGCTGATCAGGCATGCAGCGATATTGGTTCCTCCAAGGTACTGAATATGGTACTTTTAGGAGCCGCCATCCGTACCGGAGTATTGGATTTTACCATCTCTGAAATCGAAAGCATTATGAAGCAGACACTTCCGGAGAAGTTCCACGAGATGAATCTCCGGGCACTGAATTACAATATATAACAATCAGATCTATCATTAACCAACTGCTCCTGCATTATTGATATATAGGAGCACACCAAAAGAAAGGCGAGGGCATACATATGCAAATTACTGAAACACAAATCGCACAAGTTAACAAACAGATCAAGGCACTTCTTTCCGCAGAAAGTTTCTATGGAAAGAAATTAGAAGAAGCCGGCGTTACCAGCATCCAGTCTGCTGAAGATTTTCAGAAGCTTCCGTTTTCCGAAAAAAATGATCTGAGAAATGCTTATCCTCTTGGACTTATGACTGCCCCGGAAGAAAAAATTGTCCGCATTCATTCATCTTCCGGTACAACAGGACTGCCTGTCATCATCCCATATACCCAGAAAGATGTTGATGACTGGGCTGTCATGTTCAAACGTTGTTATGAAATGGCCGGTATGACAAATATGGACCGCATCCAGATTACACCGGGATATGGTCTCTGGACCGCCGGAATCGGTTTCCAGGCAGGAGCAGAAAGATTAGGCAGCATGGTTATTCCAATGGGACCTGGTAACACGGACAAACAGTTACAGATGATGATGGATATGAAAACAACCGTTCTTGGTTCTACCTCATCTTATGCCCTTCTTCTTGCAGAAGAAATCCAAAAACGAGGGATTAAAGACAAGATTCATCTTAAAAAAGGTATCATTGGTTCCGAACGCTGGGGTGAAAAGATGCGGAAACGTATTACAGAGGAACTTGGTATAGAAATCTATGATATCTATGGCCTGACCGAGATCTACGGACCAGGAATTGGAATCAGTTGTTCCCATGACTGTGGTATGCACTACTGGGATGATTATATTTACATCGAAATTATTGATCCTGTTACAGGTGAAGTATTACCTGACGGTGAACTTGGAGAGATTGTCATTACTACATTAGTAAAAGAGGGGGCTCCTCTTATCCGTTACCGTACCCACGACCTTTCCCGTATCATTCCTGGAGACTGCCCTTGTGGAAGCAAATTCCCTCGTCTTGATACCATCATGGGACGTACAGACGATATGATGAAGATTAAAGGTGTCAACGTATTCCCTGCACAGATTGAGGAAATCCTGAAAGAATTTCCTGAGGTATCCAGTGAATACCAAATCCGTATCTCTCATCTGGAAGGAAAAGATACCATGCGTATCTATGTTGAGACAAACGGAACCGTAGACTTTCTGGATCTCGCAAAACGTATTGCTTCTAAAGTTAAAAGCCGTATTGGATTTACACCGCTTGTAAAAGTAGTAGAAATCGGCTTGTTGCCTAGAAGCGAGAAAAAGACCAAACGTGTCATCGACGAACGTTACGAATAATAATATAATATAAAAAGAAATACATCATTGAAGCTGATTCTTCGTTTTTTGAAGTACCCTGCGAAATGATGTATTTCTTTTTATATTATATTGTTTTCGTTTATAAACCAAGTTCATCGGATATAGCGCACATTTCTTCCAGACCTATATCAATCAGATCTTCCAGCATCAAACCTGTAAACTCAATACTTTCCATGTAATCTCTGTTGGCTCCTTTTGCGAATCTTGCTTCGTTAAAACGCTTTAATACGGATTTTCTTTTTACACTTGCGATCTTTTTATCCGGATAAATCTGTGCAACCGCTTTTAAAAATCCACTCATCGGATCTGCTGCAAGAAGTGCATACTGAATCTTAGTTTTAGCTTTTACACCGCTTTTTGGATTGTGTGCACAAATGGCTCCGAAAAGGATCGGATCATCAATTCCTTCTTTCTTTAGGATTTCTACAGATGTCGGTCCATGTACGCTAAGATCATGCTGCCAGTCACACTGCTCCTCATCAAGATCATGCAAAAGTCCTGCAATTCCCCAATATTCTACATCATCCGGTGCAAGACGTTTGGCAAGTCCCCTCATAATTGCCTCCACAGCCAGAGAATGTGTGATATAATGTTCTCCTTTCATATATTTGGTTAAGATTTCATACGCCTGATCTCTTGTCATCTTTGTTCCCTCCTGTAATATTTTCTCGATAATATCGTTTACCGCCATTTTAACACACTAACAGAGTAATGTAAACAAGTGTAAAATCTGCCGATAATACATACAGAGAAAAAGAGCAGTGAAATATTTTTTGTTCCACTGCTCTTGCATTACGCTGTTACTGACTTATCTGCGATTGTCCCCGAAGGCATACAATACTGTTCTTCTACTCTTCTGGTACAACAATCAGTTCTTTTGTATAGTCATTCAGGACTTCGCATCCATCTTCTGTAATAAGTACAAGGTCTTCGATACGAACACCGATGTTCTCATCTGGAAGGTAGATTCCCGGCTCTACTGAGAAGCACTGTCCAACTTTGATGATATCTGTGTTAACAGATGATACATCACCGAACTCGTGATCTTCCAGTCCGATAGAATGTCCTGTTCTGTGTGTGAAGTATTCTCCGAATCCTTTTTCTTCGATGTAGTTTCTTGCTGCAAGGTCAACATCGCACATTCTGTTACCTGGTTTTGCAGCTGCAATACCACGTAAGTTAGCCTCTAATACTACATTGTATACTTCTCTTGCACGGTCAGATACTTCCCCAATGAATACAGTTCTTGTCATATCTGATGCATAATTGTCTTTGAATCCACCGATGTCAAGGATTACACAGTCTCCGCGTTTTCCTTTTGAATCATCTGTTACATGATGTGGATCTGCAGCACCGTGTCCATATGCTGTAATTGGATCGAATGATACGTCTTCGCATCCGAGTTCTTTGTAGATCTCACGCATCTTTGCATTTAATTCTTTCTCTGTTAATCCTTTTGCTACCCATGGAATGATCTTGTCCATAGCAATATCATTTATCTTAGAAGACTTTCTCATGAGATCCTGTTCTTTCTCATCTTTTACCATACGGATGTAATCGATGATCGGAGATCCGTTCACGAATTTGCTTCCTCCGCCCAGTTCCTGCAGACGAATAAGGAATTTAGAAGGCCATGTCTTGTCGATTCCCATAGTCTTATCTTTTTCCACATATTTGCTTAAGATCTCTACTCCGTCTTCGATATCATCATAGTAAATAATATCTACTCCGAGATCTGACTCCTGTGGGAATAATTTGTTGATCATCATCTTATGATTTCCGTTCACATTCAGATACAATGCCAGAAGTCTTTCTCCTGGAAAGATCCATTTTCCTGTCAGATAGAAAATCGCAACAGGATCAGAAATGATCATCTGTGGAATCTCATGCTCCTCCATTGATTTTAATACTCTTGTAAGTTTACCTTGATCCATAATAGAAACCCAACCTTTCTTAAATGTTGACAGAATCTGTTGCTTTTTTTCGCCGATTCTCACTGACAATTATTATAGACTTTCTGAATATAAAAGTCAATTTATTCTATTGTTCTTTGATAAATATCCATAAACTTCTTTTTTTTAAAAAGTCAGAAGATTAATAGATGTTATCTACAGGACCTGCCACCGGCAGCTCCTTACGAACGCATGGCGATAAAAAAGAAATCATTCACACTTTCGCATGTGAATGATTTCTCTTTATAAACTGTTCTATTTTATTCTTCGTCTTCAGATGTTGCAGTTACTGCTTCCTCATCAGAAGCACCTTCCTGCTTCACTTCTTCTGCATCTCCGAATTCAAAATCAAAATCATCTTCAAAGTCCAGTTCGTCTTCCATTTCCATCTCTGTATTCAGCTTGATGTCACGGTATTTTCTCATACCTGTTCCGGCTGGGATATGTTTACCGATGATAACGTTCTCTTTCAGACCTACCAGCGGATCGACTTTACCCTTGATAGCAGCTTCTGTCAGGACTTTTGTTGTCTCCTGGAATGAAGCGGCTGACAGGAATGAATTTGTAGCAAGGGAAGCTTTTGTAATACCCATGATGATCTGCTCACCTGTTGCAGGTTCTTTACCTTCTGCTTCCAGAGCTTCATTTACATCCTCAAACTCAAGTCTGTCAACATTTGTTCCCGGAAGGAATTCTGTGTCTCCGGACTCTTCGATACGGATCTTCTTCAGCATCTGACGAACGATAACCTCGATATGCTTATCGTTGATTTCTACACCCTGCAGACGGTAAACTCTCTGAACTTCCTGGATCATGTAATCCTGTACGGCACGAAGTCCCTTGATTCTCAGGATATCGTGTGGGTTTACACTACCTTCTGTCAGTTCGTCACCGGCTTCAAGCTCAGCTCCGTCAGCTACTTTAATACGTGATCCATAAGGAATCAGATATGCTTTGGATTCGCCTGTTTCTCTATTTGTAACGATGATCTCACGTTTCTTCTTAGTGTCATTTAAGTTAGCAGTTCCTGCGATCTCTGTGATGATTGCAAGTCCCTTAGGCTTTCTTGCCTCGAAAAGCTCCTCGACACGAGGAAGACCCTGTGTGATATCTCCACCGGCTACACCACCACTATGGAATGTTCTCATAGTCAGCTGTGTACCAGGTTCTCCGATTGACTGTGCGGCGATGATTCCGACAGCTTCACCAACCTGTACCGGCTCACCAGTTGCCATGTTGGCTCCGTAACATTTTGCACATACACCGCTGTGTGAACGGCATGTAAGGATTGTACGGATCTTAATCTGTGTCAGCGGTTCACCCTTCTCGTCAACACCCTTCTTGCAGATCAGTTCTGCACGCTTAGGTGTTACCATATGGTTTGCTTTTACAAGGATATTTCCATCTTTGTCTACAATGTTCTCACAGATGTAACGTCCTGTGATACGTTCCTGTAAGCTTTCGATGACCTCGTTTCCATCCATGAATGCTTTTACATACATTCCCGGAATCGGCATTCCAGGTTTTGCACAGTCTACTTCGTGGATGATCAGCTCCTGCGATACGTCTACCAGACGTCTTGTCAGGTATCCGGAATCGGCTGTACGAAGAGCAGTATCTGACATACCTTTTCGAGCTCCATGTGCAGACATGAAGTACTCCAATACGTCCAGACCTTCACGGAAGTTAGACTTGATTGGCAGCTCGATCGTATGACCTGTTGTATCGGCCATCAGACCACGCATACCAGCAAGCTGTTTGATCTGTTTGTCAGATCCACGGGCTCCGGAATCGGCCATCATGAAGATGTTGTTATATTTATCAAGACCGTCAAGCAGTGCCTTTGTAAGGGCATCGTCAGTTGCTTTCCATGTCTCTACGACTTCTTTATATCTTTCTTCTTCTGTGATGAGACCACGCTTGAAGTTCTTTGTGATCTTATCTACAGTATCCTGAGCATTCTTAATCATCTCCGGTTTCTGCGGAGGTACCGTCATGTCAGAAATAGATACGGTCATGGCAGCTCTTGTTGAAAGCTTGTAACCCATAGCCTTTACATGGTCAAGTACTTCTGCTGTTGCAGTAGCACCATGTGTATTGATAACTTTCTCAAGGATCTGTTTCAGCTGTTTCTTTCCTACGTGGAAATCAACTTCCAGAAGGAGTTCATTTCCTTCTACTTCACGGTCTACAAATCCAAGATCCTGTGGGATGATTTCATTAAACATGAAACGTCCGACTGTAGATTCTACAGTTCCTGTCTTCACGGTTCCGTCCGGCATCTTCTTAGATACACGTACTTTTACACGTGAATGGAGTGTAACTGCTGCGTTCTCATAAGCAAGCAGTGCCTCGTTGAAGCTCTTGAAGATCATGCCCTCTCCCTTGGCACCAGGACGCTCCTGAGTCAGATAGTAGATACCAAGTACCATATCCTGTGAAGGAACGGCTACCGGACCACCATCAGACGGTTTCAGTAAGTTGTTTGGTGACAGAAGTAAGAAACGGCACTCTGCCTGGGCTTCTACTGACAGTGGCAGATGGACAGCCATCTGGTCTCCGTCGAAGTCGGCGTTGAACGCTGTACAAACCAGTGGATGAAGCTTGATAGCCTTACCCTCTACAAGGATTGGCTCGAATGCCTGGATACCAAGTCTGTGCAGTGTAGGAGCACGGTTCAACATAACCGGATGCTCTTTGATTACTTCTTCCAGAACGTCCCATACTTCCGGCTGAAGTCTTTCTACCATCTTCTTAGCATTTTTGATATTGTGTGCTGTTCCATTCTGAACCAGTTCTTTCATAACGAATGGTTTGAACAGCTCGATTGCCATTTCTTTTGGCAGACCACACTGGTAGATCTTAAGTTCCGGTCCTACGACGATAACGGAACGTCCAGAGTAGTCAACACGCTTACCAAGCAGGTTCTGACGGAAACGTCCGGACTTACCTTTCAGCATGTCAGAAAGAGATTTCAGTGCTCTGTTACCAGGTCCTGTTACCGGACGGCCACGGCGGCCATTGTCGATCAGGGCATCTACAGCTTCCTGAAGCATTCTCTTTTCGTTTCTAACGATAATGTCCGGAGCGCCTAATTCAAGAAGACGTCTCAGACGGTTATTTCTGTTGATGATTCTTCTGTACAGATCATTCAGGTCAGATGTTGCAAAACGTCCACCATCCAGCTGTACCATTGGACGAAGATCCGGCGGGATAACCGGGATATTTGTCATGATCATCCATTCTGGTTTGTTACCAGACTCACGGAAAGCTTCTACTACTTCCAGACGTTTTACGATTCTTGCACGTTTCTGCCCGGTTGCACCCTTCAGGCCTTCTGTCAGTTCTGTATATTCTTTCTCAAGATCAATGTTCTCAAGAAGCTCTTTGATGGATTCTGCACCCATTCCTACACGGAATGCGCTTCCCCATTTTTCTCTTGCTTCCTGATATTCAGCCTCTGATAATACCTGTTTGTACATCAGGTCTGACTCGCCCTTATCCAGTACAATATAAGAAGCGAAGTACAGTACTTTTTCCAGAGTTCTTGGGGACAGATCCAAAATCAGTCCCATACGGCTTGGAATTCCCTTGAAGTACCAGATGTGTGATACCGGAGCGGCAAGGGCGATATGGCCCATGCGCTCACGACGTACACTTGCTTTTGTTACTTCAACACCACAACGGTCGCAGACCACACCTTTATAGCGGATCTTTTTATATTTTCCACAGTGGCATTCCCAGTCCTTGCTTGGTCCGAAGATCTTTTCGCAGAACAGTCCGTCTTTTTCTGGTTTTAAAGTTCTATAGTTGATGGTCTCTGGTTTGGTAACTTCTCCTTTTGACCATTCCAGAATCTTTTCAGGTGATGCCAAACCGATCTTGATCGCATCAAAAGTCATTGGCTGATAAGTTTGTTCCTTATTATTTTCTGGCATACTTTGGACCCCTTCCTATTCATCGTCAGATGAATCGCCGAAATCATAGTCATCATTTTCTTCAAAGTTCATATCGAAATCATCGTCTGATTCTGGTTCTTCTTCTACATCAACCAGTTCTTCACCCTGGAATTCCTGTTTGCTGTATCCGTGTTTACCAAAGTCTTCGTCATCATCATTACGATATCTTCTGTCTCCCTCGATCAGAGAACGGAAATCTGTCTCTCCCATATCGGAAGTTTCCATGATCTCCACTTCTGTATTGTCATCACGTAAGACACGTACGTCCAGTCCGAGTGACTGTAACTCTTTGAGCAATACCTTGAAGGATTCCGGAATTCCCGGTTCAGGAATATTTTCACCCTTGATGATTGCTTCGTATGTCTTCACACGTCCGATGACATCATCTGACTTCACAGTCAGGATTTCCTGCAGTGTGTATGATGCACCATAAGCTTCCAGTGCCCATACCTCCATCTCTCCGAAACGCTGTCCACCGAACTGAGCCTTTCCTCCTAATGGCTGCTGTGTAACCAGCGAGTAAGGACCTGTAGAACGTGCATGGATCTTGTCGTCTACCAGGTGGTGCAGTTTCAGATAATGCATGTGTCCGATGGTTACAGGGCTGTCGAAGTACTCACCCGTACGTCCGTCACGCAGGCGGACCTTACCATCTCTTGAAATTGGAACACCTTTCCAGAGTTTTCTGTGTTCTCTGTTGTCTGACAGATACTGCAGTACTTCCGGAAGAAGTTCTTCTTTATGTTTTGCTTCAAACTCTTCCCAGCTTAAGTTGACATAGTCATTAGCCAGATCAAGAGTATCCATAATATCAATCTCGTTTGCTCCGTCGAATACAGGAGTTGCGATATTGAATCCAAGTGCCTTTGCAGCTAGGGACAGGTGAATCTCCAGGACCTGACCGATATTCATACGTGAAGGCACACCCAGTGGGTTCAGCACGATGTCCAGAGGACGTCCGTTCGGAAGGAACGGCATATCTTCTACTGGAAGTACACGGGAAACGACACCCTTGTTACCATGACGTCCGGCCATCTTATCACCGACAGAGATCTTTCTCTTCTGAGCGATGTAGATACGAACTGACTGGTTTACTCCCGGTGACATCTCGTCTCCGCCTTCTCTTGTAAATACCTTGGCATCTACTACAATACCGTATTCTCCGTGAGGTACTTTCAGGGAAGTATCTCTTACTTCACGGGCTTTCTCACCAAAGATCGCACGAAGCAGTCTTTCTTCGGCTGTAAGTTCTGTCTCTCCCTTAGGAGTAACCTTACCTACCAGGATATCTCCGGCACGGACTTCAGCTCCGACACGAATGATACCTCTTTCATCCAGATTTTTCAGTGCGTCATCGCCGACACCTGGGATGTCACGTGTGATCTCTTCTGGTCCAAGCTTTGTATCACGTGCTTCTGCTTCATATTCTTCAATATGAATAGATGTATATACATCATCCTGTACCAGTCTTTCACTTAACAGAACGGCATCCTCGTAGTTGTAACCTTCCCATGTCATGAATCCGATCAGTGGGTTCTTACCAAGGCCAAGTTCACCATTTGATGTAGATGGTCCGTCTGCAATAACCTCACCCTTTTCTACTCTGTTGCCCTTGAAGACAATCGGTCTCTGGTTATAGCAGTTGCTCTGGTTACTTCTCTGGAATTTTGTTAATTTATATTTCTTCAGTTTTCCGTCGTCCTGACGAACTGTGATCTCTGTAGAAGTAGAACGTTCAACTGTTCCGCCTTCTTCAGCAACTACACATACACCAGAGTCAACGGCTGCTTTTTCTTCCATACCAGTTCCTACTACAGGAGCCTCTGTGAACAGAAGCGGTACTGCCTGACGCTGCATGTTGGATCCCATCAGGGCACGGTTCGCATCGTCATTCTGAAGGAATGGGATTAAGGCTGTAGCAACAGAGAATACCATCTTAGGAGATACGTCCATGTAATCGAACATTCTTCTTTCATATTCCTGTGTCTCTTCACGGTAACGACCAGATACATTCTTACGTACGAAGTGTCCTTCTTTATCTAACTGTTCGTTCGCCTGTGCTACATGGTAGTTATCTTCTTCATCCGCTGTCATGTATACAACTTCATCTGTAACTACCGGGTTTGTCGGATCATCGTGATTGATCTTACGATACGGAGCCTCGATAAATCCATATTCATTGATTCTTGCATAACTTGCAAGGGAGTTGATCAGACCGATGTTAGGTCCTTCAGGTGTCTCTACTGGACACATTCTTCCATAGTGAGAGTAGTGTACGTCTCGAACCTCGAATCCGGCACGGTCTCTTGACAGACCACCAGGTCCTAACGCTGAAAGACGTCTCTTATGAGTCAGCTCACCAAGCGGGTTGTTCTGATCCATGAACTGTGACAGCTGGGAAGATCCGAAGAACTCCTTCACTGCTGCAGTTACAGGCTTGATATTGATCAGGGACTGTGGAGAGATTCCCTCCATATCCTGTGTTGTCATTCTTTCACGAACCACTCTTTCCAGACGTGAAAGACCGATTCTGTACTGATTCTGAAGCAGCTCACCTACAGAACGGATACGTCTGTTACCCAGGTGGTCAATATCATCATCAGTTCCGATGCCATATTCCAGATGCATATTGTAGTTAATAGAAGCTAAGATATCTTCTTTTGTGATATGCTTTGGAATCAGATCGTGGATATCTCTCTTGATCGCATCTTTTAACTCATCGATGTCTCCTGCTGTCTCCTCCAGGATTCCTGCAAGTACAGGATAGTATACCTGCTCGGTAACTCCTACTTCTTCCGGATCAACATCAACAACTGCGTCAAGGTCAACCATCATATTAGAAAGGACCTTGATCGGTCTTTCTGTTTCTTCTACGCTGATCCATACATATGGAACTGCATTATTCTGAATTGTAGAAGCCAGTTCTCTTGTGATCTTTGTTCCGGCTTCTGCCAGTACTTCGCCTGTCATCGGACTTGCAACATCTTCTGCCAGGACATGACCGCTGATACGGTTCTTTAACGCAAGCTTCTTATTGAACTTGTAACGTCCTACTTTTGCAAGATCATAACGTCTTGGGTCAAAGAACATACTTGTGATCAGACTTTCAGCACTGTCTACTGCCAAAGGCTCACCCGGACGGATCTTCTTATATAATTCCAGAAGTCCTTCCTGATAGTTTGTTGCAGCATCCTTTTCAAAACTTGCCAGGATCTTAGGCTCTTCTCCGAAGAGTTCGATGATCTCTGGGTTTGTACCGATTCCTAATGCACGAATCAACACAGTGATCGGTACCTTTCTTGTTCTATCTACACGTACATAGAAAACGTCATTGGAATCCGTCTCATACTCCAGCCACGCACCACGGTTCGGGATTACGGTAGCTGAATACAGTTTTTTACCTAATTTATCATGTGCAATGGCATAATAGATACCAGGAGAACGTACTAACTGGCTGACGATAACACGCTCTGCACCATTGATTACAAAGGTACCTGTTCTTGTCATCAGCGGCAGATCTCCCATGAAGATCTCATGCTCATTGATTTCATCTGTCTCTTTATTGTGAAGTCTTACTTTGACTTTCAGAGGTGCTGCATATGTTGCATCACGTTCTTTACACTCATCAATCGTATATTTTACTTCATCTTCACACAAAGTAAAATCTACGAAATCCAGGCTTAATTTTCCACTGTAGTCTGTGATTGGGGAAATGTCATCGAACACTTCATTTAACCCTTCTTCCAGAAACCACTTGTAAGAATCTGTCTGAACTTCGATCAAGTTAGGCATCTGAACGACTTCTTTCTGTCGGGCATAACTCATTCGTGAACTTTTTCCGCTTTTAATAGGACGAATTCTGTTTTTCTCCATATTGACGTTTCACTCCTCATTTATTTTTCTGGCTGGGCTTTTTACCGCCCATATAACTTGCAGAGTCTCAAAAACAACGTATTTTTTGCTGTTTTTCATACGCAGTCATGGCATAACTATCCACAATAGCGCATTTTTTACTATAGCATAAGCTTGTCAAGTATGTCAAGCAAATCTGTGTTATTTTTTTCAGTTTTTTCAAGACTTTGCCGGTACTGCTGAACATAAGAAAAAATCCGCTTTGCAGGCTCTTTCTTATATTCAGCATCCCTATAATACGAAAGGGCATCCCGTCACCGGAATGCCCTGATAATTCAATCAAACTCGAATTATTTAAGGTTAACTTCAGCACCTTCTGCTTCAAGTTTAGTCTTGATTTCCTCAGCCTCAGCTTTAGAAGCGCCTTCTTTGATTACCTTTGGAGCTTCGTCAACTAATGCTTTAGCTTCTTTCAGTCCAAGTCCTGTTACTTCACGAACAACTTTGATAACTTTAACCTTAGCTGCTCCTGCAGAAACTAATTCTACGTCGAACTCATCTTTCTCTTCTGCTGCTGCTCCACCTTCAGCTGCTGCTGCAACTACAACACCTGCTGCTGCGGATACACCAAATTCTTCTTCACAAGCTTTTACAAGATCATTTAACTCTAATACAGATAACTCTTTGATAGCTTCAATAAATTCTTCTGTTGTTAACTTTGCCATTTTATTTTCCTCCATTTTTCTTATTTTCTTTTTGAAATAAAATATTATGCTGCCATCAGCTTATTCAGCTGCTGGTGCCTCTGCAGCTTCTTCTGCTGCCGGAGCTGCTTCACAAGCATCTGCTCCACCTTTTTCTGCGATCTGATTGAGAACGCGTGCCAGGTTTGTGATAGGTGACTGTAAGCTTCCAAGTAATTTGGAAATAAGCTCGTCTCTTGAAGGGATCTTAGCAAGTTCATTTAATGCATCTGTATCATATAATGTTCCTTCAACCACACCTGCTTTTAATTCAAGGGCTTTTGCATTCTTTGCGAATTTGCAAAGGATTCTTGCTGGAGCTGTTGCATCATCTTTAGAAATTGCGATAGCGCTTGGTCCTTCTAAGTGCTCATCTAATGCTGCGAAATCAGTTCCTTCAAAAGCTCTCTTCATCATTGTGTTCTTACAAACTTTGTAGACAACGCCTGCTTCTCTTAACTGTTTACGCATCTCTGTATCTTCTGCAACAGTCAGTCCACGGTAGTCAACAAGGACAACGCTTACTGCGTCTTTCACGTCCTCTGCAATAGCCTGTACAACTGGTTGTTTTAATTCAACTTTTGCCACGAATGGTGCACCTCCTTGTAGATTTGTAAGTTTACACCGCCGATAGATATAAATGTAAAAAAACCTCTATATCCAAAGACATAGAGGTTGATAAGTCATACTTTAGTATCGATCTTTCCTCGGTAGGCGTCCGCATAAAATGTGTTCTTACGCTCTTTCAAGCACCTACTGTCTTCGGCAGTCCTTTAGTAGGCTATCATATACATACGTTATTGTCAAGAGGTTTTTTCATTTTTTTGTTTTTTCTTTTACGAAAATTTTTTCAGCACACCGATCTGCATTTGTTCTGCTCCATCTTTTATGTTATCCGGTCTTTTATGCTTCTACCACGGCCGCTTTCATCTTCTGCACATATTCTTTTACATACGGTACACAGTCCGCTCCATGCTCTGCTACGATCCTTACAATTGCCGATCCCACAATTGCACCGTCTGAAAATGCCGCCATTTTTCTCCGCCCTCTACACTTTCCAACAGATAGTATCTTTTACTCACCGCCGCAATCTTGCGAAGAAGCGTGATCGGTCTGATAACATCTGCATAAATCTCTTTGCATATCGGAATTATGTGGTAGTCCGGTGCAAGTCTCATGATTTCTTCATATTCTGGATACATAGATATGATTCCTCCTTTAAGTTCTGATTGTCTTGCTGCCTGTGTATGGAAGTGTTGGAACGGATTGTATTTTTCCACAAAAAAAGCTTCTGTCCTTCTAAAGGGACAAAAGCTTAATATCATTCTAACATATTCAGGTATAAAAAAACTCTGTATACAGCATCACATCTGTATACAGAGTTCTTTATTCATTATTATCTTGCGGATTAAACAAGCTTCATTGGGTTGATCTTTACACCAGGTCCCATTGTAGAAGTAAGAGTTACGCTCTTAAGGTACTGTCCCTTAACTGCTGCAGGTCTTACTTTGTTAATCGCATCAATAAGCGTCTGGAAGTTGTCTGTAAGCTGTTCTTCAGTAAAGCTTGCTTTACCTACTGGCACATGGATAATGTTTGTCTTATCAAGTCTGTACTCGATCTTACCAGCTTTGATTTCCTGGATAGCTTTTGTAACGTCCATTGTTACTGTACCAGCCTTCGGGTTTGGCATTAATCCCTTAGGTCCGAGCACACGTCCGAGACGTCCAACAACACCCATCATGTCTGGTGTAGCTACTACTACATCGAATTCAAACCAGTTTTCATTCTGGATCTTAGGAATGAGTTCTTCTCCTCCTACGAAATCTGCTCCGGCTGCTTTAGCTTCTTCTGCTTTAGCGTCTTTTGCAAATACAAGGATACGAACCTTTTTACCAGTTCCGTGTGGCAGAACTACTGCTCCACGAATCTGCTGGTCAGCGTGACGTCCGTCACATCCAGTTCTGATATGAGCTTCAATAGTCTCATCGAATTTTGCTGTTGCAGTCTTTTTAACTAATGATACTGCGTCTGCTACATCGTAGAGTGTTCCTCTGTCGATTGTCTTCGCAGCTTCAACGTATTTCTTTCCTCTTTTCATTCTATAAACCTCCTAGTGGTATTGGCGGGATAACCCTCCCACATTAATCTTCATCAATTATTCTGTTACAGTTACACCCATAGAGCGGCATGTACCTTCTACCATGCTCATAGCGCTCTCGATTGTAGCAGCGTTCAGGTCAGGCATCTTTGTCTTAGCGATTTCCTCTACCTGAGCTTTTGTGATTGTAGCAACCTTTGTTTTGTTAGGCACACCTGAACCAGATTTGATGTTGCAGGCCTTTTTGATCAGAACTGCTGCCGGTGGTGTCTTTGTGATGAAGCTGAAACTTCTGTCATTGTAAACTGTGATAACTACAGGGATGATCATGTCTCCCTGATCTGCTGTCTTAGCGTTGAACTGTTTTGTAAATTCAACGATGTTTACACCGTGCTGACCAAGAGCAGGTCCAACCGGTGGTGCCGGAGTAGCTTTGCCGGCTGGGATCTGTAATTTAATATAACCTTCTACTTTTTTTGCCATTTCAATTACCTCCTTGTGGTGATGGCGGGGAACATATAACGCCCCTCCCACTTACTGTTACATTTTCTTAACTTCTGCGAAACCAATTTCAACCGGGGTCTCGCGGCCGAAGAGCTCAACATTAATAGTAAGGCTCTGCTTCTGCATGTTGATAGACTGGATTACACCAACCGTATCCGCCCATGCTCCAGCGATTACCTGGACTGTGTCGCCCTCCTCGTAGTCCATGACTACTTCCTCTCTCTGGATTCCCAGAGGAGCCATCTCCGCATCTGTAAGCGGCACCGGCTTAGATCCAGGTCCGACAAATCCTGTCACACCTCTTGTATTACGAACAACGTACCATGTATCATCGTTCATAATCATGTGTATCAACACATAGCCTGGAAACATCTTTTTCTGAGATACTTTCTGGACACCGTTCTTCATCTCAACAACGTCTTCCAGCGGTACTCTTACTTCAAGGATCTGATCCTCAAGATGTCTGTTCTCGATTGTCTTATCAATGTTGGCTTTTACTTTGTTCTCGTACCCTGAATAGGTATGAACTACGTACCATTTTGCCTCTGACATAATCTCACCTTTCTTGTCCGTTTTGAGTTATTTAATTAATAAATCTACTCCGTACTGGGCGAAAAAATCTACAAGTGCGATAATCGCTCCCAGGACCACGGATACAGAAACAACCGCTGCCGTCTCTTTTGCAACTGTCATCTTGTCTGGCCACACGATCTTCTTGAATTCTCTGTCAAGACCCTTGAACCAGCTCTCCTTCTGAGTTTTCTTACTACTCATCGACATTCACTCCTTCTTGCGGCGATTATTTTGTCTCTTTGTGCAATGTGTGTTTCTTACAGAATCTGCAGTACTTCTTGGTTTCCATACGTTCCGGATGAGATTTCTTATCCTTTGTCATGTTGTAGTTACGCTGCTTGCATTCTGTACACTCCAATGTGATTCTTGTACGCACAACTTCCACCTCGCTTTATAATCTTAGTTAACGTGTTTCGTGGCAGCTTGCGATGCTGCCCGATTTTAGGCATAAAAAAAAAGCCTACTTCCATTCGCCCGAATATCGTATCATATCCAGGCTTAAAAAGCAAGCCTTTTCCTATATTATTTTCGCGAAAATTTATTTATTAGAACACTTTATCCGTAACTGCCAAACCATTTATTGCGATTCCCTGTACCAGATACTTCCCGGATTCACTGTACGAAGCTGATAGTTTCCGTCTTTATAAACGAATTCGGCACTCATCTGCGAACTTCCATCCACCGTTCCGTTCATATCGCCAACTGTAACATCTTCTTTCTGATATGTTACTTTATAATCATAAGACAACGTTCCTCTCACAACTCCGGTCACACCACTGATCACATATTTTCCTTCATAATTATCAGTTGTTATCTGATCCGCTTTATAACCATCTTTTGAACTTAACTGTTCTTTCAGATCATCATAGAATTCTTTATTCTCTTTTTCATATTTTGAATTCTTTTCAAATAACCCTGATATTTGTGAGAATGATTTTTCTTCTTTTGCAGCTTTGATATAACTGCTCAGAATTTCTTTCATTTTCTTATCCAGCTTCTTTTTCCCGCTTTGTGATACTTTCATTTTAGAGATTGTTGTACTTCCCTTATCGGATGCTTTGAATTCTGATTTATACGTCTTAAACCACGGAACGTCTATCCTTATCTTATGATTTCCTTCAAACAACGATATTTTATATTGATCCAGGCCATCGGAATCATCTTTTATCTTATCGTTTTTTGTAAGCTTCGTTCCATCGATCCAGGCCGTCGATCCAGCCGGAATATAAAGGTTAAAATCATTTGCGATCATCTTGTCCGAAGATACCTTCCAGTTTGCAAATAACAGCAGTCTTTGTCTCTTTTGCTTTTGCAGAACAACGGTTTCTTTGTTCTTACCTTGAGTTTTCGTCTTGTATTCGACCGTAAATGCCCTTTGTTTTCCTCCGGACTCTATCTTTATCTGACGATTTTCCTTCGTCTCTTTTATCTGATAATCCTCTACACCGGTAACGGCATTCTTCTTCATATATGTTGTATATTCATCCTGTGTTGCATATCCATTCTTCGGAAGATCAGACAGATGTCCCGTCTTTTTCCAGTCTTCCTTTACATAAGCCTTACAGTAACGTTCCGCCACTGCTTCCGGACGTCCATAGTAACTTTCAAAAATGCAAAATGCCGCAAATACAGCGGCTCCTGCCACAATTCTTTTCACAGCCTTCTTCTGCTTCGCTGTCAGATCTGACCAGGAATGCTTCTCTTTAATAAACTTCGGTATACGGCTTGGATCCTTCCCTTCACGCTCACGTTTTATCTTTTTTTCTTTGCGTTTTCTTTCCCATGACTGAAGGATCTCTTCATATGCATCTTCTTCCGGGACATCTTCATATTCTCTTTTCTTTTTTATAAAATCTCCGATATCACCGGTAAACATCCGTGTCGGCTCATCCGCCTCTTCCTCTGTCTTCTCTCCGATCATAAGCGTCGGCTCACTGACACCTTCAGTTTCATCCAAATGACTCTGTTCTTTACCGGATCCTTCTTTTAACTTGATCTTCCGGTGAAGTTCCTGCTCCAGTTCCTGTCTTGTAACTTCTTCTATCATCCGGTCCAGGTTCTCGGGAATTGTAAGCTGTTTTTTCAGCTGTTCCTGCTCTGTGTCTGTATCCTCATCTTCTTTTCTTTCTTCTTTTTTTTCTTCTTGCAGGAATACCTCTTTTTCTTCTTTCTCATCAGGATTAAGTAACTTCTTCGCTTCATCAATTACTTTTTCTGATTCTTCTTCGATCTCCTGATCGGAAAATTCTGTCTTCGGGGATTCTTCAAGCTCATCCAGGTCACTGTATAATGTTTCCTCTTTTGATTCGGGAAGCCGCATTCCGCAATAATTACAGAATCTGGCATCGTCTGGATTGTTAGTCTTGCAATTCGGGCATTGACGCATAGAGCTCCTCCTTTTCAAATCACATTTTACATTATCATAACATTTTCTTTCTCTTAAATATAATAATACAGGTAATCATAACCACAACGCTTAAGATGATCACTCCCGGATATCCGTGCTTTAGTTCCGGCATATTATGGAAATTCATTCCATACCAGCTGGTGATGAGTGTAAGCGGGAAGAAAATCGTTGATATTACGGTCAGAAACTGCATGTTGTTATTCTGCTGGGCATCTACCTGCGCCTTATAAGCATCCCTTACCTGCTGGGCATATTCCAGAAGCTGCGATGCTTTACTCATCAGTCTGTCTGCACGGTCCGAGATAACACCGAAATATTTCACCTGTTTCTTGGCAAAGAAACCATTTTCATTCTCTTCGAGCTGTTTTCCCATGTCCATGATCTCATCATAATAACTGCGGAGTGTCAAAAGTTCACGTCGGATCGGCATGATCGCATTCTGGAATCCCTGGATCTTTCCGTCCATGACACCTTCTTCCAGATCCATGATCCGTTTCTCATAATGTCCCAGAAGTTCCAGATCCCGGCTTATGAATTCCAGCATAAAATTATAGATGAATTTTTCTTTCGATTCTCCCTGTCTCGTCTTCTTCCTCTTAATTCTGCGGATCAGACGGTAAGAAAATTCATCATCGTCCACAATCACGATATGATGACGGTTGATAAAAAATAAGATCTTGTATCGTTCTCCCAGAATATCCAGAAGCTTTGGAATACAAAGAGAACCCGCAAGACATTCCTGCTGAGTCTCCATCTTACAAAATCCTACATCTTTCAGATTGATCTCTCCTTCATACTGCATGCCGGCCTGTTCCAGGCAGTCTCTGGCAGTCTGCGATGTAGCCAGAAATACCGATGGTCTGTCCTTCTCCATGATTTCTTCCTGATATTCCTGCAGCGTTTCTCCTAATACGTATCTCATGCCTTCACCATCCTCGTTTGTTCATCCTGTTTTACTTCTTGCATTATAACACTAACTTGGAATTCTAACACATATTCTCCTGCTGTTTTTCAAAATCCCGTAAATCTTATGTAAAATCTTGTCACAACACATGCATGGCAATAGAAAAATCCGGCAAGCCTCACAAAAAGCCGCCGGATTTTTACTTTTAACTACATTTACAATTAGAATAATCCTGTAATTCTTCCTTCATCATCTACATCGATTCTCTCAGCTGCCGGAACTTTCGGAAGTCCAGGCATAGTCATGATATCTCCTGTCAGAGCTACGATAAATCCGGCACCTGCGGAGACTTTCAGGTTACGTACTGTAATGTCAAAGTCTGTCGGTGCTCCCAGTTTCTTCGGATCGTCTGTCAGACTGTACTGTGTCTTCGCCATACAGATCGGTGCATTGCCAAATCCAAGATCTGTCAGTTGTTTTGCCTGCTTCTGGGCTGCTGCGGTAAGAACCACTTTATTTCCACCATAGATTTTCTGTACGATCTGGTTCAGTTTATCTTCGATCGTTCCTTCCAGTTCATAAGCATAGTGGAAATCACTCGACTCATCACACAGACGTACCACTTCTTCTGCAAGCTTCAGGCCGCCTTCGCCGCCTTTTGCCCATACTTCGGACAGTGCAACATTAACTCCGACTTCTTTACATTTTTCTTCTACCAGATCCAGTTCTGCTTTGGTATCTGTCGGGAATGCATTGATCGCAACCACACATGGAAGACCGTATACATTCTTAATATTGCTGACATGCTTCATCAAGTTTGGAATACCTTTTTCCAGTGCTTCCAGATTCTCTTCATTCAGATCCGGTTTTGCAACGCCTCCATTATACTTCAGTGCTCTTACCGTTGCTACAATGACTACTGCATCCGGTTTGATGCCAGCCATACGACACTTGATATCCAGGAATTTCTCAGCTCCTAAGTCCTCTCCGAATCCGGCCTCTGTAATCGCATAGTCTGCAAGCTTCATTGCCATTCTTGTTGCTGTCAGTGAGTTACATCCATGTGCGATATTGGCAAATGGTCCACCGTGTACGATTGCAGGTGCATGCTCCAGTGTCTGAACAAGGTTCGGTTTCAGAGCATCCTTTAACAGCGCACACATCGCTCCCTCTGCATGCAGATCATGTGCGGTAACCGGTTTCTGCTCTGCGATCTTGCCATAAGTGTAACCTACGATGATCTTTCCAAGTCTTTCTTTCAGATCTGCGATATCCTTTGACAGACACAGGATCGCCATGATCTCAGAAGCGACAGTGATATCATATCCGTCTTCTCTCGGCACACCATTGACTCTTCCGCCAAGTCCGTCTGTGACGAAACGGAGCTGACGGTCATTCATATCGACACATCTCTTCCATACGATCTTTCTCGGATCAATATTCAAATCATTTCCCTGATAAATGTGATTGTCGATCATGGCTGCCAGTAAGTTGTTCGCAGCTCCGATCGCATGAAAATCTCCTGTGAAATGAAGGTTGATATCTTCCATCGGTACAACCTGTGCATATCCGCCGCCAGCTGCTCCACCCTTCATACCGAATACCGGTCCGAGAGATGGCTCACGCAGTGCTACCACAGGTTTCTTACCCATTCTCTGAAGTGCATCTGCAAGACCTACGGTTGTTGTTGTCTTTCCTTCTCCGGCAGGTGTCGGATTGATTGCCGTCACAAGAATCAGTTTTCCGTCTTTTTTATCGGATTTCTTTAAGAAATTATAATCAATCTTTGCTTTATATTTTCCATACTGTTCCAGATATTCTTCTGGAATTCCTGCTCTTTCTGCTACCTCTGTGATAGGCTCCATAGTACATTCCTGTGCGATCTCAATATCTGTTTTCATCATTCATTTCCTCCTGATCGTATGTTGTCTTTCTGCATTTCCAGTCCTTTTGATACACTGCTTCCAACTCTTCCGATACCGGGCGGTGTAAAAAAAGGACAACACTCATCCTCTTCGGGATAAATGCTGCCCAGACGGTCGGCTCTTACCAAGTATCTGATTCCCCTGTGGTACTCCACATTATCCGTCAGTCATCAGATCTTCTCTTTGACTCTTACTATATTATAAGGACGCAAAATTGTCAATCCGGAAAATTCATCCGGATCATCGTAACACAGCCATTATTTTTTCTCTTTTTTAATAACCGTAGATTCTTTCCCCATATGATATTCTCTTCCCAGCGCCCGCATAATGCTTCTTGAAATCACATCCACAATGATGAATCCAAACGCAATCCCAAGGCATGTTTCCAACAGTACAAGTGCATGCTCTGCTGCCAGTGAAAAGTTCCTGCTGACTACGCCATACATCAGATAATACAATCTCGCTCCCGGCATCAACGGAAAGACGGATGCTGTCAGGAAGACGGTGGACGGCGCATGATTGACTCTCGACATGACAAATGCATAGCCCGCCACAAAGCAGGATGCAACTACTACCGCAAAGAAATTATCCGGATACCACGCATACACCAGTAAATAGATTCCCCATGTCAGGAAAGCTCCGACACTGGAATACAGAATCTTCTTTCCCCGTATCTTGAACCAGCTTGCATAACCGGTACATCCTATCGTACAAGAGATCAGCTGGATCACTGTATTATTATTCACATCGAATCCTTCCGCCGATATATTTCCCATCAGCATCATTGCAAGGGCAATACCGAATGCGATACCAAATGCACCGAGCATCGAATTCATCACTTCCAGTGAACCCGAGATAAAGTTCCTCTGCATCACATCCCGCATTCCGTTGATCGCACCAAGTGCACTGACTAACAGCATGACAATTCCGATCATGATACGGTCCGGATGATGTCCCAGCCCGCTCCGGACAGCTGTTACGATCACAACCTCTGATAAGAATGCCAGGATTAGATTATAGATCATCGGGTTACCTTCCCGCCTGCTAAGCCATCTGCCTACCAGAACGATCATCAGACAGACGATTAATGCAACAACTGCATCCTGCAGATCACATCCGAAGAATACAGCAAACGCCGTTCCCCCTGTAATCTGTGCAAGCCCTGTGATCAGTTCACTCTGATCCGGCCGCGCCATTACTTTCTTAAAGCGCCGGACCAGTTCTTTTTCATCCGGATTATGTGAACAGACATACCGCGACATGGCATTCAGATAATTCAATTTATCATAATCTGCCCCTGTAGACTCTATATGCCGGATCTGTGTAATGATCTCACCTTCCGGTGTCTCCACCGTCACCTGGATATTGCTCGGAATCACATATACATCATATGTCATAAAACCATAACTCTTATACATACGATACAGACTGTCTTCCACGCGGAAGATTTCTGCCCCGCACTGTAACATTGCTTCTCCTATATTCAAGATTCCCTGTACTAATTTTTCATAATTCATAGGCAGCTGTCCTTTTATAATTTCATGTTTTACACGTTTGTTTCCATTTATATTTCCCTATTTTTCTTTATTTTCAATATATGTAGTACGTTCTGTATAAGCTCAGTTTAACACACACTTTTTCATTTTAATATAGCAGGGGAACACAGATTCCTGAAAATTATTTGTGTCTGTGATACATCTGTACCGGCGTATTTTCCTGCATCTTTTCCCGTAGCTTTTCATATCTGCAGTTCCTGCCACTGGCAGTTTCTCTTGCATACTATGGTTTAAAAAATCTGAGAATATACAGGAAAAGATTGCTTCTCTTCCAGCATACTCTCAGACTCTCTGCTTATTTCTATTTTTTATTTCTATAATTATTTCTTTCCACCGATCAGAGGAAGATTCAATGCACTCTTACCGATATGATATTCTCTCTTCAGTGCATACATGATACTTCTGGATGCCACATCTACGATGATAAATCCGAATGCAATTGCAAGACAGGTTGCCATCAGAACAATCGTCTCATCGAATGCCAGTTGTGGATCCTGACTGACACATCCATACATTACATAGTACAGATTCGGTCCCGGAATCAGCGGGAATACCGATGCTGTCAGAAAGATCGTTGAAGGTGCCTTATTCACTCTGGACATGATAAATGCGTAAAATGCAACGAATACTGCTGCGATCATCGTTGCCAGAAAATTGCTTGGCTTCAGTGCAAATACCACAACATAGATTGCCCAGGTAAAGAATGCTCCGATACTGTTATACCATACCTGCTTTCCTCTGATCTTAAACCAGAAAGCAAATCCCGTACATGCAACCGTACAGGAGATCAGCTGGATCGGTACACTGTGATTCAGGATAAAATGATCGGAATTTCCTTCATGGAACAACATGATCGCAAGACCGATTCCGAATGCGATTCCGGCAGCTCCAAGGAACGAGTTCATGATATTAATAAATCCAGAGATAAAATCCCTCTGAAGGAGATCACGGATTCCATTCGTCGTGCCCAGTCCACTGATCAGCAGCATAACGATACCGATCATAATACGGTCCGGATGATCTGCAACTCCCATCTTCAATGCCACTATAATGATCACTTCTGATATGAACGAAAGAATAGCATTATAAACCATTAAGTTGCTTTCACGCTTTGCCAGCCAGTCACCGACGGCCACGATCATCACCGATACGATCAATGCAACAATCGCATCCCAGACGTTACAGCCGAAGAATACCGCAAATCCGGTTCCACCCATGATTCCTGCTGCATATCTTGTAATTCGCTTCTGCGGTTCACGATTGATGACTTCGAGATATTTCTCTCGCATCTCTTTTTCATCCGGTGTATGCTGACAGACATATCTGCACAGATTGTTCAGGTAATCCAGCTGATCAAAATTCGGTTCTGATGACTCGATATGCCGGATCTGTGTAATGATCTCTCCTTCCGGTGTCTCTACCGTCACCTGTATATTACTCGGAATGACAAATACATCCGATCTCTTAAATCCATAGCTTCTGCACATGCGGTAAAAGCTGTCTTCCAGTCGGAAATTCTCTGCACCACTTTGAAGCATCGCTTCTCCGATGTCCAGGATTCCCTGTACAATCTTGTTATAATCCATCTTTTTTACCCCTTGTTCTATTCATAAAATTTCCATTTTCTAAATCCAACATTTGAATCATATCATGGATTTTCTATAAGTCAACAAAATTATTGTAAAATGTAATAACAGTTTGTAATACCCGTCTTAGAAGTTCTTATATTTTTTCTTCTTTCTCTCCTTTTTGCGTATGCTTTATGCAGAATTTCTCATAAGAACGGTTTCGATTATACCTGTTCTTTTACCTGACTTCTGTCTTCTTTTATATTTAAGCTATATTCTACACCCAGAAGCTGAACAGCGGGAAAGATTTTTCTTATAATTTATTAAGAAAACTTTCCCGCATTATCTTTTTATTATATGATAATTCTAATATTTTATTGGCTATGCTGCCTATGCTATATGTTACACTAGAAGCAGCATATCATCCGCATGAAAGCAACTCTATACATACAGAAAGATACAGAAAGGAAACATTATGTCTGATTACTATATTTCACAGATTTCACACTCTGATAAAACTGCAATTCAGGGTGTCACCGCTCTTCTTCAGGCTGAGGAAATCCGCCTGGATACCAACCTTGATTATACGTGCGGCATGTACGATGATGAGATGAATATCATCGCCACCGGAAGCTGCTTCGGCAATACACTACGCTGTCTTGCCGTAGGTTCCGACCATCAGGGCGAAGGACTTATGAACCAGATCATCTCACATCTGATCGAAGTACAATTTAACCGCGGAAATACACACCTGTTCCTCTATACGAAATGTTCTTCGGCCAAATTCTTCGGCGATCTCGGATTCTATGAAATAGCAAGAATTGACGGACAGATCGTGTTCATGGAAAACAGACGGACAGGGTTTAAAAATTATCTGAAGAAACTGAAAGATTCTTCTGCCCTGCAACTTCAGACTCTTACAGAAAGCACATCTGCTACAAACCGTAAGGTTGCCGCCCTGGTCATGAACGCCAATCCGTTCACTCTCGGTCATCAGTATCTAGTAGAAAAAGCAGCCCGCGAAAATGACCTGCTGCATCTTTTCATCGTAAGCGAAGATGCAAGCCTTGTTCCGTTCAAGGTTCGAAAACAGCTCGTAATGGAAGGGACCGCACATCTTGATAACATCTGCTATCACGACAGCGGCCCGTACATCATCAGTAATGCAACCTTCCCGAGCTATTTCCAGAAAGATGAAAATGCAGTCATCGAAAGCCATGCTATGCTGGATCTGACCGTCTTCACCGAAATCGCACGGACACTCGGCATCAACCGCCGCTACGTCGGCGAAGAACCAACCAGTCTGGTTACTGGAATCTATAATAATATCATGTCAGAAAAACTACCGGGAAACGGCATTGAATGCGTGATCGTTCCAAGAAAAACTGATGGTGAAAAAGCCATCAGCGCTTCTACTGTACGGCAGGCGATTAAGGATAATGATATGAATACATTGAAGAAACTCGTGCCGGAAAGTACGCTGCGGTATTTTGAAAGTGAAGAGGCAAAGGATGTGATTGCACGGATAAGAAATGAGGAGAATGTGATACATTATTAATTGCTTCATTGTGGCCTCTCAGTCCACGAGAAAGACCTGGTAACCGCAGCCTGATGCATTAAACCCACAAAACACAGAGAGAAGGGACCGGCCCATCCAGACCGATCCCTTTTTGCAGAACCAATACCCTTAAGTCCTGCAATGGTAAAACTTTATGAGGAATAACAATATAATTGATAATGTCTATAATTTGATCACACCCAGGATCAGTCCGGATATCAGACAGATAATGCTGACACCCCCATATCCAGAAGAAACATTTCTTAATATGATCTTTGATCTCAACACCCGCAAGACCGACACCAAGGAAGGTTGCAGGCACGACAAGACTGATAAATGTTGCACAGTTACGGCATACAACCATAACAATCGCAATGTGTGTTGCTTCGACTCCGAATTCTCCAGCGATGCTGATCAGGATCGGCATCAGACCGAAGAAGAGTGTCTCAAGGACAACCTTGCGGATCTGATTGCCATACTGATTGATTACTGCACTGTCTAAGGACAGGTCGATCTTTCCTTCTCCGGCCTCTACCATTACCTGACAGTCACTGGATTCTAATGTTCCCGCTATTGCAGGTCTTTTGATCTCCATGTTTGTATCCTCCTCTTTCATTTATCTTGTGACTTTGTTTATCTCTTTATGGGTTTATCATAGTCTTGGAACCTTACAGGAGAGAGTGGGGTTTTCTTAATATTTATTAAGGTACGGAAAAGACTGCAGCCATGTAACAGCTGCAGCCTTTGTTTTTATATATAATCAAATATTCTTTTTCTGGAAAATTTACTGGTAAAATCTTATAATGATTACAAAGAATATACTATGTAAACTCAATTTAAATATATACTTTTGATACGAAAGGAATTCTTTCAATATGAACGGAATAAACGTAACTATCACAGATATGATGAACTGCCGCGACCGGCGTGTAAGCATCCAGAACGAACTGATCAGTAAATATGATAAACCAGTCCTGTCTTTTTGCATGAACATCCCAGGACCGGTAAAAACCAACGAACTGATCCGGAAAGCTTTTGATTCCGGAAAAGCAGAATTATTAAAAGCTCTTTCTGCTCACAATATAACAATCCTTCACACCGAAGAATTCCACGAACCTTCCGGTGATGAACTGATCATGGCATTGGATGCACCCGCCGAAGATATCAAGACACTTGCTACTGAAATTGAAGAAAGCCATCCTCTCGGACGGCTCTTTGATATGGATGTCATTGGAACTGACGGTATGAAGTTATCCCGCGGCACCTACCGTAAATGCATCATCTGCGGATGCCAGGCACAGGAATGTGCGCGGTCACGGAAGCATTCCGTGGAGGAATTGCAGGCAAAGATTGAGGAATTATTAAATCAGTTTTCTATTTAATTAATTATCGCGGCCTCTCAGTCCATGAGAAAAACTTGGTGCTCTGTTTGCTACTAAGATTCCGTGATGTAAGAAAATCTAAGGATGTCCAAATCTCCTAA
>ERZ507040.18-NODE-18-length-150808-cov-8.71741_pt1 | contig 150808 bp, 140 predicted proteins | sample MGYA00512871_ERZ507040 | MGnify/ENA metagenome assembly ERZ507040
CCTTCGGATCCTCTCCGATACGTCCACTTTCATGTGCTCCTACCGGGTTGAAATAGCGAAGAAGAATAACATTCATATCTGGATTGGCCTTCTGTACATCCGTCATGATCTGTTCCATCATGGATTTTGTCCATCCGTAAGGATTCGTGCACTGTCCCTTCGGGCACTCCTCTGTGATCGGCATCTCCTCCGGACTTCCGTATACAGTTGCAGATGAACTGAATACGATATTCTTAACACCTGTCTGTTTCATAACATCCATAAGTGTCAGGGTTCCTGTTATATTATTACGGTAATACTCTAATGGCTTCTGTACAGATTCTCCGACTGCCTTCAATGCTGCACAGTGAATCACCGCATCTACACCCTCTTTTTCCATCATTGCCTTCAATGCGGTTTCATCCATTACATCTCCTTCATAAAATGTAATGTGCTTTCCAGAAAGCTCTTCTACTCTCTTTAAAGATTCTTTTGATGAATTGCACAGATTGTCATATACAACAACTTCATATCCTTCATTCAAAAGTTCCAGTGCTGTGTGACTTCCGATATAACCGGCACCTCCGGTGATTAATATTTTCTTTGTCATTACGATACCTCCTATTTTTACCTTTACTGCATATATCATTATAAGAATCTGTAATTTTCCTGTACATACAAAAAACTCTACAAAATATACACTTTTTTCTTCTGGACATATCGTATTTTAATTATATCTATTTTTCCTTTTCCAGAATCTTCTGCATCTTCCCTTTGATCCTCTGAAGTGCATTATCAATCGTCTTCGGACTCCGGTCCAGAAGCTTTGCGATCGTCTTATAATCGGTCCCCATCAGATGTAAATACAAGACTCTGCGTTCCAGTTCACTTAAATCCTTTTCCAGCCGTTCTTCCAGCGACTTTGCATGTTCCTGACTGACAAGCAGTTCTTCCGGATTTGTCTCATGTTCTGATTCCATCATATCGATCAGAGAACCTTCGCCATCTTCCCTTTCATACAAAGAAATGTAACTGTTAAGCGGGCTGTGTTTCTTTCTGTTCGAAGCTTCGATTGCCGAATAGAGCTGTCTCGTCACACACAGTCTTGCAAAACTGAAGAACGAAGCTTCCTGATCCACATCATAATCCTGGACAGCTTTGAAAAGACCGATCATTCCTTCCTGGATCAGGTCGTCTGTCTCTCCGCCGAGCAGATACATTGCATTGGCTTCTTTTCTGACCAGATTCTTATATTTTTCCATCAGATAATCTATAATCCCGGTTTCTCCCATGCGGAGTCTGCGGATCAGTTCTTCGTCTGTTAATTTTTTATACTCTGTCATACTTTCCTCCGAAGTCCACATTTCACTCTATACTTATCTGCTTATGGCAATCGCCTGTACTTCACTTTCTTACTGCATCCGCTGTCTTACGATCTCATATGCCAGCACACCTGCTGCTACCGATGCATTCAGGGAATCGATGTCCCCTTTCATCGGGATTCTGGCGGTAAAATCGCAAGTGTCTTTGACCAGACGTCCCACGCCTTCGCCTTCATTACCGATCACCAGACCGATCGGCCCCTTCATATTGACATCATACATGACATCGCCGTCCATATCGGCACACACAAACCACAGACCCTTCTTCTTCAGATCTTCCATCGTCTTTACCAGATTCGTTACTTTTGCAACCGGCGTATAATTCAGCGCACCTGCGGAAGTTCTTGCCACAGTTGCCGTCAGTCCGACTGCACGTCTCTTCGGAATGATCACGCCATGTGCACCTGCCTGATTTGCGGTACGGATGATCGCACCAAGATTGTGCGGATCTTCGATATTATCCAAAATGATCAGGAACGGATCTTCCCCTTTTTCTTCTGCAAGCTTTAACATATCTTCTACTTCTGCATACTCATATGCGGCAACACTTGCGATCACACCCTGGTGTTTTCCGGTCTCTGACAACTGGTTTAAGCGGTCCTTTTCCACGAAGTTCAGGATCGTGTCATGCTTTCTTGCCTCACGGATGATGGATCTGACTGCGCCGTCCTGACATCCGTCCAGTACATACAGCTTGTCTACCGGTTTTCCGGAACGAAATGCTTCCATGACGGCATTTCTTCCTTCTATGATATTTTCATTTTCTTTCTTATCATACGATTTTTTATCGTGCATCTTCTTATCATGTACATTCTTATCGTGACTCATATTCGACACTCCTTATTGTTCTTTGATACTGTCCAGACCTATTTTAACCAGTTCCAGCATTCTTTTCCACTCTTTTTTCAGATACAGATAACCAAGCAGGGCTTCGAATCCCGTCGCACGTCTGTAATCTGTGATCGACTGGTTCTTCGCCGGCGATACACTCTTGGCATTGCGGCCTCTTTTATAGATGGCATGCTCTTCTTCTGTCAGATGTTCCTGCATCGTACGCATCATTTTCGACTGTGCGGATGCCTGTACATAAGAGCTGGTCTTCTGGTGCAGTTTCTGTACCTGACGGTTTCCTTCATTGATCACCAGCGTTTTGATGATCAGATCATAAATGCAGTCTCCGATATATGCCAAAGTAAGAGGTGAATATTCTTTGATATCCACCTCTTTCATCTGGAAAATCTCCTGCATATAAGTGTCAAATTCCCACTCTACGCTCTTTTCCATTGTACTCCTTCTCTGGTATCCTTTAAGATGATACCCTTCTCTAACAGTTCATCACGGATTGCATCGGCTCTTGCAAAGTCTTTAGCCTTACGTGCTGCCTGACGCTCCTCGATCAGTTTCTCGATGTCTTCGTCCAGGATCTCTTCTTTCTTATCTACGATCAGTCCCAGAACTCCTGTTAACTTCACAAGCAGATCGAATAATTTCTGAAGATATTCTTTGGAACTTTCTGCATCGGTTGTTGTATTGATATATTTTACAAGGTCAAAGATTGCTGCAACGGCATCTGCTGTATTGAAGTCATCGTCCATTGCCTTTTCAAATCCTGCAACAAACTCTTCTGTTTTTGCAAAGTTTTCTGCTTCTGCATCTGTGATTGCTTCTGCTTTTGCATTTCCCATAAGGAACTTCAGATTATCTGCTGCATTTACGATACGCTCCAGACCATTCTTGGATGCTTCCATCAGATCTGCACTGAAATTCAGTGGGCTTCTGTAATGTGCACTCAGCATGAAGAAACGAAGTACCTGCAGATCGTACTGTTCGCTGATCTCACGTACGGTACGGAAGTTTCCGAGAGATTTACTCATCTTTCTGTTATCAATGTTCAGGAATGCATTGTGCATCCAGTATCTTGCAAATTCTTTGCCATTGGCAGCTTCGCTCTGTGCGATCTCATTTTCATGATGTGGGAATACAAGATCCTCGCCGCCGGCATGAATGTCGATCTGCTCGCCTAAGTATTTCTTAGACATCTCTGAGCACTCGATGTGCCATCCCGGACGTCCCTCGCTCCATGGAGACTCCCATGCTGGCTCTCCTTCTTTTTTCGGTTTCCAGAGCACGAAATCCAGTGGATCTTCTTTTTCATCTTCTCCTGATACCAGAAGGGAACGCTCACCGGAACGCAGATCATCCAGATTCTTGTGTGAAAGTTTACCGTAATCTTTGAACTTTCTTGTACTGTAATATACGGTACCGTTCTTCTCGTAAGCAAATCCTTTGTCAATCAGTGTCTGGATCATATCTACCATACCACAGATTTCTTCAGTTGCCAGAGGGTTCTTGGTTGCCGGCTTGATGTTCATACCATCCATGTCTTTTTTGCACTCTGCAATGTAACGTTTGGAAATCTCGTCGGCTGTTACGCCTTCTTCAATGGCTTTCTTGATAATCTTGTCATCTACATCCGTAAAGTTTGATACGTAATTTACATCATATCCTTTATATTCAAAATATCTTCTTACGGTGTCGAATACGATCATCGGTCTTGCATTACCGATGTGGATGAAATTGTATACGGTAGGTCCGCATACATACATCTTTACCTTTCCTTCTTCCAAAGGTACAAATTCTTCTTTTTTCTTTGTCATTGTATTAAATATCTTCATTTTATGATATTTCCTCCTTTTTTTCTTCCGGTATCGGATTCTCTTTTAAGCACTGCATACATTTTTCCATTTCCTGGATCTGTCTGTGCATTCTTAAGTTATCTTCCTGCAGGGCTCTGATATCATTTTCAATTGGATCCGGCAGATGTACCTGATCCATGTCGAGTCTCGGTATCTTCTCATCATTCATTTTAACAACTCTGCCTGGCACACCTACGACCGTACAGTTCGGCGGTACCTCTTTTAATACGACAGATCCTGCCCCGATCTTGGAATTTTCTCCAATGGTAAAAGAACCAAGTACTTTTGCCCCTGCGCTGACCATGACATTATCTTTTAACGTCGGATGTCTCTTTCCCTGTTCCTTTCCGGTTCCTCCAAGTGTGACTCCCTGGTACAGCGTGATATTATCTCCAAGTTCTGCGGTCTCACCAATGATCACTCCGCTTCCGTGGTCGATGAATAATCCTTTTCCTATCGTCGCTCCCGGATGGATTTCAATCCCGGTCTTTCTTGCTGCCCGTTGCGATACCCATCTTGCAAGGAAATAATGTTTCTTCAGATAGAGCTTATGTGCGATTCTGTAATGAAGAATCGCTTTAAAGCTGGAATACAGGAACACTTCCATATTTGACTTAATTGCAGGATCCCGCTCCCGTATTACCTGGATTTCTTCATTGACATATGATATGATGCCCATCTATGATCTCTCCTTTTTATAAGTTTACCGCCCAACCTGCATGCTTTAACATACAAGAAACAAAAAAACTTCGTCTCCTGCTTTACACAAGAGACGAAGTATATCCGCGGTTCCACTCTTTTTAAAGAATACAGTTATATTACCCGTATCCTTCCCTCAGTACACGTAACGTGTGTAATCCCGAATCCGGCTATGACACTTTTCATCTTTTTCACCGGACCGACTCCCGGACGCACTTCACAAAAGCTGTAATCCAAAACTGCTTTCAGCCGGTGACAGTTTCTCTCTTTCGACACATCACATCTGCTACTCTTTCCGTTCAAAGTCTTTCTCATATAGAATATATATTATGCGATATCATCCTTTTTGTCAACCAGTTTCCAGCGAATCTCCGCTTTAAAAAGATCCGCCTCCGTCTCGATCCAGAATTTTCCTTTCTGAATCTCCACAAAACTTTTGACGATTGCAAGTCCAAGTCCAGATCCTTCGGTATTTCTTGATGAATCCCCTCTGACAAAACGTTCCGTGATCTCCTCTGGGTTAAATGTAAGCTCGTTTGCTGATACATTTTTCATCTGGAACACCGCATCCCCGTCTTCTGCCGCAATTTTCACATATACCCTCGTATGAGGCATTGCGTATTTTGCTGCATTTCCAATCAGATTTTCAAAGATCCTGTATGTCTTCTGTCCGTCCAGTGCCACGATCACTTTATCCTCCGGAATATCCAGCCGGAAGTCCAGATTCGCTTCCGTGATCTTTTCTTCCATTTCCAGCTTCACCTGTTTGAACAGATTCACAATGTCAATGTTGGCAATGTTCAAATTCACGGATTTGCTGCTTGCTTTACTGATCTCAAACAAATCTTCGATCAGTGCTTTCAGTCTGAGAGACTTTCTATCCAGCACATCGATATATTCTTTCTGTCTCTCCGGATCCTGTTCAATCTTCAGAAGATTCACATAGGTGATGATCGCCGTCAGCGGCGTCTTAAGGTCATGCGAGACATTCGTTACCAGTTCAGTCTTCATACGCTGGCTTTTTACTTCCTCATCTACCGCCTTCTTGAATCCGCTCTGGATCTTCTCGATTTCTTCTTTAAATAGCTCGAATACACCCAGATTCTCATCGATTTCTACATCCAGATTGCCATCTGCGATCTCATTTGTCGCTTCCAGAAGTCTGTGATAATTCCGTTTCACCTCATTAAAATATTTTTTTAAAACAAAGTACAGGATTGCAGAATAAATGATCAGTGCCATAATTCCATATACCCAGACACTCGTCACAGCAAGGATGATAAAGTTCACCAGTACGATCCGCAGGATTGCCTTACTTCCTTTATCGGTAAAATCAATGTCTGTAACAATCTCATATACTCTGTTGGCCAGTTTTTTCACCTTCCGGTACAGTCTCCCACCGTCCCGTCCGACTCTTTCTGCAGCCGCCGGAGCTTCTTCCCTCAGCGCCTTCCACAGCCGCCATACCAGCGTCCGTTCCGTGACATACTTTCTGAGCCCAATCTTCTGAACCGCACTGATACACGTTGTCACCCAGTATGTGACCGCAAATACACCGACCCAGATTGCAAAATCCATTGGCTGCGGCAAGCCTTCCTCTCTGGTTATGATCCAGTTCAGTTTATCATCCAGAATCCCAAGAGTAATTGACGCAACAACAAAAACAACCTCGAATGGCTGCCGGAAGATCTTTCCGTCACCAATTTTCAGTGTCTCGCTCTGTGCAAAAATCCATGCCGCCACGCATACTGCTGCCATGCAGGCAAGCATCATATACCATGCATCATTCGGAGCTTCATCCCCGAACCAGTACCATTGATTCAGATACTGTTCAATGCTGCTTTTCTTCATTCCGTAGATGTATGTGCGGTTTTTCGGCGTCTTCAGTTCTCCATGCGTAGCGTCCTCAACCGTCTCGCTCCAGTTGTCAATGATCTTTCTGAGAACAATACTCTGCGCTGTCTTTTCGCCGCTCTTTACAACTTTCACATCCGGGTTGCCATGCTCATCGTAAGTCAGCACCATACCAAATGCATATTCTTTAAAGCTGTCATCTGTCAGACCATTTCCGGTATTCGCCGTACTTCGTCCCAGAACCGTTCCCGATCCATCCTCGATCCGGTAATCCAGATAAGGATATAATGCTTCATAATCCTCCATCCACACATCTGCCACATCATTGATCTCATCCTGTGACATCTTGGCTTCTCCTGTCTTGGATGATATCTCCTGATTATAAAGGATATAACTGAATTCCAGAAAGCTTTCCAGATATTCCCTGTCCGAAAGCGACGTCGTATAAGTCTTCTGTGCTTCCTCGACCGCTTTTTCATAAATCGCATCATAATTATACAGCATGACATATGCTGCACTTAATATTGTTACAATTATCAGAAAAATTCCCAGTTTACGCCTGCTTTTCAATTTTGTATCCAACGCCCCACACCACCTTTAAGTATTTTGGTTCTCTTGGATTTACTTCTATCTTTTCACGGATATTTCTGACGTGCACCATAATCGTATCGGTGTTGATCGCACGTTCATTCCATACCCGCTCATAGATCTCCTCCGCAGAGAACACCCGTCCCGGATTCTTCATCAGAAGCAGCAGGATCTTGTACTCGATCGGAGTCATCTTTACCGGTTCGCCGTCAACGATCACTTCTACATTATCCTCATTGATCTCCAGTCCGCCGATCGTATGGATTCTGGAATTTTCTTCTTTATCTCCCAGCCTTTCCATAAAACGGCGGTATCTGCGAAGCTGTGAGTTGACTCTGGCGAGCAGTTCCATCGGGGTAAATGGTTTCGTTACGTAATCATCGGCTCCCATATTCAGTCCCATGATCTTATCCACTTCTTCTGATTTTGCGGAAAGAAAGATCACCGGGAAATCATATTTTTCCCTGAGCTTTACCACCATAGAGATTCCGTCCATCCTCGGCATCATGATGTCCACAATTGCCAGATGGATGTCTTCTTTTTCAATGACTTCCAGTCCTTCTACACCGTCAGCTGCCTGGAATACTTCATACCCCTGACTTTTCAGATATATCTCTACACCTTCTCTGATCTCCTTGTCGTCTTCTACAACCAGTACATGATTCATCTCCATCTTATTTCTCATCCTTTTTCCTAATTCCAGCTGTTTCCTCTGTTGTTATTATATTACCCGGCATTTCTTAAGGGGGACTTCAGAAAATTCTAAAGAAAAACGAAAGACACTTCCTTTTTTACACTGTCTCGTTCAGATAAACCCTTGACAATGGTATGATCTTACCAAGTTCTTCTTTCATACGTTCCGACATGACTGCATCACCATCCGCACAGATTTCTTCTGCAGTCTTTACACCGAATACAAGGCTTGCAAGTGCTCCCACTGTGATCGTTCCTTCACTGTTCTCCGGCTTTCCATCCATCAGCATCACACCCGAGAATTCTGTTCCCGTGATCATCACACAACGATTGTTCTCTTCGATAATTGGATCCGTTACAGTAAAGCATGTACCCATAAATGATTGCAGGCGCAATGACATCAGCATTCTTCTGACATCTACGATACGGATCATGATCTTTGGTTTGCCGCCGTCTACCTCTTCCGCTTCTGCCGCGATCTTGATATCTGTAATTTTACCGTCTTTTTTGTAAATCTTTAATATTCCGCCATCACTTGCATATTCCTTGATCAGGCGTTCATAATACGCTGTGCTTCGTTTTGCATAAACCTGATATGACTGTGTCAGTTGTGCTTCCATATAAGCCGCCATCTCTTCTGCATCCGCATTCACTGCATCCGTTATGACCACGCCTTCTTCTGTTTCCTCCTCCGGATCATAATATGACCGGTTCTGTTCACATACCGTTCGGAAATCAAAGGGCAGATAAATGCTCTCCGATGCAGGCATCAGGAATGTAAACGTCTCTCCGTCTGCGTACATATCATTCAATGCCTGTTTCAACAATCCTGCCATATATCCACGTTTCCTGTAAGATTCTCTCGTTGCAACGGCGACGATATAATTCACATCTTTTTTACTGCCGTTCACCGCAAGTTCATATGGATTCAGATGCAGCATAGCCTGTATTTCTCCGTCCTCTTCTACTGCATAAATCTGATTGTCTTTTAGTTTTTCTTCATAATAATAATCAACAAAACTTTTGCTGTCTTCTGAAAACACTTCTTCATACAGCTTTTTCGTGTTCTGTTTTTCTTCTGTTTCCAGCTTTCTTATCTTCATTTTGTTTTTCCCTTTTTCTCTTATTTTTCTATCTGCTTCTGTGCATTTGCTGTCTATCCGCCTGCTTTTATCATTTTTGCGTTATCTAACTTTCCTACACTTTCATACATCCGCCACAGCCGGCACATCCACCTTCTGAAGGTCCGACTCTGTAACTGTAATTAGCAATCGTATCCAGACTTGCAATTGCCTGTGAAGAAATTCCTTCTCCTGTTCCAGTAAAACCAAGTCCTTCTTCTGTCGTTGCCTTGATATTCACCTGATCCACCTCGATATGCAGTGCCTCTGCCACATTTTTCCGCATCTGTTCAATGTGCGGCGCCATCTTCGGCCGCTGTGCAATGATCGTTGCATCGATATTGCCGATCACATATAATTTCTCGTCGATCATTCTTCCCACTTCTTCCAAAAGCCTGATACTGGACGCACCTTTGTACGCCGGATCTGTATCCGGAAAATGCTTTCCTATATCACCAAGTGCTGCAGCCCCCAAAAGCGCATCCATGATTGCATGTAATAATACATCTGCATCCGAATGACCAAGAAGTCCTTTCTCGTAAGGGATCTTCACCCCACCAAGGATCAGATCTCTTCCTTCTACTAACTTGTGTACATCATATCCCATACCTACGCGCATATATTCTCCTCCTTATTTTTGTTTATCTTTTTGTTAATCTTTTATCTCACTGGTTTGTCATTTTCTGGCGTAGCGCTTTCTTCTGTTTCTTCCACCGGTTCTTCTGATTCATTTTCTTCTGTTGCTTTTACTTCTTCCGTCTCATTCTCAGATTCATTCATACGGCCCCTAATGCTGTCGTCCCGGTATTCCTTTTTCACCATCTTGATTCCGGATCCTACCAGCCAGTAAAGACCAATCAATGCGAATATTACGCCTGCCGCTATATAAAGTATATAATTCTCCGGTCTATCCGCAAGTGAACTGTGGATCAGCTTTTCTCCTAAATATATTACATATGCACCCGCAACAATGCGAATGAATAAACTACTCTTTGGTACCATCTTCGTTAACCTCCTGTTCTTACCATATCTGCAAAATCCGCCAAAGCATCCGCAATGAACTGGCAGTGACAGTTCCTGTAGGCAGCAGTTTCTTTCGAACGCATGGCGATGTAAAATATTATAAACGATTTTACTTTTCTTGTATACTTTGTTAGGTAAATTGGGCATAAAAAAAGAACCGGATTCTTTTCCGACTCTCTTGCTGTGTATACCAATATACTTAGAACCTGCCACCTCCGAAAGCTGTCACTGGCAACTTTTACAGATGTATGGCAATAAAAAATAGCGGGAACTGGATTTGAACCAGCGACACCACGGGTATGAACCGTGTGCTCTAGCCAACTGAGCTATCCCGCCATAATGAGTAGCGGGAACTGGATTTGAACCAGCGACACCACGGGTATGAACCGTGTGCTCTAGCCAACTGAGCTATCCCGCCACAATCAATTTAGAAAATGTATGGGACCAATAGGGCTCGAACCTATGACCCTCTGCTTGTAAGGCAGATGCTCTCCCAGCTGAGCTATGATCCCATATATTTTGTCGTCTCTCTCGAACCGACTTCGTTAGTATAGCATTGGTTTCGTGGAAAGTCAACACCTTTTTTCAAATTTTTTAAATAATTTCTACAATTGATATTTAATTTATTAACTGGGTTGACCTCTCGGTCCTTGAAGAACGCAGTATAAGGCACTTAATTCTTCAGGCATCCGATACCCACGGAATAAAAGCTGGGTATCCTTTCCAGTGAATGTGGAGAAGGTGTTGGTAATACTTAAGGGGCAAAATTCTGCGTTAGATATTCAAAATTTGACTGTTTGAGGCGTATGCCGAGTTTCAAATTTTGAATGCCTGCTTTTAGCAGAATTTTGCCCCTTTAGTATTACCCGCCGACGGAACCTGAACAGGAAAGGATTCCTAACTTTTATTCCGGTCCGAGTAGCCGTCGCCTGATAAATTAAATACCAATTCTATACGATTCCCTGAGCTGTCATAGCATCTACAACTTTTTCAAATCCTGCAATGTTAGCTCCGGCAACATAGTTACCTTCCATTCCGTAACGTTTTGCAGCATCGTCCATGTTGTGGCAGATGTTTACCATGATGTTCTTCAGTTTTGCATCTACTTCTTCGAATGTCCAGCTAAGTCTCTCGCTGTTCTGTGACATTTCAAGTGCAGATGTAGCAACACCACCAGCGTTTGCAGCTTTACCAGGTGCAAAGATCACACCATTCTCCTGCAGATACTGTGTTGCTTCTAATGTAGTAGGCATGTTAGCACCTTCGCATACAGCTACGCATCCGTTAGCAACTAACTGTTTTGCATCTTCAAGGTGAAGTTCGTTCTGTGTAGCACATGGAAGAGCAAGGTCAACCTTAACAGACCATACACCGCGTCCTTCATGATATTCTGAATTAGGACGGTAGTTCTTGTACTCTGTCAGTCTTGCACGTTTTACTTCTTTGATTTCTTTTAATGCTGCAACGTCGATTCCATCCGGATCATATACCCATCCTGTAGAATCACTTGCTGTTACAACTTTAGCTCCAAGTTGCTGAGCTTTCTGGATTGCATAGATTGCAACGTTACCAGCTCCGGAAACTGCAACTGTCATTCCCTTGATGTCTTTTCCGTTGATCTTTAATAATTCTTCTGTGAAGTAGAGAAGTCCATATCCTGTAGCTTCTGTTCTTGCTAAAGATCCGCCGTAGCTTAATCCTTTTCCTGTCAGAACACCTTCATACAGGCCTCTGATTCTCTTGTACTGACCGAACATGTAACCAATCTCTCTTGCACCTGTTCCGATGTCTCCTGCAGGAACATCTGTGTCAGCTCCGATATATTTGCAAAGTTCTGTCATAAAGCTCTGGCAGAATGCCATTACTTCTCTGTCTGATTTTCCCTTAGGATCGAAGTCAGAACCACCTTTACCTCCGCCGATTGGAAGTCCTGTCAGTGAGTTCTTGAAGATCTGCTCAAATCCAAGGAATTTGATGATACCAAGGTTTACAGATGGGTGCAGACGTAATCCTCCTTTGTATGGTCCGATTGCGCTGTTAAACTGTACACGGTATCCTGTATTAACCTGAACCTGTCCTTTATCGTCTACCCATGGAACACGGAATTTAATCTGTCTTTCAGGTTCAACAAGTCTTTCAAGAAGAGCGTCTTTTCTGAATTTCTCCTCGTTAGCCTCTACAACAACTCTTAATGACTCTAATACCTCTTTTACTGCCTGGTGGAATTCTGGCTCTGCAGGATTCTTAGCTACTACTTTCTCCAGTACTTCATCAACATATGACATAGCTTTCTACCTCCTAAAATAATATACGTATCCTTTTCAAAAGCGTCCCTGTCCAACAATTTGTCCAAATACTGCGATCCAGCCGCCGGCTGTTTTTTCTACACGCTTTGGAATAAAAAAAGCAGATGACTTACGCCATCTGTTTTTCCCTGACGCCTTTGTCCTTTACTATTGTAAAGCAAACAAGTGTATCTGGCAAGATATTTTTTACAGTTTTTATTATTTTTTGCAACTTTTTACAAAACCCTTGCAGATTTCGCAAGGGTTTTGTGCTTTTTCTCATGTTATATTCATTTTTATGAAACAGATTGCGCTCTAAATTGCATTTATTGTAATACAAGGATGCCAATTTTCATCTCATTACCGAAAGTCTCAGACACCTGAACATTCATTATTTGAAGTATTTTACTCCTGATTCGAAGATCTTCATATCCTGTTCTCCGTAAATGTTCATTGCCACACTTCTGTTTCTTCTTTCTGAATGCGCCATCTTACCAAGTACACGTCCGTCCGGGCTTGTAATACCTTCGATCGCACAGTAAGAACCGTTGACATTCCATTCTTCGTTCATTGTGATATTTCCTTCCGGATCACAGTACTGTGTTGCAACCTGGCCATTTGCGAATAACTTGTCCAGCCATTCTTTATTTGCAACAAATCTTCCTTCACCATGAGATGCAGGGTTGGTGTATACTCCGCCAAGTTCTGCTTCTCTGAGCCATGGAGATTTGTTCGTTACTACTTTTGTATAGACCATCTTGGAGATATGGCGGCCGATCGTGTTGTATGTAAGTGTCGGTGAATCCGGCTGCTGTCCTGTAATCTCTCCGCTTGGTACCAGACCAAGCTTGATCAGAGCCTGGAATCCGTTACAGATACCAAGTGCCAGTCCGTCACGCTCATTCAATAATTTTTCTACCGCTTCTTTCATCTTCGCATTCTTAAATGCTGTTGCGAAGAATTTTGCTGATCCGTCCGGTTCGTCACCTGCACTGAATCCACCTGGGAACATGATGATCTGTGACTGTTCGATCGCTTTTTCAAATACTTCTACAGAATCAACGATATCAGATGCACTCATATTTCTGAATACTTTTGTGATCACCTTTGCTCCTGCTCTTTCGAATGCTTTCGCACTGTCATATTCACAGTTTGTTCCAGGCATTACCGGGATAAATACGGTCGGCTGAGCGATCTTGTGGTCACAGATATAAATATCAGATGTATCATATAATCCTGTCTCCACCTTCGCATCCTGTCCTTCCGCTCCGGAATTGGTCGGGAATACTTTTTCCAGTGTTTCTTCCCATGCAGATACTGCTTCGTCTAACGCAATCTTCACATCGTTATATTCAATAGCTGCGCTGTCTGTTACTTCACCAATTACAGTATAAGTAATTCCAAGTTCAGATACCTTATCAGCCGGTACTTCTGCGATGATATCTCCGAATGCCGGTGCAAATAAGTCTCTTGCGTCTACATCGTGCTCGATCTTCACACCCATGCCGTTACCGAATGCCATCTTGCTGACTGCTGCCGCAATACCATGTCTGTCCAGTGCATAAGCTGCTACGATCTTACCGCTGTGGATATCTTCTGTAAATTTACTGTACTGATCCATAACTTTCTCGTATACAGGAATGTCGTAATTATCTGTCTCAATACGAAGCCATACCAGTTTATCTCCGGCTTTCTTAAGTTCCGGTGTGATAATGTCTTTTTCTTTTGCAATGTCCACTGCGAAAGATACCAGTGTCGGTGGTACATCGATGTCTTCGAATGTTCCTGACATACTGTCCTTTCCACCGATGGATGGAAGTCCGTATCCAAGCTGTGCACTGTAAGCTCCGAGAAGAGCTGCAAACGGCTGACTCCATCTGTGTGGATCTTCTGTCATACGACGGAAATATTCCTGGAATGTGAAACGGATCTTGCTGTAATCGCCACCTGCTGCAACGATCTTTGCGATAGACTCTGTCACTGCATAGATTGCTCCGTGATATGGGCTCCATGTTGACAGATATGGATCAAATCCGTAACTCATCATACTTACGGTATCGCAGTCTCCTGTTAATACCGGAAGCTTGGCAACCATTGCCTGCGTCTCTGTCTTCTGATATTTTCCACCATGCGGCATGAATACAGAAGCTGCTCCGATGGATCCGTCGAACATTTCTACCAGACCTTTCTGTGAGCATACATTCAGGTCTTTTAACATATCAAGCCATTTTTCTCTTACGTCTTTTACTTCTTCTCTTACGAGGATGCTGTCTTTTCTGTTCGGGATATCAACCGCTACGGTTGTCTCCTGGTGTGCTCCGTTGGTATCAAGGAATGCACGTGAAAGATTTACGATCTCTTTTCCTCTCCATGAAAGGACCAGTCTTGGATCTTCTGTTACGACAGCCACCTTTGTTGCTTCCAGGTTCTCTTCGGATGCATATTTCATAAATTCATCTACATCTTTTGGATCTACAACAACTGCCATACGTTCCTGTGATTCAGAGATTGCGATCTCTGTTCCGTCAAGGCCGGCATATTTCTTAGGTACTTTATCAAGGTCGATCTGAAGTCCGTCTGCAAGTTCTCCGATAGCAACAGATACTCCGCCTGCTCCGAAGTCGTTACATTTTTTGATCAGCTTGCTGACTTCTTCTCTTCTGAATAATCTCTGGATCTTTCTTTCTGTAGGTGCATTACCTTTCTGTACTTCTGCTCCACAGGTCTCGATAGACTCTTCTGTATGTACTTTGGAAGATCCGGTTGCTCCACCGCATCCGTCACGTCCGGTACGTCCGCCGAGAAGGATAATGATATCTCCCGGATCCGAAGTTTCTCTGATGACTGCACGTCTTGGTGCTGCCCCGAGTACTGCTCCGATCTCCATACGTTTTGCAACATAATTCGGATGATAGATCTCTTTTACTGCTCCGGTTGCCAGTCCGATCTGGTTACCATAAGAGCTGTATCCGTGTGCTGCTTCTCTAACCAGTTTCTTCTGTGGAAGCTTTCCTTTTAATGTATCTTTTACAGATACGGTTGGATCAGCGGCTCCTGTAACACGCATTGCCTGGTATACATATGTACGTCCTGACAGTGGGTCACGGATGGCTCCTCCGAGGCAGGTAGCAGCTCCACCGAATGGCTCGATCTCTGTCGGATGGTTATGTGTCTCGTTCTTGAAGTTCACAAGCCACTCTTCTTCCACACCGTCTACTTCGATCGGCACAACGATACTGCATGCATTGATCTCATCGGATTCTTCCTGATCCTGTAATTTTCCTTCACGTTTTAATTTTCTCATTGCCATCAGTGCAAGATCCATCAGGCAGACAAATTTGTCTTCTCTTCCTTTGAAGATCTCGCTGTGATCAGCGATGTACTGTTTGTAAGTCTCTTCCATCGGCTCTCTGTAATCGCCGTCGCCGAATGAAACGTCTGTAAGTTCTGTCGAGAATGTTGTATGACGGCAGTGATCTGACCAGTATGTATCCAGAACGCGGATCTCTGTCATGGAAGGATCTCTGTCTTCTTCTGATTTAAAATAATTCTGGATATGCTGGAAGTCCTTGAATGTCATGGCAAGTCCGAGAGAATCATATAATTCTTTTAACTTGTTTTCTTCCATATCTTTGAATCCGTCAAAGATTTTTACATCTGCCGGCTCATCAAATACGGTAACTAATGTCTCCGGCTTTTCGCCCTGTGCTTCTCGGGAATCTACAGGGTTGATGCAGTGTTCTTTGATTGCTTCAAATTCTTCATCTGATAAGCTGCCTTCTCCTCCATGGATCACATAAGTTGTCGCGGTACGGATGACCGGCTGCTCGTCTTCTTTGATGAACTGAATACACTGAACAGCGGAATCCGCTCTCTGGTCAAACTGTCCCGGAAGAAATTCTACAGAAAAGATTCTGCTTCCTTCTTCTGCCGGAAATTCTTCTTTATATAATGTATCTACAGGTGGCTCAGAAAAGATGCCATTACATGCTTTCTCAAATGTCTCATCGGATACATTTTCCACATCGTAGCGAATCAGTACACGAACACTGTCCACGTCTTTGATTCCAAGATAGCTGCGGATCTCAGTCTTAAGCTCCTTGGCCTGTACATCAAATCCTGATTTTTTCTCCACGTACACTCTTTTTACATTGCTCATAAGTAATCCTCCATAAATGAATTTTTACACATTTTCTATTGTTAGTATAACACAACAATCATTATTTAATACAATTAATATATCTAAACGCTTTTATAATCTGTACTTATTAATCCTTTATCATTTTCATTCCCGTCAATCCATTTTTACAGATTTACGATTCCTCTGGCTTTTTATAATATTTTTTAATAACGAACAATACGATCCATATCACTACCAGCACCGCTCCAAATACCTCACTGATACGGATCACCATATCAGAAAAGAATCCTTCCGGCAGCATCCGGATCATATAATCAGTCTCCGGATTGAATATCCATAGATTATTGGTAAAAAACAGTTTATGAAAAATCGTAAAACACGTCGTAAAATCTATACTGAAAGCAATGCCAAGCAGTACACCTATGACCAGCCATACACCAAGTGCGATCGAATATGCCCTGCAAAAAAGTCTCTTCCAGTCTTTTTCCCGCTTTTTAAACATCGTCAGTATGGCTGCAGCTACAATCAGGCAAACTCCCCCGACCTTAATACCTCCCAGGAACAGATTCCTGACATCTCGCATATGCAGCCGGTCTCTTTCATTGAAGAAATCCTGCTCTTTTCCTTCCACCGTTGTTACAACTGACAGCTTCTCTTCTTTTCCGATCAGATAGTTCATCATATGTTCTGTCACGTACATGACATGGTCGATGTTCATATCCAGATCTTCTGTCACTTCATATTTCTGGTATTCTTTTTTGTAAAATCTATAATGACTGTCTCCATATACTGCCGCCCAGATACTGAATGCAAGTGCTGCGATCACTGCACACATCATGGCCACAACCGATATGAGCGTTGTTAATTTCTTCAAGTTTTTTTCCTCCTGTTCTTCATTATTATAACACTTCTATTGTAAATACGGTTGTAATTTTCTTTCATTTCACTTATAATACAGTTAAGATTCATTAGGAGGACTTATCATGGATATTAACTATGAGTTATATAAAGTATTTTACTATGTAGCTTCCACCTTAAGCTTTTCGGAAGCTTCCAAGCAGTTGTTTATCTCGCAGTCGGCTGTCAGCCAGTCGATCAAGGCATTGGAGAAAAAGCTGGATCAGACCTTATTCATCCGAAGCACCAAGAAAGTACGTCTTACTACCGAAGGAGAGATTCTTCTGCGCCATATCGAACCGGCGATCAGCCTGATCAAGCGTGGGGAAAGCCAGCTTCTCGATGTCGGCGCACGCGGAGGACAGCTTCACATCGGAGCCAGTGATACGATCTGCCGTTATTTCCTGGTGCCTTATCTGGAACGCTTCCACCGGGAATTTCCGGGAGCGCATATCAAGGTTACGAATGCGACATCGATCCGCTGCGTAGAACTCCTGGAGACCGGGCAGGTGGATCTGATCGTTGTCAATTCACCGAATTCCTATCTCGGAAATGTTCCGAATGTGAAAAAGATCAAAGATTTCCAGGATGTGTTCATTGCCAATGAAGCATTTAAAGAATTAAAAGGAAAGAAGGTTTCTTTCAAAGAACTTCTGGACTACCCGATCCTTATGCTGGACAGAAAGAGTACAACCAGTGAATATCTGCACAACCTGTTTCTTCAGAATCAGCTGGATCTGGTTCCGGAGATCGAACTCAGCAGTAATGACCTTCTGATCGACCTTGCCCGCATCGGACTTGGAATCGCATTTATTCCGGATTTCTGTCTTTCCCAGACAGCCGATTCGGATTCTCTGTTTATTGTTGAGACGAAGGAATCGCTTCCGGAACGCGAACTTGTCATTGCGCATAACGAGAAGGTTCCGGTATCCAAAGCCGCACAGGAGTTTTTATCTTATTTTTAATATGTTTACAAACTCTTTTTCCTGCCAAAGTATCCCCGAAAGAACTACCGGTGGCAGCTACTTTTATTTACTTTCGTATAAAATACCATGTGGCATATGTCCCTCATGGTATTTTTTTCTATCATATTGTTCTATAATATATTTTTCTATAAATAATATTTTTCTGATTCTGCTTACCTCTTATCCATCTGTTCTTCCTTCCAGAACCCTGCTATCTTTTCTTCGATATTTTCACTGTTACAGATCTGGAAATCATTCCACTCCCTCGGAAACACCTCCTGGCACCGCCGGTCCATAAAACGTTCATCCAAAAGTGCAATCACCCCTCTGTCCTGATCAGTCCGGATGACTCGTCCTGCCGACTGTAGCACCTTATTCATGCCCGGATACAAATAAGCATAATCGAATCCATTCAGATTCTTCCGGTCAAAATAATACTTTAAAAGTTCCCGTTCCAGACACACCTGCGGAAGTCCTGTCCCGATGATCATTGCCCCGATCAGTTTATCTTCCGTCAGATCAATTCCTTCTGAAAAAATACCACCCATCACACAGAAGCCGATCAGGCTGTGTGCTCTTTCCTGTTCGAATTTTTTCAGGAATTCCTCCCGTTCCTGCTCCGTCATATATTGGGACTGTACTGCAACTTCAATCTGTTCCTGCGGCAGTTCCATGAATGCTTCCCACACTTCTTCCAGAAATCGGTAAGACGGGAAAAAGGCAAGATAATTTCCTGTTCTTCCTTTTATCACACGCATCATATATTCTGCATACTTACGGTACATCTCCGGTCCGCGTCTGGTATACTTCGTGCTGACATCATTTCCCAGAAGCAGTAATCTTTTGCTTTGTTCAAATGGAGATTCTGCATAGATCGCATAATCATCCTTTGCCGCAGATAACAGTTTCTTATAATAATTGATTGGAAGAAATGTTGCCGAAAATAATATCGTACTATTTCCTTTTCCCATATATTCCTGCAGGCATCCCGCCGGATTGACACAGAACAGATGCAGGTAAAACTTTCCTTCTTCACTTAGTTCTGAATAAATCAGATAATTTTCATCCAGCCGGTCATGAATATATATGAAATTACGGATACCAAAGTAAAACTCCAGTACCCCCTTCCGTATTACTTCATCTTTACAGTCTTCTATAAACTCTTCCAGCTTTGTCATCAAAGACAATAGCTTAATATACACATGTGACACACTATTCAGTATCTGGCAACCGTCACATTCTCTTTTTAACTCCAGAAGCTGCTTATTGCAGCTCTCCAACGCCGAGACAAGTTTCGGTTCTCCGTATTTTACCAGCTTTTTGATTTTCAGAAAATCTTCCTTGCAAATACTGGTGCTGTACATGGTTCTCCCACGTTCGACCAGATTGTGTGCCTCATCGATCAGAAACAGATATTCTCCTTTGACGCCGTCTCCGAAAAAGCGTTTCAGATGTGCATTCGGATCAAAGACGTAATTATAATCACATATAACCGCATCTACCCACTGCGATACATCCAGTGCCATTTCAAACGGACACACATTCCATTTCCTTGCCTGTTCTTCCAGCACTTTCCGGCTCATCTCATCTGTCGATGTGAGCAGTTCATAAACAGCAGCATTTACACGGTCAAAATGTCCTTTGGCATATGGACATGCATCCGGATTACAGATAGTTTCCTCACAGAAACAGATCTTTTCTTTTGCCGTCAATGTGATGACTTTCATCTTCAGATCCTGCTTCCTCAGGATCTCGAATGCCTGACTTGCCACCGTTCTGGTGATCGTCTTCGCCGTCAGATAAAAGATCTTTTCTCCCAGTTCTTCCCCGACTGCTTTCACCGCCGGAAATACGGCCGCCATTGTCTTGCCGACTCCGGTCGGTGCCTGGATAAATAATTTCTTTTTTCTCAAAATTGTCCTGTATACCGACGCAACCAGTTTCTTCTGTCCGTCTCTATATTCGAATGGAAATTCCACTGTTTTGATTGAAGCATTTCTCTTTGCTCTCCATTCCATCTGGTATCTTGCCCATTTTTCATATTCTGATACAAGTTCTTCGAACCATTTCTTAAGTTCTGCCCGGGTATATACCTCCTGGAATCTCCGGATTTCTTCGGTATCTAAATTACAATACGTCATCTGTACTCCGATTTCTTCCAGATTTTTCTGTTCTGCATAGATATAGGCATAGCATTTTGCCTGAGCCAGATGTAAAAGCTGCGGTTCTTTCAGACGTTTCAAATCCTTAAATACTCCTTTGATCTCGTCGATCACCACACGCTTCGGAAGTTCTATGATCCCATCCGCTCTTCCTTCTACACTCAGGATAAATCCATCGCACGCTATCTGATACTTTAACGGGACCTCTGCACGGTACTCTGCCCCCTGCTGTCTCTGGATTTTCCGGTGTATCCGGCCGCCCTGCTGCATAGCCTCCTTATCTGCCCCGCCGGTCCGGTTGTCAATGTCTCCATGTCTCAATATAAATTCCACCAGATTCCGCACTGAAATGCGGATACATGGTTGTTCCAGATTCATGATCTGCTCTCCCCCAATCGTTCTTCATACATCGGTCGAACCGCTCCCGTCATCCCTGCGATCACATCGATCACCGTCATGATATCTCCGCTCCGGTTCTTCTGATAAGCATGGTAGCTTCCCTGAATGCAAAAACTCAACATCACGTTCATCGCCGTATCTTCTTCAAACTCCGGATATTTTTCAAAAATCATCTGCTTGATACTCCGCTCAATACTGTCCGCGAAATGATTTGCCTGACTGCCGGAAAATAATATTGCCGTCAGAGAATTCTGAGATATATAGGCCATCAGAAGTTCCCTTGCGAATTCTGCCGGATGCTCCAGAAGATATTCCGGATGCTGAATACTGTTCGCAATCGACTGTACCACTTCTTCTTCCATCGCATCTGACAGATCGTAGATATCTTTATAATGTGCATAAAAGGTAGACTTATTGATCCTTGCACTTTCACATAATTCTTTTACTGTTATCTTTTCCAGATGTTTTCTGGAACGCAGTTCGATAAATGCATTCTTGATTCCCCGCTCTGTTTTCTCAATCCTAAGATCCATTTCATTTTCTCACTTTCCCGACACTTTTTCCCATTCGTCGGTTATCCACCCATTCGTCGGTTTTGTCGGTGGATACCTTCTCGCATTTCTCTTATAATATGATTATAGATCAAAAAAGCAACTACTGTCCATTATCTTTTCGGCAGTTAATTATTTACGTTGCATTTTTACGGAGGTTAATATGGATTTTTACGGATTTTATACAGGAAAAATATTCGACGCCTATGAATTTCTCGGCGCACACCCGGACAAAGACGGAACCACATTCCGTACCTTTGCACCTGCTGCATCACGCATTACAGTCATTGGGGAATTTAACGACTGGCAGGAATGGGAACTTAATAAAACTTATGACGGAAATTTCTGGGAATGTTATGCCAAAGGTGCAAAGCCGGGCATGATGTACAAGTACCGCATCTACAGACAGGACGGAAACTGCGTAGAGCACTGCGATCCTTACGGCTTCGGCATGGAACTCCGTCCGAACTTCGCGTCTATCATCCGCGACCTGTCCCATTACAAATTCAAAGACAGCAAATGGATGCAGAAGCGTTCAGTATGCAAGGACAAACCACTCAATATCTACGAACTGCATTTCGGCTCATTTAAGAAGCCTTCTGAAAAGGCAGACGACTGGTACACTTATGTAGAAATGATCGACATCCTGATCCCTTATCTTAAGGAAAATGATTATAACTATATCGAGATCATGCCGCTCAGCGAACACCCGTGTGACGAATCCTGGGGATATCAGAATACTGGATTCTTCAGCCCGACATCACGCTATGGAACTGCCGAAGAACTGATGAAATTCATTGATGCCTGCCACAAGAACGACATCGGTGTGATCATGGATTTCGTGCCGGTACATTTTGCCGTTGATCATTATGCACTGGCCGATTATGACGGAACTTCACTTTATGAATATCCACATCAGGATGTTGGCGTCAGCGAATGGGGAAGCTGCAACTTCATGCATTCCAGAGGCGAGGTCCGAAGCTTCCTGCAGTCTGCTGCGAACTACTGGTTAAGCGTATATCATGTGGACGGAATCCGTATGGATGCAATCAGCCGTATCATTTACTGGCAGGGTGAACCGGCAAGAGGTGTCAACAATAATGCAGTAGACTTTATTCGTGAAATGAACCGCGGATTAAAAACACTGCACCCGACAGCTATGCTCTCTGCCGAGGATTCTACTTCTTTCGAAGGCGTAACAAAACCTACTGATCAGGGCGGACTTGGATTCGATTACAAATGGGATATGGGCTGGATGAACGATACACTTGACTACTTCCGCACCGCACCGGAATACAGAAGCCGCGATTATCACAAGCTTACGTTCTCCATGATGTACTATTATAACGATGTTTTCCTTCTTCCGCTTTCACATGACGAGGTGGTTCACGGAAAGGCAACCATCGCCCAGAAAATGCATGGAGAATACGAAGAGAAATTCCCACAGGCACGTGCCTTCTATATGTACATGTATGCACATCCTGGAAAGAAATTAAACTTCATGGGGAATGAGATCGGACAACTCCGTGAATGGGATGAAAAACGTGAACAGGACTGGGATATCCTGAAGTATCCAATTCACGATGCATTCCATCACTTCATGCAGAAACTGAATCATCTGTATATGACAACTCCGGCTCTTTCCGCAAAAGACTATGAAAACGCCGGCTTCCATTGGCTGGACTGTCATCAGGAAGAACGCTGTATCTACGCTTTTGAAAGAACGGATGGCAAAGAACGTATTGCCGCTGTCTTTAATTTCTCGGATGAGGATCAGAAAGGGTATGAACTTCCGGTGGAAGATGCGAAAGAACTGGAAGTGATTCTGGCTAGTGATGATGAAACTTTTGGAGGATGTAAGAAGTATACGAAGAAGAAAGTGAAGGTTACGGACGGGAAGGCTGTGCTGGATCTTTCGGCTTATTCGGCGGTGTATTTTGGGATTTAATTTATTAACCGGGGAAGCGACCTCTCAGTCCTTGAAGGAAACAATAGATAAGGATTATTGTTTCCTTCAAGTCGTGACTGGCAGCGGATGGTTAATAAATTAAATACCAAATTTCTGGATTTCCTTATTCACCCGGTTTCTCAACATGATCAAATACATATCCGACTTCGGATGCCGCTTAAATAACATTTTAATTCTCCCATAAATGGGATTGTGATCACTCGATCCACCATTTTCCCTTCTCCTGCCGACGCAATCCGTTCCGTCGGTGTCATCTGGTCTTGTCTGTGTTTTTCTAATCTCATGTTTCCTCCCGGATAAAATTTCCGTCAAATTTTTCTAACTTTTATTATACCTGCTTCACAGTCTTGTTCAATATCGTCTATACTATTTTTTCTCATTAATTTTATTTATATTTTGCATTATTTATAAGCATTTTCAATCAGATATTTCTAGCTTTCTCTGACATTTCCTTTCATTTAGGATATAATAATATTATCATAATGCTAAGAATCTGCCACTGACATTTTCTTAATGCATACTACAATAAAAGGAGTGTACTTATTATGCACAAAGATGATCAAATGACACCAAAGGAGCGTGCTTTCGCCCTCTTCGCCGGAAAACCCGTAGACCGTATGCCTATCAAGCTTTTTTCTCCGTACATCGGAATGAACTTTGGAGCATCTTACCAGGAAGCTTTTGTAGAGGCGAAATCCCGTGCCCACTGGCTCATTGAAAGTTACAAACGTTTTGGTCAGGATGGCTTAAGCGTTAATTACCGTATCGATGGTATTCCGGTTGCGTTCGGTGCCGCATCTACTTATGATGCATTCGGAATTCCGATCATCAAGGAATCTGTTCTGGAAAATATCGGTAATGTTGACCAGTTAGATCTTGAAAAACTTCGTTTTGAAAATGACCATAATGCCCAGGTTGCTTTTGACGCCGTCCGCTATATCCAGGATGAATTAAATGATGAGATTTTCACCGGAGTAGGACTGATGGGACCATTTACGACCGCTGCCAACCTTGCCGGCACAGAAAAAATCTTAAGAGCTATGCGCAAAGACAAAGAGAATCTTCATAAGCTACTTGACTTTGCTGCTGACGCAACGATTGAAGTCGGACGCAAGTTCGTAGAAAATAAAATCGGTATCGGTCTTGCCGAACCGACTGCTTCTTTGTTATCACCAAAACAGTTCCGTGAATTTGTCATTCCATACTATGTAAAAGTTATGGATAAATGGAAAGAATGGGGCAGCCATGGTTCCGGCTTCCACATCTGCGGTGACACTACCAAACTCTTAGAAACCTTCCCTGAAATGGGTATCCGTGGCATCAGTATCGACAGTTCTGTTGATATCGCTTACGCAAAAGAAACAGTCGGCGATAAGCTTTCTATTATGGGAAATGTATCCCCTATGGAAATCTTAAACGGTACTCCTGAAAGTATCGAACAGGCTGTTATCGATTGCTTCCGCAAATGCTGGGACAATCCTCGCGGATTCACGATTGCACCTGGATGTGATATTCCGGTTACCACTTCTCTTGAAAATATCGATGCTTATATGCGTGCAGCAAGAAAATGCGCAAAATATCCGGTTCAGCCATCAAACTGGGAATAAAGGCTAATAAAGCTTGTGAGTAGAGACATCTTTCTTTCACTCACAAGCTTTTTATACAATATGATATGCCAAAATCACCCATAATATATTCTATAAATCACTCTTATAGTATGTGGACTTCCTTCATAATTCCATTCTTCATCCTATAATCCAGATTTTTTATGCACATCTGTCCTGCAAAACGTATTTTCCCTTTCATCTGAATGCATGCTTCCGCATAACTTAATGAATCTTCTTCCTGACTTCTATCATCATGAATCTGGCAATCAATTAATTTCGCTTTCCCCGTTCCAAGAAGTGCGAATGTCGTCTTCGGACAGAGCAGAATCATTGTATGCTCATCTGCCAGTTTTCCCGCCTGTTTTACAAAATCATAAGTAAAAAGATTCACCATCTGTTCGGCCATTTTCGGTCCCAGAATGTTGACACCACCGGAAGAATCCGCATAACTGATAAAGTCTGCCCCTTGTTCTTTCGCTAGTTTCATATAGGCAAGTATCTCTTTTCCTAACTTCGCAAATATCCGTTCCATAAATTCCGGTTTTTTCCGCATTCCTTTGAATACATACTTAGGATCGATCAGAACATTCAATATCGTCAGAGGTCCTGAGACTTCAAATACAATGTGTTCTCCTTTTTCATGCAATATACGGCAGGCTTTTAAAACCTCCTGTATTCTCCCTTTTCCGAAATCAATTGCCGGAAGTTCTAATATTTCTTCTATATCCGTACACAGATATTCTTTCGCTCTCGGTCCGGTCTTCTCATTTCCATAATTAATGATCCCGCCCATCGCCTCTGCTTCAACGGTATGGCAAAACGGAAGTTCACAGAACGGCGCCTTGTCGCATTCCTTAAGTACTTGCGCCAGTTCTGCCATCGTTTCCGCATGCTTATATGCATCCGGGAACGTCAGATTTGTTCGATTTGTTACCGCTTCACGGATGCCTGCTGAATTTCCATATGTACATTTAAAATCCTGAATCATTCCGTAATCTCCGACTCATCCGGGAACATCAGGCAATCTGCAAACAGTCGCTCATATCCTTCCGTTGCTCCCAGTTCCATATATTCCATATGATGTGCCAGTTCTTCCATCTCCTTTTTCGCTTTACCGGACATCAATGCCAGATAAGCTCCTGTTTTGGAAGAGTTTCCCACATAGATCAGTTTGTCTTTCACTTCTTTCGGTAATATTCCGGTTCCGATCAGACTTTCTGCCGGAAGATGTGCTCCAAACTGACCGGCAATCATAACCTGATCCAGATCTTCCATTGTCCTTCCTGCCTTTTTCAACAGTGCATAGAATCCTGAAAGGATCGCACCCTTTGCCAGCTGGACCTGCCGGACATCACCCTGTGTGATTCTAAGTCTTTCCGTCATCTTGAATTTACGCTTTCTGCCATCTAATTCTAACATCGGATAACGGTAATCTTCTTCACTGATATCCTTCTGCTTTATAAATGCACCATCTTTCCGGATCAGTCCGGTTCTTCTAAGTTCTTTTACTACCGCAAGGATTCCACTACCACAGACTCCTTCCGGTTCCTCTTGCCGATATTCTTCCTGCCCGATTATCTGCAGTTTCACTCCCTGTTCTGTGATCTTTACATCCTCGATCGCACCGGCCGCCGCACGCATGCCGAAACTGATATTCATTCCTTCCAGTGCCGGACCTGCCGCACAGGAACAGCTAAGCAGCCTTCCATGATCTGAGAACACAATCTCTCCATTCGTTCCGATATCTATAAACAATACATTCTTCTGTTGCTTACGGAGTTCGCAGACATATGCCCCCGCAACAATATCCGCACCGATATAAGCAGATACCGATGGCAGACAATAAAGCCTTGCACCTTCTCCTGCCTGAATGCCGATCTCTGCTGCACGCAGATTCTTTGATTTTACGAATGCAGGAGCATACGGTGCTCTTCCGATAGATCTGGCAGATACACCAAGCAGCATATGCATCATCGTACAGTTCGCCGCCACCGTAATCTCATAAATATCATGCTTCTCAATTCTGCCCTTTCCCGGCACCTCTGTTTTTCTGCAGACTTCATCTAACATTTCATTAATGGAATCTGTAATCACTTTCTGCAAATGTTCTTTTCCATCCTCCGGATGCTCGGTCTCATAACTGATCCTGGTCAGAACATCCAGACCAAACTCCTTCTGGGCATTGATTCTTGACGCGGTTCCCATTTCTTTTCCTGTCATCATATCAATCAATGAAGTTACTACTGTTGTCGTTCCGATATCAATTGCTGCACCATAAAGATAGTCTGTCTGATCACCGGGCTCAAGTGCCATAAGGCTTTTCTCTGACCAGATGACTGCCGTATAAGTCCCTTCTGCTAATTCCAGATGCTGTAGCAACGAAAATGGAATCTCTACATTTCCCAACTGGCTCAGAAGCTGATCTTCCATGGATGTCTGGTCTTTCAGATTCGGTTTTCTGATATGGATCAATTGCTTTTTGAGCTCTGTATGCTTCTCAAATTCCGGAACATAACCTTCCGAAAGAACTTCAGTCTTTTTCTCTTCCTTAAAGGTTTCCACTTCTAATTCTTCTTCCGGATAGACCATACAGGAAAGCCGGATTCCCCGCGCCAGTTCTTCTTCACTTAAAAAGCGCCTTTCTGTTTCTGTGACTTTACCTGCGTCACCACTTAATATTTTCACTTTACATTTTCCGCAGATTCCTTTTCCATTACACGGATTTTCTACGAATCTTCCTTCTTTTCTTAATTTTTCCAGAAGATTTTCTCTTTTCATATTTTTCATCGTCATTTCGTAATTTACTGTCTTTCTTTCAGACTTCAACTTTTTCTTCTGTTGCTTTCCGGATTCCCAATCTGATTGCCTGAATATTCGTAAGTGGTGATTTTGTTCCCAGACCACATGCCGGTGAAATAATCCCGGAACCATCTCTCCAACATTTGACTGCTAACTGTTCCACTTTCTCCGGATTCCCAAATTCCAGTGTCCATGTGCTGACATTTCCCATCAGCACATGCTTTTTCAAATGCTTCTTCGCATCGCTCATCGCTACACAGGAATCAAAACTCAGCACATCCGAATGGATCATTTCTACCTGCGCATACACATTTCTCATCTGCCCGCAGATATGTACGATCACACCCATCTTTTCTGCCTGGAGATGGTCAATGATACGGTTAATGTAGTGCACCGCATATTCCTCGAATAATTTTGGTCCCAAAATCTCTCCTGTTCCACTCGGATCCGAAATTGCTATAATATCCGCCCCTGCATCAATCTGCGCTCTCGCAAAACGGATGATCTCATCTGCTACCAGTTCCATATATTTATGGGCATCTTCTTTTTTCTTACGCAGTTCTTTATAAAATATCACCGGTTCCATTACCGAGCTTGCTGTACTGACCGGTCCTGTAATATTTCCAATGATCGGCACATCCAGATTCCTCGATTTCAAAATGCGGATTGCATCCAGTACAACCTTGACTCTCCCGTAATTCATATCCATCGGCCTGATTTTCTCCCATTCTTTCACCGAATGCAAGGCATATTCTGTCACATGCGGCTCATGCACCCTGTCTCCCAATGTGACTTTTGCACCCATGGACTCTGCCTCGATCGTCATGCAGAATGGAACACCTACATTCTCAAAACAGCCATTTTCATAATTGGCCTGTGCAAGATCCGCCATCATCTCTGCATTCAGATGTGCTTCCGGCCATGTAATCCCAGATTTGTCCATCAAATCTGTCGTGATCATATTCATCATTCCGCCCGGACAGATACATGGCGGCCGGTCTGTCTTTTCATGATGTAACGCTTTTTTTAGTCTTTCTTTTTCATTCATTGATTACTTTTTTCCTATCTGATATCTTCTATTCGGATGAATAACTTTACAACCTTAACGTGCTCACTTTCATAACATACTATGCAATATTCAGTAATTCTTTTGCAACTCTGACTGCTTCTACTGCATTAACAGAATAGCCATCCGCTCCGATATCATCTGCATATTTCTTCGATACCGGACTTCCCCCGACCATGACTTTCACATTATCCCGGATTCCTCTTTCTTTCAAAAGTTCGATGATATCTTCCATACCGCTCATTGTGGTCGTCATCAATGTGGAAATGCACACCAGTTGTGCCTTTAATGCTTCTGCCTGATTCACAAATTCTTCCGCCGGCACATCTCTTCCAAGATCATGCATCTCAAATCCTGCAGTTTCCATCATAATCTTAACCAGATTCTTTCCAATATCATGCGTATCCCCTTCTACCACTCCGATAACTGCAATCGGTTTTGCAGCCTGTTCCTCTTCGTCCGGCAGATACGGTCTTAATACCTCCAGTCCGGCATACATTGCATCGGAACACAGCAGAATATCTGTCACAAAATACTCTTCCTCTTCAAACAACTCACTGGCCTTATTCATACCATCTACCAGACCTTCCATGATTCCATCCAGTGCCGGATAACCTGCTTCAATATATTCTTCCGCTACATCAACAACCTCTTCATCCTCCATTTCCAGAACACATTCTGAAAGTTTATCCAATAATTCTTCCTTTGATGTCGCCATCTTCAACGTCCTCCCAATATTTTTCTTAGTCTTCTCATTATCTTTCATCCAATTCTACTTTCATTATAAATTTACACGTTTCATTTTGCAATAATAATTCATACCTAAAGCTTCTTTATCTTATTACTATTGATTAGCTTCCATGAAATCGAGATAAGGATTATTGTGAATGTGGAATGCCGTTAGAAACAATTAGAGAGTCAGAAGCACCGTTAAAGGAACGAAGCGAACGTGTTTGAGGCGAACGCCGAGTTTGAGCGTAGTTCCTTTGCTTTTAGGTGATTCTGACTCTCTTAGTGTTTCTTATGGTATGGAACCTGAACAAGAAGCCTTATCTATTGTTTCCTTCAAGGACTGAGAAGCCGCTTCCCCAGTTAATAAATTAAATCCCAAATTTATTTTTTCTTTCTCGGCACCACATGCACCGCGCCGCCTTCGAGTTCCTCGAGTGCTTCCCCGATTCCTTCATTATAAGTCGGATGCGACCGCATTCCTCTGAGCATCTGCTCTACAGTCAGCCCATTTGTAATTGCAGTCACAAATTCTCCGATCATATCCGTTGCTCTGGCACACATCATCTGAGCTCCTAGGATCTTGCCGGTTACTTCGTCTGCTACGACTTTGATGAAGCCCCGTTCTTCCTGCTCCAGAATGTCCACATCTTCACATCCGCCGTAATATCTCTTTCCCGGATAACCTTCCGCATATTTATTGGTCGGTACAGTTCCCATTGCCAGCATAACTGCCGGACTTACGATATTTTCAGATGCAATCAGCTCCAGATTTCTTCTCTGTCTGCCAAGCTCTAATGCAAGTGCTTCCCCAACTTCTTTGTCACATTCTGTGATGTAGTTTGTTACATCTTCGATTCTGTTCATTTGTTTTTACCTCCTTCGGAATCTGCCTGCTTTTCGCGCCCATTCCCCATTTTGAGCACTAAAAAAGCAGGCAAAAAATACTTTCTTTTCAAAAGTGTTTTTGTCTGCCTCTGTCCTTTTACCTGAAAGATTACTTCTTCGGTACAATTCTTATTGTTCTCCAGAGCGTCGTCCGAATTCGTTCCTTTTACCAGAGAGTTTTTGCATGCCCCTTCGGCTCCTATGCTGCGTGCTATCTCCACTTTCTCATTTATGCACTTTGTACATAGGTATCTCGCAAATTCATCCACCAACTATGCAATTAGCATAACAGGTTATCTTCTCTAAGTCAACAGTAAATCCATAAGTTAATTTTTTATCACAAAATGGTATCTTCTAAAGTTTATTCACTGCTTCCGCAAGATAATCATTGCTTACTTCTGCAAAGTTCTCATTCTCCACTGCCTCTGCAAGACTTGCATCGATCGGCATCTTACCGATGACCGGAACGCCGAGTTCTTCTGCCACTTCGTCGATGTGGCTCTCGCCGAATACGGAGATCTTACGTCCGCAGTCCGGACATACCAGATAGCTGTAGTTTTCTACTATTCCAAGTACCGGGATATCCATCTGTCCTGCCATGTTGTAAGCTTTCTTTACGATCATGCGTACCAGATCCTGCGGAGAAGTTACGATCACGATGCCTTCTACCGGAAGGGACTGGAATACGGTAAGCGGTACATCACCGGTTCCCGGCGGCATGTCTACGAAGAGATAATCCAGTTCTCCCCATGCAACATCTGTCCAGAACTGTGTGACAACACCTGAAATGACCGGACCTCTCCAGATAACCGGATCATCTTCTTCCGGAAGTAAAAGGTTGATGGACATGATCTTCGTTCCATCCTTTGCCTCACATGGGAAAATATTTTCTCCATCCCCTTTTGCTTTTTCATGGATTCCATACATCTTCGGAATGGATGGACCTGTGATATCTGCGTCCATGATACCTACAGAAAATCCCTGTTCTCTCATCAGCCTTGCAAGCGATGCGGTAACCATAGATTTTCCAACGCCGCCTTTTCCGCTGACAACTGCGATCACATGGTTGATGTGTGATTTTTTATTTTCCGGTTTGATCAGACTCTGCGGTTTGCTTCCGCATTCACCTGCATGGGAGCAGCCCGCACAATCGGACGGGCTGCAGCCTGTTTTTTGTTCTTCTGCCATTTGTCTTACTCCTCTACAGCCGCAATAAGTTCTACTTCACACAGAACTCCCTTTGGAAGTGTCTTTACTGCAACACAGCTTCTTGCCGGTTTTGATGTAAAGTATTTTCCATATACTTCGTTGAATGCTGCAAAGTCACTCATATCTGCAAGGAAGCATGTTGTCTTTAATACCTTGTCAAATGATGTTCCAGCTTCTTTTAAGACCTCTCCTAAGTTCTTACATACCTGCTCTGTCTGTGCTTCAATTGTAGTTGCTTCTACATCATTCACTTCCGGATTGATTGCGATCTGTCCTGCTGTATACAGTACTCCGTTGTGTACATATCCCTGTGAGTATGGTCCAAGTGCCTTTGGTGCTTTTTCTGTTGCTACGATTTTCATAATGTTATTTCTCCTTTGCTACTTCATATAATTTCTGTGCGATACACACATCAAATAATCCCATTCCAACCGATTTGAAATATGTTGTCTGACCTTCTTTGATCTCTTTTTCCCCCGATACGAGATATTCATACATCAGTTTTATGCGGTCTTTTGTAAGTTTTCCACTTGCCAGGGGCTGGCTTAGATCTCCGCTTTCCTCACATGCGTATGGCAGTTCAATGTATACATTGTCCACCAGATCCAGTACTGCATCCGGGATTTCCCTCATCTCCGGCATATAAGAGCCGATCGCAATGATGCATTTTCCTCTCAGAAGTTCTTTGTCATCCGGAAGAACAGGTGTGGTAGAAGGAGTTGTTGTACAGATGATATCACTGTTTCGTACAAGCTCTTCCACTGCTTTACATTGTACTACCTTTACGTCTTCCTTATCAATAGCTTTTTTCAGTCTTTCCAGATAATCTGTCAGATCACGGTCACTGTGGTTGAACACATATACGGTATGGATATCTCTTGCCGCACATGCATACACAGCCTGATGGAATCCCTGCATTCCTGCTCCAATGATTCCTACGGTGCGACAGTCTTTTCTTGACAGATGGCGGATCCCCACACCGCCGACAGCTCCGGTTCTCCATGCCGTTACCGATTGCCCGTCCATAACAGCAAGCGGCGCGCCTGTCGTATAATCATTCAGTAACACGATACCATCTATCGACGGCAATCCCAGTTTAGAATTCTCCGGGAAAATCGACAGGATCTTTGTCCCTATGATATCCTTTGTGTAACATGGCATATACATGAGCTGCTTATTTTCATGTTCTACCGTTGGTCTTGGCGGCATATAGAACTCGCCTGATCCATAGATCCGGTATGCCTCTTCAATCTGATCCATCATCTGATCCGGATCGACCATTTCTTCGATCTGCTCCTTGCTTAATACGATCATTTTACATTTCCTCCAGTTCTTTTTGTTCCCTTGTGACATCTCTCAGCCACTTGTATGTCAAATACCGCTTTAAAGTAATCGGTACTTTGATCAGTTCATCACTCATCAGTATAACATATACGACCGGCACACTGGCATGCAAAATAAATGCCGCCACTGCCCCGAGTAAAATGGAGAATCCCCACATCGTCGATACATCCATGATCAATCCGAATTTCGTATCCCCGCCTGCACGGAATACCCCCACTACCATTGTGGTATTAAATGCCTGTGCCACAGTAAAATACGACATAACGAAGAACATGAAACTCAAGTAATTCTTTGCCGGTCCGGTCAGTGCCAGATTCGCATTGGCGATTGGTGCCGAGATCAGTATCAGCACACCACCCAAGATTCCAAGAATCAGACTTAACCACACGAAACGTTTTCCGTATGCCTTTGCCAGTTCCATCTTGCCTTCCCCGATCGTCTTGCCGAGATAAATCGCCGTTGCATGGGAAATCCCGAATGTTACGACTGTTGCAAGCTGTCTTGCCACCTGCGCAACCGAGTTAGCTGCCACTGCTGCGCTTCCAAGATGCCCGATCACCGCCGTATTCGCCGACGTTCCCAGTCCCCACATTAGTTCATTTAATACCACCGGCATAGAATAAACTGCGAAATCTTTTAACAGAACCTTATCAATCTTCACCATATCTTTAAGCCGGATCCTTACTACTTTATTTCGGAAGATGGCATAAACGAGAACCATCACTGTCTCGGCTGCTCTGGCACACAGCGTACCGATTGCCGCACCCCTTACTCCCATTACCGGGAATCCAAATAGTCCGAAGATCAGAACCGCATTTACCACAATATTCATCAGCAATGAAATCAGATAAATAAATGTAGCCACCATAACCCTCTCGATACTGCGCATAATATTCAGATACACCTGTGTCACCGCCATGAACACATAGGAAAATCCTACGATTCTTAAATACTTTACTCCTTCTGCAATAACTTCCGGATCAGAGGTATAGATCCGCATCAGTGTCTCCGGCATGCCAAGGGCTGCTCCTGCGAATACTACCGCAACGATGAGTCCGGCACTTAATCCCATACCCAGGACTTTCTCTATCGTTCTGGTGTCTTTCTTCCCCCAGTACTGCGCCGTCAGAACCGTTGCTCCGGAGGTCACTCCGTAAAAGATCAGTGTCATGATATACTGGATCTGTCCTGCAAGGGATGCTCCGGATAATACTTTCTCTCCGACTTTTCCAAGCATGATCACGTCCGTCGCCGTAACTCCGACATTGATCAGATTCTGGATTGCGATCGGGATGACCAGAGCGAATACATTCCGGTAGAATTGCTTCCAGTTGATTGTTTTTGTATATTTATTTTTTTCTTTCATTTATTTTTTCTCTGCTCCTATTTATTCTTATCGCATTTTTTTGCTTCTCTGCAGATAATATACCGCAAGCTGTGTCCGATCTCTTAATTCCAGTTTCTCGAGCACATTGCTGATATAATTCCGGACCGTTCCTTCGCTTAAGCAAACTTTCTCCGATATCTCTTTGTTACTGAGTCCCTCAGCAACCAGTGCTGTGATCTCCAGTTCCCGTTCCCCGATTCCGTAACTGTTCCAGTCAAATGTCTGCTCTTTTTCTTTCTGCTCTTTCTGAAGCAGTCCCGGGATTCTGGACATAATCTCAGTTCCGAATACGGTCTGATTCATCTGCACCGCCTGCAATGCCGGAAGGATACTGCCATAATCCTGTTTTATCAGATATCCCTTCACACCATATTTTAATGCTTTTACGATGTACTCATCATCGGAAAACGTGGTAAGCAAAAGAATCTTTGCATCCGTATGCCTTTTCAAAATCTGCTCTGCGGCATCCAGGCCGTTCATGTCCTTCATCCGAATGTCCATCAGAAGAACATCCGGCAGCAATTCATCATATAACCGGACGGCATCTTTTCCATCCTGTCCGGTGCCGGTTACTTCTACTTCTCCTCCTGCTTCCAGGATTGTCTTTAACGCACTGGATACCAGGATATCGTCATCTACAATTACTATCTTCATCTTTTCCCCTCATTTTTAGGAACCGTAATAAATATACGGAAGCCATTTTCTTTCTGGATCTGCATGGTTCCGCCAAGCATGCGGACACGTTTTTTCATATTCTCGATCCCGATTCCGCTGCTTTCTGTATTTTCTGTTTTTCGAACGTTTCCGGTCTTTCCGGCACTTTCCTGCTCTGTATATTCTTCCCCGTCTCCATCTGACTGGATCCGCTCATCTGACGTTCCATTATCTTCTATGATCAGCTGATATAGTCCTGGATGTTCTCTTGCCAAAATCTTCACCTCATTTGCATTGCTGTGGCGCATCACGTTATTCAGTGCCTCTTTCGTAATGGCTATAAAGCTGTATTTGATCTCTTTTGGAATATCATATCCCATATCATAAGTAAGCTGTACCGGACAAAAACGGAATTCTTCTGCCAGCGATTCCATCACTTCTTTTAAATTTACCGACTCATCATGCAGATCGTGCACGCTCTGTCTTACATTCGTCATGGCTTCGTTCAGCGTCTGATCCAGCTGCTCCATCGGGACTTTCAGATTCTCAGCCTGATTAACAGTCTTTAACGCTCCCACCATCAGGATGGATCGCGACAGCATATGTCCCACATTGTCATGGATCTCTCTGGCGATACGATTCCGTTCTTTCAGTGTGGCCAGATATACTTCTGTGTCCTGCTTTTCCAGCAGATCCTGATTCTTCTTTTCCAGCATCAGTGTCAGTTCTCTGCTGTCATCTCTGGCCCTTTTATATTTCTGCTCCAATTCATTTAGCCTCCTGGTCCGTCCATATAACAGAACTGCTGCTGCCAGCCCGGCAACAATAAGCATCTCTTTTTCCAACCCGTAATATTCCCGGAACGCCGGCGCCTCACAGGCCACGATCATACCGCCAACCCCTATATAAACCGGAGAATAAAAGCATAGCATATTATATAAAACTACCGGAAGAAACATCCACATTTCTTTAAAAACAATTCCGGCTGCCACGAAAGCAATCGTCATAATGTAATGCAGATACTTTTCTTTCCCTACCAGATTCACACAGGTATAGATACACGCAAACAGAATAGTGATAACCGCCGGAATCCCTGTTTCCGCTGTCACCAGAAGTCCTGCTCCGTAAAGGAACAAAAATCCTTCATCTGTTATCTTTCTCATTCTTTTCTCCTATATTACATTTGTCACATTCAATTTATGACCGGTGACACTACCATTATAATCAGCCATCCACTATACTACAAGTAACAAATCATCAAGGAGGGAATCTTATGCTTGTACATATAGAAAATCTTGTAAAACGTTACGATGATCTGTTAGCGCTTGACCACCTGTCATTCGACATCGAAGAAGGTGAGATCTTCGGACTGCTCGGACCAAACGGTTCCGGTAAAACCACCGCCATCAACTGCTTGCTCGCACTGTTAAAATATGACAAAGGAACGATCACGATCTTTGGAAAGGATATGAAGCCGGACAGCTACGATATCAAGCAGGATATCGGTGTTGTCATGCAGAACGTTGCCGTCTTCGAGCAGATGTCCGTCTATGAAAACATCGATTATTTCTGCGGACTCTATATCAGAGACAAACAAAAACGAAAAGAACTCGTGGAAGAAGCCATCGCATTCACCGGTCTGTCCGATTTCCGTAAGATGCGCCCTAAGAAACTCTCCGGCGGACTTCTACGAAGACTGAATATCGCATGCGGCATTGTCCATAAGCCCAGACTCATCATCATGGATGAACCGACCGTTGCTGTAGATCCTCAGAGCCGCAACAAGATTCTGGAAGGAATCGTAGAGCTCAACCGCCAGGGATCAACTATTATCTACACTTCCCACTACATGGAAGAGGTCGAACAGATCTGTACCCGTATCGCGATCATTGATCATGGCCGTGTACTTGCTTCCGGCACAACCGAGGAACTAAAAAAAATGATCAAGACCGGTGAGACGATCACGATCGAAACGGTTGCGTTAACGAAAAACAACCTGGCAGATATCCGCTCCCTTTCACATGTATTTGACTTATCATACCAAAATCAGACAATGATCCTACGCTGCAGCGGTGCAAAACACAATCTGATCCGGGTACTGAATTACCTGCAGGAACAGGACATTCCATTCGGACGCGTCTTCTCCGAGCTTCCGACTCTCAATGATGTCTTCCTGGAGATCACAGGAAAAGAACTCAGGGATTAAAGGAGGGACACTTTATGTTACATTTATTAAAATATCAGTTCTTACAGACAATACGTTCCCGCTCTATCATGTTCTGGGCTCTCGCATTTCCGCTCATCCTTGGAACCCTGTTCTATGTGTCCTTTGGAAATACCGGTCTTGCAGGAACCGGAGCGACCGACTGGGAACCGGTTCCTGTTGCCATCGTCACAGTGGAAAGCAGTTCCGCAAATGCAGCATCTTTCCTGACATTTCTGAATGAAACGGATCAGGACATGATCGATATCCATTCTTACAAGACAGAAAAAGCTGCCAAAAAAGCGCTCCGGCGAGAGGAAATATCCGGCATCTATTACGTGAAGTCGGTTCCTTCCCTTACCATTGCTTCCAATGGCATTAACCAGAGCATTCTGTCTTCCCTTCTGGACAGCTATGAAAAGAATGCTGACATGATCCGGGATATTGCCACACAGCATCCGGAAAAGCTTTCGGACGCCCTTTCATCCCTGAACGACTACCAGACACTGGTGAAAGAAAAATCCTTAGGCGGACATTCCTTAGATCCGACACTGACTTATTTTCTCGCACTGATTGCATTTGCCTGCTTAAGCGGAGTCTACTTAAGCATCCATTCCACGGTTCAGCTTCAGGCGAACTTAAGTGCACTCGGAGAACGGCGCAGCATCACACCGACCCACAAACTTTCCCTGATTCTCGGCGATCTGCTGGTACTGGAAAGTATTCATTTCGTCAACATCCTGATCCTGGAGCTTTACCTTACCCAGGTACTTCATATCAGCCTTGGGCATGACATTCCGAAACTTCTTCTCATTACATTCATGGGAACCCTAATCGGTATCTGTCTCGGAATCCTGATCGGATGCGCCGGCAAACTGTCCTACAGTGTCAAATCCGGAATCGGTGTCCTCGTTACACTGTTACCGAGTTTTCTTGCAGGCCTGATGTTTGGCGGAATGAAAAATGTGATCGAACAGCACTGCCCGGTCATCAACCGGATCAATCCTGCCAGTGTACTGAGTGATGCATTCTACTGCCTCAGTGTCTATGATGATGCTGTCCGCTACCGCAGGTGTATCCTGATTCTTATTATCATGTGCCTGCTTTGCATCAGCTTCTCATTTCTCATGATAAGGAGGGAACGTTATGACAGTATTTAAAGGATTTTTAATCATAACCAAACGCAATCTCCTGATGGTATTCATGTATCTGGCAATCTTCCTTACGATCGGAATCCTTGCCTCCGGCAGCGACAGCAATACTTCCGGCACCGGGTTCCATGCCCAAGCACTCACGGTAGGTGTGGTAGATCATGATGGGGATGTACTTTCCAAAGGGCTTTCCACATATCTATCACAGTATCATACCATCAGGCAAATGCCGGATGACACTGCGAAACTCCAGGACGCACTCTTTAACCGGAATGTCTCTTATATCGTGACCATTCCGAAAGATTTTAAAGTCTCCTGTCTCCGTGAACATCAGGCATTGCCGGTATCCAAGATTCCGGGAAGCACAGACGGGTACTACGTCGATCAACAGATCAACACCTATCTGAATCAGGCACGTGTCCTGACAGACAGTGGTTATTCTGACAAAGAGGCAGCTGCATATATTCTGAAACATGCAGACAGTTCTTCTCATGTTACGATGTTAAAATCTGCTTCTTCCGAAAAGACGCCGGGTTATGGTTACATGTATCAGTATCTGCCATATGTGTTAATCTCCATACTGTGTTATGTAATGGGACTGATCATGATCGCATTCCATCAGCCGGATCTGCAAAAGCGAATCCTTTGCTCGGCTGTGTCCATCAGAAGCCAGAACCTGCAGCTTGCACTGGGATATCTGGCAGTCGGATGCTCCGTCTGGATGCTTACAACATGGATCCCTGCTTTCTTCTTTTACCGGAAAGCATTTTTCCAATCGCCAAAGATGCCATATTATATGCTCAACAGCTTGACCCTGCTTCTGGTCGGACTTGCGCTTTCCTTCCTTCTTGGTACATTTATCACCAAAGAAGATATCCTGACCGCCCTCGTAAATGTTGTCACACTTGGCATGAGCTTCCTGTGCGGCGTATTCGTTCCACTTGATATCATGGGAAAAGGCGTGAAAACCGTGGCTCATTTTCTTCCTGTCTACTGGTATGAGATCAGCAACAATCTGCTGAATAACTCTGCTGTTCTCACTCAGACACAAAAACAGCTCTTATACCGCAACTATGGCATCCAGTTACTTTTTGCCGTTGCAATCTTCGGTATTGCACTGGTAGTCAGTAAAAGAGCAAGGCAGACAGCATAATGCTGCCTGCCCTGCTCTTTTTTCTATCTCTATTTTGTCTTTTTCTTCTGTATCCATTCCACAATCTTATATCCCAGATATCCGGAAAGACTTCCGAATATCACACCGCCGATAATATCAGTCGGATAATGCACATACAGGTACAATCTTGATAATGCGATCAGAACCGCAAGTAGAAGAGCCGCTTTCCACATCTTCTTCTCTCCGGCAAGATACAATGCCGTTACCGAAGCAAATGAAGCCGCCGTGTGTCCCGACGGGAAAGAGTAATCCCGCGGCTTTGCGACCAGTAATTGTACTGCTGTATTGACATCGAATGGTCTGGTCCTTGCCACCAGATTCTTTATGAGCACATTGCAGAGCAGCACATCCACCAGCAATGCCGCCATCATGATCACCCCTGTCTTTCGTGTCTTCGGAATGATCAGTAATAATACCGTCAGAATGATCCATATGATTCCCGCATCTCCAAGTCTGGTAATGAGCGGAACAACCACATCTCCTATTGGCGTTCTTAAATTCTGGATCATATCAAGAATATGTATCTCCATCTATCTTATCCTCTCAAATTGATTTTCTTATTTATATTTTTTATATTTCCCCTCTATATTTTTCCATCTGTCTTTTCTGTCCTGAGTACCGGCATCCGGAATGTCTGGATCAAAAGCGGGATTACCATAATGAACCACACGATCGGTTCACAGATGATCACACCCGTATATCCAAGCCACGGAACCAGAGTGGCCGCGATCACGATCTTCCCTGCCATCTCAAGGCCGCTGGAGATCAGTGGTGTAATGTGATCCCCTAATCCCTGCATCGCATTTCTTAAAATACAGATCAAGGTAGTCACAATATAAAACAGCGTATCAAACTTCAGATAATTTGTTGCATTTAAGATTACTGTCTTATTATGACTTCCGGTTACCAGATATACCAGCCATCCTCCGATCGTATAACTTGCAATGATCGTAAGTCCTGACCAGATCGCAGTGTAGACAATCGCCAGCCAGATGCCTCTCTTCACACGGTCGATCTTCCCTGCTCCCATGTTCTGTCCACAGTAAGTTGCCATCGTCTGTCCGAATACACTGAACATGATCATGAATATCTCCGTGATCTTTCTCGCCGCTGTATGGGCAATGATAATGTCTTTTCCAAGCTTATTGATCGCCGTCTGTAATGTCAAAGTACCGATATTAACCAGAGAACTCATAAATCCCATCGACATTCCGGCACTTATCATCTCTTTTACCATGATTGGACTTGGATCTTTAAATTCCTCTTTCTGAAGCCTTAATATCTCATATTTTCTGATCATATAGATCCAGCAGATCACAAATGCAATGATCTGTGCCAGTACAGTTGCAATTGCTGCTCCTTTTACGCCAGTCTTCAATACCACAACGAAGAACAGATCCCCCACGATATTCAGTGCTACAGATATCGCCAGAATGATCAATGGTGTTACTGCATCTCCGATCGCACGAAGCGTCGCCGCACAGGCATCATATAAAAATGTTGCAAACAGTCCTGCTATGATGATCGCGATATATCCTTTCGCCACCGGAACCAGATGCTTTGGCACATTTAAGAAATGTAAGATCGGTTTCAAAAATAGCAGTCCTGCTATCGTAAATAAAATGGATATTCCAGTCCCGATCACAAGCGACATTGCAAAGGACTTTTTCATATCTGCGATGTTCTTCGCACCAAATTTCTGTGCGGTAATAATCGCAAATCCGTTGGATAATCCCAGTAAAAATCCGATGATCAGACCGCTCAGTGTGCTGGTCGCACCTACTGCTGCCAGTGCATCTTCTCCCAGAAACGAGCCGACAATCCTGGTATCTACCAGACTGTAGGTCAGCTGTAATAAGTTTCCTAAAAATATCGGTAATGCGAAACTTAGTATCAGTGCCGAGGGCTTTCCCTTCGTTAAATCTTTCATTCTTTCTCAATGTCCTTCCTTTTTCAGTATGATTTTCTCTTTACAAGAAAACATGCACCGCTCATTATAGATCATACTTCCGAAGAGAGCAATCTCTGAAAGAATTTTTTCCGCTTTCTTTCTGTCACCGGACTTCCGCTGCGGATAACCTGTGAACGGATTCCGATGTTGGTCAGTTCCTGCTGAAGCTTAACGGCTTTCTCCGCATCCATACCATCCCGGATCAAAAATGGTGCCATAAACAGGTCTTCCTTCGTTTCAAAATTATATTTTTTCGCAAGCTGTAAGAAGCCATTTCTCTGACCATAATATTCTACAATTCTCCCAAGTACAATGACCTGTCTGGATGGATAGCCACACACCTCACATGTTTCTTCCAGTGGTGTGATCTCGTATTCTACTTCATAAAAATCAAACGCCTCTTTAAAATATTCCATGCCTTCTTCGTCCAGATTATCAAACAGTGTGGCTGGAAGGTTCGATACGATGCGGTTAGCCATCACTTTATCGAGGCCTGTCAGAAGCTGCAGATAAGCGGATATCTTCTGGTCTTTTCCGCTGCATTTTAATAAACGTATTTTATATGTTCTCATGTAATTTTTATCCTCCGTAGCAAAGCAAAACAGGGAGATAAACACTTATCTCCCTGATAATTAACGGTTCGTATTCAAAGCTGCGAAACACTTAAATTAAAGGTTCACATTCAAAGTAGTGAAGTACTTAAATTAAAGGCTTGCACTCAAAGTAGCAACGCACTTCAAATTGAACAAATCTCTTTGTTCAACTATATTATATTCAATTTCTGTAAAAAATCAATAAAATTTTTTCTTTATATTCGCTCTTTCCTGTTTGCAAGGATATTATTTTTCAATCTCTTTTACATTTTTTATTCGTGCAAGACTCGTTTTCCAAATTTCGCCACTATAATAAACTTTTATATTATCTCCCGGCGATATAACTGAATAATCATATTTTTCTGGCCAATAACAGATTATTTCTTCTTGTATATCTGTTTCTAGTATTTAAAACTGCTCATTTTTTTCATTCTATTGCTCCGCTTTATTATTGAATCATTTTTTATTTGTGCTTTTTATTTCCGCTACCAGTTCTTCATACTTACGTTCGTCAATAATATTTTTCTGACTGATTGCATAGATATTGCTTATAATCAGTATTAACGCAACAACCGCCTGATCAACTGCACTGGCCAGCTTTGTTGCAAAAGATCTTACTGCTGAGATAATACTGTCATGTCGTTCATGAAACCGGACTTCATCATACTCTATGGTATTATTTAACATGACAATCATCGTCATATTGAATGCTCCCTGCGAAAAGAAGATCAGGAAACCGATGATATTCAGTAAAACAACACTCTTTGATAAAATGTAGCCTACACTCATAAAAAGCATATATCCAATGACTGTAATGATGGTAGCTGCAGTTATAATCTGATTTCGTGTGAATTTTGAGGAAAGCCACGCAAAAGATGCCTCTGATATCAGCGTTCCTAATCCATACATAATTGTAAACCAAAATACAAGACTGCCGCCTACAGAATATCCAAATTCAAAATAAAAGAAATTCATTCCAATCATAATCTGGTGACACTGGGGAAAAAGGTGACAACGGGGAGTCACCCGTAATCACCGTAGTTGAAGATACACTTCTCACATACAAGCTGAATTTCAAAACCTCTGCTGACGATATCACAACACCGAATTTGTTCAAATCTCTGGATGAATATCATGTAGATCTATCTGCATCCGGCAGTACATTGAATATTCCACTGGAAAATCTGATTCTTACTTACCAGCAGATTTCTACTACAGCGCTGCGGATCACAATAGCCGCAAAAGATACGAATGCCCCTGTCCTTACCGACATCCGCAGAATCACCATTTTCAATACTTCTTCCATTGAATCGCCGACACTTAACAATACGACAATTTCTACACGGACGGTACTTGACGATCTGATGTATACACAGTCGCAAGAATCACATTGTCACACAATCCGTCAGCAGAATCCGATCACCAAACTCTGGTCCCTGTGCGATCCATTCCTTTAGTTCAAATGGTGGTGCCAGAACTTCCGTATGGGTGCAGTGGAATGAAGTAGGTGTCAGCTACGAGGTCCCTACCTCCTGATATCCAACAGCTTCCTCTAAATGCATAGTTCATATACATGGATATCGGCAAAAAGCCGGAGAATGTCTGTCTTACAGACACTTTCTCCGACTTTTATGCACTCTCTAAATATTTTTTTCAACTTTCACCAGCTGACAGATTGTCTCTACATGATAAGTTCCCGGGAATAAATCTACCCCGCTGATCTTCTCTACCTTATATCCACGCCCCTGTATCATCTCCAGATCACGTGCCAGGCTGGTCGGTTTACATGCAATATATACCAGACGTTCCACTCCGAAATTCAGGATCTTCATAAGTGCCTTCGGATTCACACCGTCTCTCGGCGGATCGAGCATGATCAGATCCGGAACTTCGCCCAGTTCATCGATGACTTTCAATACATCACCAGCCCAGAATGTACAGTTGTCCAGATTGTTTAATTCTGCATTTTCTTTTGCAGCTTCTACTGCTTCTTCTACGATCTCCACGCCAACGACCTTTTTTGCAACCGGTGCCAGGATCTGTGCGATCGTTCCGGTTCCACTGTACAAATCAAAGACAACTTTTTCGTTCGTATCTCCGATGTATTCTCTGGCCGTCTCATACAAGACTTCTGCTCCCAGCGAATTGGTCTGGAAGAAAGAAAATGGTGTGATCTTGAATTTTAATCCAAGTAATTCCTCGTAAAAATAATCCTGTCCGAACAGCACTTCTGTTCCCTCGTCTTTTACGACATCTGCAAGGCTGTCATTCTTTGTATGCAGGATTCCAACCAATGTTCCATCAAATTTAAGTGATGTCATTTTCTCCAGCCATACTGTCTTAAATGCCTGGATTTTAGAAACTGCTTCTGTCGGATCAATCCCCAGTTCTGCTGTGTCGGATGCTGTGACCAGATCTACCAGAATTTCACCTGTCTTCACTGCTTTTCTTACTAACAGATGACGGAAATATCCTACATGACGCATGCGATGATAATATGGAAGGCCTGATTCTCTGGCACATTCCAGTGTACATGCAAGAATTTTCCTGTAATCTTCATCTACGATCTGACAATCCGTTACATTAACAATATCATGAAAACTTCCTCTTTTGTGCATACCAAGTGCCAGCGGTCCGTCTTTGTATTCATCTCCGAATGAGAATTCCATCTTGTTACGGTATTCGGATCTGACCGGACTTGGTTTGATGCCTTCCCAGATATATTCACCATTTACTGCTTCATCCATCATCTTTTTCACCTGCTCATTTTTCATCGCAAGCTGCTCCTCATATGGAAGATTCTGGTACGTACACCCTCCGCACTGTCCGAAATGTGGACAGGCTGACGGAATCTCACTGGCTGACGGTTCCAGTACTTCCAGAAGACGCCCTTCTGCCTTTCCTTTTCTGATCTTATTGACAGAAAATCTTACCTTCTGTCCCGGCACGCCGTTCTTTACGACTACCCATCTGTCTTCTTCCGGCACGTATATGCGCCCTTTATTTGGAAATTCCACGGATTCTATAATTCCTTCGTATACCTGTCCTTTTTTCATATATATCCTTTCTGCTGTAACTCTTTTTCTATTCTCTTATTTCAAATCATCTACTGTTCCGGTATTCTATAAAAGCTTCCATATTATCCTTTATACACGGCCTTCAGTATCGTTCCTTCCTGCTCTACCCGTACATGTTTCAGACTCTTCACATACTGGTTAAACTGGGAATATCCATAATCGCGAATTTTAAAATCTTTGTATTTCTCATACATTTTATTACCAAGTGTACTGAGTTCTACTCCTGCTTTTCCGGCTTTTTTTACGATCTGCACAACATAGCTGTCGATATTTTCCTTCAGATCCTGATCTTCTCTTAAAGTAACAGACACAATGTTGCCATGCTTTACCATCTGTATCCTTGTAAATTCTTCCAGGAATTTGGACAACATATTATATCCGTAACTACGTACATCAAAATCCGGATACAGACTTACCAATCGGCTTCCAACTTCGCCCAGTCCAGTCGGCTTGTTAATATCCTGGTTTTCAATGATCATCTTGATGATCGCATCTTCAATCTTCTCCTTGCTACGTTTGTCATGTGATGTCTCATTCTTTGTGGTTCCAGGATTCTGTTCACTCATCAGATTTTCTAAGATTGTAAATTTATCACACGCTTTTCGAAATGGCTCCGGCGTCTTATTCTCTCCCATACCGATGACCATCTTTCCACTTTCTCTTAATCTGCTTACCAGCCTTGTAAAATCGCTGTCACTGGATACAATACAGAAACCGTCGACATCATTGGTATACAAAATATCCATTGCGTCAATGATCATAGCCGAATCAGTTGAGTTCTTCCCCTGTGTATAGCTAAACTGCTGAATCGGCGTGATTGAATTCGTTAAAAGTTCATCCTTCCAGCTCGAATGCTGCGTGCTGGTCCAGTCTCCATATATTCTTTTGTATGTAATAATCCCGTATTTTGACAACTCTGTCAATATTGGTTTGATGTATTTTGCTGATACATTATCCGCATCGATCAGCAGTGCATAACACTGTTCTTCCATTCTTTCCCTCCCGTTACTTATTCATATATCTATATAACCTTGCCTTTTATTTTATATGTTCATAGATTTATATCTTCGGATTGTATTGGATTGCACTCGAGACCGCAAGAGAAAAGCAGGCCAGTCGCCTTTCTTATATCAGATCGGTTTCTAACCTGCTTCTTTCTTCACTTATTCATTCGCCCGGTTCTTATACCTGATCGTCATCATCGAAAAAGTCATCGTCGAAATCATCATCATCGAAATCGTCTTCGAAATCTTCCAGATAATCCGGGGTGAAGAAACAATATACTGCATAAGCGATTCCTGCAACTGCAGCTACAGCTCCAACTAATGCCAGGATCCAGAGTACGGTCTTGCCGTGTTTGTCCTCTTCTTTTTTATTCATCAGTTCGCTAAGCTTGGATGCTGCAATAATATCTTCTACTTTACTCATGCTTCCACGTCCTTTCCTCTGCTCTTTTGGCAAATCAATTCTGCGTTTATTATATCACTTTACATGATGTATTACTACTTATTTTTTTTAGATTTTTATTCTGAAATCTATACACATTTTTCTAATTGTATGTAATATTTTATCTGATTTCTACACTTTCTGAAGTCTGGCAAATGCTGCAAACATCTTTTTCGTTCCCGGTCCGTCAAAATCAACGGTGACTTCATAATCTCTTCCGCCTTCCGTGATCGCAGTCACGGTTCCTTCTCCGAATTTGATATGTTTCACACGGTCCCCGACTCCGTAAGGAAGCTTTCCGCCCTTCGGTGTACCGAACTGCTGTACCGGCTTCGGTGCGGTAAATGCTTTGGTCTTGAAAGCTTCTTTTGCCTGCATGAAAGAAGTCTTCACTCTTACCGGTTCGCTTTCTTCTTTCTTCTCTTTCTTTGTGGACGGTCCTGTTTCCAGAAGTTCTAACGGAATCTCTTTTAAGAAACGGGACATTTTCTTATACTGCGTCTCGCCATGCACCATACGTTTTCTTGCGCAGGTCAGAGTCAGATCTTTCTCAGCTCTTGTGATTCCCACATAGCAGAGACGTCTTTCTTCTTCCAGTTCTGCCGGATCGTCGGCTGTGATCGTCATGTAGCTTGGGAACAGACCATCTTCCATTCCTGCCAGATATACATGTGGGAATTCCAGACCTTTCGCACTGTGCAGTGTCATCAGTACTACATAATCCGTACTTTCGTCCAGACTGTCGATATCTGCCACCAACGCTACATCTTCAAGGAAACCGCTGAGTGTCGATGCCTCATTCTGTGTCTCACAGTTTTCTTCGTAAGCTGCAATCTTGTTACGGAGCTCGTCTATGTTTTCGATTCTTGATGTTGCTTCTTCACTTTCACATTCATGGATCAGCGCATCGATATAGCCAGTTTCTTTGATGACTTCTTCCATCAGTTCGGATACACTCATATCCTGTACATCATTTTTGAAATGCTCAATCATCGCAACAAATGATTCCAGTTTTGCCTGTCCTCTTCCGATGTTCGGGATCAGATCTACAGCCCGGAGTGCGTCATAGAAACTGCATTCTCTGGATGATGCATATTCCTGCACACGGTTAATACTGGTCAGTCCGATACCGCGTTTTGGAACATTTACAATTCGTCTGACAGCCAGATCGTCTCTTCCGTTATCAATCGTCTTAAGATACGCAAGAAGATCTTTGATCTCACGTCTCGCATAGAAGTTCACGCCGCCGATGACTTTATATGGAATACTGTCACGGACGAAACGTTCCTCGAACATACGGGACTGTGCATTGGTACGATAAAGTACTGCATTATCTTTGTAACTGCAGAGTTCTTTATTGACATGACGTCTGATGTCCCCAACTACATATTCTGCTTCTTCATAAGCAGAATCGAACTGGCGGAACTGGATCATATTTCCATCTTCGTTCTCTGTCCAGAGAGTTTTTTCTTTTCTTCCATGATTGTTCCGGATCACGGCATTGGCAGCATTCAGGATATTGCCGGTAGAACGGTAATTCTGTTCCAGTTTGATCACCTTGGTATCATCAAATACATGTTCAAAATCCAGGATGTTCTTAATGTTCGCACCGCGGAATTTATAAATGGACTGGTCATCATCGCCAACCACGCACAGGTTACGGTACTTGGATGCCAGCAGATGGATCAGTTCGAACTGTACTGTATTCGTATCCTGATACTCGTCTACCATGATATAACGGAAACGCTCTTGATAATATTCCAGTACATCTTTCTGAGTCTGGAAAAGCTGCACCGTCTTAAACAACAGATCGTCAAAATCTAACGCATTATTTGAACGGAGCTGTTTTTCATATTCTTCATATACTTCTGCAATTTTTTTCCGGCTGTAATCCCCTTCTGCACGCATTCTGTATTCCTGCGGTGTCACCAGTTCATCCTTTGCTTTGGAAATCTCTGACAGCAGTGCTCTTTCCCGGAACATCTTCGTATCAACCTGCAGAAGCTTGCAGACTTCACGCATCAGTGTCTTCTGATCATCACTGTCGTAAATCGTGAAGTTGGTATCGTATCCAAGCAGATCAATATGGCGTCTTAAGATACGCACACACATGGAATGGAAGGTACTTACCCAGATGCTTTCGGAACCGTAGCCGACTAATTTATCGACACGTTCCCTCATCTCTCCTGCTGCCTTATTCGTAAATGTGATCGCCAGGATATTCCATGGATTCACCTGCTGCTCTTCGATCAGATAAGCAATCCTGTGCGTCAGCACTCTGGTCTTCCCGGATCCCGCACCAGCAAGGATCAGAAGTGGTCCTTCGGTATGAAATACGGCTTCTCTTTGTTGTTCATTTAATGTATCGTATATACTCAATCTTATAGTTTCCTTTCTTTCCGGTTTTCTATTCTTCTTTTTTCTTTCCGGCCTGTTCTGCTTTCGTCATGGATTCATGTTCTCTTTTTACTTCTTTATAAAGAGCCGTTGATGTCCAGTTCTGGTTCTTTGCAGTAACGATTGCCTTTAGCGGAATCTGTACTTTTTCTTTTCTCATCTGGAATAATAACTTATCCAGTGTCTGATTGTCTGCCAGCAGCATGACAATCATCTCTTCTTCAAAATCTGTCATTTCTTCATTTTTTGCATTGTCTGTCCCGGAAGTTTCTTCCACAGATGCTTCTTCCGCCACTTCTTCTTTCAGTCCGGTCAGTACTCCGATCGTTTTAGAATACTCTTCTTTTTCTACATATTTTACACGAAATCCGAGAAAGCTTCCCAACATCCCGATCTTTCTGCCTTTTTTCGTGCCTTTCAGATTATAACATAACATGATTGATCTCATATGCATTCTACCTCTTTTCGAATGTCTGTTTCCATTATAGTGATTTTAGGTGTGTTCTGCAAGGCACATTTTAAATCCTTACGAATGCATGACACTACAGAAAACCTGCCCCTGGCAGCTCTTTATGAACGCATGGCGATAAAAAGCTTCCTTTCGAATCATAAGATTTTTCTTATTTTCCCAAAGGAAGCTCTTTTATTTTTCTTTATTTTTTTATGTTCTTATGCGCTGATTGCATTTCCCGTATACAGCTGATAATATCTGCCTTTCTCTTCGATCAGCTCATCATGTGTACCTCGCTCGATGATTCTTCCCTGCTCCAGTACCATAATGCAGTCGGAATTGCGGACCGTTGATAATCGGTGGGCAATGACAAATGTTGTTCTTCCGTGCATCAGCTTATCCATACCATCCTGTACGATCCGTTCTGTTCTGGTGTCGATGGAACTGGTCGCTTCATCGAGGATCAGTACCGGCGGATCGGCGATGGCTGCTCTCGCAATGGCAAGAAGCTGGCGCTGTCCCTGGCTTAAGTTCGCTCCGTCTCCGGTCAGCATCGTATCATAACCATCCGGAAGCCGGCGGATAAAGCTGTCGGCATTGGCAAGCTTTGCTGCTGCCACGATCTCTTCATCGGTCGCATCCAGTTTGCCAAAGCGGATATTGTCACGCACCGTTCCGGTGAATAAATGTGTATCCTGCAGAACGATTCCAAGTGAACGCCTGAGATCTGCTTTCTTGATCTTATTAATATTAATTCCATCATAGCGGATCTTACCGTCCTGAATATCGTAGAAACGGTTGATCAGATTGGTAATCGTCGTCTTACCAGCACCGGTCGAGCCGACGAAAGCAATCTTCTGTCCCGGTTTCGCATATAATTTGATATTATGCAATACAATTTTCTCATCATTATAGCCGAAATCCACACCATTGAATACAACTTCACCTTTGACTTCCACATAATCCACACTGCCATCATTCTGATGTGTATGTTTCCATGCCCAGCGCTCGGTTCTTTCTTCACACTCTGTGAGCTTTCCGTCTTCTTCTTTCGCATTGACCAGTGTTACATAGCCTTCATCCAGCTCTTCTTTTTCATCCATCAGACGGAAGATACGATCAGCCCCGGCCATTGCCATAACGATTGCATTCATCTGCATACTGATCTGATTGATCGGCATACTGAAGCTCTTATTAAATGTCAGGAAACTCGCCAGTCCTCCAAGCGTAAATCCTCCGACTTTTCCAAGTGCCAGCACACCTCCGACGATCGCACAGATTACATAACTGATATTTCCAATCTGTGCATTGATCGGTCCTAAGAAGTTGGCAAATGTATTCGCTCTGTCTGCGCTGATATATAACTCATCATTCAGTTTCTTGAAATTCTGCATATTCTCTTCTTCATGACAGAACACCTTTACGACCTTCTGCCCGTTCATCATCTCTTCGATGTAACCGTTCACAGTTCCCAGGTCTTTCTGCTGCTTTGCAAAATATGCCCCGCTCTGTCCTGCAGATTTCTTCGAACAGAATACCATGATTCCGACCATGATCATCGTTACGATAGTAAGCGGGATGCTTAAGATCAACATACTGATAAATACACTGACGATCGTAATCCCACTGTTTAAGAGCTGTGGCATACTCTGGCTGATCATCTGTCTCAATGTATCGATATCATTCGTATATACCGACATGATGTCACCATGTGCATGGGTATCAAAGTATTTGATCGGCAGCTTTTCCATATGTGAAAACAGATCATTTCTTAAGTTACGGAGTGTTCCCTGTGTCACATTTACCATCAGACGGTTATAACCGAACGTTGCAAGTACACCCAGCGCATAAAATGCTGCCACTTTGGCGATCGCATGTGCAAGCGGTGTAAAGTTCGGATTATCCGATAATAAAAATGGTGTAATATATTCGTCGATCAGGTTCTTCATGAACATCGTTCCCTGCACATTACAAAGTACGCTGACAACGATCAGTACTACGACACTGATGCAGTGGAATTTATAGTCTTTCAATACATATTTCATAAGGCGGAGGAATAATTCACCCGGATTTTTTACCTGTGATTTCATTCCTCTCGGCTGTCTTCCCGGTCCCGGCATCTTATTCCCCCTCCTTCTCGTCAAAATCGCCGCTACCACTGGTCTGTGATTCATAGACTTCACGGTAGATATCATTCTGTTCCAGTAATTCTTCATGTGTACCGAATCCATTGACCTTACCGTCTTCCATAACGATGATACGGTCCGCATCCTGTACACTGGAGATTCTCTGTGCAATGATCAGTTTCGTCGTATCCGGAATCTCTTCACGGAATGCTCTCCGGATCTTCGCATCCGTTGCGGTATCTACCGCACTGGTACTGTCATCCAGGATCAGTACTTTGGGCTTCTTAAGTAATGCTCTTGCGATACAAAGTCTCTGTTTCTGACCTCCGGATACGTTGCTTCCGCCCTGCTCGATATAGGTCTCATATCCTTTCGGGAAACGGTCGATGAACTCATCCGCACATGCAAGTTCACACGCGTGTCTGCATTCTTCCAGAGTTGCCTCCTTGTCTCCCCAGCGGAGATTATCAAGGATTGTTCCAGAGAACAGCACATTATTCTGTAAGACTACTGATACCTGATTACGAAGCACTTCCATATCATAGTCTTTGACATTTTTGCCACCAACCAGTACTTCGCCTTTCGTCACATCGTAAAGACGGCTGATCAGGTTAACCAGACTCGTCTTGGCACTTCCGGTTCCTCCGATGATTCCGATTGTCTCACCGGAACGGATCTTCAGATCAATATCTTCCAGTACCGGTTCGTCACTGTCCTTTTTATACGCAAAGTCCACATGACGGAATTCAATACTTCCGTCTTCCACTTTCATGAACGGATGTTCCGGATTCTTAAGATCACTCGTCTCATTTAACACTTCGGAGATACGTTTCGCACTTGCCATACTCATTGTGATCATAATGAATACCATAGAAAGCATCATCAGGCTCATCAGGATATTCATACAATATGTAAGAAGACTCATCAGTTCTCCTGTCGTCAGGGAATTACTTGCGATCATCTTTGCTCCGAACCAGCTCACTAACAGGATACACGTGTATACCGCTGTCTGCATCATCGGGGCATTGAATACCAGGTTTGTCTCTGCTTTTACAAAAATGTTATAGATATTCTCACTTGCTCTTCTCAACTTGGATGTCTCCTGTTCCTCTCTTACATATGCCTTTACGACACGGATCGCAGATACATTTTCCTGTACAGACTCATTCAGGTCATCGTACTTTGGAAATGCCTGCTGGAAATATTTTGTCGCATGGCTCATGATCAGGAATAACAATATTCCAAGAATAATAACCGCTACAAGATAGATGCATGCAAGTCTTGCATTGATCGTAAATGCCATGACCATCGCACAGATCATACTTGCCGGTGCTCTGGTGAACATACGCAGAATCATCTGGTATGCATTCTGTATATTGGTTACATCTGTTGTCATTCTGGTTACAAGTCCCGCCGTGCTGAATTTATCAATATTCGCAAATGAAAATGTCTGAATATTGTTAAACATCGCCTCTCGTAAGTTTCTTGCAAATCCTGCCGATGCTTTTGCACCGTATCTTCCGCCCATCATTCCGGCGAATAATCCGATGGCCGCTGCAACGACCATGATCCCGCCGACCTTGTAAATATGCTGGATGTCCCCGGCATTGACACCTTTATCGATGATCGATGCCATCAGAAACGGGATGATCATCTCCATCAATACCTCAAGGATCATAAAGAGCGGAGTTGCAATGGATGCTGCTTTGAATTCTTTGATCTGTTTTGCTAATGTCTTAATCATTCCATTTACGCCCTTTCTGTTTCATTTATTGTTTTATAGTTACATTTATAACTCCGATTTTCCGGATTACCTGACTTCATATTTCTTCACATTCTGATTGATCCGGTCTAATACCTTATAAAAAATATGAAGTTCTTCTTCTGATATTCCTTCGGAAAGCTCTTCTTCGATATGCTCCACAATATCTTCAAAAGATTCCTGGCTTGCAATCCCTTTTTCTGTCAGGATTACTTTTTTTAACCTGGCATCCTGTTTTACCGATTCTCTTTTTACGAATCCCTTCTTTTCCATTAATTGGATCAGATTCGTAACCGTAGATCTCCCTACTGCAAATCTTTGTTCAATATCCTTCTGAAAAATATCCTGCTCCCGGTTCTCATACAGATACCGTATGATCCAGCCATGCATCATCGTCACTTCATCCACTCCGGATTTTCTGACATGTGCTGACAGATTTCTTGACAGTTTCAGATCCGTACAATGAATTTCCGGGCCAATCTTTCTGTCTTCTTCTTTCACATTACCATCCTTTCTCTATTTGTCAAAAAATGTTTGCTTTCGAATTGTTCGTTATCAAATTGTTTGCTTTCAAACATATTTTATCATCATACTTAAGAATGTCAACACTTTCCACAAATTTCAGAAAATTTTTTCAACATTTTTCCCTTTCTGTATTCAAAAAAATGCTTGCTATCTAGTTTTCAAAACTATATAATAATTACATTGAGGTGATAAGAATGACAATAGACACAAAAGATATGCTGAACAGCATTTTATCAAGCATCTCACGAATTGATTACGTGAGGCCGGATGACATTCCGAATATAGATTTGTACATGGATCAGGTTACTACCTTTATGGAAAAAGAACTGGCATCCAGTAAACGCCACGAAGATGATAAGATTCTTACCAAGACAATGATCAATAATTACGCCAAGAATAATCTTCTTCCACCACCGGTGAAGAAAAAGTATTCCAAAGAACATTTACTGGTAATGATCTTTATCTATTATTTTAAGAATTTTCTTTCTATTAAAGATATTGAAACCATGTTAACACCTATTACAGATAAATTCTTCGATACCGACAAAGATTTTGATATCACTTCTATTTATAAAGAAGTATGTGAACTGGAAAAATCGCGGATTCCGGAATTCGAAAAAGAAATCATCCGTTCCTATAATACTTCAAAAAAATGCTTTGTCGAGGTCCCGGAAGATGACAGAGATTCTCTTCAGTTATTTGCATTCATCTGTAATCTGAGTTTTGATATTTACGTAAAAAAACAGATTGTCGAAAAATTATTGGATAATTTCCCCGATCTGCTTCATTCCGAAAAGAAAAATTCAAATAAGAAAGATTCAAATAAAGACACGAAAAAAAAGAAATAGGGCACAAGGTCCTATTTCTTTTTTTCACGTCTTATTCTGCTTTTTCTTCTTTGGCTTCCCCAAGTCCAATTCTTTCAAAGACCATATCATATCCGTCATTTCCATAATTCAAGGAACGATTCACACGACTGATCGTTGCTGTAGAAGCACCTGTCTTCTCTGCAATCTCAAGATAGGTTTTGTGTTCTCTTAACATCTTTGCAACTTCAAATCGCTGTGATAATGAAAGTAATTCATTAATCGTACAGATATCTTCAAAAAATGTATAACACTCCTCTTTATCTTCGAGGCTTAAAATTCCCTGAAACAGATAGTCAACTGCCTCTGTTCTGATTTTCTTACTCATAGCATTATCTCCTTTTGTAGCAGATTCATTACCGTTACATTTTAACACACTAAATTCATAAAGTCTATAGCTTTTTACCATGTTTTATACAAGCTTTCAATTTTTCCAGTGAAAGATTGGCAATCAGTTCCTCCGGAAAATTTGCTTTCTTCAAGATTTCTTCCGCGTATGGATATTCTGCAATATCTGCATCCGCATGAGAATCACTTCCGAGTACGATCATTACTCCCTGTTCTTTACACTCCTTTACCATTCTCAGACAATTCTCTTTCGTATTCTCCCTAAAGCCCTCCGGACGCAGTGACGAATTATTTACTTCCAGTAACGTTCCTGTCTTTTTTGCTTTACTTACCAGACGTTTCATATCTACAGGAAATCTTCCGTCATCCGGATGTCCAATGATGTCAACATATGGATTTTCCATAACATTCTCATATGCGGCAGTCACATTCTCTACAGTTCTTTCATCTCTGAAACATGGAATATGAATACTTGCAATTGCGATATCAAGTGTCTTAAGTACATCTTCAGAAAGATCCACTTTACCCTCCGCATTCATAATATTCAGTTCGGTTCCTAATAAAAGTTCAATTCCAAATCTCTTTCTCGGAACAATCCTTAAATTCTGAAAATAGTATAAATGACAGGTCCCGGGCATCTCCGGTGCATGTTCCGTAATCGCAAGGCCTTTTAATCCCTTATCTGCCGCTGCTTTTGCCATTTCATTCATTGTATTATATGCATGTCCGCTTGCCAGCGTATGTGTATGAGTGTCAATCTCAACTCTCATCTTTTAACTCCTTTCCTTTTATTTTTTAGTTCTTTTATTCATGCTTCTTTATTTTCTAATCTGTATCTGATTGTTGCTTTCATTCTTTCTAGCTTTAACACTCTACAATTTTGCAACAGGAAATATTATACAGTATAATTTTCTTTTTTTCCACCTATTCTATTCTGGAAAGCATATTTTCATCATTTTTTACTAAATATCAATTATTTATTCGTATTTCTAATGAATGTAAGGAGTTTTTATTATGAAAGATGTAAAACAATCGACCCGCTTAAGACCTCTGACCAATCAGGAACTGATTGATTCTTATGACTATCTTTCCGGTGCCGCCTCGTCCCAGGATTGTACCGGCCTTATTCCATCTGCCCCTCTTTCCGAAGCAGAACTTGATTCTTATGAAGAATTGTACCCGTTTCTTCCTCCTGTTCCTCCGGCTTCCGATATAAAAGACAACAACGAAGCCCCTGAAGATACATCTGGTATCACCGGATAAAATCCTCTAAAATCCATTGTTTAAATTTCTTTTTTCCTTGACATGCCTCTTAATCACGACTAATCTTATAGAAGAGTTTAAAACAATGAATTATTGAGAGGTAACTGATCATGAAAAACATACTAATGATAGCAACCGGTGGTACGATTGCATCCAAAGAAGGGGATCTTGGACTGACACCGGCTGTAACAGGCGAAGAACTGGCAGCCAGCGTACCTGGTATCAAAGATATCTGTCATCTGGAAATACTTCAGCTTATGAATATCGACAGCACGAACATGCGCCCGCGCCAGTGGCTGATGATCCGCGATGCGATCATGGAAAATTATAATCATTACGACGGCTTTGTCATCCTGCATGGAACAGACACCATGGCATACACCGCCGCTGCCCTGTCTTATCTCATTCAGGACAGTGTAAAGCCGATTGTACTCACCGGTTCCCAGAAACCGATGGCCAATCCTTATACCGATGCGAAGATCAATCTGTTCCAGAGCATTCTGTATGCTGCCGACGATCTTTCCTGCAATGTCTGCATTGTATTTAACGGAAAAGTTGTCGCCGGAACACGTGGACGCAAGCAGCGCACCAGAAGTTTTGATGCCTTTGACAGTATGAACTTCCCGGAACTTGCCATCATCCGTGACAGCCGCATCATCCGTTACTATACGGAAAAACGTCCTGCTCCGCAAGATCTGAAATCTTACGCAAGTCTTAATGACCGTGTCTTTGTGCTGAAGCTGACACCGGAAGTCAAAGCTGAGATTTTTGATCTGCTGAGTGGTCACTATGATGCTATCATCCTGGAAACCTTTGGTATCGGCGGTATCCCGGAATATGATGATTCCTTTGAAAAGGCAATCTTCTCCTGGGTGGATTCCGGCAAGACGATCGCCGTCACCACACAGGTGCCGGAAGAAGGCTGTGATCTTGGTGTATATCAGGTTGGGAAAAAATTCAATAATCATAAAGGAATCCTTAAGTCCGATGATATGACGACAGAATCCATTGTTGCGAAACTGATGTGGATTCTTGGTCAGACGGATAAACAGGATGAGATTGCACGGTTATTCTATCGCGAGATCAATCACGACAGAGTCTGATTTTTTTGTTTTATGCATTATGGCGGCTATCCCCGACTGGTGATAGCCGCCATAATAATAACAAATTAAAATTCTACAACTACTTTATCGCTTTCTTCTCCAGCTTCCTCATGTGTTTCAGATAGATGAGTAACAACAACCCTCCGGTAAAGATCCACGATGCAACATACACATTCATCAGCATCTCATATGTCGGAACCATCTTAAAGACAGTCAAAAGCCAGATTACACGGAATACCACTGTTCCAAGCACCGTAATAATTGAAGGTTCTAAAGATTTTTCCCATTGTATTACCCTGAATTTTTAATAATGTTCCAACTTATCTTTTGTTTTTGATATTTTTCCTACTTATCAAAATCTACTTCGAATGTTCCTTCCGGTGTTTTCATTGTCAGAACTCCCAGATTAAAATCCTCATCATTAATAGTAATATGATATTCAAATATCACATCCTCCTCAAATTTCGAAAGCAGCAGATATGTCCCATTTTCTTTTCCGTCAATCTGATCACAGATATCATCATATACATCTGCTCCGGAAATCTGACGTGGATATCCCGATTCCTTTATTTTCTTTTCAATCAATTCATATAATTCGTTCATTTTTTTCTCCTTTGATTTTCCTTATTATGATTTATTTTTCTCTATAGTAATGCCATATATTTTTCACGCCTATTGCCTTCATACCCCCCATCTTTGCAGGTTCCTGCCATCTCATACCCCATTGATTCATAATACTGATTAAGAAATGGATTGTCGATGGAACAGTCCAGGCGCACTCTTTCTTTGTGATCATTTACTGCCAGTGCTTCGACAGCTTTTATGATTTCTCTTCCAGCCCCTTTTTCAGTCAGGTCGATTACAAAATTGTGCAGATAACCATTGTTGTTCCACTGATTAATTCCTTTTTCGTTCATCCACTGAATCTGCTTCAGATACAGACTGAATATTTCTTCTACCTCTGTCTGATCTGCCTTCTTTAATACAACTTCATCTTTAAATCACCTTATACCTTAACCATCTTCTGCTATGGAATCTCCATGTAAATATTACTGCACGCACTGTCCAGTCGGCAAACATACCGATCCAGACGCCCATCGGTCCAAATCCCAGAAATCGGATCAGTATCACGCACAGACAAAATCGGCACAGCCACATGACCAGACACGACGTGATCATAGAAAATTTTACGTCTCCCGCCGCACGAAGTCCGTATGCCGGAACAAATGCCAGCGTCCATACAATCGGCTTCACAAGCGTAATCCAGGTTACCATATGGAAACACATCTTTGCACTTGCAGGCTCCATGCCGCCAAGAACTGTCACAAGCCTGGTCAATGCAAATACCAGCAGGCAGCTTACAATGATTGCCACTTCTGCGATCACACTTAATTTTTTTATGTAATAGACCGCCTCGTCTTTTCTGTCCGCTCCCATACACTGACCTACAATTGTCATCAACCCTACGCCAACTCCGATTGCCGCCATTCCATTCAGATTCTCCAGAATATTTGTCATTGCCTGGGCTGCGATTGCAGTTGTACCTAATGTTGATACGGTAGACTGTATTGCCAGCTTTCCAAGCTGGAACATACTGTTTTCCACACCGGACGGAATTCCAATCCCGAGTATTCTCCGGATCATCGCCCAGTCCGGACGGATTTTCAGGTAATCTCTTACCACAATTGGCTGCCGGTCTTTTCTTAATTGAATCAATACTACCACTGCACAGAATATACGGGAGACCAGTGTAGAAATTGCCGCACCCGCAACTCCCATATGGAAAATCCAAATCATAATTGCATTTCCAACAATATTCATCGCATTCGATATCATGGAAATGAGCATTGGACCCTTCGTATTCTCCTGCGCGCGAAAAATGGATGCCGCCGAATCATATGCCGCTATGAACGGAAATGAAATAGCTGTATAAAAGAAATATGTCTCTGAGGCTCTCATAACGTCAGCTTCTACTGAACCAAAAATCAGGCGCAAAAGCGGTTTCTTAAATCCCAGACATAACACACTGACTGCGATCGAGATGGCCGTGATGATGAATAACACCTGTCTTGCAGATTCATTCGCCATCTTTTTATTCTGTTGTCCGATATACTGTGAACAGACAATTGCTCCTCCTGCTGCCAGTGCCGAAAATGCCTGTATCACAAGAATATTGATAGAGTCCACCAGCGATACTGCCGAGATAGCTGCAGATCCAATATTACTTACCATCATCGTATCTGCCGTTCCCATAATTGAATTCAATAACTGTTCCAGAACGACCGGTATCAGAATACCGGCGATCATTTTATTTGAAAACATATGCTGTTGTTTCACTTTTTCTGCTCCATAATATGAATGATTTCTTTATCCGTCTGCGCCATCCCCTGATTACCGATCTGTGCCATATGACGGATACAGTCTTCCGGTGTCTCTGCACAGATACCGTCACTCACACGAAGCGGCGCATCATGAACGGCCGTCAGCGCACAAAGCAGGGCTGCCGATGATCCTGTTGCAACCTTCATTGCACAGCCGACCTTTCCGCCGTCACAGATCATTCCCGTTACCGTCCCGGACATATTTCGCACCGCATACCCAAGCTGTTCGTCACTGCCTCCCAGCAGGTAAGCAATTCCTACGGATGCAGCCGTTGATGATGCCATGACACAGGAGCACATCGGTGACAGCTTTCCTATATAAGCATTGATATAACGGTTCACCAAGTGAGCAATTGCAAGCGCACGCACCTTTTTCTCCATTGATACTCCCAATGCGTCTGCTGCTTCACTGACCGGCAGGATCACTACCAGACCTTTTGTTCCCGCACCGGAACTGCTCATCGTCGGCAGCGGACAGCCGTCCAGACGGCTCTCGGCTGCCGAACTTACTTTCAGCATAATTCTGGTCAGCAGGTCATTCTTCAACACCTCTGAACCTTTTTCACTCCGAAGCGTATCTGCAATTCCTACTCCGACTTTCTTATCTTCGGAATAAGCTGCCAGTCTTTCATTCATTTCCACTCCATCCATCAGGAAATGTAATTCTTCCTCTGAAGCTGTATCTGCAACCTGGCGGATCTGTGCAATTGTCATCTGTTTCAACGTCTCAATCAGAGCATTATCTGATGCCTGTCCGTTTTCCTGATTTTTTTCATATATAATCTTTCCATTTTTCTCCAGATATACAAGATTCGTATGTGTTCCTCTGATGACCGATGTGATCATATCTGCTTCTGTCTTAATCTTACATTTCACATACAATCCCTGCTCCTGCTCTTTAATCTTCACGGATACAGAAGCCATACCGCACAGTTCTTTCATCTGTTCCAGAATTTCCGGTGTGATATCTTCCAGAAGTTCCAGCCCTTTTTCCGGATTCTTAAGATATGCTCCCAGTGCTGCTGCATATGGAAGTCCTACATAATCACAGCCTGGGATTCCTGCCGACATTCCATTTTTATAGATTCCTGCATTTACTTCCACTTCTATCGAGCGGATCTTATTTTCCGTCATTTTTCCTGCATTTGCTGCGCACAGTGCTACACATACCGGTTCCGTGCAGCCAAGTGCCGGAACTACGTCATTCTTTAAAAGTGTAATCATTTCTTCTTTTTTTAACATATCTCTTCCCCAAACTTTTTATTTCGACCAGGTTGGTTCTTCCTCTCCTGTATAGGCAAATCTGCCGTCATTCTTTTCTTCCAGTGCTTTGATCATATGATAGGTATATTCATTATATGGTGTTGGAATCCCCAGTTCTTTTCCCATACGCATCAGCGCTCCGGAGAACATATCGATCTCCGTATGACGTCCTGCATCCAGATCCTGTAATGTGGAATAACGGGCCATTGGCGGAACCGCACTTCCCCGTCCGGACATTCTGTCCGCTTTACTGATGTCAATTCCTTTCGCTTCTGCAATTGCTTCCAGTTCTTTTTTCAAACCATTCTGAATTGCTTTCATATGTTCACTGTCCCGGTAACAGCCAACACCTGCTCCCAGGATTGCCTGTGGCAGATTATTGCAGACATTCAGACGGAATTTACACCACACTTCTTCTATTGCATATTCCGTTGAGCGGTAATGGATTCCCGTACCGGCAAACAGTTCTTTCACCGCCTTTACCCTTTCACTTTCGTATGGGGCTTCATATTCACCGAAGATGATCCCAAGTGTTGTCTCCGGATCGAAATGATATCCGTCCGCTTCTCTGTGCGACGCTACTTTAATCACAGCCGGAAGAATGTGTGACTTTCCAATCTGTTCTGCGATGATCTCTTCGCTGTCCACGCCATTCATCAGGCTCATTACACTGGTATCTTTTCCAACTATTTTTCGGATGCTTTCCAATGCTCCCGGTAATGCACCGTATTTTAACGAAACGATCAGGAAATCCACATTTTCTGCTTCCTCTGGTGTCCACACCTCCGGATGATAGACCTTTCCGTTGATCGCACAGCCCTGACGGCTCAGTCTTTCCTTTCTCTCTCCTTCGGCGATCACACCAAGCTTTATATCTTCACGGTCCGCAAGTCCCCAGATCACATAGGAACCTACCGCACCTGCACCTAATACTGCAACTGATGTTATCTTCATGATTCTTGTCCTTTCATGTTCTGTCTCTGTTAATCCTCAGAATCGACCGCCAGCAACTTCTCTTGCATACTTTTGTATCTACATGACCTGCCACTGGCAGCTCCTTACGAACACATGGCGATACCCAAAAAATGGCTGCAATCAGTTCCCTGACTGCAACCATTTTATCACATTTTTTATACTTCGGTAGGATTATTTCAATTTTCCGTATTCTTCATCGGATACTGCCTCGCACCATTCATTGGAAGTCTCTTCTCCCGATCAGTAACTGTGTATCGTAACGATATGCGAACTGATCATCTTCTGCATCAATTGATTGAACTCCCATCTTTCTTATCCTCCGTTATCATTCCAAAATTCTTTACATCGGTGTTCCTACTTCGATCAGATTGCCATCCGGATCATAGAAACGGACCACCTTCTGCCCCCAGCTGTGTGTCATCAGCCGGTTGACATACCTAACATTAGGATACAACTTTTCAAGCTTTCTGGCAAATGCTTCGATATCCGGTTCTTCGAAATATAACTCACTGGCATGATTTTCCGGAATAATATCCTTATTCAGAACTTCTTTCCATATCTTTTCGTCCTGAAGTACCAGGCCTTCCGTTAATATCACATTGCCGTCATTGTCAAGAATTGTATTCAGTCCGAACAGGTCATGATAGAATTGTTTGGAATGTTCGATATCTTTTACAACAATTAATATATTTTTTAATCGCATTTCTTTTCTCCATTATGCATTGACTTTTCCCGGATTTCATTTTCCCTGAGCTTTATTTTATCCAGACTTTATTTTCCCTGCTCTGCCAGATATTCTTCTGTCAAAGCTACGGCATCTGCGATACACTGTGGACAACTGCAGAGAACTTTTCCTGTCTCCACACCTTTTAACTCCCGGCAGATGTAGGAACCATTTTTCTCTTTGAATTTTTCTACTTTACTTCGGATCTTCTTATATGTATCCCCTTTGGTTCTGGATCCTTCTTCTGTGCCTCCCTGACTGTTATCAAGACCGATGATCATTGCCATTCCAGACAATGCACCACACATCTCCATCACGCCCATACCCAGACCAAAACCTTCTGCGATACGAAACATATCGTCTTCACTGATTCCGAATTCTTTGCAAAATGTACAGGCTACTGCCTGGGCGCAGTTGCATCCTCTCTGGTGTAATTCTGCTGCATGTTCTGCTTTTGTATTCATGTTAGTCTACTCTCCTTTTGGTTATATATTTTTACTTTTTATTTCATTTTTAGTTAATTCTTATCTATCTCTGTTTCCGATCTTAATCAGATTATTCATGCTTGCCGCTTCCAATGTATTTAATTGTTGTACCGTTAGCTGTCGTAATAATTTCATCCGTTCTTTCTGATTCTTATTCTGATTAATCAAAATAGCATTATAACTCTCCTAATTTGCTAGTACCAACCTTTCCCCATTGCCCCTCCTGTTATAATATCGCATACTTTATTAAACCCAAATTACTATTATTTAATATATTTTAACATAAAACTATACACAATTGCAATTATTAGTTAATAGCAAAAAGTAAAATCAATACACCCAACACCTTTCATTGACTTTTCCAGATACTCAGATTACAAAAAGAAGCCAGATTTCTCCGACTTCCTTTCAAACTACGATTTCTATATATTCTTATTTCATAATCAGATTCAACACACCTGTTGACTGCAGGAATAAAATCATCATAATGACTGGCATAATATAACGCATCATTACATTATATAACTTTTTACGCTTGAATTTTTTGCCATTCAGTTCCATTTCCTCCGCAATCCATGACGGTTTCATGATCCAGCCGATCAAGATTGCTGATAACAGTGAGATAAACGGCATCATAAAGCTGTTACTGATATAGTCCATGATATCCAGAAGCTGTCCCGTACTTCCGTTTGGAAGTGCAACTTCTACATAGAAGACGCTGTATCCAAGTGCGATCACTGCTGTTGCGATCAGGTAGATCACCGATAACACTCTGGTCGTCTTCTTACGCTCTGTGTGGAATAATTCCATACAGTTTGCGGTAATGGATTCCAGTACCGAGATGCAAGATGTTAACGCCGCAAATCCTGCCAGCACGAAGAACAGAATTCCGATGATTCTTCCTACCACTCCCATACAGTAGAATACTTTCGGCAATGAGACAAACATCAGTCCCGGGCCTGCTGACATACCATCCAGTCCGGAGAATACGAATACTGCCGGAATGATCATAACACCGGCAAGGAATGCAACTCCTGTATCCATAATTTCAATCTGCGATACCGCTTTGTTCAGATCTACATCTTTTTTTACATAAGATCCATATGTAATCATAATTCCCATAGATACACTCAGTGAAAAGAACAACTGACTCATTGCATCCAGTGTGATCTGAAGGAAACGCCCAATCGTGATTCCTGTCAGATCCGGTTTCATATACACCTTCAGTCCCTGTAATCCTGTACGGACCGTTCCGTCATCCAACGTAGTCTTTAATGTAAGTGAGAAAATTGCGATTCCAATTACCATGATCAACAGAACCGGCATGATAAATTTGGAAACTCGTTCAATTCCCTTTTCTACTCCGTTATATACGATCAGTGCAGTCAGGAACATAAAGATCAGTCCATACCATACGGAAGACGGAGAAGAGATAAATGAAGTAAAGCAGTTATCTGCTACTGCCTGCTTTCCTGAACTTGTAAGATAGATCACGATATATCTTAAGATCCATCCACCAATCACCGCGTAATAAGTCATGATCAATACCGGAACCAGGAATGTGATCACTCCAAGAAATTTCCATTTTTTTCTCATTGATTCATAGGCATAGATTGCGCTTTTTCCCGTCTTGCGGCCAATTGCTATATCTGTAGTCAGTAACACAAAACCAACCGTCAATACCAGCACAAGATAGATGATCAGGAAAAGTCCTCCCCCGTCTTTTGCTGCCAGATATGGAAAACGCCAGAGGTTTCCCACGCCGACTGCGCTTCCGGCTGCTGCAAATACGAAGCCAATCTGCCCGCTAAAGCTATTTTTTTGTTTCATACTCTTTTTTCCTCTCATTTTTTCGTTAATACTTCAATATTTTACCACTAATTCATAGAAAATAAAACAAAAAAGACCAGTGGAGACGTGAAAAAGTAGCTTTTTTTCTGTCCCCACCGGTCTTTCTGCTATCTACAGGCTCCAGTCTGCTGCCATTAGCTGTGTCTTCATCATATTCGCATAGATACCGTCTTTCTTCTTCAATTCTTGAAAGTGTATCTTCTACAACCATTGTATTTTCTCCTGCATACATCATCTTCGTCAGTGTCACCGTAATGATCGGTGTGATAATAATGTAGAACAGAAGATTCAGTAAAAATGTACTATCTGCAGTTCCACTCTTTACATTACCGAATAAGTATGTTACAGCGATCATGATTGCAAATACAGAGTTGATTGCAACCGTATATCCCATCATTGGAATACGCAGATCTTTTGTATATGAAATTGTCCATTTTTCATATTTTTTGATGGAATCACGGAATCTCTTAAATCACTGCAAATGCGAGCACAACCGGGATCAGACACAAAAGTCCCAATTTCCAGTCAAATACCAGAAGTAACGATGCAAGACCGACCGGTGTTGCACCCGCCACATATTTGTCCGGCAGCTGGTGTGCAACGAACGTCTCCGTTGCCGCACTGGAATCATTTACGATCTTTCTTACTTTACCGCTTCCCTCATCCTCCATAAATCCAAGTGGTAACGTCAGAATATGCCGCATCAGTCTGGAACGCATATTCGCCTGAATGCGAAATGCAGACAGATCAGTGCGCCTATGTAGATTGCCGTTGCAAGCAGGGCAAATCCCACCGCACTCCTATAGCAGTCTGTTTATTTTCTTTTTTAAGACCAATGATACACCTATGATTCACAGCCTTCTTTGTATATAATGTCCCATCCGGCGCTGTGATATTTTTCCAGCATGACCACATATTCTTCAGCCTCTTCTTTGGACATATCGTGCCTTACCACTTCGAAAAAGCTTTCAAATAATGCCTTATTCATAATGTGCATGAAGTTTTTCGTAACCGGCTTTCCTCCTTTAAAATGAAGTCCGGTCGCTTCCATGAACTTATATGTATATTCTGTCTCGATATCCACCAGATGTTCTACAAAGTTCTGGAATTTCGTCCCATAGGAACCATTTACCAGAAGTTTGAACTCTTCGAAATGCTCATACATATATTCCACAAACATCTCCATACCCTGCTGTGCGAAATCATCTAACTGTTTTGCCTGCTTATCCGGGTCTGTCGCATGGAATCTCTCCTGCACACTTACAAACTTCTCTGTAAATTCTCTCGCTACCGGTTCTACGATAGCGGGAAATAAATCCTGTCTATTGATATATTTTCTCGATTTTCCATCACTGTTTTCTTCTTTCCGAATATACTATAAACCATAGAATATATTTCACCGGGAGGATCTTATGAAAAAGCGTATCACTGCACTTCTTTTACTCCTTACACTATCTGTCACTTCACTTTTTGCATGTACATCTGCTGACAAATCGGAATCCGCATCAGACAAAACAGCAAAAACTTCAAAATCCACAAGTACTAAAAAACAGGAACTGACTCCTGTTACATTAAATGAAGTAGCACACTCCATCTTCTATGCTCCGATGTATGTGGCAATCGAAAAGGGATATTTTGCCAACGAAGGAATCGACCTTTCTCTCGTGACTGGTTTCGGAGCCGACAAAACTATGACGGCCGTCCTCTCCGGAACTGCCGACATTGGCTTTATGGGTTCGGAAGCTTCTATCTACACATATAACGAGGGGGCGAATGATTATGTTGTAAACTTTGCCCAGCTCACCCAGCGCGCCGGGAACTTCCTGGTTGCCAGGGAAGATATTAAGGATTTCAAATGGGAAGATCTGAAAGGCAAGAAGGTCATCGGCGGTAGAAAAGGCGGCATGCCTGAAATGGTATTTGAGTATATCTTAAACCAGAACCATATCGATCCGGCTACAGATCTCACCATCGACCAGAATATTGATTTCGGTTCTACTGCGGCTGCCTTCGCAGAAGACAAATCCGATTACGACTTCACCGTAGAATTCGAACCTGGTGCAACCAATCTTGAAAAACAGGGTAAGGGATACGTTGTCGCCTCTCTTGGAACGGACAGCGGCTATGTTCCGTACACTGCTTTCTCTGCAAAGAAGAGTTACATCAACAAACATCCGGAAGTCGTCCAGGGATTCACCAATGCACTGCAAAAAGGTATGGACTACGTGGCATCCCACACACCGGAAGACATTGCCCAGGCAATCGCTCCTCAGTTCAAAGAGACCACACTGGATACGATCACAACCATCATTTCCCGCTATTATGAGCAGGATACATGGAAAAAAGATCTGATCTTCCGGCAGGAAAGCTTTGATCTTCTTCAGGATATCTTAGAAGAAGCAGGCGAGCTTAAGGAACGCGCACCTTACAAGGATCTCGTAACTACTACTTATGCAGAAAAGGCAGCAAAAACAAGCAACGATACCCAGAAAACCAATTAACTCTATACTCCGATATCTACAAAACCGGCAACTTCTCTTGCTTACTATGGTATAAAAAATAATGCTGCAAACTTTTCTTCGTTCTGCAGCATTATTTTTAAATTATCATATATTCGTAAGAACCTGCTATCAGCAGTTTTCTTTTTCTTCCTATATTCGCCTATGCCAGCTCCGCATCCAAGTGCTCTTTCACATAACCGCTGACTTTATCTCTCGGAATCTCCATCACCACTGCCAGTTCTCCATACAGGAACTTCTCGGCGCTGGACATATATCTCTCATCAACGTTGATCGTCTTTTTTCCCGCCAGTAATCTCTTCTTATTTCTTCCATATGAAGTCTTGATCAGTGAGATCCACTCCCGGCACTGATTGTGTAACAATGCGTTCTTGTACATTCCTTCCCGCTGTTTTTCATTTGTCACACCAATGATATCGATCTTTGGCATCTCTTTGATCAGATTCTCCGCCTCTTCTTTTGTGATCAGTTTTCTGATCTGATCCCGCTTATTATCGACTGGTGTGTATACCGTTCCACCTGCATCATATACCGGTTTTAACGTATAATACTCTTTGTCCGAACTGCCCATGTCAATCTTGCCAATATTTACTACTTCGCAGACGCCCTCCTTATAATGCGCCACATAATCTCCTATTTTGAACATTTCTGCCTCCTGTTCTAACACTTCTCTCATGGTAACCTGCAGATGTATGACAACGCTAAAAGAGCGCACAATCCGAAGTTATATCGAACTGCACGCCATCTTTTCTGGTATCGTATTATGAAATTTGTAAACGCGCTGACATAAACTCTTGATATACCTATTATATCACAACCACTTCACGGATGTAAGATTTTTTTAAGAATTTCTCTCAAAATCAACCCTGCACCGCACAAAGCCACCAATATTTTCCTTTCTATCAGTATCAGCCAACGTGGAATTTTTTATGCATTTCTTCTTTAAATTCTTTTCGTTTGAATAAAATTAATCCGATCAACAGCAGAAAACTGCACCCGATACAGATAACCGATGGAGTCCTGTAATGGATTACTCCTGTCACTAAAAGAATCAATGGAAGAATCATCGAATAGACAGCGGCCATCACATAATAGATCATATATTCTCTCGGTGACAGGGAACGTATTCTTGATATGATCAACATTACAACCTGGATCAGCAGGCAGATATCCGGAATTCCGATATTCACAGACCAGCCTCTCCATCCGGTTCCGAGATCCCACAATACACAGATTCCTGACATGATCAGAAGCTGCCATGCCGCATTCTTCAGCAGATTGAACCGTTTCACATAACCGACTGCCATCGTAAGCCACATCGTCGCACACCCGGCTGCCACGAACACCGACCAGTGCACACCGGGCGATATAATGATATCCGTCATCATACTGATCACGATCGCTGCAATACAGCAAAATGTAAAAATCTGTAATACTTTCTTTCCTTCATAATTTGGTCTTGCATCCTCCGGGAAATCCGGTTCTGCCACTTTGACCGAAGCCCCCAGTTCTTTCAATATCCGGTAGAAATTCCGCTGGATATTCGTGCTGTCGTATCTCGATGTAAAGCCAAGTGATAACGTATCTTGAAAAGAACAGATACATAATTCTGTCCGGTTCGTACTTGTATACACGCCAAACTTTTCAATATATTGCGCATAATCTTCCGGCATCTTTACCACACTCATGTTCGAAAGCACGGCGGTTACTTCCTGCTCCGCCATCTTGGCACCCGCACGGATACAGCGGTTTTTCAGTTCCAGCGGTGCCCATTTTAAGATCTTATGCTTTTCTATTGCAATCAGTTCATTCATCCGTCCTGCCATATGCTCTTTGGACAGATTCTCCTGAAAATATAACTTTACTGCCTCCAGTACATCTTCAAAAGAATCTTTTCCCCCTCCGAACTGATACCCCGGCTCTATATAACCGAAGAAATTCAGCATCGAATCCGATGGAAAAATCTTTCTTAAATTCACCGGAACCATCAGGATAACCGGCTTCTTCTCCTGCATCCGGCTCATTTCTTCATGGATTGCACAGATAAATGCAGCCGTCAGGAGCACCGACATGGAGACTTTCTTTTCTCTGGCAATCCCCAGCAGTTCTTTTACCGACATGGAAGCTTCATTGATCTGCAGCTCTTCATATCCTTTTCCACCCTTTTTGATCTGAACCGCCCTGATCTTTTTCTTTTTCTTTCTTGGAAAATCCGGATCATAATATCGGCTGAAACTGTCATCTTCCTGATCTTTTACCGTCAGATACTGGTTTGACAGCTCCACCGGTTCCAGATCTTCTTCGTGGATCAGATACAGATAATTCTTCACCAGTTCTCTTAGGAATTCTGTTGCACCGGTTCCATCTGTCAGCGCATGGAATACTTCAAAATTGATCCGTTTTTTATAATATGTCACTTCAAATAAAAGTGTCTTTTTATCCCGTACATACAGGCTGCTGCAAGGTTCTTTATATTCTTCCCTTACCACCGGTCTTAATTCACTTTTCTCCAGATAATGCCAGAAAAGCCCCTTTCTCATAACCGACAAAAATACGGGATACTTTTGTATCGTCTGATTCAGAGCTTCCTGTAATATCTCTTCTTTTACTTCTTCTTTCAGCTCACAATAGAACCGGAACACTCTGGTATCTTTCGGGCTGCTGGCTGCGGAAAATAACTTTGCCGCATTATCCAGACTTCTCCAGTAAGCACGTTTTTGCTCAAACACCGGCTTTCTCCTCCCCCTTTACTTTCCCGCTTTATTCTTCGTTTGCAGGACTAACCTTCCGGCTGTTTTCATCAGATGTATAGCCGCTCAGGAAACGGTTAATAATAGCAAAGCTCTCCTGTACATGGTAATATTTTACTCCCAGTGCAAAGAATCCGTGAAGTGCATCCTGTATTCTGTGCACCTCCACCTTATTGCCCGCTTCTTTTAACCTTCTTCCATACTCTTCCCCCTCATCTCTGAGAGGATCACATTCCGCCGTTAAGATCAGTGTATCCGGCTGGTTGCTGTAATCGGTCTCCATGAGAGGTGCAAGATATTTACTTTTCTTATCTTCTTCTGCCGATGCATAGAAATTAATATAATCCCGCATCTTTCCCGCAGTCAGAAGATATTCCGTCCCGTAACGTCTTACCGACAAATATGGGGACTCCTCACTGTAATCATTATTTACCGCAGGATAGATCAGTATCTGTCTCTTCGGCAGGAATTCTCCCTGATCTCTTGCCATCAGTGAAACAGCTGCTGCCAGATTCCCACCGGCACTGTCTCCGATCAGTGTAATCTTATCCGGATCTGTATTCAAGATAAACCGGTTCGTGTACATAGCCTTTGCCGCCATATAACAATCGTAAAAACCAATGGGAAATGGATACTCCGGCGCCAGCCGGTACTCTACCGATACAACGATATGATCTGTTGCCGAAGCAAGACGGGCACAGATTCTTTCATAATTATCAATACTTTCCGTTACCCATCCTCCCCCGTGAAAGAACAGAAATACCGGCAGATCATCCTCCATCTTTTCCCCTGGAAGGAATATCCTTACAGGGATCTGATGATTGCCGTTATAAATCTTATAGTCAATCGTCTTATGAAATATCTTCATCGGATCAATTGCTTTTAAATTCGCCAGGTGTCTTGAAGCCTCCACTTCAATGCCGTCGAAGGACAGCGCTTTTAATACCCGCCTCATTGATTTGTTGATCGCCATTATCTGATATATCCTTCCTCATATGCTTTTGCTTTATTAAATGCATATAACTCTGCAAAAGTTGCCTGCTTGTATGGAGAAGCGTAGAAAATCCCCACCATTCCACATGTGATAACCGTAAGAATATCCCATCCAAGGAATGACAGATCCAGAATAAACGTCTCCATCTTCTGTCCGTCCATCATACGCTTACTGATCTGGAACGCTTCTTTTCTGTCCATTCCCGGATTCTCTGCAAGAATGTAAGGAATCATCAGATATTCATAATGTTTCACGATTCCTGGAATCACCAGCAGTAATGTCCATAAGGATGTAAAAAGTTCTCTTAAGAACATGGTCAGTACAATATTCACATAATGTCCGGAACGGAATGCATCAAACATCGTTCCAACCGTTGGATTCTCTGTCTTATTCAATACGAAGAAACGTTTTCCACCTACTTCCAGAAGATTTCCCACGAATATCTTCAGTGCCCATATTACAATCGTTAATATAATCGCAGCCATTGCAATTGCCAGCCCTGCAAATGGGAATCCCCATCCGTAATGATATGAGAATGAAAACCCGTCATTCCCATACAGACTGTTCTGTGAAGCACCACTTCCGGTTCTTCCTCCGCTTATGCTGCTAAGTCCCGTGATGATTCCCATGATCACTGCTACAGCCACACATGCCCAATAATTCTTCTTAAATGCAATCTTACCATTTGTTTTCAGTCTTTCTCTTGTCCAGTTCATATACTTTTTCTCCTTGTTTATCCCTGTTGCTTTGCATCTTGAATCTTTTCATTTAAATCATTCAGATATACCCATCGGTCCATCTTCTCATCCAGTGCATTCTCAGTCTCTTCTTTTTTCTCCATAAGTTCCCGCAATTTCACCGAATTAGTCGCATTGGCTGCAATCTGTGCATCCAGTGTCTCAATCTTTTCTTCCAGTTTTGCAATGTCATCATCGATCGACTCGAACTCCCTCTGCTCTTTGAATGTGAATTTCAGCTTTGGTTCCCGCTGTTTCCAGGTGTCTTTCGAAGAGCTTTCTGCCTTCTTCGGCTGTTCCTCTGTCCCGGCAGCATGTCCTTTCAATGACATCTCTGTATCCAGACCTTCCAGTTCTTTGCGGATCAGATAATCCGAATAACCACCCTCGAACTGTCGTACTTTTCCGTCTCCTTCAAATGAGAAGATACGGTTCACAATACGATCCAGGAAATAACGGTCATGTGATACCGTGATGATAATTCCGTCAAAGTGATCCAGATAATCTTCCAGGATCGTCAGCGTCTGGATATCCAGATCGTTGGTCGGCTCATCCAGGATCAGTACATTCGGTGCACTCATCAAAACACGCATCAGGTACAGTCTTCTCTTTTCTCCCCCGGAAAGCTTCTCAATCTTTGACCACTGCATGGCTCCGTCAAATAAGAAGCGCTCCAGCATCTGGGATGCCGTGATCTTTCCGTCTGATGTCGTAACATATTCTCCCACTTCTTTGACATAATCAATCACTTTCATGGATGCATCCATATATTCATTCTCCTGAGAGAAATATCCGATCCGGATCGTCTGCCCAATCTCGATCGTGCCATTATCCGGTTTTACAATCCCATTAATAATCTTAAGAAGTGTCGTCTTTCCACAGCCATTCGGTCCGATGATTCCGATTCTGTCATTTTTTAGGAAAATGTAACTGTAGTCATCGATCAGCTTTCTTGCTCCATAAGATTTACTGATGTTCTGAAGCTCGATCGTCTTATTTCCCATACGGGACGCTACGGAATCCAGTACCACTTTCTTTTCTTCCTGAATGTCCTTGATCTCCTGCATTGCCTTGATGCGGTCAATGTGTGCTTTCTGCTTCGTACTTCTGGCTCTTGCACCTCTTCCCAGCCATTCGAGTTCTGTACGCAGAAGACTCTTTCTCTTTCTTTCTGTCGCCAGTGCCATATCCTGACGTTCTGCTTTTAACTTGACAAACTCCGAATAATTCCCAGGGTAGCTGTATAATTTCCCCTGATCTACTTCCACGATCCTGGTTGCCACACGATCCAGAAAATAACGGTCATGGGTAACCATCAGGATTGCCCCGCGAAATCCGATCAGATATTCCTCCAGCCACTCAGACATCGCATTATCCAGGTGGTTGGTCGGTTCATCCAGTACCAGGATATCTGCCGGTGTAAGCAATGCATTGACCAGTGCAATTCTCTTCTTCTGACCGCCGGACATATGCTCTACTTTCTCGTCATAGTCATAGAAGCCAAGCTTGTTCAGCATGGATCTGGCATCTGCTTCAATTGTCCACTGATTCAGCTCATTCACATTGTCTGCGATTGCCGCACGCAACACCGTTGTTCCCTCTTCAAATTCCGGTGTCTGCGGCAGATAACAGATCTTGACCTGATTTCCTATACTGATCTTACCTTCATCGTATGGTTCTATCCCGGCTGCCACTTTTAAAAGCGTAGATTTTCCCATTCCGTTAATTCCGATCACACCGATCTTTTCACTCTCATTGATGCTGAATGCAACATCATTCAGAAGGACACGGTCAGTATAAGCCTTCGTAATATGCTCCATCGTAAGTAAATTCATACTTTAGTTCTCCTTCATAAGCCTTTCGGATCTTCCCATCGGCAGTCCCTGTAAAATGCCTGACAGGCCAGAAAAGAGACCGGAAACTCCGATCTCTTTTCGTTCTCCTCTTTCTATTATATTTTACAGAAAGACATATTTCAATATGAATAATACCGTAAGTACATACATTAATGCGCTGATCTTCTTTTCTTTTGCTTTTCCAGTCATCAGATTCAGGATCACATAAGAGATAACTCCCATAGAGATACCTTCTGAAATGCTGTAGAAGAATGGCATAGCCAGAATACAGATGTAGCATGGCAGTGCCTCTGAAAAATCATCAAAATCAATGTGTGTCACATTTGTCAGCATGTAGAATCCAACCACGATCAGGGCCGGTGCTGTTGCAAATGAAGGAATTGCAAGAAAGATTGGTGACAGGAACAGTGACAGGCCGAATAAAATAGCTGTCGTTGCAGAAGTCAGTCCCGTTCTTCCTCCTTCGGATACACCGGATGCACTCTCTACAAATGTCGTAGTCGTTGTTGTTCCAAGCACTGCTCCAACGGTTGTTGCAACCGCATCTGCCATCAGCGCACCTTTGATATTCGGAAGACGTCCCTCCTCATCTAACATACCTGCCTTTGTAGACACACCGATCAGTGTTCCGATCGTATCAAACATATCTACAAATAAGAATGCAAAGATAACAACGATAAAGTTCAAAGAGAATATTCCGCTGAAGTCAAGCTTTCCAAATACCGGCATGATGCTTGGAATTGTGAATCCCTTGCTGAAATCCGGAAGCAGGCTGTAGAATCCAATTTCTGGATTCGCTACATAGATACCCGCCATCTGACAGATGATTCCAAGAATCCATGTAATCAGGATTCCCCATAAGATATTTCCCTTTACATTCTTTATTACCAGAATTCCTGTAATTCCCACACCGATCAGTGCAAGAATGACCGTGATTCCTACGTTACTCATAGAAGCTTCCACACCTTTGGCACTGTTATATCCATCAATGGAGAATAACTGCAGAAGTGTAGAACCTCCTACTACGATATTCGCATTCTGAAGTCCGATAAATGCAATGAATAATCCGATACCGACACTTACTGCCGACTTCAGATTCTTCGGAATTGCATTGAAGATTGCCTCACGGATATTCGTAAGTGAAAGTACGATGAAAACGATACCTTCTACAAATACTGCCGTTAATGCAACTTCCCACTTATAACCCATTCCAAGAACAACAGTATAGGCAAAGTATGCATTCAGTCCCATTCCAGGTGCCAGTGCGAACGGGTAATTGGCGAAGAACGCCATCAAGAATGTACCGATCATTGCAGCCAGCGCTGTCGATGTAAAGATTGCACCGGAATCCATCCCTGTTGCAGACAGGATACTCGGATTGACTGCAAGTATGTACGCCATAGTCATGAACGTAGTGATACCTGCCATAACCTCTGTTTTGGCATCGGTTCCGTTCTCACGGAGCTTAAATAATTTTTCCAACATGTTTCTCTTTTCCTCCTTATACTCTCAAAAAATAAGATAACGACAACAAAATTACTGTATCTCTCTTATTTTTTTTCTTAAAGCAAGTACCTGATTTGGTGCTACGGATAACTCATCGATTCCCATCTGCAGGAATTGTTCTGTCATGTCCAGATCTGCTGCCAGATCACCACATATGCTGATTGTTTTTCCCTCCAGATGTACATTATTCGCAATAATACGTATCATTTTAAGCAATGCCGGATGATGCGGATTATAAAAATGATCCAGTTTAGAATTTGTTCTGTCCATTCCCAGTGTAAGCTGCGTCAGATCATTCGTTCCTATACTGAAAAAATCAGCCTCCCGTGCCAGTTCACCGCTTATCATAACCGCTGCCGGTGTTTCAATCATAACTCCGATCTGTATTTCTTCATTAAACGGAATCTTCTCATCTTTTAACTCTTTTTTTATCTTTTCCAGAAGCAGTTTTGCCTGCTGTACTTCTTTTACATCTGTAACCATCGGGAACATAATAGACATCTTTCCATAAGCAGATGCACGTAAAATTGCACGTAACTGCGTCTTGAATATCTCGTCTTTATCCAGTGACACACGGATTCCCCTGTATCCCATCTCAGGATTATTCTCTTCTCCCAGATCCAGACACTCTGCTGTCTTTTCACCGCCCAGATCTGCTGTACGGATCACAACCTTTTTCATTCCCATCGCTTCTGCTGCCAGACGATATACCTGAAACTGCTGTTCTTCTGTCGGAAGTTTCGGACCATTTTCCATATAAATAAATTCACTTCTGAATAATCCGATTCCACCCGCATCACTGCGCAGAACGCTTTCAATGTCTTCCCTGCTTCCGATATTCGCGCACACATCAATTTTTTGTCCGCTCTGCGTAATATTTTCTTTTCCCTTCAGACGTTCCAGACTCTGTACCTGCGTATGATTCTCATCTTGTCTCTGTTTCATCTTTGAAATCGTTGTATAATCAGGTTCGATATATACTTTTCCCTCAAAACCATCGATAATAATGGTCTTGCCTTCGTATTCTTTCTTTAAAGACTCTCCCAGTCCGATCACAGATGGAATTCCTTTTGTTCTTGCAAGCACTGCCGTATGAGAATTAATTGTTCCGTATCTGGTAACAAACCCAAGAATCTTGCTCTTATCAAGCTTTACTGCCTCACTTGGATATAATTCACCGGATGCCAGTATAAACGGTTCATCTGTCAGCATCTTATCTTTCCATGCCCTTGCAAGAATCCGAAGTACCCTTGTCGACACATCTTTAATATCTGCTTCGTGTCCCTGTACATAACTTTTATTACTTTTTGCCGCACTTGCCAGTACATTTTCCACCGCATTTTTTACAGCATACTCTGCATTCAACTTATGCTCTACGATAATATTTGTAATCTGCCTGATGATTTCCTGATCTTCAAGGATCATCTGCTGCATCTCAAATATAGCTGCATTCGCTTCACCTACTTCCTTAGAAGCCGAATCATACAGATCCCTCAGTTCCTGCAACGCTTTCTGCCTTGCTTTCTGAAAACGCATAACCTCTTTTTCTACATCTTTTACATAGATTCTGCGAATCTCTTTTGTATCCCGCTTATAAAAGGAAAGTTTTCCGATTGCAATTCCTTCTGATATTTTTTTTCCAGTCAATGTAATCATAGTTTTCCAACCCTTTTAAACCTTTATTAGTATGAACAATAATACTTTACACGTTTGCCGTTCATTCGTCAAGTAGATTACTTTTTTGTATAAAAACACAAAAACATTCCTTAAATTCATTGACGTCTTTATCAATATATGCTAATCTGACAACAGTGCAATTCATAGAATACTTTTATAAATTGCACGATTTAATAATTTTTATGGAGGTATAATCATGAAAGGTACTGTAAAATGGTTTAACAACCAAAAAGGCTACGGTTTCATTTCTGACGCTGAGGGTCATGATGTATTCGTTCATTATTCAGGACTGAATATGGAAGGATTCAAGACACTTGAAGAAGGTCAGGAAGTGGAATACGAAGTTACAGAAGGTGCTAAGGGCCCACAGGCTGTTAACGTAACACCACTCTAATCGCAACAATCTAAGTTTTTAATGTACCTTTTATATATTAAAATATATCTATTTCGGATTTAAATATTTAAAAGTAATACATGACTTAACGAGAGAGGATTATGAGAAAAAGCCAGATAACTGCAGTTATCTGGCTTTTATCATATCTGCCAAACCGGTCATCTGAAGATACACAGATGACCGGTTCTTCTGTATTATTCAGTATTATTTCTGTGGTCTTGAAACATTCAGCTGAAGATCAATTCCAAATGGATTAACCACAACTCCCGTAACTTCCGGGCCCATTGCTTCCGGAATTCTGGCTGCTTCGACAACTCCCATTGTATACTTCATATCTCTGTTCTCATTCTGGAATTTCAGGAATTCCTGAACGTCTGTAAAGATCGGCATCAGTACCTGTCCGTCATCTTTATTCAAAATCGGCATTTTTTTATCTTCACTGATTGCCGTGATATATCTGCCCCTCTGATAATGTGCCATCAGTTCTTCCTGCAGTTCCTTTGTTTCATCCGTGAGTTTTAATTCTTTCTGGCTTCTTACCTTCTGCATAAAATACATTGCAGTAATCTGAAGTTCCGGATTCTCAATCGGTTCTTCGCCCGGCTTCTGTTCCGGTCTTCTAACCAGTTCCCCTAACTGAATCGCAATCTCTTCTTCTGTTCCTTTACCGATTACCATACAGTTCACCCCGATTGGGAATAAACTGCTATAGAAAGGAAGCAGGTATTTTTTTTCAATATTAAAAATTTTTAACGGATTATTCGCCTTCAGGAATTCCTGTCCTCCGCGCATTGCATCTTCTTCTGAAAAGAATATAAACACTTCATCATCATACGTCTCCGGATCACATACCACGAAAGGCATTCTTGTACAATCAGACATCAATACATAGATGGCATCCGATTCCCGTAATTTTTTTAAAACGCTGCTTTTGTCTACACTCATACTGTTCCTCTTTCACTTCTATTGATTAGCACGATATGCCTCGTCCGCGCTATACACGTCGAAACCACTACCTTTAAGAATATCGATCACCCTTCCAGGATCATCACTCTTTAATACAGCTGCTGCATCTGCTCCATTTGCAAATGCATACATATATTCAATATTCACTTCTCCATCTACAATCTGATGCATTGCTTTATTCAATGAACCGGTTGCATGTGGTACACGAAGTGCTACAACATCTGTCAGCATTGCTGTAATTCCAGCTTCTTTTAATGCTGCACGTCCTTTGTGCGGGTCAGAGACGATCAGACGAAGCATTCCATAATCTGATGTATCCGCAAGACTCAGTGCAACAATATTCACACCTTTTTTTGCCAGTACATCCAATACTTCTTCCAGACGTCCTTCTCTGTTTTCCAAAAAAACTGATAACTGTTGTACAGTATTACTTACGCCCATGTTATTCCCTCCTGTTTATAAACCTCTGTTATCAATGACACGTTTTGCCTTGCCTTCGCTTCTTTCGATTGTCTTAGGCTCTACAAGTTTTACTCTTACTGCAACACCAAGTGCCTGTTTCAGTACTGCAGCAACTTTGTTCTTCAGTTCATCCAGCTTACGGATCTCATCTGAAAAATATTTTTCATCTACTTCTACCATTACAGTCAGTACATCCAGGTTATTTTCACGATCTACGATCATCATATAATGTGGTGCAACACCGCCTCCGATAGAAAGCAGGGCTGTCTCTACCTGTGTCGGGAATACGTTGACTCCGCGGATAACCTTCATATCATCTGTACGGCCTTTGAACTTGGAAATTCTAGGAAGCGTTCTTCCACACTCACACGTAGAATGATCAATACTTGTAAGATCCTTTGTTCTGTAACGAAGTAACGGCATACCTTCTTTTACAAGTGTGGTAAATACAAGTTCTCCTGTCTCCCCGTCTGCACATGGTGTATGATCTGCCGGATTCAATACTTCCGGATAGAAATAATCTTCATATATATGCATTCCTTTATGATGGATACATTCCAGTGCAACACCCGGACCTGTAATCTCACACAATCCATAGATATCAAAACAGTTAACATTTAACAGTTCTTCAATCTTCAGACGCATCTCTTCTGTCCATGGCTCTGCGCCATTGATTCCTACTTTTAACCGAAGCTTATCTACGATGCCTGCCTCGTTGGCAGCTTCTGCCAGATATAAAGCATAAGATGGAGTACATGCAAATGCAGTCGCACCAAAATCTTCCATACACATCAACTGTCTTTTTGTATTACCTGCTGACATCGGAATAGCCATTGCTCCAAGCTTTCTTGCTCCGAAATCCAGTCCCATTCCTCCTGTAAACAAGCCATATCCATAGCAGATATGCAGACGATCCTCTGCAGTAAGTCCTGCCATCGTAAGTCCTCTTGCCACACATTCTCCCCATACATCTACATCTTTCTGTGTATAAGAAGCAAGAGTCAGCTTACCGGTTGTTCCTGATGTTCCCTGCACTCTGACGATCTTTTCCTGTGGAACAGCCAGAAGTCCGAATGGATAATTCGCTCTTAAATCTTCTTTTGTCGTAAATGGAAGTTTACCGATATCTTCAATCCCCTTGATATCTCCCGGTTCGATTCCTATATCATCCATTTTCTTGCGATAAAATTCTACGTGATCATATACATTCTTAACCTGTTTTACCAGACGTTCACTCTGAAGTGCAGTCATCTCATCCCTGCTCATGCATTCAATCTTAGGATCTCTGATCTGTTCTTTCCAGTCCTTTAATGCTACCTTTGCCATAACCTCTTATGTACCTCCTTATAAATAATAACCAACATCAAATGCCTTTTTATTTATCTCAATAGTTTTCGGAGGAACTGTCTTTTCAATCACCTCATACCATTGTTCTTTTGTAAAGTCCATGTGCTGTGCTGCAACTCCAAGCACAATCAGATTGAATACTCTGGAATTACCGATTTTTTTTGCTTCTTCTGTTGCATTTACTGTATATACTTTGTGATCTTTCCCCAGTGTTTCAATAATGTCTTCCGGGTATTCTGCTGCCCCGATCACAACCGGCATCGGATCAATTCTCCAGTCATTGATGATCAATGCTCCGTCTTTTTTCAGGAAATGTGCATATCTCAGTGCTTCCAGACGTTCAAATGCGATAATCACATCTGCCTGCCCTTCTTCTACGATTGGTTCTGCCACCTGGTCTCCGTACCTTACAAATGTTACAACGCTTCCTCCACGCTGAGCCATTCCATGTACTTCGGAAAGTTTTACGTCATATCCGCCGGTAATGGCAAGTCCTCCTAAGATTCTGCTGGTAAGCAGTGTTCCCTGTCCGCCGACTCCGACAATCATAATATTCTTTGTTGCCATTATCTGTCACCTTCCTTTACTAACTCAATCGCATCGAATTTACACAGGCTTGCACAAAGTCCGCATCCAGTACACATCGTATCATCGATGGACACTGTTCCGTCAGCATTTTTTGTCATTGCAGGACATCCAGGTTTCATGCACATACCACACTTCTTACATTTATCTGTATGCGTCTGATATAACGGTTTCTTTGATTTGTCCAGAAGTACACATGGTGTCTTCGTAATGATCACGGATACTTCATCTTTGGCAATCTCTTCTTTTACAGCCTTTTCCACAGCCTGAATATCTCTTGCATTGACTTCTACCACATTCTTAACACCTATTGCACGACATAATGCCGGAATATCAATTGCATATGTCGGATCTCCCTGCAGTGTCTTTCCTGTTGCCGCATGATCCTGATGTCCGGTCATACCGGTTGTAGAGTTATCCAAGATGATGACGGTTCCTGTTGCTTTGTTATACATCATATTCATCAGAGAATTGACACCCGTATGTAAGAATGTAGAATCGCCGATCACAGCAACCCAGTTCTTAATATATTCTTTTCCTTTTGCCTTTTCCATACCATGAAGGCTTGAAATACTTGCTCCCATACAGATGGTTGTATCCACAACACTAAGTGGTGCTACTGCGCCCAGTGTATAACAGCCAATGTCACCTGCCGCATGAATCTTTAACTTGTTCAGTACATAGTACACACCTCTGTGTGGACATCCCGGACATAAGATTGGTGGTCTTCCCGGTGCCTGCGCAGGCTTACTGATATCAAGTTCTTCTTTCAGAATTGCCTCACGGAGCATATTGGCACTGTATTCCCCCTGTACCGTGAAGATTTCTTTTCCGATCGCTTTGATGCCCCAGGATTTAACCTGTGTCTCAATCACCGGGTCCAGTTCTTCTACAACATATAAGGTATCTACTTTTGAAGCAAATTCTTCGATCAGCTTTCTTGGAAGCGGATTTACCATACCAAGTTTTAATACAGATGCTTTCGGAAGTGCTTCCTTTACATACTGGTATGGAATACCGCTGGTGATTACACCGATCTTTGTGTCATTCATCTCTACTTTGTTGATTGGAAGTGTATTAGCAGCTTCCGCAAGTTCGAGATTGCGCTTTTCAATCTCTACGTGGCGGAGTTTTGCATTTCCCGGCATCATAACATTCTTGCGGATATTCTTCTCATATGGTTTATCTTCTATTTCTTTGCGTTCGTTTAATTCTACAAGTCCCTGGGAATGTGCCAGTCTTGTTGTTGTACGGTAAACAAACGGACGGTCAAATTTCTCACTCAGATCAAATGCTACTTTGATAAATTCTTTTGCTTCTGAACTGTCTGAAGGCTCGATAACAGGGAGCTGTGCCGCACGTGCTACCATTCTTGTATCCTGCTCATTCTGAGAACTGTAAAGTCCCGGATCATCCGCAACAACAATGACAAGTCCTCCGTTTACACCCATATAAGAAACTGTATATGTAGGGTCTGCTGCCACATTAAATCCAACGTGCTTCATACAGGACATCGCACGTACCCCCGCTACAGATGCACCGATCGCTACTTCTGTCGCAACTTTTTCATTCGGTGACCACTCGCAGTATAAACTGTCTTTATATTTGACCAGGTTCTCACTGATCTCTGTACTAGGCGTACCTGGATATGCTGCCGAAACCTTTACTCCGGCCTCATATGCACCTCTGGCAATCGCCTCGTTTCCAAGCATAATTACTTTTTCTGACATACTTCTTTTCCATCCTTTCGTGTAAGCGGCATTCCATTTACGCCACCTTGTAATAGTATAACACAATACTTTCGCGAGTTAAAGCATTAATTTGGCAGAAACATGGTTTTTTATATATGTTTCTTGCAGCTATACTCATTCAGGTCTATACGAATGATTGCTACCGCTTTTTCAAGATTTGGATTTTTCTGGAATTCATCAAATGTTCTGCCGGTCTGGTGCTTCATGATAACATTCAGGGCCTTTAGCTTTTCTCTTGGATTATCGATAATACTTGCAGCTCCTTTTCCGATGATACTTGCATAGTAATAACTGTACTGACATGCGGTATCTCCTTCCACCAGTTCATGTCTGTAATCAATTTCAACTCCGACATTTGCATTTTTTCTGATCAGATCGATCTTTTTTCCTTCTCTTGCACCATGGATATAAAGGATCACTTTTCCTTCTTCCCTTACGTATCCATAGTTCACCGGCACAATATACGGCCCGTTCTCATCCATGATCCCGATTCTGCACACCTTGCATTCATCAAAAATCTGTTGGATTTCTTCCATCTCTGTTACTTCTCTGTCTTTTCTTCTCATCCGCATACCCTCATTTCTGATTTATTCTTTTCCGATTCCTGTCATCATCCGACTTATTCCTTGAAGATAAATACCGGCATCGGCGGACAGTTCTTCCGGTTATAGTATTCATTGACGATCACGGTATACTCTTTTCCCGGAAGTGCTTTCACATATTCCAGGATTTTTTCTTTCTCTTCAAACCCGGTATCTCCGCCGCTGTAAATGCACAGGCTCATCATACCACCGTGTTTCAATATGCCAAGGCCTTTTCCGATTGCCTCAATACTGGTCCTGTATGTGGTTGCAAGATTATGATTGCCTCCCGGAAGATATCCGAAATTAAAGCAGATCACGTCTGCACTCTCTTTTCCGGCATACCGGTCCATATGTTCATGACCATCCAGAATTAATTCTGCCTGCATTTCTTTTCCATGCGTTTTCAGTAATTCTTTCGTCACATCCAGAGCTTCCTGTTGAATATCAAATGCAAGTACCTTTCCTTTTTCTCCGGCAAGCTCACACAGGAACAGGGTATCATTCCCCTTTCCCATAGTCGCATCGATATAATATCCGCCTTCTTCTGCCTGCGAGCGGATGATCTCGTGACACCAGTATGTGATCTGTGACTGTTTCATTCTTCCCATCTGTTATCTTTCTCCTGCTTTTTTGCTATCTGGCACTCTAAAAATCAAACAATGACAGCTGGTTCGATGCCGGAAGATCTGCAAGGATCCCAAGCTCTACCATCGTGTCAATAACGGTCTTACTTGCTTTTGTTCTCTGTCTGAAGTCATCCAGTGACAGATAAGTTCCGTCTTTAGATGCTTCTGCAACTGCCTCGGCAGCTTTTTCTCCCATACCGTCGATACTCGAAAGTGGCGGCATCAGCTTGCCGTTTACGATCAGGAACTTTGTCGCCTGTGCTTTGTAGATATCAAGCGGCTCAAATTCGAATCCTCTTGCATACATCTCCTGCACAATCTTCATATCCTTCATCGTATCCTGTTCTTTTTTACTGAGTGTCGCAGAACGGCGGTTGTAATCATCAATATAGTACTGAAGCTTTTCCTTCCCCTGGCACATGATCTCGTAAGAAAATGCATCTGCACGGATTCCAAAATACGCCCCATAATATGCCAGTGGATAGTTGATCTTACAGTATGCGATACGGTATGCCATCATAACGTATGCTGCCGCATGCGCTTTCGGGAACATGTATTTGATCTGTTCACAGGACCAGACATACCAGTCGGGTACATTGTGTTCTGCCATGTCTTTTTTGAACTCCGGCCATTCTTTACATTTTCCTTTTGCAACGGTTCCCTTACGGACACGCTCCATAATGGTAAATGATTCCTCACTGTCCATCCCCTTGTTGATCAGATAGGTCATGATATCATCACGGGTACAGATTGCCGTGGAAATGGTTGCCTTTCCGCTCCGGATCAGTTCCTGTGCATTATTCAGCCACACGTCCGTTCCATGTGACAAACCGGAGATACGGATCAGATCCGAAATTGTATTCGGCTTTGTATCCACTACCATCTGGATAACGAAATCAGTTCCAAATTCCGGGATCCCAAGGCATCCGACCGGACATCCGCCGATATCATCTGGCTTGATACCAAGTGCCGATGTATCATGAAACAAAGAAATTACCCCCGAATCATCCAGTGGGATCTTCGTAGCATCAAAACGGTTATCCGTCTCATTGTATTCGTTGTCCATCGCCGGGGAACTGATATATTCCTCCAGTGTCTTGATCATAGTCGGATCATCATGTCCGAGAATATCAAGCTTTAACAGGTTGTGGTCTATCGAATGGTAATCGAAATGTGTGGTGACGATATCCGTCGTCATATCATTCGCCGGATGCTGTACCGGTGTAAAAGAGTTGATCTCTTCGCCAAGCGGAAGTACAATGATTCCTCCCGGATGCTGTCCGGTACTTCGGCGGATTCCCGTACACCCCTGTACGATACGGTCAATCTCACATTTTCTTTTACCCTGTCCATGTTCTTCGTAATAATTCTTTACATAACCGAATGCGGTCTTGTCCGCCAGTGTACCTACCGTTCCGGCACGGAATGTCTGACCCGCACCAAAGATAACCTCTGTATACTTATGCGCATTACTCTGATAATCTCCCGAGAAGTTCAGGTCAATATCCGGCTCTTTATTTCCCTTGAATCCAAGGAAAGTCTCGAACGGAATATCAAATCCATCTTTTATAAGCTTCTCTCCACATACCGGACATACACGATCCGGCATATCCCATCCGCAGCCTCCGGCAAATTTCCTGACTTCTTCCGAATCAAAATCACTGTAATGACATTTCTTACAGTAATAGTGCGGACTTAATGGGTTAACCTCTGTGATTCCTGCCATGGTCGCTACAAAAGAAGATCCTACGGAACCACGTGAACCTACCAGATATCCGTCTTCCACTGATTTCCATACCAGTTTCTGTGCAATAATATACATAACGGCAAAACCATTGGATATGATTGAATTCAGTTCTCGCTCCAGACGCTCGGTAACAATCTCCGGAAGATTCTCTCCGTACATGGAATGTGCTTTATTATAACAGATATCACGGAGCATCTTGTCCGAATCCGGGATAACCGGCGGACACTTGTCCGGACGCACCGGCGTGATCTTTTCGACCATCTCCGCGATCTTCACCGGATTCTCGATGACAATCTCTCTTGCCTTTGCAGACCCCAGATATTCGAATTCTTCCAGCATCTCATCCGTGGTCCTAAGATACAGCGGCGGCTGATTGTCCGCATCACCAAAGCCCTTTCCTGCCATGATGATTCTTCTGTATACCTCATCTTCCGGATTCATGAAATGCACGTCACAAGTTCCGACAACCGGCTTATTGAACCGTTCACCAAGTGCGACGATCTTCCTGTTGATCTCTTTTAAGTCTTCCTCATTCTGTACCTTCGTGATCTTCGGGCTTTCAATCATAAACTGGTTGTTTCCAAGCGGCTGAATCTCCAGATAATCATAAAAGTTGGCGATCTTTGCAATGCGTTCTTCTGATTTGTCATTCAGTATTGCCTGATAAAGTTCTCCTGCCTCACAGGCACTTCCCACCAGAAGTCCTTCTCTGTATTTCGACAGTTCACTCTTTGGAATTCTCGGTCTTCTCGCATAATATTTCAGATGTGACATTGAGATCAGCGTATACAGATTCACGCGTCCCACTTCATTCAGTGCCAGAATGATCACATGGTATGATGGAAGCTTGCGGACAGCATCCGCATTATTTTCGCCGAACTGGTTCAGTTTTGCCAGGTCATAAATCCCCCTGTCTTTTAACATTTCTACAAATTTCACAAATATCTCTGCTGTTGCCCCGGCATCATCAACAGCCCTGTGATGATTTTCCAGCGAAATATGCAGTGCATTCGCCACTACATTCAGCTTGTACTTTGAAAGTGTCGGCAGAAGAATACGCGCCATCGCCACGGTGTCCACCGATGTGAAATCCGGCTGGATATCCTGATATCTGCAATTTTGTTCAATAAAGCTTACATCAAAGGATGCATTGTGTGCGACCAGTGCCGCATCACCGATAAATTCCAGGAATTGTGGAAGAACTGTCTCGATATCCGGTGCTCCTATAACCATCTGATCTGTAATACTGGTAAGCTGTGTGATCTGAAATGGAATCGGTACTTTCGGATTAACGAATGTGCTGAACTTATCAGTAATCTCTCCATGTTCTACCTTCACCGCACCAATCTCAATAATCTTATCCTTAATTGGACTGAACCCTGTCGTCTCAAGGTCAAATACTACATAAGTATCATCCAGTGGCTGTCCCTTTTCATTCACTGCCACATCAGTCAGGTCGTCCACCAGGTAGCCTTCCACACCGTAAATCACTTTAAACGGATCATCCTTATCCAGCGACTCAATATAATGGTTCGCATCTGTAAACGCCTGAACGACACCGTGATCTGTAATCGCCATTGCCGGATGCCCCCAGTCATGCGCCTGTTTCAGCAATGTTGTTACATCAGTTACCGCATCCATATCGCTCATCTTTGTATGGCAGTGAAGCTCCACACGCTTTTCCGGTGCCGTATCCACTCTGGATTCTGTAAAATCACTGATCTTTTTGATTCCGACTACCGACTGGATATTCAGTTCCGAATCAAAACGGTCAACCGTTGTCACACCTTTTAATTTCAGAAATGCGCCATTCTTAATATCCCCCAGGATATCTGCCAGCTGATCATTCCGCACAAACATTTTCACCATAATAGAATCCGTAAAATCCGTAACTGCAAACATAATGATCGTCTTCTCGTTACGTATCTCTCTGGTCTCCATGCTGATGACTTTTCCGCGGATGGTAATCTCTCCCATCTCTCCCAGGACATTCTTAAGTTCTATCGTCTCATCGTCAAAATCACGTCCGTAGATAAGGTTTGGATCATCGGTAGCTTTACGTACAAAGGAATATCCACCTTTTCCGAATGAGCCGCCCTTCTTAAATCCACCTGAACTTCTTCCGCCACTTTTGGTATTGTTCCCGCTTTCTCCTGCTGAGTTGCTTTTTGCTTTGGTCTTTTCGTCTTTCTTCTCTTCTTTTTGTTCCAGTTCCTGTGCTTTCTTTGCTTTTACGGCCTGCGACTGTTCTCTGATTGCTTCGATTTCCTGCTCTAATTTCGCCTCGTTGTATTTCAGCTTGCTGTCTTTTGCTTTTTCATAAAGAACACGGATCTCCACAGGCCTGTGAAACCGTTCTTCAAATACATCTGAAAGATATGTAGATAGCGAATCCTTTTTTCCCTGTGCAACAATGGTATCAGTCAGTGTCAGACAGAGGATATTTCCGTTTTCAAATTCATAACTTGCATTCTGCAGCATATTCCGCTCTACTACGCTTCTTTGATCCAGTTCCATCAGGAAGCTGTCATAATATTCATTCATCAGATTTTCCGGTGTATACTGTTCTGAAAGATCATACTGCTCTTTTACCGACACCTGGATATGACTTCTGGCAAACAGCTGCTGTTTTAGCAGGCGTTCTACTTCGTAAATATGTTTTTTCTGGATCAGATGTCTGCTGTAAAGGCTGACACGGATAAAATCCCTTGTTGAATTGGTAGAAACTTTCGTCACTTCCACACCCTGAAACATCATCTGTATATCATCTTTTACTTTTAATGTCGGAAATACCTCAAAAAACGGTTTACTCATTCCAGTGTAACAACTCCTGTCTTAACGTTTCCAATAATTCTTCTTCTTTTACTTTTTTGACAATTTCACCTTTCTTGATCAAAAGACCTTCTCCGCATCCTCCGGCAATTCCGATATCTGCTTCTTTTGCTTCTCCAGGTCCGTTTACCACACATCCCATAACAGCAACTTTAATATCCAGTGGAATATCCGCCACCATATCCTGCACCTGATTTGCGAGTCCGATCAGATCAATCTTGGTTCTTCCACAGGTCGGGCAGGATACTACTTCTATTCCACCCTTTCTAAGTCCCAGTGTCTTTAAGATCAGCTTGGCCGATTTGATCTCTTCTACCGGGTCTCCGGTAAGAGATACACGAATCGTATCTCCAATCCCCTGACTTAAGATCAGTCCGAGTCCGATCGATGATTTTATATTTCCTGCAAGTAATGTTCCTGACTCTGTAATACCGACATGCAGCGGGTATGGACATTGCGGTGCAAGCAATTCATGCGCTTTTACACACATCATCACATCTGAAGATTTGATACTTACTACAAGATTATCATATCCCATATTTTCGATCAGATGCACTTTATCCAGTGCACTTTCTACCAGTCCTTCTGCTGTCACTCCATGGTATTTCTCTACCAGATGTTTTTCAAGCGATCCACTGTTCACTCCGACACGTATCGGTATATGATATTCTTTTGCTTTTTCTACCACTGCTCTGACTCTTTTTTCATCTCCGATATTTCCCGGATTGATACGGATCTTATCCGCTCCGTTTTCGATTGCTGCAATTGCCAGGCGATAATCAAAATGTATATCCGCCACCAGTGGAATATGGATCTGCTTTTTAATCTTGCTGATACTTTCTGCCGCTTCCATCGTTGGCACTGCCACACGAATGATATCACATCCTGCTTTTTCAAGTCTTAAAATCTGTGCCACACATGCTTCTACATCTTCCGTCTTTGTATTTGTCATAGACTGGATCGCAATTTTTTCTCCACCACCGATGCATACATCCCCAATTTGTACTTTTCTGGTTTTATTCCTGTAGTTATCCATTTATTTTCCTCCTTTTTCCATATCCATGCAGAGAACTTGCCACTGGCAACTTCTCTTGCATACTTTGGTATCTACATAACCTGCCACTGGCAGCTTCTATTTCATACTTTGGTATGTATAACAAACACCCCTCTATACACTGCATAGAGGGGCCCTCATCTATTTTTTATTGAACATCATCTGCTCACCATATTCACGTTCTGTCAATGTCATTGTTCCGCCATCAATACTGTATTCAAATGTCGTTCCTATCGACTGCACTGCATTCTTTAACGTCTCTTCTGTATACTGACCATTTGATTTTTCTGCAATTTCCTGAATCTTATTATCATCCTCCTGAATGGATATCGTCTTGGATTCCTTACTGAGCGTATATGTCATCGGGACTTGCGTTTCTTCTCCATCCCCGGATGCCGGAAGTATAACTGTCATCTGTCCGTTCCGACCGATCTTAAGATCCATATTACCGTCTTCATCTGTCCATGATCCCTCCAGTGGGTTTCCTGTAAACATCTTCATTAAAAGAAAGATTGCTATAATTACGATCAGGACAGATGTAACAGCCGTAACGACTGTCCATATTTTACTTCTTTTTGCCTCATCATTGTTTGCTATCATCTATCCATTTCCTTTCTTTAATAATTCTATTTTTTAGTATTACCATCATATTAAATTATATGTGGTTTTTACTTTCATGTCAACGACGGGGTAATCGTTTGTTTCTTCTTTCATTACTCATCAATCTCTACTAACAGATAAAATCCTCTGTCTGTCTGTTCGATTTTCTGTATTTTTCCCTTTCTTGACTTTATTCTCTGTCTTGTACGATAAATTCCTGACATCGCAATGGATGGCTCTACAAGATAAGTGTACTGACCTGTCACAGCACTTCTTTCACTGATCTCAACTTCCTGTCCTTCCGTTACCAGTCCTTCTCTTTCCATTTTAAAACGTTCTACTCTCACTTTATCTGCTTCCTTCTCTTAATATTCACTTCACTCTGTTTGTTCTCCACTTATGCACTTTCGCCTCTTTTTGTTCCATTTCGGCACATCTGCGACACATTTCGTTGAGAATCGACACTTTCCATGTTCCGAAGTGCAACCCTTGGTAAAATATACCAATCAATTTAGGAGGTATCCGACATGCCATTTTCTGAAAAACTAAAAAAATTACGTGAAGAAAATCATTATACCCAGAAATATGTTGCAAAACATCTCAATGTTGCACGTTCTACCATTGCCGGGTATGAAACAAAGAATCGTCAGCCTTCTCACGAAAAACTGACGATTCTTGCTGAGCTTTTTCATGTTTCAGTTGATTATCTGCTGGACGATGATATCAGTGAAATCACACTTTCCGATAAATCAACGGCTCAAAAATCAGAGCACTATCTTCTCACCCATTTTCACCGCTTATCTAATTCTTCTAAAAAAGAATTGTTAAACTTTCTTCAATACCTGGAACAGCGGGATGAATCCACACGCAACAAATCAGCTCTTTAATCCTGCATTATTTCACAAAACGGTGATAAATATAATCATTTGCTTCTTTTTCCTGACTGTCATCCAGAGGCATTAACTGAACTTCCCCGTACTTTCTTTCGAGCGCTTTCTGGATCAGATAGTCACTCACCTGTGGATTCTTTGGAAGCAACGGACCATGCAGATAAGTACCGATTACATTTTTGTAAACTACGCCTTCATAGCCGCTTTTCCCGTCATTCCCCGCTCCGTATAATACTTTTCCAAATGGTTTATTTCCATTGAGGTATGTTCTTCCCCCATGATTTTCAAATCCAACCACCGGCATATCTACAAGATCACTGTCCAGTACAATATTATCTATGAGACGTCCCTCTTCCTGTTCCGTATAAATGTCAACCAGATTCAGTCCCTCGATCATTCCGGCATCTGTCTTATAATATTTTCCAAGAAGCTGATATCCTCCGCATACTGCAATAACAACTCCTCCGTCTTCCACATAATCCTTGAATTCACTTTGAATCTCAAGAAGACTTTTACATACGATTGCCTGTTCACGGTCTGAACCTCCGCCTAACAGTACAATATCCAATTTTGAAAAATCAATCTGATCCCCTGTATTAAACTCTATCGTCTCTGCTTCAATTCCACGCCAGATACATCGTTTCATCAGACATGCGATATTCCCTCTGTCGCCGTACAGATTCAAAAGATCTGGATACAGATGCCCTATCGTAATTTTCATATCTTTTGTATCCATTATCTTTCTTCCTCCATCTTTTTCAATACATTTCTGGTACTGAACAGAGCCGTATAATTCACCAATACATACAGGTTGCCACAGCCATCTTCAACCCTTTCCCGGATTGCCTTTTCAACATCTGCTTCCAGCATAGATGGGATGTCCACATATTTCATACGAAGTCTCATATCCTGACAACGGATACCGCTTACTGTAATCGAATTCACATTAGCACCCTTAAATCTGTCAAAGTCCACATCCCAAAGCCACGAAACATCCGTTCCATCCTGTGCATTGTCATTGATCACAATGATCACATCCTTCATGGAATCATCCTGCATAACCGCTGAGATATTCTGATTGAATCCTGCCGGATTCTTCGCAAGATTCAGCACGATCTTTGTGCCTTTTACCTCAAACTGCTCCATACGTCCGTTTTCCGGGTTGAAATCTGTTAGCATATCCTGAAAATGCTCCAGCCCAAGCCCTCCGGTTCTTCCAGCCGCGTAGGCTGCCAGAATATTATATACATTATAGAAGCCTTTATAATTGGCCTCCAGGCGTCTGCCATCTACCGTAAACGCAAGATGGTCGCTGACTGCCACATCCGATGCATCATATTCAATTGCCGGACGCTTAAAATCACAGCCTGTACATGCATAATCGCCAAGCTGGCTGTAGTGATAGAAATTATATTTTAACGGTGCTCCGCATTTCTTACAGAAACGTCCCTCTCTGATCTCATGGGAATCCTTATCATCCACTACCTTTTCACTGATTCCGTAAGTTACATACGGATTACCGCTTTCCATTGCAAGGTAAGCAGACAATGCATCATCCCCGTTCACGATCACCTTCATCTTTGGTGCACTCTGCATCACTTCTTTTAAGATATTCATTGTAATGTCGATCTCACCGTAACGGTCAAGCTGGTCACGGAACAGATTCGTCAGTACCATATAATCCGGCTTAAAGTGTGGAAATACCCTTCTTGTCGAAGCTTCATCAATCTCGATACATGCATAATCCGCATCCAGATTACCACTTAAACCCGCACCTAATACAAAGGCTGCCACAACACCATTCAACATGTTGGAACCGGTATGGTTACAGATTACTTTATAACCTTCCTTCTCGATTGCTGCACAGAGCATATTGTTGGTTGTCGTCTTTCCATTGGTTCCACATACAATAAAAATGTCTTTTCTGACTTGTCCCGCAAGATCATGCAGGATGCTTGGATCAATCTTCAGTGCAATCTTTCCCGCCCAGGTCACGCCCTGGCGGTGAAAGATATGTACACTTGCTTTTTCACTTATCTTCGCTGCCCATACGGCCAGCATTCTGCGTACTCCCATAATTACCTATTTCCCGATCAGTTCTTTGATATTTTCCGGTTCCGGCATCGAACGGATCGCACCTTTTTTCATTGTGATCAGTGCTGCACCTGCATTCGCATATGTCAGAATCTCTTTTAATTTTGCCTCATCCAGATTATCCAGACCGTACTTTAATACACCGTTGATCGAACATCCGCAGAATGTATCTCCTGCTCCTGTGGTCTCAATTGCTTTCACCGTAAATCCCGGCTGCTCTACACGAAAGTTTTTATAGTAGGCTCTGCTTCCTTCTTTTCCCATCGTCAGGAAGATAAGAGGAATCTGATACTTTTCCTGAAGATACTTAATTCCTTCATCATAATCTTCTTTTCCTGATACAAACTGGATCTCATTGTCAGAGATCTTCAGTACGTCACAATTTTCGAAGCCATATTCCATCTGTGCTTTCGCTTCATCCAGAGTCTTCCACAGCGGCGGACGTAAGTTCGGATCAAATGTGATCATGCAGCCTGCTTCTTTAGCGACTGCAAGTGCCTTCTTTGTTGCACTCTTCACCGGCTCATCTGTCATAGAAAGTGTTCCAAAGTGAAATACCTTTGACTGGCGGATCAGATCATAATCTACTTCCTCTTCCTTCAGCATCATATCAGCTCCCGGTTTGCGGTAAAAAGAAAATTCTCTGTCACCATCCGGAAAAGTATGTACAAAAGCCAGTGTCGTGTGGATATCCTGATCCATCACAAGTCCTTTTGCTTCTATTCCGATATTTGTAATCGTATCTCTTAACAGTTTACCAAACTGGTCATCCCCAACTTTTCCAATGAATGCGGTTTTTCTTCCAAGTTTGTTCAACATTGCAAGCACATTACACGGCGCACCACCCGGGCAGGCTTCAAACAACTGATTTCCCTGCTCACTTTCCCCATTCACTGCAAAGTCGATCAGCATTTCTCCAAGTGCTGTTACGTCATATATCTTTTCCATCCTAAAATCTCCTTATCCTAAATCTTACACTTGTTTCATATTTCATTTTATCATAGAATTTTACATTTTTAAAGACACAGGCTCTTAAAGTGCATATTTGCCAATTCTTACAAAAATTCCGTTATTTTTTTGTCATTTTGCCTATTTACGAATCCGAAAATGATTGATAAAATAATAACAAATAATACAGTTACCTGATGTATTATTTTATTATGTGAAACGACGATTTCGCAAATTGTTCGTGTTTGGATGGTACTACCCCTCCCACGAACCCTCTCTTGATAGCGTTTTGTAAGAAAGTCACATGAGAAGTTTCCGCCAAAACTTTTCATGTGACTTTCTTCATTTATTGTCTACAGAACTTGCCACTGGCAGGTTCTGTAGATAATTCTTCTGTTTTTATTTTAACATTCTTCAGCAATTTTATAGATCAGCTTTTCTGTATCTTCCCATCCAATACATGGATCTGTGATCGATTTTCCATAGATCATATCAGCCGATATATCCTGTCTGCCTTCTTCCAGGTAACTTTCTACCATAACTCCTTTAATCATCTTCTTAAGATCCGGGTTATATCTGCGCGAATGCAGTACCTCACTTACAATACGAATCTGTTCTTTATATTTCTTGTTTGAATTCGAATGATTCACATCAATCACTGCTGCCGGATTCTTAAGATCTTTTTTCTGATATAATTCCCAGAGTCTTACACATTCTTCATAATGGTAATTTGGTATGCACTGTCCGTACTTGTCAACTCCGCCACGAAGGATCGTGTGTGCAAGTGGATTACCAGACGTCGTTACATCCATCGTTCTGTAAATGAACCGGTGTCCCATCTGTGCTGCTACGATCGAGTTGAGCATTACAGAAAGATCTCCACTGGTCGGATTTTTCATTCCAACCGGAATATCCATACCACTTGCCGTCAGCCGGTGCTGCTGATTCTCCACCGATCTTGCACCCACTGCCTCATAGGAAAGGATATCATCCAGATAACTTCTGTTTTCCGGATATAACATTTCATCCGCTGCTGTCAGTCCGCTTTCTTTCATTGCACGAATATGCATCTTACGGATTGCCATAATTCCAGCATACAGATCCGGAGCTTTATCCGGATCTGGCTGATGAAGCATTCCCTTATATCCTTCACCGGTCGTCCTTGGCTTATTGGTATAGATTCTCGGAATCAATACCAGGCGGTCTTTTACCTTTTCATTTACCTTCGCCAGACGGCATACATATTCACATACAGAATCTTCATTATCTGCCGAACAAGGTCCGATGATCACTGCGAATTTATCGGATTTTCCGGTAAAAATATCACGTATTTCTGCGTCTCGTTCTTTCTTTAACTGAATCAGTTTCTCTGACAGCGGATATTCTTCTTTCAGTTCTGCCGGTGATGGCAGAACTTTATTTACTTTCATAGACATATCTTTTCCCTTATCTTTATCCTAACAGATGTACCCCTCCAAGAAGTACATACGATATAAACCACATAATTACAGTTGCCATACAAATTCCAATGATAACAGCCGGAAATGCTTTCTTAAATTTCATTCCCAGAAGTGCTGCAATCAGAGACCCTGTCCATGCGCCGGTTCCCGGAAGAGGGATTCCCACGAATAACACCAGTCCCCAGAATTCATATTTTTCAATCTGGTCCTTCTGCCGCATCGCCTTGGATTCCAGTTTATCCACCAGCGGCTTGAATGTTTTCGTTCCCTTCATCCAGTTAAATACCGGTGTGATCAGAAGCAAAATAAATGGAACCGGAATGATATTTCCGATAATGCAAAGTGGAATCGCAGTCGATACCTTTACTCCAAGGATCGGTCCTGCAACAAGCAGCGCCCCGCGAAGTTCAAGGATCGGGATCATCGAGATCAAAAATACGATCACTTCTTTACTCACACTTCCGCTTAACGCATCAATAATCCCATGTATTAACGTATTGGTCATAAGAAACTCCTCTTATTTATTCATATATTTTTTCAGAAATGCAAACATTGCTTCCATCTCTTCTCTGGTTCCCACAGTGATACGCATATACTGTTCAATTCTTTCACTGCCCCAGAAACGCACATAGATGTCATTCTCTTTCAGTGCTTCAAATAATTCTTTTGCATCATAATCCGGATGCATGGCAAAGATGAAGTTCGATTTGGAATCCAGACAGTGGAATCCTAGATTCTTTAACTCTTCTTTCGCCCATTCCCGTGTCTCGATAATCTTATTCACACATTCTTCAAAATATGCCTTATCTTTCACCGCTTCCACACCGCATACCAGTGATGTCTGATTCATGGTGTAAGAGTTGAAAGAATACTTTGCATCATTCAGATACTTGATCAGTGTCGGATTACTGATCGCGTAACCAATACGCATTCCTGCCATTGATCTTGCTTTTGAAAACGTCTGAACGATGATCAGATTTTCATATTTATCGATCAGTTCTATTGCAGAACGTCCTGCGAAATCAACGTAAGCTTCATCCACGATCACAATTACATCCTGATTGTGTGCGATAATATCTTCTACATCAACCAGATCTTCATAAAGTCCTGTCGGTGCATTCGGATTTGGGAAGATCACACCACCATTTTCTTTGTAATAATCTTCTTTTACAATCTTAAAGTTCTCGTCAAGCTTCTGGCATTCATACGGAATGCGGTACAGATCTGCCCATACCTTATAGAAAGAATAGGTGATATCCGGAAAAAAGATTGGTTTCTCTGAGTTAAAAAATGTCAGGAAACACATGGATAACACATCATCCGATCCTACTCCTACGAATACCTGATCCGGATTCACATGATAAAAATCAGCCAGCGCATTTACGAGTGGTGCCGCCGTCGGATCCGGATACAGACGCAGACGGTCTGTATTCATCTCCTCCAACGCCTTTGTCACGCCCGGTGCAGGTGCGTATGGGTTTTCATTGGTATTCAACTTGATTACTTTGCGCTGTGGCTGCTCGCCCGGCACATACGGTTCTACTTTTCGAATGTTCTTTTCAAATGCTTTCATGCTGCTCTCCTAGAAATATTCTTTCGCCAGTTCTTTGAATTTTGGAAGGGAATTCACGATTGTCTCATGTGATACGCAGTACGCAAGTCTTACATATCCAGGGCATGCAAACGAACTTCCCGGCACGATCAGAATATTATATTTCTTTGCAGCCTCACAGAATTCCTTCTCATTCGGAACCGGTGATTTCACAAACAAATAAAATGCTCCCTGTGGCTTAATGCACTCAAATCCGCACTCTTTCAGTCCGTTATACAGATCTTCTCTGTTGCGATCATAGAAAGAAAGGTCTGTCTTTTCATTCAGGCATTTTTCTACTACCTTCTGCTGCAGTGTCGGTGCATTAACAAATCCGAGGATACGTGTTGCGACATTGGCTGCGGAAAGTACTTCTTCACTGTCTTTTAATTCATCCGGAATAACCAAGTATCCGATACGTTCTCCCGGAAGTGACAATGATTTGCTGTAGGAGTATCCCACTACGGTATTGTCATAATATTTTGTGAGATACGGAACTTCTACTCCGTCATAAGCCAGCTCACGATAAGGCTCGTCGGAGATCAGAACGATGTCTGTTCCGAATTCTTTCTGCTTTGCCTCCATGATAGCGGCGAGCTTTTTGATCGTCTCTTCGGAATATACAACACCAGTCGGGTTGTTCGGATTATTGACGATAACGGCTTTTGTCTTTGGTGTGATCTTTTGTTCAAATTCATCCAGTTTTGGCTGGAAGTCAACGGTATTCGGTGAGATTTCTACCAGTACACCATCGTAGTTGTTCGTATAAGAACGATATTCTCCAAAATATGGTGCAAATGCGATCACTTCATCTCCCGGATTGATCAGCGCTTTCAAGATAACATTTAATCCACCGGCTGCACCAACCGTCATGACAATATTTTTGCCTTCAAAATGCGTATCAAAACGCTTATTTAAAGAATCAGCTACTGCCTCTCTTACATCTGCATATCCGCAGTTGCTGTTGGTATATCCGTGAAGTACGATTGGATCTTCCTCACTTACGATCTCAATGATCGCATTCTTCACGGCCTCCGGTGCCGGCACGTTCGGATTGCCCAGACTGAAATCAAATACATTCTCAGCTCCGTAAATTCCTGCCAGACGGTTACCTTCCTCAAACATTGCACGGATAGCCGAACTGTTGGCTACCATATTTTTCATCTTATCCGCTATCATTTTGTTGCTCCTTTCTCACTACAAGTCTTTCATTTGTAAGTCTTAGCCCTGCGCTTTCTCTGTCACATCACCCTTTTCTACCATAAAAGCTGGACGGTAAGAAAGCTTTGCCTTTCTAAGGCCTTCTGCTCCGGTATCATCTTCCCGGTTTACATATTTATAGTTCATGCATTCATGCTCTACAAACTGCTGATTGATCATCGTATATGCGCCCTGTACATCGGCATATGCTTTTTCAATATGCACGACATAAGTGTCTTCGCATATCGGCTCTCCGATCGTAAATGCAACAACTTTACCATCGATCCTTAAGACTCCTCCCGTCAGATGAAGTTCTTCAAACAGTCTCAGGGAATTCAGTGCTACGCACATCTCTCCCCTTTTTTCATCATCATCTTCACAGTCATTCTCTGTCCGCCACTTAAGTGCCATCTGGAAACATTCTTCCAGATTATCTTTTGTCATACTTTCATAAGACCAGCGGTCTTCGAACAGGCTTTTGAATTTGTTGATATGATTCCGCTTTCCGTGAAGTTTCTTTCCCGAAAGTGTTGCCAGTTTCTCAGATTCATAGACGTAATCTGCAGAATCTCTGTCGTATTCAATCTGGAATCTTCCCGGATACCACTCCTCTAACTGGGCAAAATATTCCGGTGTCACATTGTACATCAGGAATGGCCTGCCCTTCGCTTTGGAATATTCCATCATCTCTTCCAGTGCATTCTTCACATCTTCCGGTGCTCCGGCCGGGTAGGCAAAGGATACGTGATTCTCATCCTCACTTTTGAATACCAGTGCATTCTTGATGATCGCCCATTTTACCGGATACTGTCTGGACCAGAGATACACATTGGCAAATGTTCTCTCACAGCTTCTGCTGGTATGATGTTCAAAGTAATGTGAGATAATCTCCTGATCCTCTAATTCTGCACGTTTAAACTGTGTTGCTCCCATATTCTGTATTTACCTTCTTTAATTTTCCGGATTCTTTCTAAAATCTTATATTCCGGCTTCTTACATTTCTTCATTCATATTTGCAAGTTTTGCTGCCTGATCAGCCGCGATACAAGCATCAATGATCTCCTGAATATCACCGTTCATGATCTTATCCAGTTTGTATAATGTAAGTCCGATACGGTGATCTGTCACACGTCCCTGTGGGAAGTTGTAAGTACGGATCTTTTCCGATCTGTCTCCGGTACCGATCTGGCTCTTTCTTGCTTCTGCTTCTGCATCATGACGTTTCTGGCATTCCAGATCATATAACTTCGCGCGTAAAAGAGCGAACGCTTTGTCTTTATTCTGTAACTGAGATTTCTCTGTCTGGCTGTAGATTACAATTCCTGTCGGATAATGTGTCAGTCGTACAGCAGAGTCCGTGGTATTGACACACTGTCCACCGTTACCAGATGCACGCATAACATCGATACGGATATCTTTCTCATCAATCTGGATATCTACATCTTCTGCCTCCGGCATCACCGCTACTGTGATCGTAGAGGTATGGATACGTCCACCGGATTCGGTCTCCGGTACACGCTGTACACGGTGTACCCCGGATTCGTATTTCATCTTGGAATAAGCACCTTTACCATCGATCATGAATGTTACATTTTTCATTCCGCCGATACCGATCTCTTCACATTCTACCAGCTCGACTTTCCATCTCTGGCTTTCTGCATAATGCATATACATACGGTAGATCTCTGCCGCAAAAAGTGCAGCCTCATCTCCGCCTGCACCGGCACGGATCTCAACGATAACGTTCTTTTCATCGTTAGGGTCCTTTGGAAGAAGAAGGATCTTCAGTTCCTGTTCCAGTTCTTCTACACGTTTCTTGTTATCATTCAACTCTTCTTTTGCAAGTTCACGCATCTCTTCATCGGACTCTTCCTCTAACATCTCAAGGCTGTCCTCAATTGCCTGCTTGCATTCTTTGTATTCATTATACGCCTCTACAATCGGAGTCAGATCATTCTGCTCTTTCATAAGTTTGCGGAAGCGGTTCTGGTCATTTGCCACATCCGGTTCCTGAAGTTCATTTAATATCTCATCCAGACGGATGCGCAGATCTTCTAATTTATCAAACATGGTATTTCCTCCTTAACATTACTCTTTATTGTACCTTCCCATAACTACGCGGTCAAGTCCCGCTAAATCCTTTTTTATCTCGATTTCCTCATATCCTTCGTTTTTCAAAAGTTCTGATACATCTTTTCCCTGATCAAAGCCAATCTCGAACAGGATATATCCTCCCTTGTTCAGATATCTTATACTGTCTTTTACAATCAGACGATAAAAATAAAGTCCGTCCTCTTTTCCATCCAGCGCAATCCATGGATCATGAAGTTTTACTTCCTCATCCAGACGACTGATTTCTTCTGTCCTGATATAAGGCGGATTAGACACGATCATATCGTATTTTCCGGTGACAGATTCAAACAGATCACTTTTTATAAATCTTGCATCTGTTCCCAGACGGCTGTTGTTTTCTCGTGCAACTTTCAATGCCTCTTCCGAAATATCGCAGCCGGTTCCTTTCAGATACATCTGTTTTTTTTCGCCGAATTTCAAAATACTTTCCAGAATACATCCCGAACCGGTACACATGTCCAGAATCTGCATATCTGGTCTGATCCGTTTTAAAGCCTCTTCTACCAGAATCTCTGTATCCTGTCTTGGAACCAGCACATTTTCATTCACTTTAAAATTTAATCCCATGAATTCCTGTTCACCGGTAATATGCTGAAGTGGAATTCTTCTTGCTCTTGTGCAGATGTCTTTCTGATAGCTTTCTGCTTTTTCTTCTTCTACTTCTCTGTCCGGGTCTGCCAAAAATACTGCTCTGCTGATTCCGGTCTTATATTCAAGCAGATACCAGGCATCCAGTTTTGCTTCCCGTATCCCTGCCTTTTCAAGTTTTTCTGTTCCACTCTGGTAGAGATTACGAAGTGTGAAAATTTTCCCGTTCATACGCCCTCCAGTCAAATACAGCTTCTACTGCCTGTATCGCTACTTCTATCATATCATCATCCGGTTCACTGGTTGTCATCATCTGAATTGCCATTCCCGGCTTACTTAACAGATTGACCAGGGCATTTTCGCTGTTCCCCGCCAGTTTCAACACCTCATAAGAGATTCCGGCGATCACCGGAAGCAGTGCAATACGAACAACCACCCGCATCAAAGGAGATTCCACCTGAATCAGCAACAGTAAAATAATACTGATCGCCAGCACAAAAAACAGAAAACTTGTCCCACATCTTTTATGCTGTCTCGAACTTTTCCTTACATTCTCCACCGTAAGCGGCAGCCCATGTTCAATACAGTTGATACACTTATGCTCCGCACCGTGGTACATAAATGTTCTCTGAATATCCTCCATTCTGGAAATCAGCAAAATATACACAATAAAAATTCCAATCCGGACAACACCTTCTATCACGGTTCTAAGATGATACGACGGAATAACCGGTTTCATAAGTGTCGACAGAAAATACGGCAATATCATAAAGATTGCAACTGCTGCAACAATGGAAAAGGCAACCGTTCCTGCCATCATCAGGTTCTCTTGCTTTTCTTTCTTTTTCAGATCTTTTCCGGAAAGCTCTTTTTCTTCTTCCTCTTCGTAAAAACTCGCCGAAAAAGTCAGCGTCTTGATTCCAAGTACCATGGAATCAATAAAATTAAAAACCCCCCGGACAAAAGGAATCGTAGTCAGTTTTTTCCAATTGCCGGTAATACTGTGAAACGTCTCTGTCTGAACAAAGATCTCTCCGTCCGGTTTTCTGACAGCCACAGCATAACGATCCTGATTCTTCATCATGATTCCCTCTAAAACTGCCTGTCCGCCGATATTTGATGATTTCATATATTCTCCTTATACCACATCTTCTGGAACAAAGACTATCTCTTGCCCGAAGATCTATTGTAATGAAAAAAGGGTTGAGATTCAAAAACCTCAACCCAATACTTGTAATCTTATTTGTCCATTCCGTATTTCTTATTGAACTTATCAACACGGCCACGAGCCTGAGTTGCTTTCTGCTGTCCTGTATAGAATGGATGACATTTAGAACAGATTTCTACGTGGATTTCTTCACTTGTAGATCCTGTTACGAATGTATTTCCACAGTTACAAGTTACAGTTGCCTGATAATAATTTGGATGTATTCCTTCTTTCATGATTTTCACCTCTTCTTTATTTTTTGACACGCACTTAATGTGCAGTAAATTTCTTTTATTTACACAGCTCGTTCATTGTAACACAAGAATCAAATTTTGTCTAGATAAATTTTGTCTTTTTTACCATTTGTATTAATTCTTCATTATTCTGCGTTCTTGAGAACATATTCAGTATGTTATCTACCGCCTCTTCCGGACGCAGTCCGTTCAGTGCTCTTCTCATACTTTCAACAGCTTCCTGTTCCTCTTTTGAAAGCAGAAGATCTTCTCTTCTTGTTCCTGATTTTAAGATATCAATAGCAGGAAACATTCTTTTTTCGGAAAGCTTGCGGTCCAATACCAGTTCCATATTACCGGTTCCTTTAAATTCTTCATATACAACATCGTCCATCTTGCTTCCCGTATCCACAAGTGCCGTTGCCAGTATTGTAAGACTTCCGCCTTCTCTCATATTTCTCGCCGCGCCAAAGAAACGCTTCGGCATGTGAAGTGCTGCGGGATCAAGTCCTCCGGATAATGTTCTTCCTGACGGAGGTACTGTAAGGTTATAAGCTCTTGCCAGTCTTGTAATACTGTCAATCAGGATCATGACATCTTTTTTGTGCTCTACCAGTCGTTTGGCCCGTTCGATCACCATCTCTGATACACGCTTATGGTGCTCAGGAAGCTCATCAAACGTAGAATAGATTACTTCTACATTCGGTCCCTCTATTGATTCACGGATATCCGTTACTTCTTCCGGACGCTCATCGATCAGAAGAATCAAAAGATGTACTTCCGGATTATTCTTTTGTACGGATAATGCAACCTGCTTTAATAAGGTTGTCTTTCCTGCTTTCGGTGGTGAGACGATCATACCTCTCTGTCCTTTTCCGATCGGAGACATCAAATCCATAATGCGCATTGCAGTACTTGTCTTTCCACATTCCAGACTCAGTCTTTCATTCGGAAAGATTGGTGTCATATCTTCAAAATTTTTTCTGTGCATAGCCTTCATAGGATCCATCTCATTGATCTTTGAAAGATATAAAAGTGCACTGAATTTTTCCTGCTGTGTTTTGATTCTTGTATTTCCTTCCAGTATATCTCCTGTTTTCAGATTAAATCTTCGGATCTGAGACGGAGATACATAGACATCGTTTTCCCCCGGCAGATAATTAGCACTTCGGATAAATCCATAACCATCCTGCATAACTTCAAGAATCCCATGTGCCGTAATTCCACTGTCCAGCTTATCTATATCATGTACTTCTTTATCTCCTGTATTAGCAGATAATTCTTTCACGGTTTCTCGTGCCGATTTCTTTTCTTTTTCATCTTCTTCCAGCATACGCTCTATCAGTTCTGCCTTTTTCATGGTGGAAATTCCCTTTAATCCTCTTGCTTTAGCGAGATCTTTTAACGTCGCCAGCGGAAGAGATTCATATTTTTCTCTCATCATATTAGTCCTTTCACATCAAACTGCTTTCATTCTAGTTTCTTCATTTATTAAGTAGCATCTCTTACTTTACTGGAAAATCACGTCAGAAATGACGATACTATTTGAAACATGGAGATATTATACTACATCTTTGTTCTTTTTTAAAGTTCTTTTTCATAACGGTATATCTATTCTACCCAATTCCTCTTTTGTGCGTATATTGACTTGAACTTCTATGAATGATATGATTAAACAAACTTATGAAAAGGTGGTATCCATAAAATGACGAATAGTGAAAAAGCCCTGAAAATGCACGAAGAATGGCATGGAAAGATTGAAACTTGTGCAAAATCCCACGTAAATTCACGTGAAGATCTTGCAATTGCCTATACCCCTGGTGTTGCAGAACCTTGTAAGGTAATCGCAAAAGATCCCGAGGCTGCCTATACTTATACTATGAAATCCAATACTGTAGCTGTTGTTTCTGACGGAAGTGCCGTACTCGGTCTTGGTAATATCGGTGCTCTTGCGGCAATGCCCGTTATGGAAGGAAAGGCTGTTCTTTTTAAAGAATTCGGTGGTGTCAACGCTGTACCGATCTGTCTTGACACACAGGATACTGAAGAGATCATCAAAACAGTTGTAAATATCGCCCCTGCTTTCGGAGGGATCAATCTGGAAGACATCAGTGCTCCAAGATGCTTTGAAATCGAAGAACGACTGAAAGAACTGCTGGATATTCCTGTATTTCATGATGACCAGCACGGAACTGCTATCGTAGTTCTTGCCGGAATCATTAATGCTATGAAAGTAACCGGAAAAGATAAGGAATCTTCCAAAGTTGTCGTAAATGGTGCCGGTTCTGCCGGAGTTGCCATTACCAAACTGCTCCTGACCTACGGCTTTAAACATGTCACCATGTGCGACATAAATGGAATTCTCGGAAAAGATTCCAAAGACCTCAACTGGATGCAGGAGAAGATGGTTGAAGTAACCAACCTGGAACAGAAAACCGGTAAACTCGCCGATGCATTAAAAGGCGCTGATATTTTTGTCGGCGTATCGGCTCCGAATATTGTTACACCGGAAATGGTTGCTTCTATGAACAAAGATGCCATCTTATTTGCCATGGCCAATCCGGTACCTGAGATCATGCCGGATATTGCAAAAGCTGCGGGCGCTAAAGTAGTAGGAACCGGCCGTTCCGACTTCCCGAACCAGGTAAATAACGTGGTTGCTTTCCCTGGTATCTTCAAAGGTGCTCTCGAGGGACGTGCTACTGCCATCACCGAAGATATGAAACTGGCTACTGCAAAAGCAATCGCAGGTCTTGTTCCTGATGAAGAGCTGAATGAAAATAATATTCTTCCTGAAGCATTTGACCCACGTGTTGCAGATGTTGTAAGCCGTGCTGTAAAGGAACTGATCTGATATGACCGTACACTGGGGAGAAAAAAGATACTATTCTCTGGATTATTATCTGAAAAAGACTTATGGTGAAAAGCTCTATAAGATATCTCTCGACGGCGGCATGACATGTCCAAACAGGGATGGTACCCTCGGAACCCACGGTTGCATTTTCTGCAGCCGTGGAGGTTCCGGCGATTTTGCCGCCAGTCGTACTCTGTCTGTCACAGAGCAGATTGAAGCCGGGAAGCAGCAGTCTGCAAAAAAATATACCGGATCTTCTTACATTGCTTATTTTCAGGCATATACCAACACTTATGCTTCTTTAGAATATCTGGAAACATTATATATGGAAGCAATTACACATCCTGATATCCGGATTCTTTCCATAGCTACCAGACCGGATTGTCTAAGCGAAAAGATTCTGGATCTCCTGGAAAATTTAAACCGGATCAAACCAGTCTGGGTTGAACTTGGTCTTCAGACTATTCATGAAGAAAGCGCCCGATATATCCGCAGAGGTTATAAGCTTCCGGTATTTGAAAATGCAGTATCCGAGCTTCGAAAGCGTGGAATCGATGTTATTGTCCATACAATCCTGTGTCTTCCAAATGAAACCGAACAGGATATACTCAAGACCATAGAATACCTGAACCACCAGGATATTCAGGGCATCAAACTGCAGCTTTTACATGTATTAAAAGATACCGATCTGGCCGACATCTACCTGGCCTCTCCATTCTACATTCCCACACCGGAAGAATACTACCAGCTTCTCGGGATGTGTATCAGCCACTTAAGACCAGACATCGTTATCCACCGATTAACCGGAGACGGACCAAAAAATCTTTTGATCGCCCCTTTATGGACCTGTAACAAAAGACAAGTTCTGAATCAGTTCCAGTCTTACTTAAAAACACATGACATCTGGCAGGGAAAGGAGTGTTAACCTTGGCCAAATCTTTTACGTTATATAAATTGATCATTTTGTATATGTTGAACGAAGTTGATTTTCCTCTTACCAATTCCCAGATATCAGAATTTATTCTGGATGAAGGATATACAACCTACTTTAAATTACAGCAGGCTTTATCCGAACTTCTGGAATCAGGATTTATTCGTGAAGAATCTACTCATCACCGTACATTTTACCATCTTACGGAAGACGGAGCAGAGACCATCCATTATTTTACAAACGATATCTCTCCTGCAATCCAGCATGATATCGACGAATTTTTAAAAGAGAAACATTACGAATTAAAAAATGAGATGTCCGTAAAAGCGGACTATTTCGAGAATTCCAACATGGAATATTCTGTACGCTGTCAGGTCATCGAACAGGGTCTTCCTCTGATCGACCTCACCGTAACAGCCCCGACAGAATCCGAAGCTGCAACCATTGCAAACAACTGGCAGAAACGGAACCAGGAGATTTATGCGTTAGTAATGGCGAAGTTGTTGTAGTAATTATTTTGGTGACTTACCCCAGACCTGAATAAAAGGATAGAAGCCATTTCTGTGCTGATTCAATCATGGAGAAACTCTAGAGCAACAAACCATGACCTCATATGCACAGAAATGGCTTCTATCCTTTTATTCAGTTACGTTTTTGTATGCCATAATAATTATATAATGGAACCTTAACCGTTGTGATATCTTGATTGGAACAATTTAAAATAGAAACTCGCTCATGACATAGTTGCTGACATCGATTCCTTTTTCTGTTAACCGGATGTATTCGCCGGTGTCTTCAAGCAGCTGCTTTTGGTACATATCGATCAGTACTTTTCCATATGCATTTTCAATACTTCTTCCGAAAGTCTGCCTGAAGTCAGTCTTGGATACTCCTTCGATTTTTCTGAGCCCCAGAAACATATATTCTTCCATCTGATTCTGCAAACTAAGAACTTCGATCTCACCGCCTTCTACGAATCGTTGGTTATTGATAAGAGATGCCGCACCGGTTCCGATTCCCAGATATTCTGTGCGGTTCCAGTATCCAAGGTTATGCCGGCATTCATATCCTTCTTTGGCATAATTAGATATCTCATATCTGTGATAGCCGTAACTCCACAAAATATTTTTTGTAAACTGATACATCATCCGTTCCGTATCTTCATCCGGAAGTTCTCTTCTTCTTCTCGCCTCAGCGCGTTCACCCTCTCCATACTTTTCATAGAACGGCGTTCCTTCTTCGATGATCAGACTGTATGCGGAGATATGTTCCGGACCAAGTTCTGCCACTTTTTTTAATGTATCTTCCCATCCTCCCAATGTCTGAAATGGAATTCCCGACATCAGATCTACATTGATATTCTGAAATCCCACTTCTCTTGCAAGCGTATAGGTATCCAGGAAGTCTTTATATGTATGAATTCTTCCGAGCATCTTTAATTCCTGATCATCCGTTGACTGTAATCCGATACTCAGACGATTAATCCCGACATTCCGATATGCCATCAATTTCAACTTATCTACTGTCCCCGGGTTCACTTCTACCGTGATCTCCGCGTCCGAATCAATTGGAAATGTAGCACGTATCGCATCGAAGATACTCCTCATCTGCTGAGTTTCTAATATGGACGGTGTACCGCCTCCTATAAAAATACTGCTTACATGGTACATACCGGCAAGATCATAATAAGAACGGATCTTCTGGCACAAGCCCATGACATACTCCTGTCTCGCTTCAGGTGTTGCAGGCGCAGACAGGAAATCACAGTACCGACATTTTTTTACACAAAATGGAATATGGATATATAACTCTAATGGTCTCATTATTTATCATCCAGCTTCAATACACTCATAAATGCTTTCTGCGGAATCTCTACGTTGCCCACCTGACGCATACGTTTCTTTCCTTCTTTCTGTTTTTCCAGAAGCTTTCTCTTACGGCTGATATCTCCACCATAACATTTTGCCAGCACGTCTTTACGCATCGCACGAACTGTTTCACGCGCGATGATCTTACTTCCGATTGCTGCCTGGATTGGAATCTCGAATAACTGTCTCGGGATCTCTTCTTTTAACTTCTCGCACATCTTTCTTCCGCGTTCGTATGCAGTATCTGCATGAATGATAAATGACAATGCATCGACTTCTTCTTTATTGATCAGGATATCCAGTTTGACAAGTTCTGACTTCACATAACCGGCCATCTCATAGTCAAACGAAGCATATCCTCTTGATCTTGATTTTAATGCATCAAAGAAATCATAAATGATTTCATTAAGCGGGAGCTGGTAATGTAATACTGCACGTGTCTCTTCAATATACTCCATACCTTCATATACGCCTCGACGTTCCTGGCACAGATCCATGATCGCACCGATAAACTCCGATGTCACCATGATCTCTGCTTTTACCATTGGCTCTTCCATATATTCGATCTCTGAAGGATCCGGAAGGTTCGATGGATTCGTAAGCTCTATCACATCTCCATTTGTCTTGTGTACTTTATAGATAACCCCCGGCGCAGTTGTTACCAGATCCAGATTATATTCTCTTTCCAGACGTTCCTGAATGATCTCCAGATGCAGAAGTCCAAGGAATCCACAGCGGAATCCGAATCCCAGTGCAATTGAAGTCTCAGGTTCGAACTGCAGTGATGCATCATTTAACTGTAATTTCTCCAACGCATCCCTGAGATCCGGGTATTTTGCGCCATCTGCCGGATATAATCCACAGTAAACCATTGGATTTACTTTCTTATATCCCGGAAGCGGTTCTGCACATGGATGTGCCGCATTGGTTACCGTATCACCCACGCGGGTATCCTTTACGTTCTTAAGACTTGCCGTAATATAGCCTACCATTCCGGCACTCAGTTCCTCACACGGAATAAACTGTCCGGCCCCAAAATAACCAACTTCTACTACTTCTGCCTTAGCTCCTGTCGCCATCATAAGGATCGGTGTTCCTTTTTTTACAGTTCCTTCTTTGATTCTGCAAAATACGATAACACCTTTATACGCATCATATAAAGAATCAAAGATCAACGCCTGAAGCGGTGCTTTCGGATCTCCGGTTGGTGCCGGTATCTTTGCCACGATTTCTTCCAGCACCTGATCTACATTCAGTCCAGTCTTTGCAGAAATCTGCGGCGCATCCTCTGCCTCTATTCCGATCACATCCTCAATCTCTTCAATCACACGTTCCGGATCGGCACTTGGAAGATCGATCTTATTTAATACCGGTACTACATCCAGATCATGATCCAGCGCAAGGTATACATTGGCAAGCGTCTGTGCTTCTACCCCCTGTGCGGCATCCACTACCAGAATTGCCCCGTCACAAGCTGCAAGGCTTCGGGATACTTCATAGTTAAAGTCTACATGCCCCGGCGTATCGATCAGGTTAAAGATATACTCTTCTCCATCCTTTGCCTTATATACCGTTCTGACTGTCTGGGCTTTGATCGTGATTCCTCGTTCTCTTTCCAGCTCCATATTGTCTAACACCTGGGACTGCATCTCACGACTGGTAAGAAGTCCCGTCATCTCAATGATACGATCCGCCAGTGTTGATTTACCATGGTCAATATGTGCTATAATACAAAAATTTCGAATTTTACTCTGATCTATTCCTGACACTAATATCTTCTCCTTAATTAAATGTTTATCTTATCAATTCTATCATGCAGCACTGTATTTTACAATGAAAAGTTCCACACTCATCACATCATTCAGGCGTCCCGTCTTTACCATCTCTTCGGTATCTACAGCCTCTTCCAGAATGTTCCTTAACTCTTTCTTTTCAAATGTGCGGCATTGCTGCATATATTTTCCCGCCACAAACGGATGAAGTCCGACTGTCTTTGCGATTGATGATTTATCGTAGCGTTTCCCCACCAGATCTTTCACTTCCAAAAGCAGCTTAAACTGTCTCGTCAGAAGGTATAAGATACGCATCGGCGGTTCTTTTAATGCCAGAAGATCATAATAGTAATCAAGCGCCTTTTTCTGGTTCTTCATTGCAACCGCTTCTACCATATCAAAAATCTTATTTGTAATCTGTGTTGTACAGATTGCTTCTATATCTGATATCTCAATCTCTTCTTTTCCCATACAGTAACAGAAGAGTTTTTCCAGTTCTTTTTCCAGATTCTCCATATCCGTTCCTGTTGTTGACAGAAGATATCTGGCCGTCTGTTCCTTGATCTTGTAGCCTTCTTTTTTTACATTACCTGCAACCCAGTATAATAACGTCTTCTCATCCTGACGCGCCATCTCAACTACGCGTCCTTTACTCTTCACCGCTTTATACATCTTTCCTCGTTTGTCCGCCTCATTTTCCACGAACAAAAAGCATGCCGTATCCGGCATCGTCTTGATATAATCGGCCAGATCCGGTGTTGCATTTTTAAAAAATCCCGAATTTTCTACCACTATCAGACGACGCTTTGCAAAAAACGGCATTGTCTCGGCAAGATCTATGAGTTCACCCGGATTTATCCCTTTGCCTTCATAATATGCATAATTTACCGTATCCCCATCCGGAAATATTGCCTTGGTTATCCGGTCTCTGTATTGCTTTTTCAGATAAGCCTCTTCCCCATACAGGAGATATACCGGCTTAAAATTTCCTGTTTTTATATCTTCATTTAAACTTTTCATCGGTGTTCTCCTATCTTTTTCACCTCTTAAAAGTATACTGAATTCTCCTTTTAAGTTCAACCGTTTCTCCCATGAATCCGCATACTTTTTTTATTTACAGTTATTCCAAACGCACCGTTTTCCTGTGTAGAATATATTTTCGCGCCACTGTTTTCAAGTCTTTCCAAAGTATCTTTATGTGGATGTCCGTAACGATTCTTCCTTCCTGCCGAAATCCATGCATATCTTGGTTTTACATTTTCCAGAAATGCTTCCGTTGTAGAATTCTTTGATCCATGATGTGCAGTCTTTAATACCTCCCATGAAATCTTCTTTTCCTGTAGATAAGAGAGCGTATCTGTCAGACTTTCTTCTCCTTCTTTTTCCACGTCTCCTGTAAAAAGCATGTCAAATCCCTCGTATTCCAGATGTAGGATCATGGATGCTTCATTTCCGGGATTCATATTCTTTTCTTTGGGCCCCAGACAGGTGAATCTCAACTTTCCTTCTCTGATCTGCGTCCCGTTTTCCATTTCCCAGACCGTCGTTCCATTATCTTCTGCTACACTTATAAGCTCTTCTAACTTTTCATCCCGGTACGCTTCTCCTGTCACAACAAGATTCCGTATTTTTATCCCGACCTGCTGCCTTTTCAGCATTTCTTCAATTCCATTCATATGATCTATGTCTCCATGAGATACGAACACATAATCAATACTTCCTATTCCTCTGTACTTTAAAAACGGTTCTATCCGATATTTCCCGACATTTTTTATATCACTGCTGCCTCCATCGATCAGATAAGTCTTATGCTCCGGTCCCTCCACACAGATACAGTCTCCCTGTCCTACATCCAGCATCGTAACCTCTGCTCCGGTTCTTACCCAGGGGCCCGATATCAATATCAGAAATCCAACCGTATAAAGCGTTATACTTATGATATATTTTTTCCCGTTTCTTTTAAATTTTAATATCAAAATCACTGTCATAAGCACCAGATAATAGATAAAGATTCTTCTCTTATCCGGCCTTCCCGCCACCCATCTTGCCATCGGAAGCTTTATTGTAAAAACGCAGCATTTATCATACACCCATAAGATACATCTGCAGATCCACAAAATCCATTTTCCGGGTATCCACCCGGCCATCTTTATAAATGACCCGATCATTCCACAGGTTAAAACTACCGACATCAGCGGAAGTATTATAAGATTCAGCAGTATACTATACACCGGAATCTCAAAAAAATTATATAAGATCACCGGCCACAATAAAACATTGATTCCCAGGCCTGCACACAGGCTCTTACACCGCATCTCATTTTCAAGCACCGGTATCACCGTACAAACTGCAAAAACAGCTCCAAACGACAACCAAAAGCCACCATCGTACAGATAAAGCGGATGGATCCCGACCGTTAGCACAGCTGAAGCCGCAAGTGCCGTCGGCATATCATAATGTCTACCGGTAATATCCGCACCTATCCGAAATACGAACATCACCCACGCCCGGATCACCGACACGGTCATTCCGATCATCATCACATACAGACACAACAGAATCCCTCCCGTGATTCCACCTGCCTTGTATGAACCTGTCATTCTCCTTGCTATCCGGTATACTCCAAGTCCCGCAAACGATAGATGAAGTCCGGAAATCGCCAGGATATGTCCAATCCCGTTTACCTGATATAATTCTTTCATTTCCTGATCCATACCGCTTTTTTCACCAAGGAGTATTGCCGCAAGTGCTGAACCATCCCGTTCTCCCATCTCGCGTTGCAGCATTTTCTGCCAGTTCATCCGGAATTTTTCAAGTCTGTCTTTTAATTTGTTTCGTTTGTAATCCGTAATCTGTATATCATCCGATCGGACTTTCCCATGGATTCCCTGTTTTTGATAATAAAATTTCTGATCAAAATTTCCCGGATTTCTGGCCTCTTCATAAAATGATACCTTTCCACACACTTTAATCTGGTTTCCTATATGTAATTTTTGGCTGGAATTTGTATAAATGATAATTTTCGATTCTTGAAATTTTTTTGAGTTTGAATAAATAGAATTTTCTTTCAGATAGATCATCCGGCAGTTCTCTTTTTGCTCTTGCCTGTATATTTTGCCGCAAATGGTAATATTATCACCTTCTGCGGCATATCGTTCAATCGGGGAAGGACGAAGTTCTTTTATGAACCGCTCTCTTCCCCACACAACCATAGAAGCAATGATGCATAGAACCATCAGACACACACTAAGAAGCGGTCTGTTTTTCACATGCTACTCTCCTTCCACAATATTGGGATTTCTGGAAAGAGGTTTTTCCAAATTTATCTTTCCCATATAAGTAATATCTGTTTTTCCGTCAATCAGGATCTGTACTCTGCTGATCGCACTTCCATCTACAATAGAATTCACAATTGCATATACCGGAACTTCCGGATTCATTACATTCGTCGTATCAAGGAATCCGGCATCCAGATTCACGTAACAGATATGATCTTTTACCGATACACTAAGTACTTTTGTTCCTTCTGGGAGCACTGCTGATTCATTATCTGAATCCGGTCCCTTGATCAGCTGTTCGACCAGTGCTTTTTCTCTGGACACACTGCTACTGTATCTGACATTTACCTTTTCTTTTACAAGACGGGTGCCCTTTTTATTTCCATAATATAAAAGAAATGTCTCATTCTGATAAGCATGCAGACTGGATCCCGTATTCTGTACAAAATCCGATGGCTGCATATATCCTATCTCCTGGCCGTTCTGATCCTCCAGCGGCTCTCCTTCTATCGTAAACAATACAGTATCTACTCCATCTATCTGTCCAAGCGACTGTACCACCGATGCCCGCAGTACAATTTCTTCCGTTACACTCAGTTTTTGATATGCACGATTAAAATCCACTGTCAGATTTTTGGAATGAAGCGACCAGTTCTTTATCTTTACACCTTTCACAAAGGCACTGCGATAATTAATATTATCTGTATTTTTCTGGACTTTCCCTAACACATAATTAATCTGCGCTTTTTTTGTCTTTCCTTTGATTCTTGTGCCCTTCTCAACCAGTGAAACTCCCTCTGAGTCTGTATAGTAAATCCTGGTGCCGCTAACCTTGTCCTCTTTTTTACATCCTGATACTGCTATGATGCAAACAGCTATAAGCAGCAGGATCTTGTAAATTTTTTTCATTTTCATCTTAATCTCCTTCTGCCTAAGATACATAGTTTAACGGAATTCTTACCGTAAAAGTAGTTCCTTCCGATGGCTGACTGAATACTTTGATCGCCCCTCTGTGCATAACCACTGCACTTCTTGCAATTGCCAGACCAAGTCCTGTTCCGCCAATTTCTCTTGAATGGGACTTGTCCACCCGGTAGAATCTCTCAAATATATGTTCCTGTGCTTCAGCAGGTATACCGATTCCCGAATCCGCCACCTCAATATAGCAGTTTTTGTGATCCGCATTTAAAGATACATGCACCCATCCATTTTCCTTATTATACTTGATGGCATTCTCCACCAGATTCGATATTGCCAGAGAGATCTTCATCTCATCTACCTCTGTCGTCACCGGACGAAAACTTTCATAGACCAGTTCGATATTTCTTGTAGCCGCAATCGGACGCAGTCTCTTTAATATCTTTTCTATCAGTTCGTTCATATTTTCTGACTTTATATTCATTGTATTCGCGGTCTTGTCCATCTTGACCAGCGAAAGCAGGTCATTAATAATCTTATTTTCTCTCTCGATTTCTTCCGACATGTCCCCCATAAATTCTTTATAGAGTTCTACCGGTGCATCTTCCTGCAAAAGCAGCGAATCCGCCAGTACTTTCATGGATGTCAGCGGTGTCTTTAACTCATGTGACACATTCGATACGAATTCATTTCTCGAGTCATCCAGAGTTTTCATGCGTCCCGACATCTTATTGAACGCTTCCGATAATTCCATTGTCTCTGTGTATGTATTCTCATGAAGGTAATCATCGTCATAGCCTTCTGTAACCGCAGAAATGGATTCTGTAATGCGTTTAAAAGGTTTTAACATAGCCATTCCCGAAAGCACAGCAATCATAAGGATAACCAGGATCGATGCAAGTGCTACCACATCTGCTTTGTTTCTTAAAATCTCCAGACTGTCCAGGACAGAATCTGTCGGTGCACTGACAAGCAATACTCCTACAATCGAATCATCTTTTCCTAAAATCGGCGCTGTCACTTCTATATATCTGTTTTTCTTATTATACTCGCTGGTTCCTTTTTCTTTGAAACATCGGATCACATTACCCGATACGATAGTTTTTCCTTCATCCATTTCATATGTATCTTCCTGGATCTTAAAATTACCATCGATTACCATTACCCGACCGCTGTAGATATTAGATAGCTGAACCAGTTCTGTTCTGATCGTCTCTGACGTATCTCCCGTAAGATAGCCCGAACTGCTCAGCTGATTACTGAGAATGGTACATTGATTCTGTATTTCAGCAGTTCGTACCTCCACTGCTCTTTTCTCATAGCTGGTCAGGAACACCCCTCTCATAATCAATACCGGAACAATCCCTGCCAGTGCCACCAGCAGGATGATCCGGAATTTCATGCTCCTGAATATATTCTTTTTAAAATATTTTTTAACCCCTGAAATAATAACCCACTCCCCATTTCGTATAGACATATTTTGGATCGCTTGGATTCGTTTCAATCTTTTCACGAAGTCTCCGGATATGTACATCCACAGTTCTTGCATCTCCCGGATACTCATATCCCCATACGATATTCAAAAGATTCTCTCTGCTGTAGACTTTACCCGGATTCATGGCAAGCAGTTCCAGAAGATCGAATTCTTTTGCTGTAAGATTGATTTCCTTTTCTCCGATGATCACGCGTCTGCTTTCGCAGTCAATCTTCATCTCGCCTTTTACGATCACTTTTTCATTTTCCTGATTTTTATCGCGCTTGCTGACACGGCGCATAATGGCTTTGATCCTTGCCTTCACTTCCAGAATATTGAATGGCTTTGTTATGTAATCATCTGCTCCATAATCCAGTCCCAAGATCTTATCCATATCGTCGCCTTTTGCTGTAAGCATAATGATCGGAACATCCGAATATTCCCGGATCTGCTGACACACTTCAAAACCGTCATATTTCGGAAGCATGACATCCAGAAGAATGATATCATATGCATTCTCCTTTGCCAGTTTCAGTGCCTCTTCTCCGTCATAAGCACAGTCCACATCATATCCATCCTGCTCCAGACTAAACCGGATTCCTTTTACTATCAGTTTTTCATCATCCACAACCAATACTCGTCTGCTCATGTTCCTACTCCCTTGTCAGATCTTAATTTGATCTTTTACTTTCTGAAATACACCGTCTTTAATACCTTCCACTTCCATCAGATCTTCTATCTTCTGAAACTTTCCATGCTCATCTCTGTAACGAATGATCGCGTCAGCCTTCGCCTCTCCGATTCCGGATAGTGTCATCAATTCGTCCTTCCCGGCCGTATTAATATCCACCTTGCCATCTGCCGTACTTCCGGCATCTGTGCTTTTTGTTGCATCTGTCTTTTCATTATCCGCATTCTGTACGAAAGTACCGTTGTTCTCTGTTCCGGCTTTTGCCTCTTCTTTCGTCGGAACATATATTCTGGAACCATCTTCAATCTTTTCTGCCTGATTCAGAGCCTCACCTGCTGCCTCATCCGTAAATCCTCCAGCCATCTGAATAGCTTCATACAAACGACTGTCCGATGTCAGTTCATACACTCCCGGAGACTTCACTGCCCCGCATACATGTACATAACAGATCTGTAGTTTTTCCTGCTTAAGGCCATCTTTTTCTGTCATGTTATCATCCGTTCCCGCTTCTGATCCTTCAGCCTCTTTTTCAGTATTTCCATCTGCTTTTTCCACATCCGGTTCACGCCCGTCCAACGAAATAAGTTCCGTCTGTTCCTGTGATTTTCGGTCTCTGCATCCGGTCAGATTCACGACACATATCATACTCAGTATTATGGTAAAGATCAGCAATATACGGCATATTTCCTTCTGTATTTTTCTCTGTTCTGTTATTCTGTTCTGTCTTTTTTCCCTATGCATAACTTCTCCTTTACAGCCTGTCGAAAACTGTAAATCCCCGCATATGCCTAGTGAAATAATTGTACTATTTCCACTGAAAAATTGCAACACCAATCAGGGCAATGGACATTCCAATAATTTTACGGATTTCCAGTGGTTCTTTGTCTACTCCGAACAATCCGAGAAGTTCTATTACGTACGCTACGATCAACTGCGAGATTACAATCAGAAGTGCTGCCTTCGCCGGTCCCAGTGCCTCCATACTCTTGATCACGGTCCATGTGATCCCTGCACCGATCACTCCTCCGAGGAGTACATATTTGGGCTCTACCTTCCACAAATTCCCGATAGAATCCCGCCCGGCGATCAGCCATGCCGCTGCACACAGCAGAAATGCACTAAACTGCACCCATCCATTACTCACCCACATCCCCGTTGTCTTCGTCACCTGCGTATTAAATACTCCCTGTACACTCATAAGCGCTCCCGACAAAAGCGCAATCAAAAAACCAGTCATCTCCATACCTCCTGCTTATGCAGATAATATGTCCCATGACTGGTTTTTTATGCTGTTAATTTCAAAAAATATTACAGTACCTTCTTTAAAATCCGGATCATCTCATCCACATGCTCTTTTTCAATAATAAGAGGTGGTACAAAACGGATCACATCGTTTCCGGCTCCGATGATCAGAAGTCCTTCTTTTAAGGCCTCTTTCGTAATCTCGGATAATGGCTTTGTCACCTGTATTCCCTGCATCAGTCCTTTTCCTTTAACGGCCTTTACGCAGTCACATTCTGACTTCAGTTCTTCTAGTTTTTCTGTCAGATATGCACCGAGTTCCTGCACATGTGCCACAAGATTCTTTTTTTCAAAAATCTCGATCGTCTTACTTACAGCTGTACATGCCAGAGGATTTCCGCCGTAAGTAGTTCCGTGATCACCTGGCTCCAGTGAATACTTTGCGATCTCTTCTGTCATTGCAAACGCTCCTACCGGAATTCCGTTTCCGATTGCTTTTGCCATAGACATAATATCAGGTCTGATACCATAAGACTGCCATGTGAACATGGAACCGGTTCTTCCCATACCACACTGCACTTCGTCACAAATCATCAGAATTCCTTCTTCATCGCAAAGTTTGCGGATCCCTTTCATAAATTCCTCTGTAGCCAGATTGATGCCGCCTTCTCCTTGAAGCGGCTCCAGGATAATCGCACATGTTTTGTCTGTTACCAGTGCTTTTACACTGTCCAGATCATTATATTCTGCAAATGACACTCCCGGTACAAGTGGCTCAAACGGTGCACGATATGGATCATGACCTGTTACCGATAACGCTCCAAAGCTTCTTCCATGAAAAGATTCCTTCATAGCAATGAATTCATAACGGCCGGTTCCTTTTTTGTATGCATATTTTCTTGCCGCTTTTAAAGTTCCTTCTACCGCTTCTCCGCCACTGTTGGTAAAGAAAATCCGATCCATTCCGGTAATACGTTTCAGATCTTCTGCTGCTTTTCCACATACAGTATTGTAATACAAATTAGATGTGTGAAAAAGCTTGTCAATCTGTGCTTTTAATGCTTCATTCAACTCCTGATTGCCGTATCCCAACGAAGACACCGCATATCCGGCTGCAAAATCCAGATATTTCTTTCCTTCTGTATCATACAGATATGCACCTTCACCGTGATCTAACACAACCGGGAACTGGTTATAAGTATGTAACAAAGCTTCGTTTGTTTCTTTCATATATTCATTCATATATTCATTCATAGCTTATTCTCCGTGATAATATCTTTCTTCTACATCATTTTTGATTGCTGTTCCGATTCCCTTATTCGTAAAGATTTCAAGAAGCAGGCAGTGTGGAATTCTTCCATCCAGAATATGTACTCTGGATACACCGTTTTCGATTGCATCAATACAGTTCTGGATCTTCGGAAGCATACCTCCACCGATATATCCTTCCTCCATCAGTTTCTTCCCTTCGGAAACATTTAACTCTGAAATCAATGTAGACGGGTCATTCGGATCTTTGTATACACCTTCAATATCTGTTAAGAATGCAAGTTTCTCTGCATTGATCGCTTTCGCGATTGCACATGCCGCATCATCCGCATTAATGTTATAAGTATTGTATTCATCATCCAGACCGATCGGTGCAATAATCGGAAGGAAATCTTTTTCCAGAAGATCATAGATGATATCCGCATTCACTTCTTTGACATCGCCGACAAATCCGATATCTTCACCGTCTGCCAGTTTCTTATCCACTTTCAGAAGGCCGCCGTCTTTTCCACTGATACCAATGGCTCTTACACCGAGCTGTTCCACTAACTGAACAAGACTTTTGTTAACTTTACCAAGAACCATCTCTGCGAGTTCCATCGTCTCTGCATCCGTCACACGAAGTCCATTGATAAAATGTGGTTCCATGCCGACTTTTCCAACCCATTTGCTGATCTCCTTGCCACCGCCATGAACGATGATCGGTTTGAATCCAACTAATTTGAGAAGGGTTACATCCTGAATGACTCTTGCTTTTAACTCTTCGTCTACCATGGCACTTCCACCATATTTTACTACAATAACCTTACGGTTAAATCTCTGGATATATGGAAGGGCTTCAATCAGTACTTCTGCTTTGTCCAGGTATTTCTGCATTGCTTTTTCCATCTTTTGATCTCCTGTCTTTTCATTTCTGTCTGTTTGCTGCATCTGTATACTTTAATCTTTGCATTCTGAATTAGCTTCTGTAATCTGCATTAATCTCAATATATCCGTGAGTCAGGTCACATCCCCATGCTGTTGCTGTCTTATCTCCCATCTTCACATCTGCAATTGCTGTAACTTCCGGCTCAGACAGAATTTTAGTTGCCTCTGCTTCGCTGTAATCTACAGCCGTACCATTTTCAATGATCTGGATTTTTCCGGCTTTACTCTCAAAGAACAGGTCAACTTTTTCAGGATCGAACTGTGCTCCGGAATATCCCATTGCGCAGAGAATTCTTCCCCAGTTTGCATCATGTCCTGCAATCGCTGTCTTTGTAAGATTAGAGCATACGATAGATTTTGCAAGTGTCTTTGCCTGTTCTACGCTCTCACAGCCAACTGCCTTGACTTCGAATAATGCGGTTGCACCCTCTCCGTCTCCTGCAATCTTCTTTGCAAGATATTCGTTGATCGTATGTAATGCTTCTGCAAAATTTTTATAATCTTCTGTTCCATATGTGATCTCCGGGTTCTCTGCCAGACCATTTGCCAGCAATACAACGGAATCATTCGTAGAAGTATCTCCGTCTACAGAAATCATGTTGTAGGTATCTCCGACATCTTCGCTTAATGCTTTCTGAAGTGCATCCTTTGTGATCACTGCATCTGTTGTAATAAATGCAAGCATCGTACACATATTCGGATGGATCATTCCGGATCCTTTTGCCATACCTCCGATAGTTACTGTCTTGCCGCCGACTTCGATTGTAACAGCCAGTTCCTTCGGAAATGTATCGGTTGTCATAATTGCTTTAGCTGCTTCTGTTCCATTTTCAAGTGTATCATTCTTCTTTCCTGCCAGCGCTTCGATTCCAGCTGTCAGTTTGTCGATTGGAATCTGTTTTCCGATAACTCCGGTAGAACCGATGAGAACACCGTCTGCGGAAATGTTCAGTGCTTTCGCTGCTGCATCTGCTGTATCTTTACAGTATCCAAATCCTTCTGCTCCGGTGCAGGCATTGGCGATTCCTGAGTTTACAACGACTGCCTGTGCTTTTGCCCCGCTTTTTACAACCTGCTGATCCCATTTGACCGGTGCTGCTTTTACAACATTTGTTGTAAATGTTCCTGCTGCCACGCATGGGACCTGGCTGTATACCAGTGCCATATCCGTTCTGTCTTTATACTTAATTCCTGCTGCTGTACTTGCTGCTTCAAATCCTTTTGCTGCGGTTACTCCGCCTTTTACCTGTTTCATCTGTTCTTCCACCTTTCTTAATTCTCTCATTTTATATTACCGGCTGTTCATTAGTCTCAATTTTCTCGTTTTATCTGCCGGTTCTTTTATATGCTCTTTTATTTTATCTTCCTAATCTGCTTACCGGATAAACGCCGTGATATTTGCTTCATTCAATGTAAAATCATAATAATTCAGATCTTCTCTTTTTGTCCATCCGATTTCTTTCCAGAATGCATTGCCGATATCGTTCTGTGTAAATGCGATCAGAGATACTTTGTTAATGCCTTCTTTTTTCAGCGCTTCCATGGTAAATACTACCATAGCCTTCCCGATTCCCTTCATCCTGTGATTTACATCTACACACACATGATACAGACAGCCTCGTCTTCCATCATGCCCACAGAGAATCGCTCCGACGATTTTTCCGTCTTCTTCGGCAACTACGCTTGTCGTAGGATTTCTTTTTAAAAAGCGTTCTACGCCCTCTTTCGAATCATCCACACTTCGTATTCCGAATCCCTTGATGCTCATCCAAAGCGCGTGCACCTGGTCGAAATCTTCAATTGTCATTACTCTTATATTCATATGTATTATTTTTCTCCTCTGCCTGTATTTTCAGATGAACTTAGGATAATGCTCCCTTACGTTTCATCTCATCTGCATCCTTTTTCCGAAAATTTATGGGAACATTGGCACCAGTTCCAGACCTTCTGTCTCCGGAAGTCCGAACATCAGGTTCATATTCTGTACTGCCTGTCCTGCCGCACCTTTTACCAGGTTGTCAATGGCTCCCATCATGATGATACGGTTGGTTCTTGGATCGATCTTGAAATTGATGTCTACATAATTACTTCCTTCTACCCATTTTGTCTCCGGGCATACATCCTTTTCCAGAACACGGACGAATTTCTCATCTTTATAATATTTATCATAGATTGCTTTGACTTCTTCGTAGGTCACATCTTTTTTCAATGTTGCATATTCCGTCGCCAGAATTCCTCTGTTCATCGGAACCAGATGTGGCGTGAAGTTGATCAGCACTTTCTCTCCTGATGCATACCCGAGTTGTTCCTCGATCTCAGGTGTATGTCTGTGGCTTGCAACACCGTACGCTTTCATATTCTCATTCACTTCACAGAAAAGGTTCGGCACTTTTGCACCACGTCCTGCTCCGGAAGTTCCAGACTTGGCATCCACGATCAGGGTATTCATATCAATGATTCCTTCTTTTGCCAGCGGATAAGCAGTCAGGATCGAACAGGTTGTATAGCATCCAGGATTGGCTACCAGTCTTGCTTTCTTCACATCTTCTCTGTTGATCTCGCAAAGTCCGTATACCGCTTCTTCGATATACTGTGGGCTCTTATGTTCAATTCCATACCATTTTTCATAAGTAGCAACGTCTTTGATACGAAAGTCTGCACTTAAGTCGATGATCTTTGTCTCACTTAAAATCTTGTCATTCATCATCGATGCGCAGAATCCCTGTGGCGTTGCAGTAAAGATCACGTCTGCCTGCTTTGCCAGTTCTTCCATATTATCATCCAGACATTTCGCATCTACGATCTGGAACATATTCTGATATACATCTGCATATTTCTTATCTATGTAGCTTCTGGAACCGTACCATACAATCTCAGCATCTTTATGTCCGGCGAGAATTCTTACCAGTTCTCCCCCGGCATATCCAGTTGCTCCAATAATTCCAACTTTAATCATCTATATAACACCCTTTCCGATATTGAATTTTTATAAATTATCGTACGTTTTATAGTACCCCCATTTCCTGTAATTGTCTAGTTTGGTCGGATTGTTTTTTCAAAAATCCATCTATTTACTTTTGTGTGGTAAAAGAGGAACTTGCATAAGTATACATCTATAATGCATATTATGCAAGTCCTTTTTAATTATATTTCTGTTTAGTTCATCATCGTGGCTTACCCAGGTCCATGAGAAACTGCCAGCGACAGATTATATAGATACACTTCCGGCCGGGTATCAGTCGCTTAATAGATTAAACAGAAATCTCCTTCTTCTTCACCTCCGGCTCCACCAACACATTCTGATACCGGTAAATACTAAGTAATATTCCAAACATAATATAACTGATCATCATCCCACTTCCCCCGGTCGTCAGAAACAGGCAATAATTATTTGAAAGTGGAAAATATCCAAGATTTTCTAATACATATCCAATGAACTGAATAAGCAGGACCACCACACATCCGGTTCCCATGATCATGCCGAGTTGATTTTTCTGGTGTCCTGTCTTTTGCAGGAACCATATCAGAATGCCTCCTACAATAGCAATTATCAGAACCGCTGCAAATATTCCATAATAATGTATAATAAAGGTCAGCATATAATCTCTGTTAAAGAACTTTATTTTTTCACAATCTCCACGTCCGGCAAGATGTGCTCCGGAGATCATATTTCTTCTCATTCCCCCTAAGGTTCCGTCATTGCTTTCCGGATGGATAAAAGCGGATAGTCTTGCCATCTGATAATTTGCTACATAGTCCAGTTTTACGAACAACCCAATTCCTGCTGCCGGGAGCAGAATTACCAGACTCCACAGTGTAATCAATGTTCTTTTTCTATTCACCTCAAACCATTCTTTCCAAACTGCAATTGATAACAGAATCATAAATGTAACTTCTACGCTGATTGCCATGGACAGATTCGGAATGCGTAAGATGATCCACACCGGCAGTATCTGCCACAGTATTGCCTTTACAACACCGAAATAACCAGATTTTTTTCTTCGCATGCTATACAATGTTGCCGCATATGCAGGAACAATCAGATATAAAAATGGACGCAGCGGTAATACCCGGCCAAATAAAAACCGGATCCCGTAAGCAGCTCCATTGATATATACTGCACCCATGAACAGGCTCAGTCCCATAACCACGATCCAGCCTCCGATTAACAACTTGCCATACTTTCCTATTCTGCTGTAATCAAAATAACAGATTCCTATCATACAAGCCAGACCAATGATCGTCCACATAACACTTTTCAGATAGTTGATATTACCACCAATTCCCGATGCGATCCATTCTACATCTCCCGGATTATTTCCTGCATCTGCCAGGATGCTTGTTCTTATGAGATACATTAGTACAATTCCTGCCAGATTCAAAATCGCGATCAGTCCGATCATCTTCCAGGCCATCTTCGGTCGATGGATCCGGTCCATCTCAACACCAACCTCTACCGGATCACCCATTTCCAGAACTGCCGCTTCTTCTGCTTCTTCGGCATTTATTCCTGCTTTCATATAATCACTTTTCTGATCTTCGATGTGTCCTTCCAGTTCTTTTGTTACCAGCGGAAGTGCCCGCTTACACCGGATCTGTTCTGTTACCGTCTGTATATATTTCTTTTTATCCAAAGCACACACCACCCATCACATCCAGAACCGCTTTTGAATACTCTTTCCATTCTTCTGACTTCTTTTTTAATTCTTTTTTTCCGGATCTTGTAATATGATAATATTTTCGGATCTTTCCGACTGCTTCTTTCTCATAAGACTCTACGAATCCTTTTTCTTCCAGACCATGCAAAAGCGGATACAAAGTTCCTGCTTTTAACTCAAATACATTCTTTGATTTTCCCCGGAGGGTATCGATCATTTCATATCCGTACATGTCCTTTTCTTCTAATAATTTTAACACCAGCATCGTAGTACTTCCTGATACCAGACTTTTATCTACTGCCATCTTCTCTTACCTCCTTTTTATAATCCAGTATGTAGATTATCTACATACTATATCGTTCGTCTATATATTATATCGGCAATCTACACAAGTCAAGATTTTTATTATTTTTTTACAAATTTCCTTACGAATGCATTGCAACAAAAAAATTCCATGTCCTACTCAGCTATCAACTGAATAAAACACAGAATTTCTTATACTATTCTTGCTTTATACTGTTTTTTCTGTCAGCTCTTGCCGTCCTTCCGTTTCGGATGTCAGCCAGTTCACAACCGAACTTGTTCTAAGCTTCTTCAATAATATGTCTTGCTACATACACCCCACTTGCAGATGCATGCGAAAGTGAATGTGTCACACCACTTCCATCTCCGATCACATACAGTCCTTTATGACAACTTTCCAGATTTTCATCAATATCTACTTCCATGTTGTAGAATTTAACCTCCACACCATACAGAAGTGTATCATCATTAGCTGTTCCCGGTGCAACTTTATCCAGCGCATAGATCATCTCAACAATACCATCCAGGATTCGTTTTGGAAGTACAAGACTTAAATCTCCCGGTGTTGCTGATAAAGTCGGTGTTACCAGGCCCTCTTCGATACGTTTCTCTGTACTTCTTCTTCCACGTACCAGATCACCAAAACGCTGTACGATAACCCCTCCGCCAAGCATATTGGAAAGTCTTGCGATACTTTCTCCATATCCGTTACTGTCTTTGAACGGCTCTGAGAAATGCTTTGCAACCAGAAGGGCAAAGTTTGTATTATCTGTCTTTTTCTCGTTTCCTTCATAGCTGTGTCCATTTACCGTGATGATTCCGTTAGTATTTTCATTTACAACAATTCCGTTTGGATTCATACAGAATGTACGTACATTATCTTCGAATTTTTCTGTTCGATATACGATTTTGCTTTCGTAAAGTTCATCTGTCAGATGTGAGAATATAACAGCCGGAAGCTCTACTCGAACACCGATATCTACACGGTTGGATTTTGTAGGGATTTCCAGATCCTTACATACCTTTTCCATCCATTTACTTCCGCTTCGTCCTACAGATACAATACATTTTTCACATTCATAACTGCCTTTTTCACATACAACTTTGTAGCCATTTTCAATCTTTTCAATTGTGTCTACCGGTGTATCAAAATAGAAATCCATATGGTCTTTCATCTGATTATACAGATTCTGAAGTACCACATAGTTGATATCTGTTCCAAGATGACGAACCGATGCATCCAGAAGATTTAACTTATTCTGCAGACAGAGTTTTTTGAATTTGGTTCCTGCCGTAGAATAGAGCTTTGTTCCTTCTCCACCGTTCTCCATGTTGATCTCATCCACATATTTCATCAGTTCTACTGCCTGTTTCTTTCCGATATACTCGAACAAAGTTCCACCGAAGTCATTCGTAATGTTGTATTTTCCATCCGAAAATGCTCCGGCTCCTCCAAATCCGCACATGATCGAGCAGCGCTTACAATTGATACAGCTCTTGATCTTATCTCCGTCAATTGGACATTTTCTCTTTTCAAGCGGATAGCCTTCTTCAAATACAGCAATCTTACATTCCGGTTTCTTTTTCATCAGCTCATATGCCGCAAAGATTCCTCCGGGACCTGCTCCAATAATAATTACATCATAATTCATACGTATCTTTCTCCTTTTATATATAAAAATATTATTTCGAAATTTTTTCTTGCGCTGATATTTTCTTAATTTATTTTTTGCGCAAATTGCCGGATATATTCTACGTTGTCGTCATGGATTCGTCAAGCATTTTTCGCAAGATCTTTCATCATTTCTTAATTATGTTTTCTAATCGAATTATGTAAACTTATCTAATCCCCTTTTAATTTTCCATTTATATATTCAAATATTCATCCATCATACACTTTCCCTTTATTTTATGCATATTTTTGCATATTTTTTAATTATTTTCACTTTTTTATCATTTTTTCTTGCATAATTATAAAATCAGGTGTATAGTATTCCTTGCAGTCAAAAATGTTCTTTATAAAAGAAAGACTTGACTTTTAAGACTGCATACGAGAAGATTATTTTAAAGCGATTGATAAAACTATATTTCATGTAGGAGGATATATAAGATGAAAGAAAAAGTTGTATTAGCGTACTCAGGTGGTCTTGACACCACAGCAATTATCCCATGGCTGAAGGAAACATTTAACTATGATGTTATCTGCTGCTGTATCGACTGCGGACAGGGCGAAGAACTGGATGGACTGGAAGAAAGAGCCAAACTTTCCGGTGCAGCCAAATTATATATTGAAGATATCGTAGATGATTTTGCCGACAATTACATCGTACCTTGCGTTCAGGCACATGCCGTATACGAAGATGAATATCTTCTGGGAACTTCTATGGCTCGTCCTGCAATTGCAAAACGTCTGGTAGAGATTGCACGTAAAGAAAATGCTGTTGCAATCTGCCACGGTGCTACCGGTAAAGGTAACGACCAGATCCGTTTTGAACTTGGTATCACAGCACTTGCTCCGGATATCAAGATCATCGCTCCTTGGAGAATGACAGATCTCTGGACTATGCAGTCACGTGAAGACGAGATTGATTACTGTAAAGCACACGGAATCGACCTTCCATTCGATGCAAAACACAGCTACAGCCGTGACCGTAACTTATGGCATATCAGCCACGAAGGTCTGGAACTTGAGGATCCTTCCAACGAGCCAAACTACGATGACCTTCTTGTAATGTCAACAACTCCGGAAAAAGCTCCGGACAAAGCCGAATATGTCACAATGACATTTGAAAAGGGTATTCCAAAGAGTATCAACGGCGAAGAGATGAAGGTATCTGATATCATCCGCAAATTGAATGAACTTGGCGGAAAACATGGTATCGGTATCATTGACATTGTTGAAAACCGTGTTGTTGGTATGAAATCACGTGGTGTATATGAGACACCTGGTGGAACAATCCTGTATGCTGCACACCAGCAGTTAGAGGAACTGATCCTTGACCGTGCTACAGCAGAAGTAAAGAAAGAAATGTCTGACAAGCTTGCTCAGCTCGTATACGAAGGAAAATGGTTCACTCCGCTTCGTGAGGCAATCCAGGCTTTCGTTGAAAGCACACAGGAATATGTAACTGGTGAAGTCAAATTCAAACTTTACAAAGGAACCATCACAAAAGCAGGAACAACTTCTCCATATTCTCTGTACAGTGAATCACTTGCAAGCTTTACAACAGGTGATCTCTATGATCATCATGATGCAAGCGGATTCATCAACCTGTTCGGACTTCCTCTGAAAGTTCGTGCAATGAAGCTGCAGAATGTAAATAAAAATCAAAAATAAATACATACTATGCGATTGAATAAAGCAGGGGCTGATAACCGTCCCTGCTTTATATTTAAATACTTTTCAAAACTCTCATCGCATTCCGATACCAGATCTTATCAAGCTGTGACTCCTTTACTCCTTTTTGCTTCAATATTTCCCACAGCTTCTCCATCTCATCCGGATGTCCAATTTCCATTACTTCCATCTCCCCGAAACCGTCAAAATCAGTTCCAATTGCCGGGAAATCACTGCCCCCTTTATTTAACATATGTAATATATGAGCTGTCATATCATCAATCCTGGATTCTTTCTCTCTTCCAAGGAACGGACCATACAGATTAAGTCCCGCAATACCACCTGCATCTGCAAGCTGCCAGATCATCTCATCTGTCAGATTTCTCGGATGCTTTGCAATCTCCCTGCAATTAGAATGAGACGCAATCACCGTTCCTTTTGCGATTGCCATTATATCCCGGAATGTTCCATCCGATGCATGGGATACATCTATGATCATTCCCAGTTCTCCCATTCTTTCTATCACTTCTTTTCCAAAAGGTTTTAACCCCTTCCACATTACAGATTTCTTTCTGCTGTTTGGATATCCGATGCAGTTTTCATAATTCCATACCGGTGTCATAAGCCTGATCCCATGTTGATACAGCTCTTCCAGCCGCTCCATATGACCGTTTAAAATTCCCCCTTCTTCCACAGTCATAATCGCAGAGATCCGTCCTGCGAAATCATTCCTGTCTACATCATTCCACGAATATGCCAGTGCCAGATCTTCACTGTACCTCTCCTGCTGCTGCCTTAAATATCGCACCATATCCTGTACATGAACGAATGCCGCATCATATCCTCCTTTCTTCTTATAATCAGCCGCCTTCGTAAAACAGGCAAAAAGCTGCACGACGGTTCCCGCTTTTTTCATAGATGGAATACTGATATGGCAATCATTCTTCATCAAATCTCCCTGGCCATCCAAATCGATCAATTTCCACAAAGTATCACAGTGCATATCAATCATTCTCATGTTGTTTTTATCCCCTTTTGTTTATTCGTTTTATTACACAAATCACATTATGTAAATCATCTGTTATCAGTATACGACATTTTCCATAGTTTTTATCGCTTTAACTGATAGTTTTTTTCTATACATTTCCATATATATAATCTGCGTCTATTGCACATACTGTATATGTCATATCTACAGAACTTGCCGCTCGCAGCTTCTTTCAAACGCCCGGCGCTGCAAAGAACCTGCCACTGACAGTTCTTCACAGATATATAATAATAAAAAGGAGGAACGTGTACTATGTCAGAAATTTCAATACTTGATCTTCAGAACCTGCGTCATTTAATTGGCGGATTTGAAACCAGCCAGTGCAAAATGCAGGACTATGCCTCAGAAGCCAAAGATCCTGAAATCCGCAAGCTGTTTCAGGATGCTGCAGACAGTGCTATGAAGAACCGACAGGATCTGATGAAATTTTTATAGGAGGAACTATCTATGCTGGATGAAAAAACGATGGTAAGCGATGCCCTTGCCGGTGTCAACGGAGAACTTGTACGTTACGGAGAAATGATTTCCCAGACGGAAAACAAAGAATTGAAGCAGAAACTGAAACAGATACGTAATGACTGTGAAATGTCCCAGGAAAAACTTTATCAGATTGCCCGCGAAAAAAGTTATTATGTTCCTGCCGCCAAAGCTACCGATCAGGAAATCTCACATGTAAAAAACATTCTTGCCGGAATTTCCACACATTAGTATCGAACGCACGCGATACAGAGAACTTGCCACTGGCAACTTTTCTTGCATACTTTGGTATCTAAAATGCACGCCGGGACATTTCTTTTGTTCCGGCATGCAACATTTTGTTGCGTTTCTTTTTATTCGTTTATTATACTATACTTTTCTTACCACGAGTGATATAATTTAATTACTTTAAATATTCATCGGATTTTGTAAGAAAACTGTCAAGTGGCAGCTTTTCCTACATAGCATTTCTTAAAACGATTCATGCCTCTCCTTTCTTATTTTACTTATATATTTTACGTAAGAATGGCTACACAATAATAATATTTCATTATTTTACACCCTCTATATACGTAAAATAACAAAAGGCAGCGCATCAAATGAATCCCCTTCCGCATATGTCAATGCACACAACAAAAGGCGCACCCGATATTCTTCGGGCAGCGCCTTATTTCTTTTAACATGGACTTCTCTATCTGTAAATATCCTTATGCACTTCTCTCAAATTGTGAATTATACAGTTCTGCATAGAATCCATTTTGTGCTAATAATTCCTCATGATTTCCCTGCTCTACAATATCCCCGTCTTTCATAACAAGGATCACATCCGCATCACGAATCGTAGACAGCCGGTGTGCAATTACGAAACTTGTTCTTCCTTTCATCAGCTGATCCATCGCCTTCTGGATCTGGATCTCGGTTCTTGTATCTACCGAACTTGTCGCCTCATCAAGAATCAGAATCTTCGGATCTGCCAGCATGGCTCTTGCGATCGTAAGGAGCTGTTTCTGTCCCTGTGATACGTTACTTGCTTCTTCATTTAACTCCATCTGATAACCACCCGGAAGCGTCTTTATAAAGCGGTGTGCACGTGCTGCCTTTGCGGCCTCCACAACCTCTTCATGCGTTGCATCCAGTCGTCCATAACGGATATTATCTTCGATGCTTCCCTTGAACAGCCAGGTATCCTGTAATACCATTCCGAACATTTTTCTTAAGTCATCACGGTTAAAGTCGCGGACATCATGTCCATCTACTTTGATCGAACCACTTCCAACATCATAGAAACGCATTAATAATTTGATCATCGTCGTCTTTCCGGCACCGGTCGGTCCTACGATTGCAACCTTCTGTCCTGGTTTTACATCCACACTGAAGTCATTGATGATTGTGTGATCCGGATTATATCCGAAATGTACATGGTCGAAGCTTACGCTTCCTTCCAGTTTATCGATACATACCGGATTCTCTACCGTCTGGTCTTCTTCCTTCTCCTCAAGGAATTCAAACACACGCTCGGAAGCTGCCGCTGTAGACTGTAACATATTGGCCACCTGTGCAACCTGCTGGATCGGCATCGTAAAACTTCTTACATACTGAATAAATGACTGGATATCTCCAACCTGGATCGTACCTTTCATCGCAAGGTAACCGCCGAGGATAACCTCACCGACATATCCGAGATTTCCGACGAACTGCATGATCGGCATCATCATTCCTGACAGGAACTGCGATTTCCATGCCGATGTATACAGAATATCATTGTCACGCTTGAATGTTGCAATTACATCCTCTTCTTTATTAAATGCTTTGATGATATTATGACCGCCATAGATTTCTTCCACTTGTCCGTTTACATGACCCAGATATTCCTGCTGACTCATGAAATATTTCTGTGAACGTTTCACGATCACTGAGATCAGTCCCATTGAAACCGGAAGGATCAGGAGTGCTACCACGGTCATCAGCGGGCTGATACTGAGCATCATGATCAATACACCGATGATCGTTGTCGTCGATGTGATCACCTGCGTCGCACTCTGGTTCAGACTCTGACTTAAGGTATCTACATCGTTGGTAATACGCGATAATACTTCACCATGTGTCTGCTTATCAAAATAGTTCATCGGCAGACGGTTGATCTTCTCAGAGATTTCTTTTCTCAGACGGTACGTCAGCTTCTGTGACACACCCGTCATAATGTACCCCTGTACAAAGGAGAATACCGCACTTGTCAGATACAGGCATAACAGCGTCAGTACGATATGCGCGATCTTGTCAAAATCTATTCCGGATCCTCCAGATACTTTTCTGACCAGTCCTTTAAATATCTCAGTCGTTGCCTTTCCAAGAATCTTCGGTCCTACAATATTGAATATCGTACTTCCGATAGCAAATACGATTACAAAGAATATTCCAATCTTATATGCGCTCAAATATGCCATCAGCTTTTTCATTGTGCCTTTAAAATCTTTTGCCTTTTCATTTGACATCTGTGGTCCACGTCCTCTACCTCTTGGCATATTATTCCACCTCCTTAAGATCTTCTTCTAATTCTTTTTCTGATAACTGTGAAGAAGCAATCTGATAATATGCTTCGCAGTTCTTCAGTAATTCTTTATGTGTACCCTTTCCGACGATCTGACCATCTTCCAGTACAATGATCTGATCTGCATGAAGGATCGTACTGATCCTCTGCGCAACGATCATAACAGTACTTTCCGCTGTCTTCTCCTTCAGCTCTGCACGGAGTGTTGCATCTGTCTTATAATCCAGTGCCGAAAAACTATCATCGAATATATATACATCCGGATGTTTTGCAATTGCTCTTGCAATCGAAAGTCTCTGCTTCTGACCACCGGATACATTGGCTCCTCCCTGTGAGATCGGGCTCTTATATTTTTTCTTCTTCTGATCAATGAATTCTGTTGCCTGTGCGATTGTTGCTGCTTCAATCATCTCAGCTTCACTTCCATCCGGGTTGCCATATAAAATATTCGAAGCAATATCACCGGAGAACAGTACAGCTTTCTGCGGTACATATCCCAGTTTTTCACGCAGTTCATGCTGTGATACATCTCTGACATCTTTTCCGTCGATCGTGATCTTACCATCTGTAACATCATAAAATCTCGGGATCAGGTTTACCAGCGTAGACTTACCACATCCGGTACTTCCGATAAATGCCGTGGTCTTTCCCGGCTCTGCCGTAAAGGAAATATCATGCAGTACATCTTCTTCTGCTCCCGGATAACGGAAGGATACATGATCGAATACGACCTTTCCTTTTCCTTCTTCCGGAATACGTGACGGCTGCTTCGGATCATGAATCATTGTCTCACTTGTCAGTACTTCATCAATACGGCTTGCAGATACTGCTGCTCTTGGAAGCATAACCGAAATCATACAGATCATTAAGAATGCCATGATGATCTGCATTGTATACTGGATAAACGCCATCATATCTCCAACCTGCATTACACCGTCGTTGATACTGTGACCGCCTACCCATACGATCAGCAGCGTAATACTGTTCATTACGAACATCATAAGCGGCATCATAAACGTCATCGCACGGTTTACGAAAAGGTTTGTCTTCGTCAGTGCTTTGTTCGCATCATCAAACCGCTCTTCCTCATGCTTTTGTGTGCCGAATGCACGGATAACCGAAAGTCCTGTTAAGATTTCACGACTGACAAGATTCAGTCTGTCGACCTGATTCTGGATCAGTTTGAACTTCGGCATAACTACAAAGAATAAAAATCCTACGATGACTACAATGATTGCAACCGCAAGTCCGATGATCCATGACATGCTGACATTCGTGTGGAAGACCTTCCAGATTCCTCCGATTGCCATAATTGGTGCATACAGAACCATTCGGAGGATCATCACAATCAACAGCTGGATCTGCTGGATATCATTCGTACTTCTTGTGATCAGTGATGCCGTAGAGAATTTGTCAAACTCTGCATTGGAAAATCCGACAACCTTACGGAATACATTCTCACGAAGTCCGCGTCCGACACCGGCTCCGACACGAGATGCTAATAGTCCGACCATAATACTTGCCGCCATTCCAAGGAATGCAAGTGCCAGCATCTTGGCCCCTGTGTGTAAGATATAACTGGTTTCGATCTGATCGGTATCGATTCCTACATGTGTGTAAGCATCTTTGATATAGGTGGAGGCTGCCTGTTCAATGATTGAATCCTGCATGGAATTCATCTTTTTATTCATCTGTTTGATCAGCGCGTCTCTGCCTTCTGCTCCCATGAAGTTCAACATATCATAGATATCCATCTTGTCAAAATCCGGAACTTCTGACATCTGCGCCTTGGCCTCAGCCTGTTTTGCTTCAACCTGTTTCTTCATATTTGTACGCATCTGGTCTTCGATTCTTTGTGTCATGTCACTGCCGGAGTCAAATCCTGCCGCCAGAAGCATCGGCTTTCCGAGGATATCGGAGAGCTTCTCCATCTTTTTATCATCTTCTTTTACAGACGATTTTAATTCCATAACGGTTTCCTTATAGTCGTATTTCTTCGTTGATTTCGTATAAGCATTCTTTACAAGCTCCTGCTTATCCGACGGAACCAGAAGTAACAAATGGTTCAGATCTTTTTTAGAAATCGTATCCGGTACGGTCTCATCGATACCACCCTGCTGGATACCGACATTCACAATATCCGAGGTATATGTCGGCAATGACAGGTCACAATATGCCTGCACGACAAGTATACAGATAATCGCTACAACCGCACCTGCATACGGTTTCAGAAATTTTAATAATTTTCCCATATCTTTTATGCCTTTCCTTTCTGTCCTATTTATATCAAAACAGTTCCTACATATGTTTCATAGAAGGATGTGTTTTCTCCATAATGGTCTGCATATCCACTCCTTTGAAATCCTTAGACTCCAGAAGATTATTCTTCATCTCTGCAAGCAGACGCTTCATCAGAAGTACCTCTTCTCTTGATATCCCCTGATAGATTATTTCTTCCATCTCTGTAAGGACACGGCGTATTCCATCTATACATTCTTCCCCTTTCGGAGCAAGCTGTATCCTTGTAATCCTCTGATCCTTCTCATCCGTCTTACGGCTTACATAACCTTTTTCTTCCATCTTGCGAAGTGCGACTGTCATAGACGGTGGAGTAATCCCAACTCTTTGTGCGAGCTGTCTCTGTGACTGTTCTCCCCAGCATTTCAGTGAAAATAATATTCCTGCCTGACTCGGCTTGATGTCCAGTTCTTCCATTCTTTTCATTCCCTGATATTTCATGAACTGCATCAATTGAAATATCGAAAAGAACACAGATGATTCCATCTCTTTGTGCATATTATTTCTCCTCTCCCAATTAATTAGATGTCTAACGATTATATTAGTCGTTTTCACCAGTAATGTCAATGTTTTTATATTTATTTAATAATCATTCCGTCATTTTAACAAATATTTAATTAGTTATATAACTAAAAAAAAGAATCTCCGGAACAACTTTTGTCCCTGAAGATTCTTCTGCCCTTTGATTATAACTTTTCTGAATCAAGTACAATGGTAAACGGACCGTCATTTACAAGACTTACTTTCATATCTGCGCCAAATTTTCCCCGTTCAACTACCGTTACTTGTTCCTTACACCTACTGATGATATATTCATACATCTTCTCCGCCATATCCGGTTTCCCTGCTTCTATAAAACTTGGCCGGTTTCCCTTCTTACAGTTCGCATACAGAGTAAACTGAGAAATCAGAAGCAACTCTCCTCCTACCTGATCCAGCGAAAGATTCGTCTTTCCATTCTCATCTTCAAAAATGCGAAGTCCTAACATCTTCTTTAACATCTTATCTGCTGTGTCTTTTGTATCCGAATCCGCAACTCCGATCAGGACCATGAATCCTTTCCCGATCTTGCCAATCACTTCACCATCTACTTTTACACTACTTTCTGTTACTCTTTGAATTACAAAACGCATCTGATTTTCTCCCTTTTATCTCTTTTTCTTTTCAGGAACCTGTGCCAGGATAATTGCAGCAAACATCAATATACATCCCGACATTTCCCTTATTGACAGTCTTTCTCCCAGCACAATCCAGCCGGCCAGTACAGAAAAACACGACTCCAGACTTAAAAGCAGTGATGCCACCGCCGGATTTACATTTTTCTGTCCCAGTATCTGTAGTGTATAAGCAACTCCACAAGATAATACCCCGGCATATAAAATTGGCATCCATGCAGTCATTACAGCTGTTATCTTTGGTGCCTCCAATGCAAACATAAATGGCACGGACAAAATTCCGCAGACAAAGAATTGTATACACGACATCTTCACACCATCTACCTTAGGTGCAAAATGATCGATTACCAGGATATGTACCGCAAATACAAGTGCGCATAAAAATACCAGAATATCTCCTTTGCCAACAGAAAACGACTCTGTAATACACAGGAAATAAAGTCCCGCAACCGCCAGCACTACTGCCAGCCATATCTTCCAGCCTATCTTTTTATGAAGAAAAATTCCCATCACCGGAACGATCACGATATAAAAAGCGGTGATAAATCCGGCCTTTCCCGCTGTCGTATATTTAATACCAATCTGCTGAAGACTGCTTGCCGCAAACAGTAACACACCACAGGCCAATCCGCCCGTGAGCAGATCCTTTTTCGTGCCTGTATCTTTCGATCTTCCATTTAATTTCTGCAAGATCCAGATACATGGCAAAAGTGCCGCTCCTCCAATCAGGCTTCTGACTCCATTAAATGTAAACGGTTCCAGATAATCCATACCCACACTCTGTGCTACAAATGCTGTTCCCCAGATAAAAGCTGTAAGAAGCAGCATTAAACCATTCTTAATCCTCATATCATTCACACTCTCCATATATACATATCCTAAATATATTTACATGCATTCTTTCCTTCACTATTTTTTATACTGCTGTTTATTATACGATACATTCCGGTGATTTGCAAAGAATCTGCTCTACTTTTTATAATGATATTAATACCAGAATCCCACTTGACTTTTGTATCAAACAACGGGATACTAATAGATAAGAAAAGGAGGACTTCACTATGTTATCAGAACGAATCTTAAAGCTTCCGGGCTTTCTTTATCAGATCGGGAACAATTATTATTATCTTGGAAAATGGATCTGCAAGGAATGCACCGACCAGGCTGCCACTGATTGTGTCACCATGTATCAGATGTGCCGCGCCGGAAAAGAAGAACCTGAAACAAATACTTATTTTCAAAAGCTCCGTGCTTACAGTGATTTCGCATTAGAAGTACCGTATAATCCTTCTAAAATTGCTGCAGATATGAAAGCGATTTTGGAATCTCTTTCTGATGAACAGCTTCACAATCTCACGGAACAGATTGATCATCTTGAAGAAGATATTACCCGTTATTGCGGCTAAATTCTTCTTTTCAACCGACTGCCTGTGTTCTTTTTTGCAATATAGTGGTACAAAAATAAGAGGAGCATTTCCATACACACGGAAACGCTCCTCTTATTTTTGTTCACAGTCAATCCGGCAAATCACTAAATAGTAACTTTGCCTGTTGTCTCTTCATTTATTACATAATAAGCTGCAGCTTCTTCTGGTTTCAGATATACATTCAGAGTTTTGATTTCTTCCACACTCTTACCATACTCTTTTGTCCATACTTCATGCACTTTTTTTGTAATCTCTTCTGTACTGATCTCTTTACCCATATACTGAAGATAAAAGCTTGTCTTTGCTTCTTTCTTCACGTCTTCTGCCTCTTTCAATACACCTGCTCTTGTCTCGATTGCCTTAGTTGTGTCTTTTGCAGTTGCGATTGCTGCCGGTCTTGAGTTGTTTCTTCTATTTTTTTTCATATTGATAACCTCCTCAATCTACAAATAGAACATTACCTTCTCTATTATAAAGCATTTGCGAAAAATGTCAAAAGATATCCGTTTTTATTCGTCCCCGCGTCCATATTGGTTAATTGTCAGATCCTTTACCACTTCCCCTGCAAGAATCAGTCCTGCAACCGACGGAACAAATGCAATACTTCCCGGAATGTCTCTTCTTTCGGTACATTTTCTGTCCGTTCCCGGAGGACATACACAGTGCTGTCTGCAGCTGATACTCATATCTTCCAGCGGACGTACCGGCTTTTCTTCTGAATATACAACTTTCAGTTTCTTTACGCCACGTGCCTTTAATTCTCTTCGCATAACCTTTGCAAGCGGACACATCTTCGTCTTATAGATATCTGCCACCTGAAATGCCGATGCATCCAGTTTATTACCGGCTCCCATACAACTGATAACCGGAATTTCTGCGGCTTTTGCACGCATAATGATCTCAATCTTTGCCGTTACCGTATCTACTGCATCTACCACGTAAGAGTATTCTTCAAACGGGAATTCATGTGCATTCTCAGGAAGATAAAAGCATTTCCTTACTTCTACATCTGCGTCCGGATTAATCTCAAGGATTCTTTCTTTCATCACATCTACTTTATATTTTCCAACCGTCTTCCTTGTTGCAATAATCTGACGGTTAATATTCGTCAGACATACTTTGTCATCATCTACCAATACAAACGAACCGACACCGCTTCTTGCAAGTGCTTCTACAACATATCCACCAACACCGCCGATTCCAAAAACTGCAACCTTTGCATTCGAAAGTCTGTCCATATTATCAGCTCCTAAAAGAAGCTGCGTTCTGGAAAACTGATTTAACATAGCTTTTCCTCCACTCATACTTTATATTTTTTTCTATCCGTATTCTTGACTTATCATTCACTCTTTGCACCGTTTCACAGCGCAATCCCTATTATAGTAGTAGGATATATAGTAAGTCAACTTATTTCTTATATCTTCTTATATGAATTCTTCTGACGATGGTCTCTTTCGATGCACAGATCTTATCTGCCAGACATACCAGCCAGGCTTCTTTACACATTGGTGGAACGATATTAAGAGGAAACATATGCCGCGAAATAATGTTTTCTTCCCGTCTGGTCAGTTCAAAATCATTTTTTGCATTTTGAAGCGCACGTCCTGCATGGATAAAACCGTGAAATCTGTGTCCCGCATTTTTTTCATGCCAGTCATACAAAAAATAATCATGCAAGAGCGCACCTCTGATCAGCTCTTTTCTATTTACATTTAGGGAAAATCTTTCTGCAAGCTCCACACTTGTGTACGCTACACTGATACAATGCTTATACACGGATATATCACTGTGCTGCATATATCTCTGTGTATATTTCATACGCCCCTGTTCATCCAGTTCTTTCAGTATTTCTTTGATGTCTGCCAGAATCCGGTCCTCATCATTCATACAGTCAGCCCCTTACTCTCCATATAATTATTCTTCGAACGCCTGTCTGATACTGTCATAATGAAGAAAAATTCCTTCATCAGCATATCTCTTAATCTCATTCAAATCCGCAATCGCAAAGCCAGACACTTCTTCTTCCTGTGTCTTTACATCTGATTCATCAAACTCCAGCACAAATTTATAAATATCCACAAAATAATTATTTTTCTCTTCCGGATTCACTCTCTTATAAGAAAATGCATATCCTCCTTCTGCATTCGTTACATCAATTCCCGTCTCTTCTTTAATCTCACGGATCACTGCAGCTTTCGAATCTTCTCCGGCGCGTACACCGCCTCCAGGCACTTCCCACCATCCTGCTGCCCATTCTTTATCCATTCTTCTTCGGGTGATCAGATATTTTCCATCCGGTCTCATTAATACTCCAAGAACCGTCAGGTGGAATTCCCCCGGCTTCATATTCCAGTCATTATGCTTCATTGTACGTCCTGTACGTTCCTTGTTCTCATCGTAAATATCCCATAATTCCATCTTTTTATTATTCCTCCTTCTTACGAACACATGGCGATATAAAACAAGTGGAGAACCAGTATTCCCGACTCCCCACTTTTTAATGTCTTAATATTCCTCGTTCACAATCATCTTTTCAAATTCTTTTTTTATAAAATCGCAGGTTGGCTTTGTCCACTGAGTTCCCTCCAGTCCCTTCTCAGACTTGATAAGCTGCAGTGAAAATAACAACGCCTCCAAAATCTCCTTATGTTCCAGATTCTGAAGATTTGCAACAACATATTCCTTTGCCTCTTTCGGCTGTATACCGGCTTTTTTACTCAACATCCTGCTGAACTGTTCGAATGTAATAATCTTCTTTCCATATTCCCAGAAATGATTTTCATACTTTTTATACTTCTGTACATATTCCTGAATGATTTCCAGCGATTCGGAATCCAATGTATAGCCATACTTTCCGGCAATCTTTTCCAGTTCTTTCCACCAGGAAACATCTACAGCCGAATAATCCATGCTAATCCGAAAGCAGCCTCCGGTCTTGTGAATTGCTTTTTGAAATTCATCTTCCCAAGTTGGACATACCAGCATCTTCTCTCCATTTACAATTCCACCTTGTATTATCTTTTCTTTCATCCTCCATGTCCTCCTTACGATAGATTCGTCATATCCTCAGCTCAAATCACTATGAATATTATAACATTATTTTTATCCGATTGCAAAGCCGAAGTATTTACCCAGAGCACGTCACCGACAGCTTCTTTCGAACGCATGCCGATTTATATTATGGTCGATATCTAAAATTTATTTTTATAACGCAAAAAGAGCGGAAAACCTTATAAATTAAGGCTTTTCCGCTCTTTCATAGGAGCAGGGGATGAGAGAATCGAACTCCCGCCAAAGGTTTTGGAGACCCCTATCATACCACTTGACCAATCCCCTATATTCTGTTTTGTTGTACATCATCGCTGAGCACTCATTATTTATACCATATTAATCATACATCTGTCAACAGAATTTTTCAATTTTTTTATTTTTTTGCAAAATTTCTGTTTTTTCGTATCTACAGAACCAGTCACTGGCAGCTTCTTTCTTATAAATACATAGCAAAAGAAGACCTCCCGGCTCTCTTTCTTGAGCCGGGAGGTCTTCTTTCCTCTATACATTTGCTTTCGCAACATTTCCAATATTCATTTTTCGAAATACACCAAGTAATACTTTTCCGATTGCCAGAACCAAAATTGCTGCTGCAATCGCCTCTGGAATTCCGGATGCTGTAACAGTTCCCATTACCAGTCCCCATACGGCACTGACTGCCACATCTTTTGCTTCTGCATACTGTTTTGCAAAAAGAATATAGATACTTCCCATTACAGTAATAGTATTAACCATTGCTCCTGCAAATCCCACGATTGGAAGTGCGATGATACTATTTACTTTCAGTTTTGAAAAAAGAATCCAAAGCCATCCTGCTGCCACACCAATTAATATCCTGCATCCTACTGAAATCCAGACTGCTTTTATTGCCCCTGGTATTCCTGTAGTACTCATAAACGGCGAGAACGCAAATGATAAAAGTGTCGGTGCCATCGTGTTACTGATCAGTGAACAGATGCCAAATACACCGCCCAGGATTGCGCCTGCTGCAGGTCCTAACAAAATTGCTCCAAGAATTACCGGAATATGTACAGTTGTTGCCTTAATGATCGGAAGCTGTATCATTCCAAGCGGTGTGTTCGCCAGAACGATTACGATCGCTGCCATAAGTGCAACACTGACCATCCAACTAGTGTCATGTTTCTTTGTCTTCATATTTAATTTTCCTCCTTGTTATCATTCCCGGTGACCGGGATACAATACAATTACGAGTCTGATTATAGCATTCCGAGAACTGCCAAACAAGTATAAAAATCCATACAATCTGCATATTTTTCACAGTTATCACTATGATTCGTCTTTTCCTGCGGGTTCTATGTATTTTTATTACTATTGCTTGCAAGAATGAAGAAAAAGCGATATAGTGATTATAATTGTATTATTTTATTTGAACATTGAAATGAGGATGAATACTTATGTTAAAAGGAAAACATGTCCTGCTTGGCGTGACCGGAGGTATTGCTTCTTATAAAATTGCAACACTTACAAGTCTTCTGGTAAAAGCAGACGCTGACGTTCATGTCATCATGACTAAGAACGCCACAAATTTTATCAATCCAATTACTTTTGAGACTCTGACAGGACATAAATGTATCACAGATACATTTGACCGAAATTTTGAATTTAAAGTAGAGCACGTTGCACTTGCTCAACTTGCAGACATTGTCATGATCGCACCGGCAACTGCTAATGTCATGGCAAAGCTTGCGCATGGTCTCGCCGATGATATGCTGACAACTACCGTTCTTGCAAGCCGTGCACCAAAGATCATTGCACCAGCCATGAATACCGCAATGTATGAGAATCCTGTCACACAGGATAATATTGAATTGCTGAAGCATTATGGCATGGAGGTGATCACTCCTGCCAGCGGACACCTGGCATGCGGTGACAGCGGAGCCGGAAAGATGCCGGAACCCGAGACCTTATTCCAGTACATATGCAAAACCATTGCACATGAAAAGGATATGGCCGGTATGAAAGTACTTGTCACAGCCGGACCGACACAGGAAGCCATTGATCCAGTCCGTTATATCACAAACCATTCATCCGGTAAAATGGGTTACAGCATTGCAAAAGCCTGCATGCTCCGCGGCGCTGATGTCACACTGGTAACCGGGCGTACCGCTCTTGATGCACCGCTTTTTGTTAACACCGTTCCTGTCATATCAGCCAAAGATATGTATGAGGAAGTAACTTCCAGAAGTCATGACATGGACATCATAATCAAGGCTGCTGCCGTTGCAGACTACAGGCCTTGTAATGTTGCAAATGAAAAGATCAAAAAGAAAGAGGGAGATGTCATGTCTATTCCATTGGAACGTACTGATGACATCTTAAAGTATCTCGGCGAGCACAAGGAACCCCATCAGTTCTTATGTGGTTTTTCTATGGAAACACAAAATATGCTGGAAAATTCCAAGAAAAAACTTATGAAAAAGAATCTGGATATGATCGTTGCCAACAATCTGAAGGAACAAGGTGCCGGATTTGAAACCGATACAAATATTGTTACGATGATCACGCAAAATGAAGTATTTGAACTGGAACTGATGAGCAAAGAAGAGGTCGCTTTCCATCTGCTCGATAAAATATTAGAACTTAGAAAATAAAAGTGAAAATATAATATAAGAAAGAAATTTCGTGAATTTACAGGAGGATATACGAAATGGATGCTAATTTATCAATGGAACAGATCCGTATGGATGTAAAGAATGTAACTGCTCTGAATCAAGAAGGATATGACATGGACGTCATCTCTCACAAACTTGATCTTTCAAAGGACTATGTACAGACAATTCTTACCTGTGCACAGGGATTTACAGAAGATGACACAATGGCTGTTGCTGTTCTCGTCGAAGCAAGTTTATAATTCCTATATTGACAAAAAATGTTACCGGCATGTCTGGTAACATTTTTTCTGAATTCTTCAAAATGCAAGTATTGTATCATATTGCAATATCATATTACAAGAAATTCTCATTCAGTACTTCTATAATTGATACTTGCAACCATTATTAAAAAAGAAAGGTGTTACGACAATTCTCCGTAACAGACAGGTTTTATAAATCATGAAGAAAAAATGGTGGCATGACAAAGTTGCCTATCAAATTTATCCAAAAAGCTTTTTGGATACAAACGGAGACGGAATCGGCGATCTTGGCGGAATCATCTCCAAATTAGATTATTTAAAAGAACTGGGAATTGATATCATCTGGCTCTCTCCAATCTACAAATCCCCTTTTGTAGACCAGGGATACGACATTTCCGATTATTATGCAATTGCAGAAGAATTCGGTACAATGGAACAATTCGAAGAACTGCTTGCAGAAGCAAAGAAAAGAGATATGTACATCATTATGGATCTGGTTATCAACCACTGTTCTGATCAACACAAATGGTTCCAGAAAGCACTGGCAGATCCGGAAGGCGAATATGCCGATTATTTTTATTTCCGCAAGGGAAAGAATGGAAATCCACCAAGCAATTACCGTTCTTACTTCGGCGGAAGCTGCTGGGAGCCGGTTCCGGGAACGGATCTGTACTACCTTCATATGTTCGCCAAAGAGCAGCCGGATCTTAACTGGGAGAATCCGGTAGTCAGAAAGAAGCTTTATGAAATGGTGAACTGGTGGCTTGAAAAGGGTCTCGCCGGATTCCGTATTGACGCGATCATCAATATAAAGAAAGACCTAACTTTTTCAGATCTTGATCCGGACGGACCGGATGGGCTTGCAAACTGCTGGAGGATGGTAGAAAACGTAGATGGTGTCGGCATTTTTCTCGAGGACTTAAAGAAACATACTTTCCAGAAATATGATGCCTTTACTGTCGGTGAAGTGTTCAACATGAAAGAAGGCGAACTTGCAGACTTCATCGGTGAAAATGGTCATTTTTCCACAATCTTTGACTTCAGTGCTCACATGCTCAGTGAAGGGGAACACGGATGGTACGATGCCCCACCCGTAGACTTTAAAGAATGGCGGAAAGCCATCTCTGACTCCCAGCTCAGAGTGCAAACTTGCGGACTGGAAGCCAATATCATTGAAAATCATGATGAACCAAGAGGTGTATCCCGCTTCTTACCAGATTATGCGCAGAATCCTGCCGGAACCAAAATGCTCGGAACCGTCAGTATCCTTCTCCGCGGCATCCCATTCATCTATCAGGGACAGGAAATCGGTATGCAAAATGCGGTATGGAACAGTGTCGAAGAATATAATGACATCAATACCATTGATCAATATCATACTGCAAGGAATGCCGGTCTTACCGATAAAGAAGCACTTAAGGCTTGCAGCAAACTAAGCCGCGATAATGCCAGAACCCCCGTACAGTGGAATGCTCAGGAAAATGCCGGATTTACCGCAGGAACTCCTTGGCTGAAAGTAAATGACAATTATAAAGAGATCAATATGGCTGATCAGGATCAAGATCCAGACTCTATATTAAATTATTACCGGAGACTGATTGCGCTTCGAAAATCTCCAACATACAAAGAAGTCTTTACTTATGGTAAATTTCTCCCTGCTTATCAGGACACAGAGGATGTCATGGCCTATTACCGGAAAGATGAACATACACGTATACTGGTCGCCGCTAATTTCGGAAAAGAATCTGTCGAACTTCCGTTAGATTATCCGGTGAAACAGGTTCTTCTTTCTAATCAGCACAAGCAGCATAATTATAATACCGAATCCCATCTTTCACTTGAAAGCTGCGAAGTAATCGTATTCGAATTATAAGTTCAAAAACCCCCGACACATTTTATATCTTGTGTCGGGGGCTTCTTTTACTATTCCTCTTCCGGATAAGTAAACTTCCATGACTTTCTGAATTCCGTCATCATATCCATAACATCTTTTGTATACTCAAAATGCATGCATTCTTCATCTCCTGCTATCGCTTTTTCCATATCCGCAAGTTCATAAGCAAGCGCATCGGCATTCTCCCCGGCTCTTACGACTTCTGTATCGCCGGTTTCTACGTATGCAATTCTTGCCTCCCATGCTCTTGGATACTCCATAATCTCAATATATCCCTTTTCACAGGAGATCATTCCTCTCTTCGGCTGTTTGGAATGAAGCGACAACATGACCGTTGCCATCTGTCCTTCTGGGTTCATGAGCAGAAGTCCCGCCTGTTCATCTACTCCGGTCGGTGCTGCTTTGACCTGAGACAGTAACTGATCCGGCTTGGAATCCATAAACCAACGAATGAATGAAAGCGCATATACCCCGATGTCCAGCATTGCACCACCGGCAAGATTACGGTTAAAGAAGCGGTTATTCATATCATATTCTTTGAAGCTTCCAAAATTCATCGTGATAAGATTTACTTTTCCCAATACACCGGTCTCCAAAAGTTCTTTTAATTTTTTATAGATTGGCATATGATAAATTGTCATTGCTTCTCCGATGATGACATGCTTCTCTTCTGCCAGTGCTGCCATCTCATTCAATTCGTCACTGTTAAGTGTGATCGACTTTTCTACCAGAATATGTTTGCCATTCTCAATTGCCTGTCTCATGAATTTCTTATGTGTATTATGAGGAGTTGTGATATAGATAACATCCACTTCCGGATCTGTAAACATCTCATTGTAATCTGCATATACTTTACCGATGCCATACTTTTCACCAAATGCAACTGCTTTTTCATAGGTTCTGTTACCGACGGCATATATATTCTTTCCATTCTTCTTTAATGCGACGGCCATCTCATTTGCGATAACTCCTGTACCAAGTACTGCCCAGTTAATATCTTTCATATTTTGATTCCTCCATATATCTGCTTGTTTTTTCCATTACATCTTTCAAGATATCCAGATTGTCTCTGACACTTTTGATCTCCAGTGAATGATTTGCACCTTCGTATATGTGTATCTTTACATTCTGTTTTTCCGAAAGGTCTGCTACTTTCTTTACATCACTCCATGGATCACTGTTTCCGATAAAAGCAACTGCCGCTTCATGTCCAAATGCATAGGTCTCTTTTAATGGTGTATACAAAATATGCCGGCATGGTATCCGTTGTGCCTCAGCATATGCTGAAGCAATGATTGTTCCGATGCTTTTCGAAATAAATAGAATCTGTTCGTACTGGTCAAACGCAATTTCTTTCAGACTGTTCTCCGCCTGTATATACAAAGAGTCAAATGCCTGCCGCATCTTCTCTTCATTTCCTCTTAGGTTCTTTCCATCATATGTGTAATTCAATGTTACAATCTTCTCATACCCATATTCCTGCACCAGTTTTCTGGAATAATACAATAATGGTTTATCACAATGATAACCTATTCCCGGAAAAAATACTGCCAGTTTCATTCATTCTTTCCTCCTTATTGTCGTCTGAAAATATCATAACATATATTCTCAAATCTGGTGAATATAAAATAAAGAGAAGGAATAGAATTTCTTCCCTTCTCTTTATTTTTACTCTTTCCAGTATTTATTCACCTTTTACTTTTACTGCAGCTTCCGGATCTTCCGCTCTGATAACTTCCACCATTTTCTTTAGCATTTCCACATCTTTCAGCTCGTAGACCCTTCCCAATCGTTCATACGTCTCTAACCCTAGTCTGTGATATCATAGGAACTATACAGGCTGGTCTCAATTGCTGTCGGTATTCTCTGTTCCATGTAGAATATCAGAATCTCTTTTGCAAAATCTGCCTGCATCAGCACTTCGCCTCCACTGATCGTCACACCACCGCCTGAATGAAAGAAAAATATTTCATCTTTGCAGATTTCTTTTACGACTTCTTCCACTGTCATATCTTTTCCGTATCTTTTTTCTATCTCCATCCTCTGTGACTCCGGCGTAGAACACCATTTACAACGAAGTGGACATCCTTTAAGAAAAACTACGGTACGAAGTCCTTCTCCGTCATGAATGGAAGTCTTCTCTATCCGGAGCACTCTTCCTGTCTTTGACACTGTTTTCTCCTATCCGACACTGCAGCCGTATAACGATTCCTGTTCCGTCCGGGCAATGATCTCATCCTGTACATCCTTTCCAAGTTCCGTAAAATATGCCGTATACCCTGCCACACGGATGAGGCATGATACCATTTTCACTGTTTAACATCTCCGGTTCAATCTTCATATTCAGGAGGGTTCCCTGCACGAATCTGTCATGCGGCAGATGTGATACGGATTTTAATACTGCACCCGGACCTTCGGTATCTGTTCCTCCATTCGGACTCACTCCATCCGCTAACGGCTTCCATGCATGTCTTCCGGATGGTAACGCTCCTACCTCCAGACCGAATGGTGTGTTACCAGATACCGGTAATATTCCCAGTGTCATCGTTCCAAATTTACTTCTATAGCTTTCTATTTCATTCGCAATAAACGTAAACATTTCTCCTGCTATCTCATTCGTTGCTTCATTATCATTCCCGAACACCCCACGATCAATTCCTGATCCCAGATCTTTACCGTTTTCTCTCTGCATTGTCTGCAGAACGCCTTTGCTTTTCTGATACAAAGCGGCTCTCCGGCTGTTTCTTTAAAGCTTTCTGTCATAATTTTCGCATTTTCCAGATCCATCTCCGGTCTTGTATTCACTACCCTGTCTTTGATGAGCCGGATACGTTCCATGTATCTTTGTTCACTTTTTTCTTTCTTATCATCTTTCATAGTTTCTCGTCTTTTCTTGTGCAAAACAAAATGGATTATTAAAATCATTACTTTTGCAATAATTTTAACAATCCATTCTCCGTAAAACCATAAATTTGTTGACGTTTCATATGAAAATCTTAACATTTTCTATATTCTCCAGGTGTAATCCTTCGTATTTCCGGAAACACTGGATAAAATAGCTGGAATCACTGAATCCGGCCGCATATGCTACTTCTGTCACTGACATCTCCGTCCCCATCAGAAGCTCCTTACTCTTCTCTATTCAGTATTCCATCAGATACTGATTCGGTGTTGTACGTACCATATTCTGAAAGCATCTGCAACATTCACCTACACTGACCGATGCCGCTTCTGCAATATCCTCCAAGTGAACCTCTTCCATTTTTTATCTGTCTTATCTCTTAATCTATTCTATATATTTTGTCTATGCTATGCATTATGCTCCGGCTTTCCAGGCTTATTGTAGCATATCTTTTCTTCTTTCTGTATATACTACTTATATACTTTCCCACTTGTCTGCTTTATCACAGTATATTTTTTGCATAAAATTTCCACAAGAATTTCATTTTATATGTCGTAAATTGCATATTTTTCCATAATTTCTCATTAATTTGCAAGAGCCCATTGACGAAACGTCAAATTCTGTTAAAATATTATAATATCGAATGGTATATATGAAGATGGAGGATGGTATAGTGGTAGCATATGAAGAATTATCCAAAGAAGAATTATTGCAACTGAAGAGTGAACTGGAAGCTCAGTTCGATGAAGTGAAAGCTAAGAATCTGAAGCTGGACATGTCCAGAGGTAAACCGTCTACAGAACAGCTGAACCTTTCCATGGATATGATGGATGTATTAAAAAGCGACTCTGATCTGGTATGTGAAGAAGGCGTCGACTGCCGTAACTACGGTGTTCTGGACGGTATTGCAGAAGCAAAACAGTTGCTTGCAGATATGATGGAAGTACCGAAAGACAATATCGTTATCTTCGGTAACTCCAGCCTGAACGTTATGTATGATACAATCGCACGCAGTATGACTCACGGTGTTATGGGAAGTACTCCATGGGCAAAGCTTGATAAAGTAAAATTCTTATGTCCGGTTCCTGGATATGACAGACATTTTGCAATTACAGAATATTTTGGAATTGAAATGATCAATGTTCCAATGACACCAAGCGGCCCGGATATGGATATGGTTGAAGAACTGGTAAGTACAGATCCTGCAATCAAAGGTATCTGGTGTGTTCCTAAATATTCGAATCCGCAGGGTATTACTTATTCGGATGAAACCGTTCATCGTTTTGCAAAACTGAATCCTGCAGCAGAAGATTTCCGTATCTTCTGGGATAATGCCTACGGTATTCATCATTTATATGAAGATAAACAAGACTATCTGATTGAGATCTTAATGGAATGCAAGAAAGAGGGACATCCGGATATGGTTTATAAGTTCTCTTCTACTTCCAAGATCAGTTTCCCTGGTTCCGGTATTGCTGCAATTGCTGCATCTGATGCCAACCTTGCAGATATCAGAAAGCAGATGCGTATTCAGACGATCGGCCACGACAAACTGAACCAGTTAAGACATGCAAGATATTTTGGAAATATTCACGGAATGGTTCAGCATATGAAGAAACATGCAGACATCCTTCGTCCAAAATTCGACATTGTCTTAAAGACACTGGATAAAGAACTCAGCGGACTTGGAATCGGTTCATGGCTGGCTCCGCGTGGCGGTTATTTCATCTCTTTTGATTCTATGGATGGATGTGCAAAAGCAATCGTTGCAAAAGCTAAAGAAGCCGGACTTATCATGACTGGTGCAGGTGCAACTTTCCCTTACGGAAAAGATCCAAAAGACAGTAATATCCGTATTGCACCGTCTTATCCAACCGTAGAAGAACTTAAGGTAGCCACCAAAATCTTCGTTTTAAGCGTAAAACTTGTAAGTATTGATAAATTACTGCAAAGCAAATAAAAATAAGCTCAAATCGCCATCTAAGACGCAGCAGGGGCATGATCATTACAGATCATGCCCCATTTTTATATCTCTATATACATTTATTACGTCTTATCTTTATCGAACCGGCTGATTACTATTACTCCATATATTTCTTCTTCAGTTCATCAACTTTAGCTCTGTAAGCTTCTTCCTGTTTTTTCTGAGACAGTTCTGCACGGATCTGGTCTTTTACTTCTTCCAGACTTGATTCTCCTGCTTCTTTCTTGTCCTCAACTTTGATCAGGTGATATCCAAACTGTGTCTTTACCGGACCTACAACATGTCCAACCTCTGCAGCAAATGCGGCATCTTCGAACTCTTTTACCATCTGTCCTCTTCCGAATTCTCCAAGGTCTCCCCCGTTTGCTCCCGACGGACATGTAGAAGATTCTTTTGCTACATCCTCAAATACCTTTTCTCCGCTTGTGATTGCATTCAGAAGCTCTGTACATTTCTCTTCATTATCTACTAAGATATGTTTTGCATGTACAGATGCACCCTTCGAATATTTCGATTTATTTGCTTCATAATATTCTTTGATTTCATCATCTGTTACGTTTACTGTTGCAAAAAGCTTTCTCATAGCCATCTGTGCAAGGATATCTTTTCTTGCATTTTCCATAACATTCTTGAATTCTTCTGTCTCGTCAATTTTCTCTTCTTCGCCGTATTTTGCAAATGCGTATACTGCGATCAGCTGTTCTTCACACTGCTTACGAAAATCCGGATGAGCCGCATATGCCTGCTGTTCTCTTGGAAGGCTGTGGATGAATGCCTCTACTTCTGCTTCTGTGATCTGATGTCCACCAACTGTGGCGATTATTTTCTGTTCCATAATGTACTCCTTTTCTATTCAACAATGGTTCAATTGTATCATCTATACTTCCTGTGGTCAAAAGATATTTGGTATTTTATATATTTTTTATTCTTTATACCTTTCATGCATTAAACAAAAAAACAACCAACATACCGTTGATTGTTTCTTATCTTTCATATACCTTCAAAACTGCATACAAGAAATATTTCTTTCATCCTACCTATCACCTTGCTTGGTCATGCCCTCGACCGATTAGTATC